>Ga0066789_10001359_pt1 | contig 10510 bp, 8 predicted proteins | sample OrgsoiDNA2013049_FD_70960 | JGI IMG/M metagenome (GOLD analysis project Ga0066789, IMG submission 70960) | Permafrost soil microbial communities from the Arctic, to analyse light accelerated degradation of dissolved organic matter (DOM) -... | ecosystem: Environmental > Terrestrial > Soil >...
TGATAGTGGGCTTCCGTAGCCGGCGGGCGAATGGTGACCACAATGTCGGACGGCAGCAGACCCAGAGTGTCCTTCAACAAAGGATCGGGCCGGAAAAACGGGGTGTAGACATCCTCTTTGATTCCCGGATAGTGCAATACGTGGTCGTTCGGTATGCCGTGCTTCACGAAAATGTCAGGCGGAATTACCTCGGGCGTCATGATCCACTTCTTCCGCACGGAGCCGATCCACGCGGTCAGCCTGTGATCGGCATATTCGTAGTCGGCGATGTTAATGCTTGGAATCCCCATTAAAGCGGAGAGCACCAATGAAGAGCGGGAACCGTGCGAAACGCTAATGGCTGGCCGTTCCTGCAGAATGAATGGCGTCATCTGAAGCACCCGAACGCCAAGCCCCAACAGCTTGGCGATGCGATGTTTTCCGTAATGATGACCGATCTTCTGGTACTTCAAGCCAGCCATGTCCGCAAGGTCGCACACCTGGAAGCAATCCCGTGCGGTGAGCACGACTTGGCAGCCCCGTCCTTCCAGTTCCGTGATGATGGGCCGGAAAAACGGGATGTGCGGGGAATTTTCCAGGTCGATCCAGACCTTGCGGTTGGATCGACTCTGTTTCCCCGCCCTCCTGCCTCTCTGAACCTGCCGGTCGGGCGTCGGTTGCTCGACTTCGGCGGTCCTTGCTAATTGAGTTTGAGACATTTACCTAGCCCGCTACGGTCACGAGGCGGACGCATGCCGCCGTCTGCTCGGCGACGCGTACCTGCATCGCTTCCGTCAGCCCAGGAAACATGGGCAGCGAAAGTATCTCGGCAGCGACCCGCTCTGTAACTGGGAAATCTCCCTTTTTATACGGGAGGGTTGCGTAGGCTTTCTGGAGGTGCAGCGGAATGGGATAGTGGATGCCGGTTCCAATCCCTGCCGCCGCCAAGGAATCCTTTAACTGCTCGCGATCGGCAACGCGGATGACGAACAAATGGTACACAGCTTTCGACCACTTGGGCTCGTACGGGAGAATCACACCCTCACAGTTCCCCAGGAACTGGCGATAGCGTTCCGCGCTCCGCCGCCGTTTTTCATTCCAATGCGGTAAGTGCTTCAGTTTCGCACTCAAAAATCCGGCCTGCATCGCGTCTAACCGACCGTTATAGCCCTCGACATCGTGGTAATACTTCTTCGCCTGGCCGTGATCGCGGAGCATTTTGACCTTTGCGGCAATGGCTTCATCGTTAGTCGTGGTCGCGCCCGCCTCGCCGCAAGCTCCCAGGTTCTTGCCAGGGTAAAAGCTGAATGCTGCGGCCCTTCCCATCGAACCCGCTTTCATCCAGCGGTTATGCTTCCGCGAAAAATACTCGGCGCCGTGAGCCTGGCACGCGTCCTCAATAACGACCAGACCGTAGCGATCGGCGAGTTCGAGAATGGCGTCCATGTCGGCGGTCTGCCCGTAAAGGTGGACAGGAACGACAGCTGTCACCGGATGACCGCTTCGTCGGCTAATAAGTTTGCCGGATTTATCCTTTGTGCACTGCGTCTCCAGATACTCTCGCAGTTTCCCGGGGTCCATGTTGTAGGTTTGCTCGTCGATGTCGACGAACTCAGGGAGCGCTCCGGCCTGCGAAATCGCCTCGGTCGTTGCAATGAAAGTGTGCGGCACGGTTACGACCACGTCGCCCGGGTGTATGCCACACGCCATTATGGCAAAGCGCAGAGCATCGGTCCCGCTGTTGACCGCAACGGAAAATTTCGTGTCACAAAAAGCCGCGAAGGCTTTCTCAAATCCATCGACCATTGGCCCGCCGATAAAGCCGGCGGTACGGATTACCTGCTGAAAAACCGCGGTCAACTCCTGTTCGAGTTCGACATGCGGCGTGACCAGATCAAGAAAAGGAATATTTTGCGAATAATTCACTGAGTTACCCCCGTTTCAATTTGACGAAAAATTCTGGCTGGATTGCCGGCCACAATGGTGTTGGCCGGTACATCTTTGGTGACCACGGCGCCCGCGCCCACAATGGCGTTCTCCCCAATGCAGGTATTGGCGAGGATGGTCGCGCCGGAGCCGATCGACGCTCCCTTTTTCACTACCGTCCGTTCCACATGCCAGTCGGTTTCGGTCTGCAAGCCGCCGGTGGCGGTGGTCGCGCGCGGATATACGTCGTTGATGAACATCACGCCGTGACCGATGAAGACGTTGTCTTCAATCGTCACGCCTTCACAGATGAAGGTGTGGCTTGAGATCTTGCAGCGCTTGCCGACAGTTGCGTTTTTCTGGATCTCGACAAAGGCGCCGATTTTCGTTTCGGCGCCGATCTCACAACCGTACAGGTTGATGAACTTCGCCAGCTTGACTCCTTCCCCGAGTTTCACATCCGGGGCGACACTAAGAAATTGATCCATTTTGGGCAGACTCCTCTTCAATCCTTTCGGCAGGTGTGGAATTACGCTGAGGGGGATGTATCAGGCGATGGATTTCCTACGCAGAATGCGAAACGCGTTCGGCCGTGGGCCGAGCGGACGGTTCGGGCGCCTTCGAGTCAAGAGAGCCCGTGTCAGACAAGGCATTTGCGGGCACTGGCTTCGCATGGCCGTTGCCCTTCCCGTTAGCTTTCCCGTTCCCTCTCTGAGTTGCAGTCGGAGCGGCGGGCGGACGGTCAGTGGTCGAAACCTCGGTGGTGAACTGCTCGGCTTCCGTCGATCCCCGCAAAGCGAGCGTCGAACCCATGCCACCGACGATCGTCTGCTGCACCGCGTCGAAGTATCCTGTCCCCACGAAGCGTTGATGCTTTACCGCCTCGTAGCCGAAGTCACGCTCGCGACCGAATTCTTTTTCCTGCAGCCGGGAGTATGCGGCCATGCCTTGTTCTTTGTATCCTCGCGCCAGATCGAACATGGAGAGATTCAAGGCATGGAAGCCAGCCAGGGTCACAAACTGGAACTTGTATCCCATTGCCCCCAGCTCGTTCTGGAACTTCGCAATCGTGCTCTCATCCAGATGTTTTCTCCAGTTAAAAGAGGGCGAGCAATTGTAGGCCAGCATCTTATTCGGATAGTGAGCCAGGACGGCCTCAGCAAACTTACGCGCATCTTCAAGGTCCGGAGTCGACGTCTCACACCACACCAGATCGGCATAGGGAGCGTAGGCCAGAGCGCGCGCGACGGCCGATTCAAGGCCCTGACGGATCACAAACAGCCCCTCTTCATTCCGTGCTCCGGTCATGAATGCGTGATCGTAAGGATCCGCGTCACTGGTCAGCAGGCCTGCACTCTCGGCATCCGTGCGAGCCATGATCAGGGTCGGAACTCCCATCACGTCCGCCGCCAACCGGGCCGCAACCAGTCTTTGTACCGCTTCCTTGGTGGGAACCAGAACCTTTCCACCCAAATGACCGCATTTCTTCGCCGACGACGACTGATCCTCGAAGTGGACGCAGGCGACGCCCGCCTCGATCATTGCCTTCATGAGTTCGAACGAATTCAGAGTTCCACCGAATCCCGTATCGCCGTCGGCGACTAGCGGAGCAAACCAGTGGATGTGGTTCTTTCCCTGCTCGTGATTAATCTGGTCGGCACGAACCAGCGCCTGGTTGAGCCGCGCGGCCAGTTTCGGAACCGAATCCGACGGATACAGGTTCAGGTCGGGATACATCTGGCCCGCTTCGTTCGCATCCGCCGCCGCCTGCCAGCCGCTCACATAGACGGCTTTCAATCCCGCTTTGATCTGCTGCACCGCCTGGTTGCCTGTCATCGCGCCGAGTGCGGGAACATACGACTCCGAGTGAAGGAGGCTCCAGAGTCGCTCTGCTCCTAGGCGCGCCAGCGTGTGTTCAATCTGGATGGAGCCCCGCAGACGAACCACGTCTTCGGCGAGGTAAGGACGTACGACATCGCTCCAGCGCGCATCCGATTGCCATTCCTGTTTCATTTGTGCAGGGTCATTGATCATCGTCGCCAGTCTCCCGATTACTAGTCTTGAGTCCAGTTACTGAGGCAGTGCTCGGTGAATTACCGTTGGCGTCCTATACGTAGACGAGTTCGCCGCGCTTGGCGAGTGATACGCTCGCGGCTTCCAGCATGCGGACGACTTTCAATCCCGCACGACCATCGTTGAATGGAGCCTCGTTCTTCTTGATGCATTCCACGAAATATCCAAGCTCCAGCCGAAGTGCCTCTACCTGTTCGACCTGCGGCGCCCACATATCGCCAGAACGGTAACTGACCAGCAGGTTGTAGACGCCTTCCTGGCTCTTCACGTCCACGCCTTTGTCGTAAATCTTCAGCTTCTCGTCGGCTTCCAGATCGTTCCAGACCAGCATTTTCTTTTCGCCGCCGATCAATGTGGTGCGAACTTTGACCGGAGAGATCCAGTTCACGTTGACGTGGGCGATCATTTTGTCGGGGTAATACGCGGTGATGAACGCGATATCTTCGTGACCATTGAGGTGCGATTGCCCGGTGGCCGAGATGGCCTCCGCGTCTTTACTCAGCAGGTGGTTCATGATCGAGAGGTCGTGGGGTGCGAGATCCCAGATCACGTTGCAATCGTGCTGGAAAAGCCCCAGGTTCACTCGGGTCGAATCGTAGTAGTAGAGCCTGCCGAGTGCCCCCTCCTTGAGCAGTTTCTGTATCTTACGGACCGCGCCCGTAAACAGGAACGTGTGGTCGACCATGATCAGCAAGTTCTTCTGTTCCGCCAGGTTGATTAGTTCTTCCGCTTGCGCCACGTTGCTGGTAAATGGTTTCTCTACGAATACGTGCTTGCCGTTTTCCAGAGCAGCCTTGGCCAGGTCATAGTGGGTCCACACCGGGGTGACGACCGCGATGGCATCCACCTCGGGTGACTTTATCAGTTCATTTGCGTCGCTATGGACCGGAATTCCGTGATTTGCCGCCTGTATGCGTTTGCGAGCTGCGGGAGTCTGATCGCAGACCCCGACGACCTGGCAACCGTCCAATGCGCGCAGATTGCGCACAATATTCGGCCCCCAGTAACCATAACCGATGACACCAAACCTAATCATAAGATTTTACCTGTTGAGTATCGGTATTGAATGAAAGAGGAAGGAATATCGCTTTAACTAACATCAGCTGCACCAGGGGGAAGACAATTACAACTGGAGCAGAAACTGAAAGTTTTCTGCGGCTAGCAGGCACCGTTTCCTGCGATCACTGCCTTTGGAGTCTGCGCCAGAATCTTCAGATCGAGCCAGGGCGAACAATTGCGCGCGTAATGCAGATCGAGTCGAACCATTTCGTCGAATCCGACACGACTGCGGCCCTGAACCTGCCAGAGGCCAGTAATCCCCGGCTTGGCTTCAAGCAGGCGGCGGCGATGCCAGGTCTCGTAGGCTTCGACCTCGTAAGGCACAGGCGGACGCGGCCCGACTAACGACATATCGCCTCGCAGCACATTTACGAATTGTGGCAATTCATCCAGACTCGTGCGGCGCAGGAAATTTCCTACCGGAGTGATCCGGGGATCGTTGGTCAGCTTGAAGATTGCTTCGCCTTCGCCGTTTGTCTGTTTGTCAGCTTCGCCGGCAATCAGTTTGCGAACGTATTCCTTGTGCTGGCTGGCATCGTTGTTGACGTACATTGAGCGGAACTTCAGGAACGTGAATGCAGTTCCGTGTTCTCCGACGCGCTGCTGCCGGAACAGAACCGGCCCCCGCGAAGTCAGCTTGATTGCCGCGGCAATCACGAAAAACACCGGCGACAAGAGGATGAGCAGTAGCAGGCTTCCAAGAATATCCATCCCTCGCTTCATCGCTCGTCCGGGACGGTTGGCCCCATCGCGCTTGCTGAGATCTGGATAGAGTGTCGGATTGCTCTGACGGTCCGGATTGTTCGAATCCCACTCCTCCGGGAACAAATGAAACGAGAACTTGATCTCGCCGAACTGTTCGTTCGTGAGTCGGCTGCGCAGGACATCACTGGTCCGGGAGAGGAGGGTACTGAGGATGAGATCGTTTTCCAGCGTAATCTCGGTGAACATCACGCCCACGGAAGAATTCATCTCGTACCAACCCATGATATCGGTTTCGCGAGTGGCACTCTGCAGCGCGGAAAGAATGTCGAGCAGAATCCGCCCGTTCTTCTCCGTCGGCTGGGCACGCCCCGTGTCCATGAGCAACAAGACAAACGGACGCTGTGTGCGCTCGCTGCGCTTCCGCTCCAGCGAGATCATGCGACGGAAGACCTCTTCGTTGAGGACTTCCTTTAACTCCAAACCGTTCTGCGCCTGGGACAAGCCATTAGCGAATCGCGTTTTTGTCGGTGTGGTCGACACGGATACATCTCCTCGCGCTACGGATAGCAAATAGACCACCGTGGCTTTACTGCAAGATTGAGTTAAGGGGGGAGATTGAGTTAAGGGGAAGGTAAAGCTAAGATTTCAGTTTTCGGCTGCTGGTGAAACAGACTCCGCGCCAGTTGCCGCAGGGCCGTAACGTGAATAATAATACTTCTGCTCGTTTTTATTACAACTATTTACCACCACGCCCAGCATGGTGGAACGGTCTAGGACCTCCAACGTTCGCTCGAGCTCTTTCTTGTCACACACACCCTCACGCGTGACCAGGAGTACTCCATCCGCCAGCTTCATCCAAAGGGGTGTGTCCGCCAGAGGACGGACAGGAGGGGTATCGATAATAATCCAATCGAAAAGCGTTTCCAGCTGTTCCAGCACCTGCTGGAGCCGGCCCGACTGCATGACCTCAATTGGATTCTCGGGAGTCAGCCCCGCCGGAATGAACCGGAGTCCCGAACCCTCGAGCTTGTATGTAACTTCAGACAGCTGGCACTCTCCGCGAAGAACCTCGCTAAGTCCCGGGAGGCTTCGATTGAATCCGAAACGGCTTCCCAGCGCCGGCCGTCTCAAATCACCATCAATAAGCACGGTATTGAGAACTTTACTTCGCGCTTGATTGAGCGCAAGGTTGGCAGCGGTAAGGCTCTTCCCCTCTTCTGGAATACTGCTGGTGATGACGATGCGTTTGAGCTTGCGAAGCTCGCGCAAATGTCGCAGCTTCAAACCGAGGACGCGGAACTTTTCTGCGGCCATACTGCCCTGATCCGTCAAACACACCAGCCGTGCGTCGGCCGCGGGCGCGGGCAAGATCACCTTCGCAGAGCCAAACGAACCCCTCTCGGGAGACTCGAGTTTCGCCGGAGGCGGTAATTCGGAAACAGATTGCTTGCGATCGATTTCTTCTTCAACCTTCTCCAGCAAATCAGCGACCGAGTCGGCGTTTTTCGGCAAGCTGCCGCCGGACCGTTCCGCCTCCGCTCGCTGCAACGCTTCAAATATGTAGCTCATGTAAAGAACACCGTCCCTATTGCAACTGGCCCTTTGTCTCTTCTCGCTGCATCCGTTCACGCACCTCCAGCAGCGTCTTTACTGCCTGTAGGAGTTCCTTCTGATCATCTTCCGGTGCCTGCCAAGCTCGCCCGTTGCTTTTTGGGTCCACGACCACCACCCCTAGCCGCAAGTCCCGCGCGACGGCTTCGATGATTTCGGAGGTAATTGTGGCCGCGTGTTTGGCGTAGCCAGAGAGCAGCGCATTTTCACAGATGGTATTGATCAACCGCGGAATTCCGCGCGAGTGTCGAAACACGGCCTCGATCGCAGGCCCGGAAAAAATCTCACAGGCTCCGGGCGCTCCTGCAATCTTGAGACGCCGGCTCATGTACTCCTTAGTCTCGTGCATGGTGAGCGGGTCGAGATGGCAGCGCAAAGCGACCCGTTGCTTAAGCTGCCGAAGTTCATGAGAATCGAGTTTCTGATCGAGCTCCGGCTGACCCGCCAGCACGATCTGCAGCAGCTTTTGTTGCGAAGTTTCGAGGTTGGTTAATAGTCGGATCTCTTCGAGTAGCTCCGGCGACAGGTGGTGAGCCTCGTCCACCACGAGAATCGTCGTTAAGCCTTTCTGATGTCTTTGCAGGAGGAAGCCGTTCAGCACTTGGATCAGTTCGTCCTTCGCCTTGCCCCCGGTCGGCAATCCGAAATCACCCGCAATATAACGCAAAAACTCCAGAGGCGAAAGCCTTGGATTAAATATCAGAGCGAAAGCAATATCGCGGCGCTGCAGCAATCCCAGCAACGAGCGCAGGATGAGCGTTTTCCCCGTGCCGACCTCGCCGGTTAAAACCACGAATCCCCGGTGCGCCGTCACTCCGTAGTACAACGAAGCGAGCGCTTCGTTGTGCCGCGTCGTGGGAAACAAGAACGACGGGTCCGGAGTGATCTCGAACGGGTTTCGCTGCAGATTGTAGAAACTCTTGTACATGATTTCTAGCCGTACAAATAAGTAACTGCCGATCCTAAGAGGATACATCCAACGACGACCACACCGGCAACAATCGCCATCCAGGCGCCGCGCCGGTTGGACGCTTGTTCTTCCAGGCTTTCGATTGCCGGAATCTCCCCGATCACTTCGAACGGAACCAGCTTTTTGATTTCGCGCTCGGTATAGACTTTGCCACTCAGCTTTTCTTTCGCGAAAGCGAAACCACCGCCGAAAACAAGGCCCACAGCCAATCCGGCACCGCACAACATCAAACGGTTCGGTTTGTAGGGTCGTTGTGGAACATTTGGCGGATCCAACATGCGAAAATGCTCCGCCTGTTGCGTTTTCTCCAAGTCGGTTGACATCTCCGACTGGTTCTTCTTGGCCAACAACGACTCGTAGTCGGCTTTCGACTGGTCATAGTCGCGCGTGATGTCAGCAAACTGCTGTTCCATAACCGGGGCCATGTTCAGGCGTGCCTGGTATTGATTGATCTTCGCTTGCTCGTCTTTGATCTCCGCTTCCCGGTTCGCGATCTCGAGGCGATTTGCCTTCAGCTGACTTTCCATCTCCAGCATGGGTGCGCTTTTGGGATCGAGCGACGTTGTGGCTGCCGGAGCCGCGGTGGAGTTAGTCGACGGATTATCCATTTCCGCAACTATGCGTTCGCGCATCTTTTCGGTCCGCGCAATTTGCTCTTTGGTCTTGCGGACATCTGGATGTTTATCAGTGTAATGAGAAGTCAAATCCGCCAGTTGCGCTTTGAGTCGATCCAATTCCTTGTCGGTCGCGGCCAAGCCGACCGGACCGCCCGTTTCGCCCGGCTTGGACCCTGGGCCCATAGCGCGGTATTGATTGATCAGCGACTCAAGATAGGTGTTTTGCTGCTTGGCCCGGTTCAGCGAGTCTTGGTTCGCCTGCAGTTGACTCTGCAGGCCGGTCAGGATCTGCAGATTGCTCTGGGTTTGGGTGGGCAACTCCCCCAGATGCTGGTCTTTGAACACGCGCAATTTCGCTTCCTGTGCCGCGAGTTTGGCCCGCGCTTGATCGAGCTGATCTTGCAGGAACTTGGTCGTGTTTTCGGAACGCTCCTGTCGCTGCTCAAGGTTCTCGGTGATGAAGAGGTTCGCAAGTTCGGACGTGGCTGCCTGCGCCATTTTTGGATCGCGATTCGCGTAATAGATATTGAAGGCGGATAGCTTCCGATCGTCGCCTCGCGACAATTCGATCTCGATGTCCTTGCGCATCGTCTCCACCATGTCGTCGGCGCTCCGTTTTTTCCTCTCCTGCGCGTAGAGACCGAGGGACTCAATGATGCGAACGAGGCGGGTACGGCTCAGGATTTGCTGCGTAATGCTGTCCAACTGATGCTGAATATCGCTTTCGATGTTCGAGACAACATATTTCTCGGGCACCGACGGCTGCTCGACCAGAATGAGCGTGCCGGACCGGTAGGTTGAAGGGATCATCCAGCTCGCTCCCCAAACCAGCAACCAGCCGCAGAAAAATGGCATCAGGAATTGCCACCGCCGGCGGCGGACCATTCCCTTAATCTCGCCGAAGTCGAGTGGCGGGCTTGATTCTTGTAATTCTTCTTCCATGCTCACATTCCTAAAGGTTTAGCCCACTGATACGACAGCGTCACAAAAAATCGATTGCGGTGCTCATCGAGCGTCAGATTTGGCGCCGGGAAAAACTGCTCTTGAAAGTCATGCGAGTAACCCAGCCTGAGCCCTAAACTCTTCCCCACGTTACGTTCCAGAGAGACGCCTGCTGAAGTCAAATTGATCGAACTCGCGCTGCTCGTCGACGACGCTACGAGCGACTGGTTCGTGCCGTGATTGGCGCTAATAGCCGCCGCCCACGCTGGAGTCAACTGGTGGCGGACCGTACCTTGCACAGTCTGCAAAAGCACCGAGCCCAAAAGTCCACCGCCGTCGCTGATGCCTCGAGAGTATCCCGCAGACACGCTCGTGTGCTCGTTCTTCCACCCGCCTTCCGCTCCGCCCGAAACCGTCCATCCATTCGATTGAATCGGCTGCGTCCCGCCACCCGAGATCAGACCGTTATTCTCCGAGTACTGAGGACCCACGAAGGCCGTCAGGGTAAATCGTTTCGAAAGGCTCAGCGAGTTCATCACCAGAAAACTGTGGACTCGCGTTTCGCTCTGCGGGCTGAAGGTGATCCGCTCAAAATGATAGCTAAGGCCACCCCAGTCTTCGCCAAACA
>Ga0066789_10001360_pt1 | contig 10505 bp, 8 predicted proteins | sample OrgsoiDNA2013049_FD_70960 | JGI IMG/M metagenome (GOLD analysis project Ga0066789, IMG submission 70960) | Permafrost soil microbial communities from the Arctic, to analyse light accelerated degradation of dissolved organic matter (DOM) -... | ecosystem: Environmental > Terrestrial > Soil >...
CCAAGATCATCGCGAACGCGTAATGATAGAGATATCCGGACTGCGCATAGCGCAACACGGAACTGAACCACCCCACCGCACGGGCGCTGCCGTTGACCGCGCCGTCGTCGATCACGATCTGATCGCCCACTCGCCACAGGCCGCCGCCCAACGCCCTCGCGCCGGCAGCGATCACGTTGTCATTGAACCAATCGAAGCCGTATTTATCGACCAAAGTCGTATGCAGCCATTTGAGCGATCGCTCCGCAGAATCCGCCAGCGCGGGCCTCCAGAGAAAGAAGACATACGCGGTCAGGGCGCCCGCGGCCGCGAGCCACACCGGGATCCCGGCGAAGGCCGACCACACGAAAGCGCCCGAGCCGTGAAATTCCTCGGCCATGCGTTCAAGAACATTATTGGCGGGCAGCACACGGATGGCGCCGTCGAAGAAATCGCCGAACAGCACCGGTCCCACCGTAAACCAACCGATGAGCGCCGAGGGAATGGCCAACAGAACCAGCGGCACCGTCACCACCCACGGACTCTCGTGCAAGTGTTCCTGGGTGTGGTGATCCATGCGCTCCTTGCCATGGAACGTCATGAAGAACATGCGGAAGGTGTAGAGCGCGGTTACGAATACGCCGCTCAGCACGCAGAGATATGCGTAGCCCGATCCGAATCGGTGCGAAGCCGCCACTGCGTCGATCAGAGAATCCTTGGAAAAGAAACCCGACGTACCCGGGAATCCGATCAACGCCAGCGAACCAACCAGAAAGGTCCAATACGTGATGGGCAGGTATTTGCGCAGGCCGCCCATCTTGCGCATGTCCTGCTCATGGTGCATGGCGATGATGACTGAGCCGGCGGCCAAGAACAGCAGCGCCTTGAAAAACGCGTGCGTCATCAAATGAAAGATTCCGGCGCCGTACGCCGAAACCCCGAGCGCCACCGTCATGTAGCCGAGTTGCGATAACGTCGAATACGCCACCACTCGCTTGATGTCGTTATTAACGATGCCCAACAACCCCATGAAGAACGCGGTCGTGGCACCGATGATGAGAACGAAAGACAGCGCCGTTTCCGACAATTCGAACAACGGCGACATTCTCGCCACCATGAAAATACCCGCCGTCACCATGGTGGCCGCGTGGATCAACGCCGAGATCGGCGTCGGACCTTCCATCGAATCGGGCAGCCAAACATGCAACGGCACCTGCGCCGATTTGCCCATGGCGCCGATGAACAGGCAAATGCACGTGAAGGTAATGGCCGACCAGCTCGTCGTATTGGTGACGTGGATCAGCCCCCCCGTGAATTTATCGGTATGCGCGAACACCGTGGCGTAATCCAGCGATCCCGTGAAGCGCAGAACCGCGGCGATACCGAGCACGAAACCGAAATCGCCGACACGATTGACCAGAAACGCCTTGAGATTGGCGAACACGGCGGACGGCCGCGTGTACCAGAAACCGATGAGCAGGTACGAGACCAATCCCACCGCTTCCCAGCCGAAGAACAACTGCATGAAGTTGTTCGACATCACCAGCATCAACATGGAAAAAGTGAACAGCGCGATGTAGCTGAAGAACCGTTGATAGCCGTCGTCGTCGTGCATGTAGCCGATGGTGTAGATGTGCACCATCAAGGACACAAACGTCACCACCAGCATCATCATCGCAGACAAACGGTCGATCAGAAATCCGACTTCCATCTGCAGGCCGTCGCTCACCAGCCAGGTATAAACACTCCCGTTGTAGGGCGCCATGCCGTCGTAAACGATTTTCCACAAGACGTACATCGACAAGGCGCACGACAGGGCCACGCCGGCGATGGTGATGCTATGCGCGCCGGTGCGTCCAATGGTCCGGCCGAAGAGCCCTGCGACAATCGCTGCGACCAGAGGCGCAAGCGCAATCGTAAGATAGATCGACTGCATTTTTCTTCTTACCCTTTAGCCCTGAAGCGTGTCGAGATCTTCGACGTCGATGCTGCGGCGTTCCCGGAACAGCACGACCAGGATCGCCAAGCCAATCGCCGCTTCCGCAGCCGCCACGGTCAGGATGAAGAACACGAAAACCTGGCCGCTGATATCGCCGAGGAAGCGCGAGAACGCTACGAAGTTGAAATTGACCGCGAGCAGCATCAATTCGATGCACATCAACAGCACGATGATGTTCCGTCGATTCAGGAACACGCCGGCCACCGCGATGGCGAACAAGATGCCGGACAGCGCCAATACATGCGTGAGCGTAATCATGGTCTTTTCTCGGAGGCCATTTTGACGATTCGGACCCGATCTTTCGCACGCACCGCCACCTGCTGGGCAATGTCCTGCGGTTTGCCCCCGCTGCGTCGCCGCAGCGTCAGGATGATGGCGGCCACGCTGGCCACCAGCAGAATGCACGCGGCCAGCTGGGCCGGATACGCATACTGCGTGAACAGCACAGTACCGAGCGCGCGGGTGTTGGAATAATGGTCGGGCAGGGTCGGCGCGGTCTTGAAGCTCACGCCGCCCAAGTGCTTGACCATGATGACGTTGATGATGGCGAATACGACGAACCCGGCGACCGCGACGGCCAACGGCCAATAACCCGCCAAACTCTTGCGAAATTCCTCGACATTGACATCGAGCATCATGACGACGAACAGAAACAACACCATCACGGCGCCGACGTAGACGAGTACCAGCACGATCCCGAGGAATTCAGCATCGAGCAGCAACCAGATGGCGGCGCTGCTGAAGAAGCACAGCACCAGGAGCAGCGCGGAATGCACCGGGTTTCGCGACAGAATCACGCCGAGCGCAGCGCAAATCAAAACCGTGGCGAATACGAAAAAAAGGATCGCCGGAAACATCACCGGTACCGCGCATCGGCGGCGCGATCGGCCGCAATCATCGCCTCGTAACGTTCACCGATACCGAGCAGCTTGTCCTTGCTCATGATGTTCTCGCCGCGATTCTCCATGTGGTACTCGAGCAGCCGTGTCTCGACGATGGCATCGACCGGGCACGCTTCCTCGCAGAATCCACAGTAGATGCACTTGAACAGGTCGATATCGTAGCGCGTCGTGCGCCGCGTGCCGTCGCTGCCCACATCGGACTCGATGGTAATCGCCAGCGCCGGGCAAACCGCCTCGCAGAGTTTGCACGCGATACAACGCTCCTCGCCATTCGGATAACGGCGCAGCGCATGCAAGCCTCGAAAGCGCGAGCTCTGCGGCGTTTTCTCCTCCGGGTAATTCACCGTGACCTTGCGTTGGAACATTCCCTTCCCGGTGACCCACAAGCCCTGCAGCAACTCCCAGAGGAGAAAGGTCTTGAAGAAACTGCGCACGGCCTGCATTACGAATGCCCCTTCCACGGGCCGACATGGAAATACACCATGAAGCCCTCGACAGTAAGCCAAACCAGCGTCACCGGGATCAAGGCCTTCCAACCGAGCCGCATGATCTGGTCATACCGGTAGCGCGGAAAGGTCGCGCGCAACCACAGAAAACCGAACATCGGAAACAAAGTCTTCAGCCCGAACCAGAAAAAACTCGGGGTTGCGAGCCACTCCGAGTCGGGTATATACCCATCCAGCGGCGACAACCAGCCGCCGAAGAAGAAAACCACGGTCAGCGCCGAAATCAAAATCATGTTGACGTATTCGGCGATGAAAAACAGCGCGAAAGCCATGCCGGCGTAGTCGACGTGGAATCCGGCGACGATTTCCGATTCGCCTTCGGCCACGTCGAACGGCGCCCGATTGGTCTCGGCCACGCCGGAGATGAAGTACACGACCAGCAGCGGAAACAGCCAAAACCAGTTCCAACTCAAAAATCCGCCATGCTGCGCCTGGATGATGTCGCCGATGTTGAGGCTGCCCGCCGCCATCAGTACGCCGACCATGGCGAAGCCCATGGCAATTTCATAGGCGACGATCTGCGCCGCGGAGCGCATGGCACCCAGAAATGTATACTTGGAGTTGGACGCCCACCCGGCCAGGATGATGCCGTAAATGCCCATCGACGTGAGTGCGAGGACGTACAGCAGCCCCGCGTCGATGTTCGCGAATGCACGTTCCGGCGACAGCGGGATGACCGCCCATGCGGCGAGCGAAGGCACCAGCGCGAGGAACGGCGCCAGGCGGAACAAGAACCCGCTGGCGTCGGCCGGGATCAGAATTTCCTTGAACATCAACTTGAACACGTCGGCGAACGGTTGAGCCGCGCCCGGAATCCACAAGAGATTGACGCGGTTCGGCCCCTTGCGCGCCTGAATCCAACCGATGACTTTGCGCTCGGCCAGCGTGTAGTACGCCATCACGAGGATGATGCCGATGATGACCATCAAGCCTTGCACGGCCGTCAGCAACGGCGACGTCCAGTACGGCGTGATGTGGTCCGACAGCCAGTCGCGTATCGGGCTCCAGTCCCACATGGCTAGATCACGTCGCGGGTCACGTGCCCGTCCTTCGTCTTCCCGAGTGCTTCCGATCCCCGCACCAGCACGTCACCCTGGTAAGGCGGAATGTCCACCCAGCGTCCGGAGGGCGCCGCACCGCCCAGGAAAGCGCCGCCCAGGAAAGCACCCGCGGGCCCCGCGCCGGCATCGCCGTCGACCGGCAGCGTGAGACGTTCACCGCACATGTCCTTCAGCGCCTCGCGAATTTCATCGGAGCTGATGTAGTCGACGCCGTGGATGGCGAGGAGATTCGCCAGAACGCGCAAGACCTTCCAGCCCGGCCGGCTCTCTCCCACCAGCCGCGCAGCGGCCGCCCAGCTCTGCCAGCGGCCTTCCACGTTCACGAACGTCCCCGACGACTCGGCGAACGACCCGATGGGCAGGACCACATGCGCAACTTCGCGCAGACTGGCGCTGAGGTGCGTGGTGGCGGCCACGACCAGATCCGCGGCACCCAACGCGTCCCCGCCGACCGCGAGGTCATTGGCCGGATCGATGCCGCCGAATAGAACGTAGGCCTTGAGAGGCGACTCCAACATGGCGCGCGCGGACAACCCGGGCAATCGAGACGCCGCTCCGCCGGGTTGGCGATGCGGCACGGCACCCGCCAAATAGGCTCCGGCCGCATTGGCACCCTCGGTGAAGAGCCCGACGCTGGCGCTGCTCAACTTCGCAAGAATGCCGGCCAGCGCTTTGAGTTCGGAGTACGCGGGATGCCGCTGCGCCAGGCTGCCGAGAATCACGGCTCGCCGAGTGCCGGCGGCCAGCACGGCAGCAACCGCTCGGTGTCCGTCGTTGACCGTCGCCGCGCGTATGCCGGCAGGTAGCGGCTTGTTGGCCAACGCAGCGGCCGCGTGCACGACGGCTGCCAGTTCGCCCACCATATCGCTGTCGGCGAGCGCATACGCTGCGACCGGAAACAAATACTCGAAAACACGCGGGTTGAGGAACGCCACTTGCGCGCCGCTGGTTACCGCTGCTTTGCGGATGCGGTGCGCCAACAGCGGCATTTCATGACGCAGATTCGAGCCGATGACCAGCACGCCCTCGAGCTTTTCGACATCGGCGATGGGCAACCCGAGATTCGGGTACACGCCCTCGGCCTCTTGCGCGCGAAAATCCAGTTGCCGCAATCGATGGTCGATGTTGCCGCTGCCGAGTCCACGGGCGATCCGAGCCAACAGGTACATCTCCTCGACGGTCGCCAGCGGCGAGGTCAGAAAGCCGGTCGAGGCGGCGCCATGCGCCGCGATTGCCTTCTGCAGCCTCTCGGCTGCGGCGCTGAGGGCGACCTCCCACTCGACCGCTTCGAGCGAACCGTTGACACGAATCATGGGTTGCGTGACGCGCTCGGCCGAGTAGATTCCCTCGAAGCCGAAGCGGTCGCGATCCGCGATCCAGGTCTCGTTGATCTGTTCGTTCTCGCGCGGCACCACGCGCATGATCTTGCCGCGCAGCACATGCGCATACACGTTGGTCCCGAAGGCATCGTGGGGCGATACCAGGGGTTGCTGCTGCATCTCCCACGATCGGGCGTGATAGCGGAACGGCTTGTTGTTGAGCGCGCCCACCGGACACAGGTCGATGATGTTCGCGGACAATTCGTGATCGACGCTGTGTTCGATGTAGGTGCCCACTTCCATGTTTTCGCCGCGCCCGGTCAAACCCATCTGCGGGTAGCCTTGAATCTCGCGACCGAAGCGCACGCACCGAGTGCAGTGAATGCAGCGCGTCATGTCGGTGGAGACCAGCGGTCCCAAATTCTTGTCCTTGATCACGCGTTTGCGTTCGGCAAAGCGCGAGATGTCGCGGCCGAAGCCCACGGCGAGATCCTGCAGCTCGCACTCGCCGCCCTGATCGCAGATCGGGCAATCGAGCGGATGATTGATGAGCAGGAACTCCATCGTCGCCCGCTGCGCGGCGACCGCCTTCGGCGATCTCGTGAAGACCTTCATGCCCTCGGCCACCGGCGTCGAGCAGGCGGGCAACGGCTTCGGCGCCTTCTCGACTTCGACCAGGCACATGCGGCAATTCGCGGCGACGGTCAGCTTGCTGTGATAACAGAATCGCGGAATATAGATGTCCGCGGGGTCCGTGACCTGCATGATCATCTGACCCTTGCGGGCCTTCAGCGGTACACCGTTGACCTCGATATTGACAAGATTGTCGCTCATCGTCCGCCTTTACGCCGCTACTGCCGCGGCATCGGCCGCCGCGGCATCGCCCGTCGCCCCTGCCACGATGGAGCGACCCTTGTGCTCGATCATGTACTGGAACTCGTGACGGTAATGCTTGAGGAAACTCTGCACCGGCCATGCAGCCGCGTCGCCCAAGGCGCAGATGGTGTGTCCTTCGATACGGTTCGCCACGTCGACCAACAGCCCAAGATCTTCACTGCGGCCCTGGCCGGCGATGATGCGATTCAACATGCGATCCAACCATCCGGTGCCCTCGCGGCACGGTGTGCACTGGCCGCAGGATTCCGACCTGTAGAAGCGTGCCAACCGCTCCAGCGCCCGCACCATGCAGGTGGTCTCGTCCATGACGATCATCGCGCCGGTTCCGACGGATGAGCCGGCTTTCTTGATCGAGTCGTAATCCATCGTGCAACCCATCATGACGTCGCCGGGGACCACTTGCACGGACGAGCCGCCGGGAATCACCGCCTTCAATTTGCGGCCCTTCCAAATGCCGCCGGCAATGTCGAGCACGTCCTTGAACGGAATTCCCATCGGCAACTCGTAGTTGCCTGGCTTGCCGACGTGGCCGGACACCGAAAAAATCATGGTGCCGCCGGAGTTGACAACTCCCAGGCCGGCGAACCACACCCCGCCCTTGCGCACGATGGCGGGCACCGACGCAAAGCTCTGCGTGTTGTTGACGGTGGTGGGCTTGCCGTACAAACCGAAGTTGGCCGGGAACGGCGGCTTGAAGCGCGGTCTGCCGGGTTTGCCCTCGAGCGACTCCAGCAACGCGGTTTCCTCGCCACAGATGTAGGCGCCCGCGCCGACAAACGTGTACAGATCGAAATCGACTCCCGAGCCCAAGATATTCTTGCCCAGCAACCCCGCCGCGTAGGCTTCCGCCAAGGCAGCTTCGAACCGCGGAATGGGTTCGCCCAAAAATTCGCCGCGAATGTAGTTGTAGCCCACGGTCGCCGTCATCGCATAGCCGCCGATGGCCATCCCTTCGATCACCGAGTGCGGGTTGTAGCGCAGGATGTCGCGGTCGTGACAGGTGCCGGGCTCGGACTCGTCCGAATTGCACACGGCGTACTTTTGTATCGGCGATGAGCGCGGCATGAAATTCCATTTCACGCCGGTGGGAAAAGCAGCGCCGCCGCGACCGCGCAGCCCGGAGTCCTTGACCTCCTCGATGATTTTCTCGCGCGGCGTCTGTTCGCGCAGAATTTTCTCCCACGCCTGATACCCGCCGGATTGCCGATAGCCTTCAAGCGTCCAGGGTTTCTCGTATTTGAGCGCTTCGAACAATACTAGATTCTGCTCGTAAGCCATCTACAGTCCCTCAGCCGTGTCACGCAGTGTCATGTCAGGTCATCCAGAACTTTATCGATGGACTCGGGCGTCAAATTCTCATAATAAATGTGATCGACCATCATCATCGGCGCACCGGTGCAGGCAGCCAGACATTCCTCTTCGCGCTTCAAGAAAATCCGCCCGTCCGGCGTGCTTTCGCCCGTCTTGATTCCCAATTTCTTCTCGACGTGATCGACGACCTCTTGCGAGCCGCGCAACATGCAACAGATGTTGGTGCACACCGACACGTGATGACGACCCACGGGCTGGGTCTCGAACATCGAATAAAACGTCGCGACCTCGTAAACCTGAATATTGGGCAGTCCCAGATAGGCGGCAACCGCGTCCATAATGGGCGCGGTCAAGAATCCCTTGTTCTCATGCTGGGCGGCATGCAGCGCGGCGATCACCGCGGATCGTTTGCGGGCCGGGGGAAACTTCGCCACCCAACGATCGATTTCCTCGCGCACGTGCGTTGACAATTCCATGCTCATCGGTCGATCTCGCCGAATACGATGTCTTGCGTGCCGATCACCGCCACCACGTCCGCCAGCATATGGCCCTGGACCATTTCATTCAGCGACGCGAGATGCGCGAAGCCCGGGGCGCGCACCTTGAGGCGATAGGGTTTGTTGGCGCCATCCGACACCAGGTACACGCCAAGTTCGCCCTTCGGCGCCTCCACGGCGGCGTACACTTCGCCTTCCGGCACGCAGTAGCCTTCGGTCATCAGTTTGAAATGATGGATCAAAGACTCCATGTCGCCCTTCATTTCCTCGCGGCGCGGCGGACTTACCTTGCGGTCATCGATCATCACCGGGCCCGGGTTCTCTTTAAGCCACTTGACGCACTGTTCAACGATGCGGTTCGACTGGCGCAGCTCTTCGATGCGCACCAGATAGCGGTCGTAGCAATCGCCGCTGACGCCCACCGGGATATCGAAATCCATGCGATCGTACACCTCGTACGGTTGCTTCTTGCGCAGATCCCACTCCAGCCCTGAGCCGCGCAGCATGGGACCAGAAAATCCCAGCTGCATGGCGCGCTCCGGGCTCACGACGCCGATGTTGACGGTGCGCTGTTTCCAGATGCGATTATCCGTGAGCAACGTTTCATACTCATCGACGCACGCCGGGAAACGCCTCACGAAGTCCGCGATGAAATCCAACAACCCGCCCGAGCGGCGCTCGTTGAGGCGGTCGGCGTTCCTCTTGCTGCGCCATTGCGACTGCTGGTATTTCGGCATCACATCCGGCAAATCGCGATACACCCCTCCCGGCCGATAATACGTCGCGTGCATGCGCGTGCCGGAAACCGCCTCGTAGCAATCCATCAAATCTTCGCGCTCGCGGAAGCAGTAGAGAAATACCGTCATCGCGCCGATGTCGATGGCATGCGCTCCCAACCACATCAGGTGATTGAGAATGCGGGTGATCTCGTCGAACATCACGCGGATGTACTGCGCGCGCAGCGGCGCCGCTATTCCCAGCAGCTTTTCGATGGCCAAGACGTAGGCATGTTCGTTGCACATCATCGACACGTAGTCCAATCGATCCATGTAACCGATCGATTGGTTGAAGGGCTTGTTCTCCGCCAGCTTCTCCGTGCCACGATGCAACAGGCCGATGTGCGGATCGGCCTTTTGAATCACCTCGCCGTCCATTTCCAGGACCAAGCGCAACACTCCGTGCGCGGCGGGATGCTGCGGCCCGAAATTCATCGTGTAGTTCCGAATCTCAGCCATTGGGTTTGCCAGACGGCGCCGCGGCGGTCGCATTGGTGAGTGCCGGATCATAACGGTTATCGTGACGGATCACCTTCGGCACGAGGGTTCGCGGTTCGATGGTCACGGGCTGGTACACCACCCGCCGCTTCTCAGGGTCGTAGCGCACCTCGACATTGCCCGTCAGCGGAAAATCCTTGCGGAAGGGATGACCGATGAAGCCGTAGTCGGTGAGCAAGCGGCGCAGATCGGGATGACCTTTGAACAGAACACCGAACAGATCGAACGCTTCGCGCTCGAACCAGTCGGCCGCGGCCCAGATGCCGGCCACCGAATCCACCATGGGCTGCGTGTCGTCAGCGCAGAAGACTTTCAACCTCACACGCTGATTGTGTGAGATCGACAACAGATGATAAACCACCGCGAACCTGCGACCGGTTGCGCCGCCGCCGCCGGCCTCGCCGGCGGGCGCCGAACCCGGGGGCGTACCGATATCCCCCAAGCGCGCACTGCCGCGCGCGACGACGCCGCGGCTGAAGCCCGATGTCGTCGCAGCCTCGGTGTTCCATTCTGCGCGGCCGTGCTCGAGGTAATCGACGCCGCACACATCCATGCACATCTCGAATTTCAGATCGGCGTGGTCGCGAAACGCGGCGGCGATTTCCAATAACCGATCGGCGGGAACTTCGTACGTCAGCTCATGGGTGTGGCTGGCAACCGGCGTCAAGCCGTCGGGAAAAACCCGCAAGATTGCCTGGCCCAAGGCCTCGAGGCGGGTCGGCGTGGCCACCGCCGCACTGGAGCCGGCGTCGTCGGTCAT
>Ga0066789_10001362_pt1 | contig 10502 bp, 8 predicted proteins | sample OrgsoiDNA2013049_FD_70960 | JGI IMG/M metagenome (GOLD analysis project Ga0066789, IMG submission 70960) | Permafrost soil microbial communities from the Arctic, to analyse light accelerated degradation of dissolved organic matter (DOM) -... | ecosystem: Environmental > Terrestrial > Soil >...
ACGTTGCTGTCGACATCCGAAATGTCCGTCAGCTTCAGGAGGTCGCGCACCGCGTTCGACCACTGCTGGCGGCTCAGCCGCGCCAGACGGGACGTCGGCACCAGCACCGACGCCGGTGGCGAGGTCGGGATCGCGTAAGGATCTCCCCCTTGGCCGGCCATCCCCGAGCCGGTCCCCGTGCCGCCGGAGCCCGAGCCGGTCCCCGTCCCGCCGGAGCCGGAGCCGGTCCCCGTGCCACCGGAGCCCGACCCGGCACCGACACCGGAGCCCGAGCCAGTGCCGCTTGGACCGCCCCGGTTCCCAGAGCCCGTCGGTCCCGAGTCGCCATGGATGACGCCGGTACAGCCGAGCCCAGCGACGAGCATCGCGCCGAGCAGGCCGGTCACCACAAGCTTCACGCGGTTCGGGACAGACGCTGTCATGTGTGGGTATAGCTTGAAGGAACGCTTCATCGCTTCCTCGCATTCAGGTTCGCTTGGACGCGGCGAGCTAGACCCGCCTCGCGCGAGTGCCGCCCCTGCAACTGTCGGCAGAAGCCCATTTGCGTCTAAAAATCGTCGCCCCCCCACTCTTTCTTGGATTCGCGCGGATCTCCGATATTTCCGGCGACCATTCCGACACTGGCCGAGTGTAGTCGTCCAGCTGCGTCGTCAAGTTGGCGCCCACTCCCGCCAGCCGCCCGGCCGCCCACCGTCGAGACGCAGGAGATCGCCGCGAGCGAAGTAGGTTGCCGACGAGAGGATCTCGATGTCGACGGGTGCGATCTCGGCCAACGAAAATCGGACGATTTTGGCGGCCGGGGAGAGGCGGCGCCGGGAGCCGCCACCGCCAGTCGCCTCTAGCGTACTCATCTCCGAGCCGACGAGACGCCAGGCGACCGACGACCTATGCCGGCCGGGACGGCTTGTTGGTCAGAATTGCGTGATGAACTGCCAGGCCAGCGGTGGAATGAAGGCCTTCAAGCCGTCATCCCCGGTCGAGGTCCCGTCATCCACGCTCGACGGGGTGTGTGGGCCATCGAACGTGCATATTTTGACAGGATAACCCGCCTTGCACCCTTCGAAGTCGTAGCAGAGGTATTTCTTGCTGCCGACCGTTGTCGTTGGGATGGTCGCGGGAATCGTGCACCCATTGTCCTGGGCGTGGGCAATCGCGCACCATTTCCCGCCCGTCTTGTTCGCATCTGAGCTGATGTAAGGACAAGTTCCATCACTCATGCCCACCGTACCCATGTACGCGGTGGGCGCCGCATTCGAATCGGTCGGCTCACCGGGAAGACTATAATTGGCCGCCGCCATGGCAACCACCGCCCGTAGCTGCTTCTGACGCGTGATCGACAGCGCGTAGCTCATCATTGCTCCGAAGCTGAAGCCGGTGGAAAAGACCCTGCTGGTGTCGATGCACAGGTTCGCGTCGACGAGGGCGAGCAGGTCGTCGAAGAGGGGACTGTCTCGCGTGAAATCCCATGGAAGGTTGCCCATACCTCCGGGCGCTACGAAGATGGCGGGATCTTTCGCCGCGGTCGCTTCGCGGTGGAGCCCGAAATAGGCATAGTCGGTTGCGTTGAAGTTGGGACCATCATTAGCGGGATGTAGGCCATTCGCATTCCCGACGTCCGAACCGTACGCCTGATACCAGGAAAAGATCAGGCGATACGGGTGCGTCGGATCGTAATCCGCCGGAATGTCGATGATGTATTCGCGACTCATGCCGCCGCTCGTGATCTTGAGTATCGTCGACGTGGGAAGACCGCTCGCAACCGACATGCCGCCCATCGTCAGCGTCTTCGCACCATTCGTGACGCCACAGCCTTTGCTCGGAACCGCGGCGCTGCTTCCGCCGGCACCTCCCCCGCCCCCACTGCCGGTCGCGCCCCCGCCGGATCCACCCCCGGTCGCGCCGGCGCTGCCGCCGGATCCCCCGCTGCCCGTCGCGCCGCCGCTGCCGTGAGCCCCAGCGCCCCCACCCGATCCCGAGGTCCCGGCTGTTCCCGCGGTGCCTCCAGTCCCGGAGGTGCCACCCTTTCCACCGCTCCCGGTCACACCACCGCTTCCGGTCGTGCCACCACTCCCGGTCGTGCCACCGGTACCGGCTCCCGATCCTCCCGTCGCGCCGCCCGACCCCAGATGGCCACCCGAGCTGCTGCCCCCGGATCCGGTCGTGCCACCCGAGCTGCTGCCCCCGGATCCGGTCGTGCCGCCCGAGCCGGTGGAGTTTCCGGAACCCTGGCTACCGCACGCCCCAGCGAGAAGGGTCAGAGCCCCCACGAAGGAAAGGAATCGGTGGGATGTCATCGAGTGCCGCCTTGTTCAGGGATCAAAAAAGGATCAGGAACGCCACTGTAATTGTCGATATGGCCCATTTTGTGTCTGATTATTTTGGGCGTTCCGGCGGCGGTCGATGCCCGCAAGAACGAAGGAGAGCGCCGCGCTCCGCGCCCCGCCGCTCCGCCGCTCCGCCCGAGCTGTCCGTCTCGGGTGTGATCCTGCCCCGACGCGGTGGACGATTTCGCGACGCTACCTAAGAACCTGCCTCTTCGGAGCATCAGAGAGAGCGGGTGTCGAGTCGTTGAGTGCGTCCCTTTGACCCCCGTGCTCAGCTCGACTCTGCCTAGCTTGCTCCGTCGAGAGCGGTTCCGGACGACAGAGACGGAGCGGTGGTCCCCAGTGTAGACGGCCATCAGTTTCCGCAGCTTATGTGGTGCACAACATAAACGGCGCAAAGGCACCGGCGTCTCCAATCACGGCAACGAGCGCTTACCACGGAAGCCTGTTCTTGGCAGGCAGCGGATCTAGTAAACCGGGAGCCCCCCCGGCTCTGCCCTCACCACTAGCCACATCTTTCTTGCGTCGATGGATCCCCGTGATCTCGTCGCTGGATGCGCGAGGAAACGACGGATGAGGGTTTCGGGCTTTACGACGAGGACCGCTGTGAGGAGGTCACGGAATCTCCCGGCGAGGGTCGCGAGTAACCATCGGTCGAAGGGCCGAAGGCGCGGACGTTTGACTTGCCTTCGCAGCACGACGACCTGCTGACGCAAGAGCAGGTTCTCGGCGACGAGCACGGCGCGGGGGGGCCAGGACCGCGAGCACGAGGTCTCGCAGAAACTGCAGAGAAGGGTGGTCACGGCAGCTCCGGCCTTACCATGGGTCGGGCCAGGGAGGTGGCGTAGGGAGATGAGCGCCCCAATACCCACCGGACGGAATTAATGCGGCGCTCAGTTGGTCCTTCCGTCTCCGGAGATTTGGGGCTTGGCGATTCCCCAATACCCCTGAGGACCGGGTGGCAGCCGTTACGCTTCGGCGGCGGCCTGTCGGATAATTACTCGGCTACTTCAGTCTGGATTATCGCCCGAGGCCGACAGAGGCGCGTGCGACGCAACCTACGCCGGGCGAGAAGCACCCCGCTGCGCAGCTGCAGATCATGATCGTTACCGAGCTAGTCGGGGAGCACCCACAGGCGCCGATGATGCACGTGTCGGGAAACGAGGCGACGCCATTCGCGCAGCAGTTGGCGGTCGTCACGGTTCCGCCGGTCGAGGTGCAGAGCTCGGCGGCACCCGCCATCGACGCATCGCCGTCTGGGGCGCCGCCGTCGACAATCGGGACCCCGTCGGCGCCCCCATCCGTATGCCGGCCTGCGGCCCCGACCGAAATGCTGCGCTCGCACGCGCCTCCGGCGAGCATCATCCCGAGCACCGCACACCAGAGCCGCTTCGAGGTCATCAGCAGGTCAGGGGCAATGGGTGAGCGCGTTCCGGGCTCGCTCGGCCAGGATGTCGGAACCGCCGAGGACAGCGGCAAGGTCCGCGCGGCCGTCGTCGCAGCGGCCGGCCTTGACCCGCAGCTCGCCACGTACCGTGAGCAGCTCGCGGCCGCGGGGCAAGCTCACTTTGCCGAGCGGTAGGCCATCGAGAATGGCGAGTGCGTCGTGGTCGCGATGCTCGGAAAGGAGAATCTCTACGCGCAACAATCGTGACTCGAGCGCCATCTGGCCGCCGGGAAAGCTGCGATCGTGGAGATCGAGAGCGGCCAGCGCGGCTTGGCCATCGTGGTCTCGGCGCCAGCGCCGAAGGACAGTGGCGAAGGATTCACCCTCTCGCACGATGGGGCTGTCCGGCGCCGCTGGCGCGCTGATCCGGGGCGCGGCCGCCGCGATCGGGGACTGAACGGGAGCAATCTGATCGCGCCGCTCATGAGGCCCGGGGGCGGGGTGGGCGAGAACCCCGCGCCGGAGGGCCGGGGGCGCGGCCATGTTCGCCCACCCCGACGGTTCGGTCGCTTCCAGGTCGTCGGGGCTGGCGATGGTCGGCAGCTCGATCGGGGCGGCGACGCCGGTCGATCGGAGAGCGGGGGGGGCACCCGCCGAGGGGCGCGGTGCGCGTGACACGGGAGAGTGCAAGCTGAAGAGCGCTCGCACCACGGGGAGGCGCTGCAGCGTCCTCGTCGCCCAGGCGAGAGCCGTTCCCGCCGAAAGCAGGACCACGAGCGTCGCCGCGACCGGAACCAGCCTTCGGCGCCGAGCCGGCGCGACCGCTGCCTCCAGCCGGGAAGCGATCCGCCGGACCTGGTCGGGGGTGAGGCCGCGCAAGCCGCGCCCCTCCTGGAGCAGCCGCCGGCCGCGGGCATCCTGCGCTTGCTCCTGAGCTGCGGGGTGATTGTCAGACGGGTTCCGATTGAGCAAGGCTCCGGTCCTTTCTGCCCTGCGCCGCTTCTGCTTGGCGGTGGGCGCGGAGAAAACGGGCCCGGGCCCGATGCAGCCTCAGGCGGGCGTTTGCCGGCTTGATCTCGAGCAGAGCCGCGACCTCGTCCGCCGCGAGCTCCTCGAGGTCGAAGAGGATGAGGACCTGACGGTCGCGTTCCGGCAACTGATCCAACAGTCGATAAACGGTGCGGGCCGCCTCGTCGCGTTCGGCGTCATGAAGGGGATCGGGCGCGGGCGAGGCGAGGTGCCCCGCGGTATCCTCGGCCGACCCCGTCAGCCAGCGCCGCCAGCGCTCCTTGCGCCGGCGATGTCGGACGACGTTGTCCGTGATTCCAAACAGCCAGGTGGCCACGGAAGAATCGTGGCGAAATCGGTCCCGCTGGCGGTGGACGACGGAGAACACCTCGTGGACGATGTCCTCGAGATCGAGATCCGGGCCGGCGAGCCGCTCGGCCCAGCGCGCGACCTGATGCACGTGCTGGGTGTATAGCGCCCCGGTATCGAGGGGTGGCCGCTGGCCGGCAGGCTCATGGATCGCGCGGAACATGCTCACGTCCGTGGATCTCGTGACGGTTGGCGCCGTTCCGTTTCACCCGTGGCTACCAAATATCCACGATACGCCCAGCACCACGCCGACGTCCCAAGATGAAAGGCGTGCGCTGTCGGGCCTGTCGTCGAGCGTCAACGTTTGGCCCACGAGCGCACGGTTGACGGCGATGCTGACGAACGGCGCCACCGCCCCCAAGCGCAGGCCGATTCGGCCTCGGCCCTCGACGGACGCGCCCCAGACTGCGGCCGTGTGGGGCGTCATCAGGTTCTTGCCTTCGACGGAGAGGCGCGTGATCTGGGGAAGCAAGGCCACGTCCGCCCAGACGAATCCAGGCTGTACCCGCAAGGCCAGCCCGAGGCCGAGACGGGAAACCAGGTAGGTCGCGGCCCATTGTCCCAAGGCCACTTGGCGTTGACCGGCAACATCAGCGGCCATCGCCGCGCCCAGTCCTCGATAAAGGTGCAAGCCGGCGAGCAGGCCGCCGCTCGGGGCTCGGGCATCGCCGTCCACGCTCCCCCCGAAGCCGACTCCGAGCTCCACCTCGTACGCGGCGGGGCGCGGCCCGGAGATCTCGGCGCGCTCCGCGGGCGCGAGCGCCGTTTCGCCCCACGTCTTGGCCCAGGCGGCGAGCAGAACTGCGGCCACCGAGACGCGCTTGGCGCACTCGGCAGGGGCGGGCACCTCTCGCACGCCCAGCATGGCTCCGGCCCCATCGCGGAGCACGATCCGCATCGTCGCCCCCACGACGGTCACCTCGGAATCGCCCAACCGATCCACCGTTGCGGCTTCTCCCTGGCGCTGGAGCGCGGCGTCGATCTGGGATGCGGTCGGACAGATCGCGGGAGCCGGAAAGGCCGCGATCGGAGTGGCGGCAAACAACAGTCCCGCCAACATGGCGTTCATGAACGCCCGCATTCTAGCCCGGGCGGCGTCGACTCGGGTCTCACGATCGCCTGAAACGCTTTTGGAGGAACCGTCACCAGTAGTCAAAACCCGGGAGAATTCATGGACGAGACGAGGCGACGAGACGTTCGAGACCGAGCCCACACGATTGCACACACGCGCGCCGACGTGCACGGCGGATGGGGCCGCAACCGCCTGATGGCCTTCGCCGGCGCGTTGTCACTCCTCGGCTTGGTGGCGTGCGGCAGCGACTCGGGGTCGGCGGGCACCGGCGCGGGTGGGACGACCGGCAGAGGAGGCGCGGGCGGGTCGTCGACGGGAGGCAGCTCGGCGGGCCAGGGCGGCAGCGGAGCAGGGATGGCGGGCTCGACGGGTGGCTCCAGCGCAACCGGGAAGGGTGGGAACAACACGGGTGGAGGTGGCGCGGGCGCCCGCGGCGGCGCGGGCGGGGCGGGCGGGACGAGCGGCGCGGGCGGGACGAGCGGCGCGGGCGGCCACGGCGGCGGCGCCGGAACGAGCGGACCTGCGGGTCACGGTGGTGGGATCGGCGGCGCCGGTGGCGCGGGCCACGGAGGCGGAGCAGGCCATGGACCAGGCGGCGCGGGCGGGACGACCGGAGCCGGGGGCAGCGGTGGCGCGAGTGACGGCGAGGCGAAGTGCCGGACCACGGGCGGAACGGTGAATACGGGGATTTGTTGTTCGAGCATTTCGGACTTTCCCGAGATGTGCTCGGGGTTGATCGGCGCCTGTGGGTGCCCTCCGACCAGCAGCCACATGGTCTCGCTCTGTGATTGTCCGAGTGGCAAGTGCTTCGATCCCGCCCAGGGGTGCATCCCCCACGCGACCGCCGCGCGGTGACGGCCAGGTCGTCATGAAGCTGAATCCGGCGCTCGTGGCCATGATTTTCGCGGCTACGGGCGCGGCGAGCTGCGCCGGGGTCCGCAGCGGTCAGTCGGAGGCGGGCGGCCGGGGCGGTCAGTCTCTCACCGGCGCCGCCGGTGCCAGTCCGGCGGGCGCGGCCGCGGCAGGCGGAGTGCTCGGGCCGCGAATGACCGACGGGGGCCACGGGGGCCTGCCACAACTGTCACATGTTATTCGACCCGATCGGGTTCGGCTTCGAGCACTTCGACGAGGGAGGCCGCTACCGCACCGAGGAAGGGACGTACCCCGTCGACTCGAGTGACACTTACACCACGCGTCGGATCGACCCTCACCTTCAGCGGCGAAGAGGACTTGATGAATGACCTCTTGGGGCAGCCGGTCATTCACGCCTGCATCCAGTCGTATCTCGCGACGTACGCCTACGGCACCAATGAATCGTGCATCGGTTCCAGCGAGGTCCAGGACCTCCAGTCCGGAACGATCGGCCTTGCCGAGGCGTTCGCCCGCCTTTCGACCGAGCCTCACTTCACGAAACGAACATCGTCCGAATAGCGGGCGCGGTCTCCATCACGACTACCGAAGGGCAGCGTGATCCGTTGCGATTCCGACGGATGGACGTAGTAGCCAGGACGGGACACGCCGGACGGCGTATCACTGACGGGGCGGCCGATCTCTCATGCGGACCGAATATTTGCGCCCCACAACTAGCGGCGCCACGGGCGGGGCCATCTACGTCTCGCCGACGGGCAAGCGGCGCATCGACGCGAGAATGACGCCGTTACGGCGTCTGAATCATGATGGTCGCGGAGCCGGAAGCGAGCGATCCGGAGGTCGCGGTCACGGTCGCGGTTCCGGGCGTCCCGGTGGACTGGATGATCGCCATCAGCTTGCCGTTGAAGGCGGCGTGGGACGTGGCCTTGTACGAGTCGTGGTTCGTCGAGTCGCCGGCGTCGAGACCGACCAGGGTTCCCGGACCGGTGACGGAGACCGCAATGGTGTTGTTGGCCTTGGGAGCGACGACGCCCTGCGCGTCGTCGATGTCCACCTCGACGTAAGAAAGATCGCGTCCGTCCGCCGTGATGGTGGCCCGGTCGGGGGTGAGCACCAGCTTTGCCGCCGCGCCCGCCGTCTTCACCGTGTCGGTCGCGACGACGGTACCGCCCTTGGTCGCCTTCGCCTCCAGCGTGCCCGTCGCGAACGGGACCGACCACTGCAGGTGCGCGGTCGTGGCGTTCATCGTCTTCGAGCCCAGCGAGGTGCCGTTGAGGAAGAGCTCGACGCTGTCCGCATTGGTGTAGGCCCATACGGTGACGGACTGGCCGGCCGTCCAGCTGGTCCAGTCCATCGGCACGATGTGGACCATCGTCGGCCCCGCCGCGCCCCACTTGCTTTGATAGAAGTAGAAGATGTCCTTGGGGAAGCCGGCCGTGTCGATGGCCCCGAAGTACGAGCTCTTGGACGGCCACCCGTAGGGGGTCGGCTCGCCGATGTAATCCCAGCCGGTCCAGATGAACTCGCCGGCGATGTAGGCGCGCGTGTTGACGCTGGACCACGACCCCTCCGCGCTGGTGCCCCAGGAGACGACGCTGTTGTCGTACGACGAGCACTGGTTGTCGCTCCCGCTCAGGATGTTCGTGGTCACCGGCGTCTTGTAGACGCCGCGGCTCCGGACTGCGGACGACGACTCGCTGGCGAAGAGCTTCCAGCTCGGGTTGCTCGAATGGGTGGAGTCGTAGCTGTACGGCGCGTAGTTGAGCCCGACGACGTCCTCCATCGCCGCCACGGCCGCGCCGGGGGCGGCGCTGGCGTTGGCCTGGCCGATCGCCCGCGTGCTGTCCTTGGCCTTGACCGCCGCGATGAGCGAGGCCGCGATGGTGGTGTTGTTGTTGTCCTGGATCTCGTTGCCGATGCTCCAGATGATGATCCCGGGGTGGTTGCGGTCGCGCGCCACCATGTCGCCGATGTCGATCGTCGACCACTTGCTGAAGAAGCGGGCGTAGTCGTAGGTGTTCTTGGCCTGGTCCCAGCAGTCGAAGGCCTCGTCCATCACCAGGAAGCCCATCCGATCCGCCATGTCCAGCAGCTCCGGCGCGGGCGGGTTGTGGGACGTGCGCAGGGCGTTGACGCCCATGCTCTTGAGCATCAGCAGGTGCTTCTCGATGCCGCGGTTGTTGACGGCGGCGCCGAGCGGGCCCATGTCGTGGTGGTTGCAGGTGCCGTTGAGCTTCACCGCGGCGCCGTTCAGCGTGAAACCGTTGGTGTTGCTGAACGCGAAGGTCCGGATCCCGAACGGCGTCGTATAGGTGTCGACGACGCTGCCGCCCACCGACACCGTGGTGATCACCGAGTACATGTTGGGCGACGACACCGACCACAGCTTGGGATTGGACACCATCACCGTCTGCGTCACCGTGGCGGTCTTGCCGGCGGAGACGGTGGTGGCCGGCGAGGTCGCCGCGCCGACCCCGGTTCCGTTGCCGTCGCCCACCGTGCTCGCCAGCGTGACCGATTGGTCGCTGCTCCCGTCGTTCTGCACGGTCACCGCGATGTTCACGGTGGCGCTGGAGCTCGAGACCGTCGGCGTCGTCACCGCCGTGCCGGTGTAGGCGACGCGGACCGGGTTCACCGTCTTGAGCCAGGTGTGCCGATAGATGCCGCTCCCCGAGTACCAGCGGCTGCTCGGCTGCTGGTTGTTGACCCTGACAGCCAGCACGTTCGACGCACCCAGTTTGGCGCTCGCCGTCAGGTCACACTCGAAGGACGAGAACCCATAAGGACGGGCGCCGACCTGGGTCCCGTTCAGGTAGACGGTGCTGTCCATGTAGACGCCGTCGAACTGGACGAGGATCTTTTGCCCCGAGGCCGAGGCGGGCAAGGTGAAGGTCTTTCGATACCACCCTGCGCCGCCGTTGAGGTACCCGCCGCCGGCGCCTGCCGGCGAGTTCTGGGTGAACGGCAAGGAGATGCTCCAGTCGTGGGGAACGTCGAGGGCGGTCCAGGACGAATCGTCGTACGTGGTGGCCTGGGCGCCGGTCACGTCGCCTGCGTGGAACTTCCAGGCCAGGTCGAAGCTGACCGTGGTCGGGCGCGCGCCGTCGTAGGTGTTCACCAGGCCACCGGCCGCAGAGCTGCCTGCCGTGCCTCCGCTGCCGGCAGCTCCGGACCCACCCGTTCCGTTACCGGACTGGCCGCCGGCGCCACCAGATCCCGTTACACCCCCGGATCCAGAGCTGCCGCCTCTACCGGTAGCGCCGCTCGATCCGCCCATTTGTCCCCCAGATCCCGACACGCCGCCGGAAGAGCTTCCCCCGGTTCCGGAGACGCCGCCCGAGGCCGCTCCACCCTTCCCCGAGGCAGTGCCTCCGGTTCCGCTGCCACCGCTTCCGTTGCTTCCACCGGATCCGGTCTGGGTGCCTTCGCCACCTCCTGAGCAAGCAGCAAGGAGCATCCCGAGCAGCGCGAG
>Ga0066789_10001365_pt1 | contig 10497 bp, 8 predicted proteins | sample OrgsoiDNA2013049_FD_70960 | JGI IMG/M metagenome (GOLD analysis project Ga0066789, IMG submission 70960) | Permafrost soil microbial communities from the Arctic, to analyse light accelerated degradation of dissolved organic matter (DOM) -... | ecosystem: Environmental > Terrestrial > Soil >...
CGCAACAACGGCGGCGGCCACATGAATCACTCCATGTTCTGGAAGATCATGAAACCCCAGGGCGGAGGCGACCCCACCGGCCCCATCGCCGACGCGATCACGAAAGCTTTCGGCACTTTCGCCGACTTCAAAACCAAATTTAGTGATGCCGGCGTCAAACAATTCGGCAGCGGATGGGTCTGGCTAGCCGGCAAGCCCGGCGGCGAAGTCCAGGTCCTAAGCACCGCCAACCAAGACAACCCAATCTCGCAAGGCCTATTTCCGATTTTCGGCAACGACGTCTGGGAGCATGCCTATTATTTGAAGTACAACAACCGCCGTCCCGAATATTTAGCCGCCTGGTGGAACGCCGTCAACTGGGCAGAAATCAACAGCCGCTACGAAGCCTTCAAGTCCGGCAAGCTGGAACCGGCCCTGGCCGCACGTTAAATTGATCTGATTGTGGGGAGGCGGGCGTCCTCGCCCGCCTTTTTGTTTTTTGCATTGTTACGGTACAAACGCGCAGGATTTTCTCACTCAGGCGGGAACTCCGTGACGCGCCACACTTCTTGTTCTGAGCTAAGACCTCTGCTCCGCAGGTCCTGATTCCAAACCCGCCTTTCCACCGTGGTCCAGACAATGAGAAAGCCCAGTGTTATAGGAAGACAAATCGCGAGTCCACGACTCCATGTCCACTCGTCGCGTATCGCGTACCAAAATACGGCGGCCACGCCAGCGAGAATCAGCACGAAACGCAAGACATAGAGCGCCATTGAAGCCTTAGGCTGGGCTCCTGTCCTACGCTTAAACGCGCGCCAGTTGCCGATGTGCGTGCGAATGTCCGCAATACTGCCTTTGATGGCTGAAAGTCTGTTCCCCGGGAATTCGTAAGGGTCGATCACGGCAGGCTGCATTGTACCGTTTCCTCCGATGAACTAGCTGGCATTTCTGTGGATAGAAAACATGAGCCCACAGCCAAGAGCCGAGATCCCCCCTTCTGCATTTCCTGTGCTTGACATGTGGATAATCGGACCGCAAGAAAAACAAAATTCCGCCGCGCGCTGTTCTGATACTTCCCTCTTCCCGCGAAAGCCCACGCCCAACGCGTCTTTCAATGACTCCAATGTCATCTAGCCTTAACCAAACTTTCATTTAAGAAATTTCTCATTGCACCAAAATTTGAGAATTGACCGCACCGAATTCCACGCGTACATTCACAACACTGCAACAGAAAATCCAGCCGCAAGGTTGGTCGCGTTCAGCAACGAACCGAAGACACAAGCTAAAAGCTAAGAGCTAGAAGCCAAGAGCTCAGGCCCATTCACGAGGCAAGAACTATGGCCGAAGATTGGAATACTTATCGCACTCGATTTCTCGTTCGCGCAAGACAGTTGACCGAGCCACTCGCATTCACCGATCCGCTGGGCCGTGAGCATCGCGGTCGCCCCGGCGACTACCTGGTGCAATCTTCCGAAGGACTCCTTCGCATCGCGCCGCGAGAAATTTTCGAAGACGTTTACGTAGTAATGGAGGCGGAACACGACGCACCAAGGTCTCCATTCCGTACCTCGTCCGATCACCTCCGCCCGGCCTCAGCCACCGGCAACATGCAGATTTAACGGTCATTGTGGAAAAGAAGGCCGGTTGCGGGAATTCACCCAGTTAATTCAACGCGATACAATATATAGGGATTCCCTATTGACAGGCACTACATACAGCAGTACTGTTGCTATCCCAGAGGCAGTAAAAATGTCGTTTTTCGGGGTCCCCAGTGCGCCGGAAGTCGGCGTACCGGGTGTTGGGAAACGACGCCTGGCAATCAGTAAAACTAAATTAGGGACGACGCTTCCGGCCGAGGTGACCCAGCGCCGCAGCGTTAGCTTTTCTTTGAGATTCGTTTTCTACCGAGATCTTCGCATAAAGAAGAAAGATCCGGGAACACCGGGAGAGAGAAAAATGGCCGAGATCCAAACCCAGACCACCACAACCGCCGCCACTGCCGTCCCAACCGCACCTGCCGCTCCCAAGCAGAAGGCTCCTGGCCTGACCATCCGCCGCTTCTTTACTAAGGCGGGCATCTCTCCTTATGACGAAGTCGAATGGGAATATCGCCTGGCCCAGATCACCGACTCGAAGGGTGGAATCATCTTCGAGCAAAAGGATGTCGAAGTCCCCAAAGACTGGTCGGTGACCGCGACCAACATCGTTGCGTCGAAATACTTGCACGGCGAGGTCGGCACTTCGCAGCGCGAGACCGGAGTCCGCCAACTCGTCGCCCGCGTCGCCGAAACCATTCGCGACTGGGGGATGGCGCAAGGCTACTTCCGCACTTCCGAAGACGGCTCCACGTTCCATGACGAGCTCGTGCATCTTCTTATTCGCCAGTACGCGGCGTTCAATTCGCCGGTCTGGTTCAACGTAGGATGCGATCGCATCGAACCGCATTCCGACGGCCGCAACTGGCACTGGAATCCCGTCGCCAACCGCGTCGAATTCGGCGTCACCGGATACACCAAGCCGCAATGCTCGGCCTGCTTCATCAATTCGGTGCAGGATTCGCTCGACTCCATCCTTACTCTTGCTAAGACCGAAGGCATGCTCTTCAAGTGGGGATCAGGCACCGGCACCAATCTTTCCGCGCTGCGTTCTTCCACGGAAACGCTTGCCGGTGGCGGCACTGCCAGCGGCCCGCTCAGCTTCATGAAAGGTTTCGACGCCTTCGCCGGAGTCATCAAGTCCGGCGGCAAAACCCGCCGCGCCGCCAAGATGGTAATCCTGAACGTGGACCATCCCGACATCATCAGCTTCATCGAGTGCAAATCCAAAGAAGAAGCGAAAGCCCACGCCCTGGTCGCTGCCGGATACGACGGGTCTTCTCCAGATTCCGAGGCGTACTCGTCCATCTTCTTCCAGAACGCGAACAATTCCGTGCGCGTAACGGATGACTTTATGTACGCCGTCCTCCGCGACGCCGATTTCTCCACCCGCGCCGTCAAAGACGGCCGTCCCATGCAGACTTTCAAAGCCAAAGACCTGATGTACAAGATTTCCGACGCCACCTGGCGCTGCGGCGATCCCGGCATGCAATACGACACCACCGTCAACCGCTGGCACACATCGAAGAACACTGCCCGCATCAATGCCAGCAATCCGTGCAGCGAATACATGTTCCTCGACGATTCAGCCTGCAACCTCGCGAGCCTGAACCTGCTGAAGTTCGCGCCCAACGGGACGTTTGACGTCGAGGCCTATCGCCACGCCGTGGACATCCTTATTACTGCCCAGGAAATTCTGGTGGACAACGCCGGCTATCCCACGGAAATCATCATGAAGAATTCGCATGATTACCGTCCTCTCGGCTTGGGCTATGCGAATCTAGGCGCGCTGCTGATGGCCTGCGGCCTCCCCTACGATTCCGACGGTGGCCGCGACTATGCCGCCTGCGTAACCGCAATCATGTGCGGCGAAGCGTATCTGCAGTCCAGCCGCATCGCCGAGCTTTGCCCGCCGCTGGTTCCCATCAGTGAGCCGACGCTGAAAGGCTTGGCCGAAACAAATCTCGGCACGAACGTCATGCCCGGAGGCGCCTGCCCCGGCTTCTACATCAACCGCGAGCCGTTCCTCGACGTAATCCGCATGCACCGCGCGTCGGTGAACAACATCAACAAAAACAATATCCCCAGCGCGCTCTACGAAGGCTCCAAAGCCTGCTGGGACGAAGCCCTCGCCAACGGCGAAAAGCACGGCTACCGCAATTCGCAGGTCACCGTTCTCGCCCCCACCGGCACCATCGGCTTCTTTATGGATTGCGACACCACCGGCATCGAGCCTGACCTAGCCTTGGTGAAATACAAAAAGCTGGTCGGCGGCGGCATGATCAAGATCGTGAACAACACCGTCCCGACGGCACTTTTTAAATTGGGATACACCCACGAGCAGACCGACGCCATCGTCAGCTACATCGACGCCACCGGCACCATCGAAGGCGCGCCGCTGGTCAAAGACGACCACCTCGCCGTCTTCGATTGCTCATTCAAGCCCGCCAAAGGCACGCGCAGCATCGCCTACATGGGACATCTGAAGATGATGGCCGCCGCGCAGCCCTTCATCTCCGGCGCGATTTCGAAGACCGTCAATCTCCCCGAGCTGGCAAGCGTTGAAGACATCATGGAAGCCTATCTCCAGGCCTGGAAGCTGGGTCTGAAAGCCGTCGCCGTCTATCGCGACGGATGCAAGAAGTCGCAACCGCTCTCCGCCGCCGGGACGAAGACCGCGGAATCCAACGGAGCGACCGCAGCCGTCGCCGTGCAACAAGAACAAGACATGCACGCTCCGCCGCGCGCCATCCGTCACCGCCTCGACGACGAGCGCATGTCCATCACGCACAAATTCAACGTTGGCGGACACGAAGGCTACATCACCGTCGGCCTCTACCAGGACGGCAGTCCCGGCGAACTCTTCATCACCATGGCCAAAGAAGGCTCCACCGTCTCCGGCCTCATGGACAGTTTTGCCTGCGCCGTCTCGCTGGCGCTGCAACACGGCGTCCCGCTGAAACTGCTGTGCGAAAAATTCGCCCACACCCGCTTCGAGCCCAGCGGCTGGACCAACAACACCGACATCGGCTTCGCCAAGTCGATCATGGACTACATCTTCCGCTGGCTCCAACTCCGCTTCCTAACCGGCCAGCAGCAGTTGCTGTTCGAGAACCTGCGGCCAAGGCTCGCAGGAGTCAGCTCGCAGCCGTCAGTAGAAGATGCACCGGGATCTTCCGCTTCTGGTGTTGGTTCTGCGCCTTTGCCAACGACCAACGACCAACGACCGACGACGGGTCCTGTTCACGCCGCCGACGCCCTGGCAGCAATGATCGACCTCGGCGACGCGCCCACATGCCACGTCTGCGGCTCGATCATGGTGAGAAACGGTAGTTGCTACAAGTGCATGAGCTGCGGAAGCACGAGCGGTTGCAGCTAGATTTGTATGGTGCGTAGATGAGCACTATTTCTGCAGCAACGTCGTCTTGAATGCCGATTGAGACGGCACTGTTGGCCAATGCCAAGTCCGCTATGTTTGCGGCAGTCGAGATCCACAACAAGCCTATCTTCCCGTATAGGTATGAAGTCTGCGCCTTGCTTGTTGTGAATGCCTGGGAACTCGCCTTAAAGGCCTACATTGCCAAAGAAGTAAAGTCGGTGAAGCTCATCAAGAAGGACGGCACCGCAAAGCCATTTGTAGAGTGTATCGCCTGCACTTCCAGTGAGCTTGGTGTGGCCTTTGAACCAATCAGGTACAACCTGTACGACTACCGCAACAATATCGAGCATTTCTATTCAGGGGATATGGACGTCATCGTACTCGGTTTGTTAAAGGCTTCAGTGCTTTTCTTTACTGAGTTCATTGAACAACATTTCGGCGAGAAACTGCACGTAGAAGCAAACCTGATACTGCTACCCCATAGGTTTTACGAAGCCGGCTTCCCCGCTCGACTTCATTTCGAATCAATCGGCATTGAAACATTGTTCGGCTGAGGTAAAGGCATTTCTCCGACGGATAAAAGAGAGCTCTGAGGCACTGCAATCAGAGGGGATCGATGAGTCGGTAATCGTCAACTACTCTATCGCCTTGGTCAATGAATCGCGGATAAAGAATGCGGATCTCACTGCAGCGATCAATAACTCTGTTCCCCAGGGTAGCGTGATCGCGATCCACAATGTTATCTCGGCGGCACAACTGACGAACGACCCCTTAGCAAAAATAAATTCGGCTGACCGAGGATAGTATTTTCTCAAACATTTTTACGGAAACCTACGCTGATGTACTGCGAACTGCACGCGAAAGGTTTGCGGATTTTCTCCAGAACGACCAGTTCAACCAGATTATGCGGGAACTGAAGAAAGATCCGAGCATTAAGAAAACTTGGCTTCTGAATCCTAAGAACCCTTAAGGCGGCGCGAAGCTTCGCGTTAGTCCGGGTGGGGATCCTCCTTCGCGTTGCGCGCTGCCCCGAAAACCGATCCCGGCCGCTCTGCCTTCCCGTGCTAGACTTGTCCGCGATTTAGGAGGCACCGATGGCAACGCAAGCGCTCGCGGTCAACCGGCGTTGGGACAAATTCTACGTGGGCATGGCGGTGGGGATCACGGCCATCATTGTCTGGGGTTTCGTCCCGACCTATTTTCTCCGTCCGTACTATCAGACTTCTGAGCTGAGGCCGCTGCTACATCTGCACGGGGCGTTGTTTACGTCGTGGCTGTTGCTTCTGATTGTGCAAACCTCGCTGGTAGCAGCCAAGCGGACGGACATTCATCGGCGGCTGGGGGTTGCGGGCGCGGTGCTTGCCGTCCTGATGGTGGTTGTGGGATTCATCGTGGCCGTTCACGCGGCGCGGCGCGGAGTTGCTCCGCTGGGCATTCCAGCGCTGGCGTTCCTCGTCATTCCTCTCGGGGACATCACGACTTTCGCCATCCTGGTGGGAGCAGCGCTCCTGAACCGCGCCAAGCCCGAGACCCACAAACGGCTGATGTTGCTGGCGACCCTCGCCCTTCTGGCGCCGGGAGTTGGCCGGCTCCCCTTCGCGTTCATCTCCGGGCCGATACAAATCTATGCCCTGGTAGATGCGGTTCTGTTGATCTGCATTTTGTATGACGTCATCACGCGAAAGCGCGTCCATCCGGCATACATCTGGGGTGGATTGTTCCTGGTCCTGTCGCAGCCGCTGCGATTGGCACTTTCGGGCACCAGCGCCTGGATGGCCTTCGCCCAGTGGCTGGCCAAATCCAGCATCTGAAGACCCGAACCCTTCCTTCCAACCAAAAAAATCGCGGGCCTTTTGGGCCCGCGATGACTACGAACTAGCTATGTTCTCACGGCCTCGGCACGCACCCTGGCAGCAGATTTCCCGGAGACAGCGCTGTAAGCGTGGTCTCGTCGGGGAAGCTGTACGCGCCCAAGTGTGCGAGAGACGGGGACTGGCGTGCGAACCAGTTGAACAAAGGTATGTTCTGCGGGTGATAGGTTCTACCGTTCATGGAAACCGCGAAGACCGGGTTGGCGGTCAGAACTTCGATCGCGTCGCCCGTCTCGAGGTTGTCCTGGCAGAGACCGCTTCCCAGGAAGGGATCGACGGACTCATACCACGGCGTCTGGTTGTTCACGAACGGGTCGTTGTAGGTCTCCGACATTTCATGCGCCAGCGGCGTAATGTCCTCAAATCCGAAGGAGAAGAATTGGGGCGGAAGCCAACTGGAGAAGTTCAACACATAGCGGTGCTCCCATATCCCGTTCTCGCCGTTGCCGGGTTCGAAGTCGTAGGTGTGAAATCCCAGAATGCAGCAGTTATTAAGGTCGCCTTCATACAAGAAGACGTTGTTGAACGCGAAGGTGGAAATGTCCTTGGTGGTGATGTCGTGCGCCAACTCGGCGGCGCCGATCGTGGTGCTGTTGTCAACCGGAGAGGTCGCCGGGAAGAATAGACCGCTGAAGGTATTGAAATCAACCGCCGCCCCTACAGGATTGTTATTGGCGTCGGTAAAGAAAAACCAGAAGCCCCAGGGAATCTGCATGCGCCGCCCGGTCCGTACAACCGGAGCCAGGAAATTGTGCCAATTGCCGTGGACCTTGTCTGCGAACTCTGACCGCATCGCCTGGTCATTGAACTGGCCAGCGCCCGTGGTGTAGAACCAAGGCTGAAACACTGGAGATTTAACAATCGCATTGATGATGGTTGGGGTGGGTGCAAACGTCAGCGGGTGACCCTCGAAAACCGCGACCGTGCCGTCCGGACCAAGAAGATCAACAGTCACGGGAACAATCGGTGCGCGGAAGGTTGTGGTCTGGCCTGACTCAGGAGGAGTGCCAACGATTGTGTATGGCCATACCGATTGCGGATTGCCAAAGAAGTCGAAACCCTGGGCCGTAAACTGGTCCGACCAGTTCGCAAGCGAGTCCACTCCTGGCAGCCCGGAGGTTGCAAGGCTGGTCGTGGAACTGATTTTGGTTCCGTTGGGCAAATACTTCACCCTGCCGGCAGTGAATGAGGGATCTGCTGAATGGGCGGTTCTAGGGGTAACTTTCTGCAAAAAGCTGGTAGGCAGTCTTTTGCTTTGTACGCTGCCGGTCTGCGCCAATGCCAAGCTTGCTAATCCACATAGCACCACGCACAGAGCGGACTTATGTGAGAGCTTCCGCATGGTAAATCCTCCTGGGGTAAAGCTTCCTGGGTAAAGCTTTTAGCTGCGGGCAAGAGCGCGAACAGCTAAAGGCCAACGAAGTTAACACAGAAGAGTGAGGACTTGCAATGGCAAAAGCCCGTCCAGTGCGGATTTTGAGGCCATGGAGAAGCGAAAGCGAAGGAGAAGTCAAAACGGTTTCACCTGGGTTTTCCCTGATCGCTGATAGCTGTTCTTCTGAACCCTTCCCCAGCCTCGCGAATCAGGACATAACATCTAAGATACAGAGGGTCGCGTATATCCAGAGGGGAGTAGCTAGCCATGTTGATCAAGAGAGCGTCGGACATTCGTTCTTCCGAAATCACGCCGAAGCAGCTCTGCCTGAACCGTCGCAAGTTTTTGCACACAGCGGCGATCACCGGGGCGGCGGCGGCCGGTTTCGGCGCGAGGGAGCTGTTCTCTCCTTCGCAAGTCGTCCATGCGGGAGAAAAGATTGCCGGAATCCAGAAAAGCTCGCTTTCTACCGCGGAAAAGATCACGCCTTATAACGACGTGACCCATTACAACAACTACTACGAGTTTTCCACCGAGAAAGAAGAGCCCGCCGACCTGGCGAAGAACTTCCACACCCGGCCGTGGACCGTAACCATCGACGGTCTGGTGCAAAAAAAACAGGTCCTGGATGTTGACTCGGTCTTCAGGGTCGCCTCGCCAGAGGAGCGCATTTACCGTCATCGCTGCGTTGAAGGATGGTCCATTGTCGTGCCCTGGGTGGGATTCTCGCTCAGTGAACTGATCAAGCGGGCGCAGCCGCTGGGCAAGGCGAAATTCGTGGAATTCACCACCCTGCTCGATCCCAAACAGATGCCCGGGCAAAACCGCGCCGTTCTGCAGTGGCCCTACGTCGAAGGCCTAAGGATGGATGAAGCCATGCATCCGCTGGCGCTGCTGTGCTTCGGAATGTACGGCGAGGTGTTGCCCAATCAGGATGGCGCGCCGCTGCGCATTGTCTTGCCGTGGAAATATGGCTTCAAAAGCGCCAAGGCGATCGTCCGCATCCGCTTCACCGATAAGCAGCCCATGAACACCTGGAACCTCTCCGCGCCCAACGAGTACGGTTTCTATTCCAACGTGAATCCAAACGTGGACCATCCCCGCTGGAGCCAAAAATCCGAAAGAAGGCTGGGCGAATTCCTGAAACGTCCCACCCTGATGTTTAATGGCTACGACCAGGTTGCGGGATTGTATTCGGGAATGGATTTGAGGAAAAACTATTAATGCAGCTCTCGGCTCCTGGCTCTTGGCTCTTATCAGCTAACATCCGCACACCCAGAAGAGCCAACAGCCGAGAACCAAGCGCGGCCTTCATGATTCGCTCACTCAAAGTCGTAGTCTTCATCGCCTGCCTGGTGCCACTGGCCTGGCTGCTGTGGAAGTTTTTTGGCTCGACTCCAAAGGACATGAGCACCTGGGGAATCGGATTGGGCGCCAATCCGATCGAGAAAATCACCCATGAGACCGGCGATTGGACGATCCGCTTCCTACTGATCACCCTGTCCGTTACACCGCTCAGGAAGTTACTGCATGTGCCTGCGCTCATCAGGTTCCGGCGGATGTTTGGACTGTTCGCGTTTTTCTATGCCTGCCTGCACTTCACCACCTACATCTGGCTGGACAAGTCCTTCAATCTCCACGAAATGCTCGCCGACATCGCCAAGCGTAAATTCATTACCGTAGGATTCGCCGCTTTCGTTCTGCTGATTCCGCTCGCGCTGACTTCCACCGCAGGCTGGATACGCCGCCTGGGCGGAAAACGCTGGCAGGCTTTGCACCGCCTGATTTACGTCAGCGCCATTGCCGGTATAATCCACTACTTGTGGCTGGTAAAAGCCGATATCCGCAAACCTCTGATCTATGGAGCAATCCTGGCAGTGCTGCTTCTATACCGCATCGCCATCTGGATCGGTCCCGTAATCAAGAAGCGCCGCGGGGTTTTGCCGGCACACGCACAAGGAAACCTTGAAACTTTGAAACCTTGAAACTTTGCCTACCTGATTTTCTTGGTTACAAACCTTTACTCTCAGACAACAACCTTTTACGCCAAGCAGGGTTAAAATCGTCGGTATATCCTCGTTCGCGTTCTGGGTAATATTTTGGCTGTAGAGGAGTTGTCCCGTGCGACTCATCAATAAAATCTCGCTTGCCCTCGGAATACTTTTGCTTGTCGCCGCCACAGGCTGCGGCGGCGGTGGCAGCATTGTGTTGCCGACGGGAAACTATTCCCTCGCCAGCCTGACCGGTTCCTACGTGTACCAGGTACATGGCACTTCGAACCTTGGCCCCTACCGTGAG
>Ga0066789_10001368_pt1 | contig 10494 bp, 6 predicted proteins | sample OrgsoiDNA2013049_FD_70960 | JGI IMG/M metagenome (GOLD analysis project Ga0066789, IMG submission 70960) | Permafrost soil microbial communities from the Arctic, to analyse light accelerated degradation of dissolved organic matter (DOM) -... | ecosystem: Environmental > Terrestrial > Soil >...
ACACATTGGCGCGGTGATCGTACACCCCAAGATCCCGGACATTGTGCTGGTCGCGGCGCTTGGACATGCGTTCGGGCCGAACGAAGAACGCGGCGTATTTCGCAGCGCCGACGGTGGGCGTACCTGGTCCCGAGTCTTGTACAAGGACCAGGACACCGGCGCGATCGATGTCGCGTTTGATCCGGACGATCCAAACATCGTCTATGCATCGCTGTGGCAGATGCGCCGCCAACCTTGGAACTTTTCAAGCGGCGGTCCGGGGTCCGGCCTCTACAAATCGAGCGACGCCGGAGTCACATGGAAGCAACTGGAGGGGCATGGCTTGCCGGAAGGCATCTTAGGACGTATCGGCGTATCGGTGGCGGGCGGTGGTTCGGGGCGCGTGTACGCAATGATCGAAGCGGCGGAAGGCGGGCTATTCCGCTCGGACGATGCCGGCGTCACGTGGGCGCGTGTCAACGACGACCACCGCTTCCGGCAGCGCGCCTGGTATTACAGCCATGTATTTGCCGACCCGGTTTCTCCGGACATTGTCTATGTGCTGAACACCGGCGCCTTCCGTTCCGCCGATGGCGGCAAGTCCTTCGAGCTGATGCCGGCCCCGCACGGCGATCACCACGCACTGTGGATCGACCCCAATGACCCGCGACGCTTGATCAACGGCAGTGACGGCGGCGCGAGCATTTCCTTAGACGGTGGCAAGGCGTGGACCGCGCCTTACAATCAGCCCACCGCACAGTTCTATCATGTGGCGGTCGACAATCGCTGGCCGTATCGCGTGTATGGCGCACAGCAGGACAATACGACGATCGCCATCGCGAGTCGTGACGATGAGGGCGTGGTCGGGCGCCAGGACTGGTTCCAGGTCGGTGGCGGCGAAAGCGGGTTCATCGCGCCGGATCCGAAGAATCCGGAGATCATCTATGCGAATTCCGATAGTGGTCAGATGACCCGGTACGATCACCGCACGAGCAACTTCCGCGACGTCTCCGTCTATCCGCTCGACGTGTCGGGCAACGGCGCTGCGAACCTGCAATTTCGCTTGCAATGGACGGAACCGCTATTCGTCTCTCTGCATGATTCTAACGTCCTGTACACAGCGGCGCAATTCGTATTGCGCAGCCCCGACCAGGGGCTCACCTGGAAAGCGATCAGTCCGGATCTCACTCGCAACGACAAGAGTAAACAACAACCGTCCGGCGGACCGATCACGCTCGACATCACCAGCGTCGAATACTACGACACCGTGTTCGCGCTCGCTGAGTCGCCGCGGCAACAGGGCTTGCTATGGGCGGGTACCGATGATGGCCTGATCCAATTGACGCGCAACGACGGACAGTCTTGGACTAATGTGACCCCAAAGGACCTGCCGCCCTGGAGCATGGTGAGTCTCATCGATCCGTCGCCGCACGACGCGGGCACGGCTTATGCGGCCATTGATCGTCACAAGCTCGATGACTTGAAGCCGCTGATATATCGGACTCACGATTTCGGCAAGACTTGGACTCGAATCGTCGCCGGCATCCCCGACGGGGCCTATGTGCACGCGGTACGGGAAGACCCGATCCGTAAGGGACTGCTGTATGCCGGAACGGAACTTGGCGTCTTCTTTTCAGCCGACGACGGCGCTCATTGGCAGGTACTTCAGCGCAATCTCCCAACCACGCCGATACACGATCTCGTCGTCAAGGACAATGATCTGGTGGCCGCGACGCATGGCCGCTCATTCTGGATTCTCGATGATGTATCGCCGCTGCGGCAGGCAGCCGCGGGCATCGCCACCGATGATTTCCACCTGTTCCAGCCGGCGCATGCGGTGAAACTGCATTATCCGAATCAGGTCGAGCGCCGCCTGCCGGTGGGCGACAATCCGCCGGCGGGCGCAGTCATCGACTACTACTTAAAGAGCAAGCCGACCGACGGCGAGGAAATCACGCTTGAGGTGCTAACCGCCGACGGCAAGGTGATTCGCCGTCTATCGAACCACCGGCCGGAGGGCGCCACGGAGCAACCAGCGGAGTGGACGGACCGCGAGAAACCGGCGGATACGATTCCCGACGCCGTGGGCGCGAATCGTTTTGCGTGGGATCTGCGCCACGACGATCCGGAGCAGATCCCGGGCGCATTCTACAGCGACGACGGGCCCCATGGACCGCTGGTCACGCCGGGGCATTATCAGGTACGTCTGACGGTACTCGGCAAAAGTCAAACCGCGCCGCTCGAGGTCGTGCAGGATCCGCGACTCGGGGGGCAGATAGCGGACCGTGACCTTAGTGAGCTTGCGGATCTGTCGATGCGGACCTGGACCGACATCGATGCTCTGCACAAGGCCGTGAACCGGATACGTGAAACACGGGCCCGATTGGCGACAATCAAGAAATGGAGTGCAGGAAATGCCGCGGCCAAACCGGTGATCGATGCGGCAAATGCTCTCGAGACCAAGATGGCGCCGATCGAAGCGCGGCTCCTGCAGGTAAAGATGGCCGCTTCCGAGGACAACCTTCGCTATCCGAACATGCTGAACGAACAGTACGACACGTTCGCGGGCACGCTCGACACCGAGGATTTTGGCCCGACCGAGTCCCAGCGACAGGTCTACGCCTACTTGCATGGCGAACTCACGGGTCAACTGGCGAAGTGGCGCACCGTATCCGACACCGATTTACCGGCCTTCCAATTGCTGATGCGCGATCACGGCGTGCCTTCCATCGCCGCGATGCCTCAGCCGTGAAGGCTGCCAACCGGTGGTTGCTTGCGAGCCTATTCAGCGGGCTGTTGTGCCAGGCAGCCGTTGCCGCAGAAACATCGGTCGCCGCCGCCTCTCAGGCGCTGCATTGGAGGATGGTTGGACCGTTCCGCGGCGGGCGCACGCGAGCGGTGACCGGCATACCGGGCCAGCCTGAGATCTTCCTGATTGGCGCGGTCAATGGCGGCGTGTGGAAGACCACTGATAGCGGCCGGACCTGGAATCCTCTGTTCGACGCGGCGCCAACCCAATCCATTGGTGCGATTGCGGTTGCACCGTCCGATCCCAGAATCATCTACGTGGGAAGCGGCGAAGGCCTGCAGCGGCCGGATCTATCGGTCGGCAACGGCATTTATCGGTCGGTGGACTCAGGCATCACCTGGACGCACTTGTCGCTCGATGACGCGCAACAGATTCCCGATCTCGCCGTGGACCCACGAGATCCAAACCGGCTGTACGCGGCGGTGTTGGGCCATCCCTACGGTCCGAGTTCGCAGCGCGGAATTTACCGGTCCGTGGATGGCGGAAAAAATTGGACCCGAGTGCTCTACATCGATGACGACACGGGCGGCTCGTGCGTAAAGATCGACCCGCACGATCCAAACGTCCTCTACGCCGCGCTCTGGAATGTGCGCTCAGGCCCGTGGGAGGACAACAACGTCTTCAACGGACCCGCAGGCGGACTCTACAAGTCCTCCGACGGGGGCGATCATTGGCGCATGTTGACGCGGGGGCTTCCGGAGAATTTGTCGCAAATCGAAGTGGCGATTGCGCAGAGTCGGCCGGACCGGCTGTACGCGACCATCTCGACGACCGCAGAAGGCGATTACAGGTCTGGCGCTGGGCTCGGTGTGTATCGATCCGATGATGGCGGCGAAAACTGGGTCCGCGCCACTACCGATCCGAGGCCGGCGCTGCGTATCGGCGGCGGCGATTTACCGGTTATCAAAGTCGATCCGCGCAACGCCGACGTCCTCTATAGCGCAAGCATCGTCACCATGAAATCGACGGACGGTGGCACTCATTGGACTCCGCTGCAGGGATCCCCCGGTGGTGATGACTACCAAAACATGTGGATCAGTCCGGAGGATCCCGCGCACATCGCATTGGTCGGTGATCAGGGCGGCATCATCACGGTCAACAACGGCGTCACATGGAGTTCGTGGCTCAATCAGCCGACAGCACAGCTGTATCACATCGGCATTACCAATACCTTTCCGTATCGGATCTGCTCTGGCCAACAAGAAAGTGGCTCGGTCTGCATTGCGAATCGCGGCAACGACGGCGAGATCACGTTTCGGGAGTGGCATCCCGTAGGCGCCATCGAATACGGCTATGTCGTTCCCGATCCACTCGATCCTGACATCGTGTACGGCGCCGGCCGGAATGTGGTGACGAAGACGCATTTGTCGACAGGGCAGGTTCAAGACATTACGCCGATCCCGCTCAAGGGCGCCGGTGTTCGCTTCGATCGCACCGAGCCGCTGTTGTTCGCGCCGCAAGACGCGCACCGCATGTACTATGCGGCGAACCGCCTCTACGAGTCGGCCGATGGCGGCCAAACCTGGCGCGCCATCAGCCCGGATCTGACTCGAGAGAAACCCGGCGCGCCGCCGAGCGTCGGCAACCTGCGGTCGCCGAAGGCCGAGAAGCAGCGCGGCGCCATCTATGCGGCGAGCGCGTCCGCGCTGCAGGGTGGACTCATCTGGAGCGGCACCGACGATGGTTTGGTTTGGGTGACTCGCGACGACGGCACGACCTGGCAAAACGTGACACCGCCGCCGCTGACGCCCTGGAGCAAAGTGACCCAAATAGAGGCGTCGCATTTCGATGCGCAGGTCGCTTACGTATCGGTGAGTCGATTTCGCATCGATGACCTCAAGCCCTATATCTACCGCACGCGGGACGGTGGGCAGACGTGGACGCCGATCACGGCTGGTTTGCCCGGCAATGCACCGGTCAATACGGTGCGCGAAGACGTGATACGTCGCGGTCTGCTTTTTGCCGGTACCGAGAATAGCGTATGGGTTTCCTTCGACGACGGCGATCATTGGGGTTCATTGCAGTTGAATCTGCCGCACACCTCGATGCGCGACCTGGCGGTCCACGGGGAGGACCTGATTGTTGCCACGCATGGTCGCTCGTTTTGGGTCCTGGATGACATCAGTCCTTTGCGGCAGTTCACCGCGAATCTCGCATCGGGCGAGGCGACTCTGCTGAATCCTGCGCCGGCGGTACGAGTGAAGCGCAATACAGGCACCGACACGCCGATCCAGCCAGATGAACCGGCTGGACGCAATCCACCGGATGGCGCGGTGATCGATTACTACCTGGCTCACGATGCGAAACACCCGGTGACGATTGAGATACTCGACTCGAGCGGCGCCTTGGTGAGACGCGTATCGAGTACGGACCCGCCGCAGTTCAGCCAAGAACAACTGGATCGCGAGTTGATTCCGGTGTATTGGATTAGGCAGGCGCAGCCGCCGGCGACGAGCGCCGGCATGCACCGCTGGATTTGGGATTTGCACTATGCGGCACCCCGCAGTGTGAAGCGCGGCTTCCCGATTTCCGCAGTGCCCGGCGATACACCTCAGGAGCCAGCCGGGCCCCCCGCGAATCCGGGTAATTACCGGGTTCGATTGCGAATCGGCGCGCACCAGTGGGAGGCTGTGCTCGCGGTGACGGCGGATCCTCGAATCAGGATCACTCCTGAAGATTTCTCAGCGCAGTTCGACCTCGCGCGCCACCTCGCTGCTGCCCTCGACGGTAGCACCGGCGCACTGCTCGAGGCCCGCTCGATTCGCGCGCAGCTGAAGGATCTGACTAGCCGCGGCGCGGGGAGTTTGGCCGGTCAGATTCAATCGCTGGATCTACATATTGGCGCGTTGATAGAGTCGGCCGATGAGGGCGGCGCGCCACACCGCGGGCTTGAGAGTCTGAACGGCGATTTCGCGACGCTGTATACACAGGTCACGGGCGCCGACGCGGCACCGACGACGGTACAGGTGGCCGAGACGGACCTCGCCCTCAAGGAATGGCAAGGGCTCGAGGTTCGCTGGCAGCGCCTGCGCGACGACGAAGCGGCCAGCCTCAACCGAGTGCTGGAAAAGGTTCCGCTGCCTCGCCTGCGCCAGGACCTCGAACCCCCTCGAGACCTTGATTTTGCGGATGAACACTAAGGCGAGACAGAAATAATACTGGAGCCGGTAATCGATGGCACTCACCGGCTGCCGCCTCGCTGGTTAGACTGGCGCTCGCAGGCGACATCGGAGCTACGAACGCTGGTAGAAGCAAGGGAGATGCCAGCACACTCGACGATCTTCAGCAGGAATTCTAAAATGCGGAGAGGAGTGTTCGCCGGGATCGTCCTTTCAGTCGCTGGCACGTTTGCAGGTGTGGTGGGCGTTGCGCCCGGCGCGCAGGCCCGAGCGCTCGATGACGTCGTCGTCACCGCAACTCGGATTCCGGAACCCGCCGACCGGGTTCCGGCCGACATTTCGGTGGTCTCCGGCAAAGAACTGGTCGATCGCGGCGCGTCCGATATGGCGAGTGCGCTGAGTCTCGTGCCCGGAGTCGAGGCGCCCGCCGGCGGCGATGCGGGGCCATCGAGCGCCGTGCCGGCGTTTTGGGGTCTGCACGAATTCGATGCCTTTCTGCTGGTCGTCGACGGAGTGCCGTGGGGAGGCGCCTTCAATCCGGGCATTACGACGCTCGATTTCAACGACATCGAGCGTATCGAGATTCTGAAGGGCTCGGCCCCCGTCATGTATGGCGCGACCTCTTTCGTTGGTGTGGTTCACGCCATTCATTACCCGGCCGGTGAGGCCGCCAACGAGGCCGACGCCGCTTACGGAAATTACGGCTCCGTCAAGGGATCGACTTCATTCGTACTGCCGCAGGTCGGCGATTGGCGCGAGTCGCTTGCGGCCGATGGCGAGAGTCTTGGCTTTGCCGACGCCCGTGAGATCGTCTCGAACGAACATGCGTTGTATCGGGGTGAAGGCGATCTTGGCCCGGGTAAGCTGCGCGTCGATGCGGATCTCACCTTCGTGCGGGACGTGCCCCCGAGCCCCGTCATTCGGGTGGGCACTGGCCTCACGACGCTCACACCAATCAACGCCAACTTCAACCCGGCGGATGCGAAGATCGACGAGGACAAGTATCACCTCGCGGTTGGCTATTCACTGCCCACAGCATGGGGCGCATGGGACACGCTCGCCTCCTTTGCTTACTCCGATATCACCGACATCCGGGCGTTTCTGCACCTGGATCTAAGCGGTGCCGCCGATACCCAGAATCAGCGCCGCTACATCGACGACGGCTACTTCGACACTCACCTCACCAGTAAGATTTCCAGCAATACGACGTTGATTATCGGTGCCGACCTCCTCTATGGCCATGGTCAACAAACAACGTTGAACGGCAACAGCGGCTACACGGTGCCGCTCAACGGTTCGGTGCAGCCGCCGCCGACGTCGGCGGTCGTGATCAATGAAATCGGCACGAGCAACGACCGGCGTATGTTTGCCGGGCAGTATGCGCAATTCGAGTGGCAGCCCGACAGCCGCTGGGACGTGACGGCGGGATTTCGCATTAACGAAGCCGAGGAGCAGAAGGAATCGAGCGACCTGATCCTTCCGCCGCCGCAGCTGGCCGAGGAAAGTGTGAGCAAGACGATGATCCGGCCGTCCGAGTTCATCGGCGCGAGCTACCGCGTCTGGGCGCAGGGCAAGGACGAAGTCATCGCCTATGCCGACTATCGCAATGCCTTCAGGCCGTCGACGATCGACTTCGGTCCCGACTATACACCGACCCTATTAAGTCCCGAGACCGCTCAGAGCTACGAAGCAGGCCTCAAAGGCGCCGCGGATGACGGCCGCCTGACCTATCAGGCGGAACTGTTCCTTCTCGACTTCAACAACCTCGTCGTCGCGACGAGTTCCGGGGCGCTGACGAACGCCGGCGGGGAGAGGCTCAAGGGCGTCGAGGCAGAGACGCGGTATCAAGTGACGCCGGACCTTGCGCTAGCCGCGAACGCTTCCTATCACGACGCGCGCTTCACGCAATATCTATTCTTCGATGGCGTCGCGAATGTCCAGGTCGCCGGCAATCAGCTGCCGCTGTCGCCGCATGTTCTCGCGGCTGCCGGACTCCTCTACGCGCCTGCGCAGGGCTTTAGCACGACCGTGGTTGCCCAGTACGTGGGTCGGCAGTTCCTGGATGAGCAGAACATCGCGGCAGTCGGCGGCTACACGACCCTCGCCGCCAACATCGGATACCGCTTCGGTCGATACCGGATATTGCTCGAGGGGAACAATCTCTCCAATCAGCGCAAGCCCGTCAGTGCGAGCGAGTTCGGCAGCGAATCGTTCTACCTGCTCAACGCGCGGACCCTCTGGCTGCGCGTCACTTGCAGTTGGCGCTGAGCTGGGACCCAGCGAAGGCAAGTCAACGCCCGAAGACGACCATGGATCTCGACGATCACCAGCGATCTCACGAACCTGAATCACGCGGTGCTGGGAGGGAAGACGCTTCTCAAGATGGTGCCGGTAAGCATTTTCTTTAGTCTCTCCCCTTGCAATTGCCAACAGCGCCTTCCTTAGGGATTCTTTCAATTTGTCTGTCGTGGATGATTGCAGCGTATCTCAACAGAACATCAACCTCTAATCGGAGGTTATCCGCGATCGCGACGGGCGCCCGCTCACGCTTAAAAAGGATGACAAAGCCGTTGACCGGCTTAACCGCCTGACAAGAGCGCTATGAATTGCAGGGAGGCTCTACAAATAATCGACTACGATTTTCTTTCAATTCGGTTTTTATTTTTGTGCGAATTTGAGTTGCTCCCAAAACGTTACCCGTGCACGAAATACCTTAAATTATAGGGTATTTCCGCTTGAAGACGACTGACTACGCTGGAGCGCTCTGCGCTCGAATCATACCGCGAATTCGATGCTGCGCAAGGTCTGTGCGACTTCGCGCCAGATTGTTTAAATGCCGGACTATCTATCGGGGGCTCGCTCCGCGGATTGCGAGTGAACAGGCACGCGTGCCATTTGACGATACGTCATCAATCAAACTGGAGAGCGATCCGGCGTCTCACGGTTGCCTGACGCGTAAAGCAACGTGCTCGCCGAGGCGGTTGAAGTGCTTGACGTTCCAGGTGTATATCGTCTGCGCTTTCGCCTTCAACGCGCATTGCGCGACGATCGCATCGTAGCTGGTACCGCCGGTGATGGCGGCTGCGGCGGCGTCCTCCAACACCTTGAAATATTCGATCTCATTGAGCGTCACCATTGTCAGTCGGTCACGGACATCGCGCAGAAAAAGCAGCGCTTCATCGGGACTTGCCCGATCCTTACCCGGCATCCCGGTCACGACGGCGTAGATCTCGGCCAGGCAGTGCGCCGCAGTGCTAGCGGTAGATTTCCTTTGTTGAGAGAAGAGACTGAAGCTCGGCCCATGATGCTCGTGCTCGCCATAGAATGTGGCGACCAACACCGAAGTGTCCAGGAAGGACTTCACTCGGGCGAGCCGCGGAGCTCGCGGTCACGCTTTTGTCGCAAGCTCTCGAGCTCTCGATCCGTTTCTTCCGCTGTGAGCTTCCTGCCGCTGCGAAACACCCAAATGCCATGCTCTTTGCGCAACGCAGATGCAGAACGCACCGGGCGAAGCATCACGCCATCGCCGTCGAACTCCAGGGTAAGCGTATCCCCGGGTGCAAGCCGCAACTCATCGCGCAGGGTTTTGGGGATAACTACTCGGCCAGCCTTATCGAGCGTAACTGTAGTATTCATGGATGGCATTATTCAATGGTAAATCCCATTTGTCAAATACCATTTCAGTGGTGTCGATCGTGCGACGAGTCGACAGCGGAGAAATCGATCATTTTGCGCCCTGGTCGCGCTACCCGCGCGACCTTGCGCATAATTTGGTACTCGCTCACAAGGTGTGCAATCGTCAAAAAAGCGATTTATTGGCTGCCGAAACGCATCTTGATGAATGGTTGTTGAGGAATGAGGCTCACAGCTCCACCACTTCGTTACACGGAATGCGCTACGCCTTGTTTCGCGGTACAGAGTCTATCCAGGGATTCAGTAGGGGTACACGCGCCTTCGCGTAATCAGTCGTATCGCGAGAAACGATGGTAAGACCATGATGGAGAGCGGTTGCCGCGATGAACAGATCCGGTTGCGAATATGTATGGCCAGCCTTCCTTCCATCTTCCACCAACAATCGCCATTTGAAGAGGATGTCCTCGGACACAGGGAGCACGCGCTGGTCGAACATCGGTCGGACCTTATGGGCCAACCAGTCGGCAAGATCCGAGCGCAGGCCCGCGTCCGGCAGTAGCTCAATTCCAAAGCGAATCTCGGCCAGCGTCACCGTGCTGACGTAGAGACGATCCAGTGGTTGGTCGGCTATGAAGGCGACAACTTTTCGCTCGGGCTTGGGGCGCCGCAACTCCGAGAGAATGTTGGTATCGAGCAGCCAGTTCGTCACAGGGTGACGCTACGCACCGGCATGACGTGGCGGGCCGGTGCAATCTCGATTTCCCGATGAGGGGATGCCTGGATCGCCTGAATAAGCGCTTGGCCCGACTTCTCGCCTTTGAGACGTCGAAATTCCTCGGCTGCGATGACGACGACCTCGTCACGCCCGTGCACGGTCACGTGTTGCGGTCCTTCGCTGCGGACTTTGCGGACCAGTTCGCTGAATCTCGCCTTGGCATCCTGCAACAACCAATG
>Ga0066789_10001369_pt1 | contig 10494 bp, 12 predicted proteins | sample OrgsoiDNA2013049_FD_70960 | JGI IMG/M metagenome (GOLD analysis project Ga0066789, IMG submission 70960) | Permafrost soil microbial communities from the Arctic, to analyse light accelerated degradation of dissolved organic matter (DOM) -... | ecosystem: Environmental > Terrestrial > Soil >...
GTCCGGCTCCAACGAGACGCTTCTGTCCGGCTTGCAGAAGAGCGAGCCCTTCGGGGCCGCGCAAGCAATCAACGCTGGGCTCGTCTTCGGGCTCGCTCAAGCCGAGCCTCGCAGTCGGGCAAAACACTGCTCCCACGGGTCGGGAATGCTGCTTCGCTCGGCGCGGGCGCCATCGCTATCTTCGGTGAGGCCATCGCGCAGATCGCGCTCGATGCGGTTTTCGACGTCGCGAAGGCGTCGTAAGACGCTGTGGAAGACGGCATTGACCAGGGCCGCGGCGGTGCGGGGAGCTTGTTGTCGCATCTTCGTGAGGTCTTCACGGCCCAGCTCGAGCACCGTCGTGGCTTCGGTCGCCACGATGGTGGCAGGACGAGGCGCCGGATCGATGCAAAACATCTCGCCGAAAACGCCGTCCTTGCCCAGCCGCGCGATTTCACGTTGTGAATCGTCGCTGCCGGGAATGACCGCCGAGAGTGCGCCTTGCAGCACCACGATCATGGTGTTACCGTGTTCTCCGCGCGTGCACAGGGTATCGCCAGATTTATACCGTCGTTCGTGCATGAAAGGGACGATCTCGGCGCGGTCTCGCTCGGTAAGCGAATCGAAGAGCTGGGTGTTGGGCAAAAGGTAAGTCATTTACGTCGTGCTTCATCCATCGGCAGGGGCGATCGGAAACTTCAGGCAGTTTTCAAGCACGGCCGAGGTCCTGACGTTGTGGGGAGGACATGGCGGAGGCAGGTGAGTTTTCGGCGCCGCTCGGGCGCAGCGAAGGTGTTTCGTCGACCGGCCAGGTATTGCTTGTCGACGACAGTGCGCTCGTGCGCGAATTTGTCGGTGGTTTGATCGGCGACTGGGGATTCGAAGTACAGATCGTGGCCAGTGGCAAAGCTGCATTGGAGGTGCTTGCCCAGCGGTCCTTCGACGTCATCGTCAGCGACATCAACATGCCCGAGATGTCGGGCATCGAGCTGCTAACAATGTTGCGAATGCGCGGCGTGGACACGCCGGTGATCATGCTGTCGTCGGTGTCCCACACGGGCGAGGTTTTGCGCGCGATTCATCACGGTGCCTTCGACTACGTCGTCAAGGACGAAGCTATCGAGCCGTTGCGGCTGGCCATCATGCGCGCGGTTCAGCATTTCCGCTTGGTACACGAAAACGCTCGGCTGATGCAGGAGCTGGGGCGCCTCAACAGTGACCTCGAGAATCGCATTAGCGAGCGTACCGCCGAGCTTTTGCAGGCGAATACCAGGCTTTCCGCCGAGCACTCCGAAATGGAAGCGGCGATGTCGCGTCTGAACGAAACGCAAGACCAGTTGGTGCAGATGGAAAAGATGGCCAGCATCGGATTGCTCACCGCGGGTATCGCGCATGAGATCAACAATCCGCTGGGCTTCATCCTGCCGAGCTTCGAATTGGCCGAGTCGTGGCTCGAAGCCGCAAGAACCGGCAAGGCGCACGAGCGCGTGCGAAACCTGGACGATTTGGCGCAGCTGCTGGGTGAATGCCGTCGGGGACTCGACCGCATTGCACGGCTGGTGCGCCAGCTGCGCATCTTCTCCCATCCTGGCCGGCCAGAGCTGGAGCCCGTCGACGTGGATGCGGTCGTCCACTCGGTGGTTGCTCTCGTGGAACGCGAATTTAGCGGCCATGTCACCATCACCGTCTATTCCAGTGAAGACGCGGTCGCGCGGGCGAACGACGATCAGCTTCGCCAGGTTCTCCTGAACGTGATCATCAACGCCGCGCACAGCTTCACCGCGCCCGAAAAAACGGGACGAATCGAAGTATTCGTCGAGCCTCGAGTCGACGAGATCCTCGTGCGTGTGATCGACAACGGTTGCGGCATTTCCAGCGAAAATCTGCGCCGCGTGTTCGACCCGTTCTTCACCACGAAGCCCGTCGGTCGTGGTACGGGTCTCGGACTGGCTATCTCGCGTGACTTGGTCAAGAAGATGGGCGGTAATATCACTTTGGAAAGCCAGGTCGGGCGTGGTACGGCGGTGTCGATTTCACTTCATCGATGGCTCGATGGCGCCCCGGCGATCCCGCATCGGGAAATGCTCACGCCGACGCCCGACTTGGTGATAGCACCTGCCACGCGCAGGCTGAGCATCATCATTATCGAGGACGAGACGGCGATGCTTTTGCCCTTGCGTCGCATGCTGTCGGATCGGCACGACGTCTTGACCTTCAGCGATCCGCGGGATGGCATGCGCTGCCTCATCGAGCGCGAGCCTCCGGACGCAATCCTGTGCGACATCAACATGCCCGGGATGAACGGTCTCGATCTCTATCGGGAAGTTGCCCGGGTTCGACCCTTCCTCGCTCCGCGCTTCATCTTCCTGACCGGCGGCGATTCCGACGAGCTGGCTATGCTGATGACCGAGGCCCCGCGCCGCATTTTGGAGAAGCCCGTCCACCGGAAAGACCTGATTGCCGCTATTGAAGCCGTCACGAATTCGAATGCCGCCCCTGATTCGGCTTGACGGAACAGCCGCCCCTATCTATAACTCGTACGTACACGTAAGAGTTAGAGATGGCGATCGAACGAATAGCAGACCGGCTTTCCCTCATTAAAGTTGGCGACTTGTCGCGTCGCACGGGAAAGACCGTTCGCGCCATCCACCTTTATGAAGAGCTTGGCCTGTTGTCCCCGCCGGTGCGTTCCAAGGGCGGTTTCCGCATGTACTCGGGTGACGGCGTCAAGCGCATCGAGTGGATTCAGAAGCTGCAGGATATGGGCTTCTCGCTGACCGAGATCAAAGCCTTCTTGCGGGTCTGGGAAGAGAGCGCCACCGCGCCCGAAGCCATGGCCACGGTGCGGGAGATCTTTACCGATAGGCTGCGCGAGACGCGCGGGACGATCACGCGCTTGTCCGATCTGGCGGACGAGCTTGCCGAGAGCCTCGCCTATCTTGAACGTTGCCGCTCGTGCAGCCCCAACCAAGGGCAAAGCGAGTGCTGTTCTTGTGAAAACCACGGCGCCGACCGCGAGGTGCCCTTGCTCGTCGACGGAATCGCGAAACACACCAACCCATGACACTGAAACTGCCGATTTATATGGACTACCACGCGACCACGCCCGTCGACGAACGGGTGCTGGACGCCATGCTGCCGTACTTTCGCGGGGATTTCGGCAACGCTGCCAGTCGCTCGCATGTCTTCGGTTGGAAAGCCGAGGAAGCCGTCGAGCGCGCCCGCGAAGAAGTCGCCAAGCTCATCGGCGCCGCGGGCAAGGAAATCGTGTGGACGTCGGGCGCGACCGAGTCGGACAACCTGGCCATCAAAGGCGTGGCCGAGTTCTACAAGGATCGCGGCAGTCATATCATCACGGCCGTGACCGAGCACAAGGCGGTGCTCGATTCGTGCAAGCGGCTGGAGAAGCAGGGCACCGTCGTTACCTATCTGCCCGTCGAGCCGGACGGTCGCGTGAGCCCGGACGCCGTGGCCAACGCCATGACCGACAAGACCATCTTGGTTTCGATCATGCTGGCCAACAACGAAATCGGCACCGTGAATCCCGTCGAGGAAATCGGGGCGGTGGTCAAGGCGCGCGGCGCTTTCTTCCACATCGACGCCGTCCAGGGCGTGGGCAAGATTCCCTTTGACGTGAACCGCAGCCACGCCGATCTGGTGTCACTGTCGGCGCACAAGATGTACGGACCGAAGGGCGTCGGCGCACTCTACGTCCGCCGCAAGCCGCGCGTACGAATCACGCCCATCATCGACGGCGGCGGTCACGAGCGCGGGATGCGTTCGGGCACGCTCAACGTTCCTGGCATCGTGGGATTCGGCAAGGCGGCCGAGCTGTGCCGCTTGGAAATGGAAGAGGAGGGCCGTCGGGTGCTGGCTTTGCGCGAACGCTTGCGCCAAGGCATCGAGGCGCGCGTTCCGAGTACGGTCGTCAACGGATCCCTCGAGCATCGCCTGCCCGGCAATCTGAATATCAGCTTCGCCTTCGTCGAAGGAGAGGCCATGATGATGGCCCTCAAGGATGTGGCGGTGTCGTCGGGCTCGGCCTGCACGTCGGCGTCGCTCGAGCCGTCGTACGTGTTGCGCGCGCTCGGCGTGCCCGAGGAAATGGCCCACACGTCGATAAGGTTTGGTCTTGGTCGCTTTACGACCGAGGCCGAGGTCGACTACGTCATCGATTTGGTCGTGGACAAGGTGAAGCGGCTACGCAACATGTCCCCGCTTTGGGAATTGGCCCAATCCGGAGTGGACCTCAAGAGCATCCAATGGGGGATGCACTAGGCAGTAAAGTCATGGCATACAGCAACAAGGTCATCGAACATTACGAAAATCCTCGCAACGTGGGCAGCTTGGATGCCTCGTCGCCCGACGTTGGAACAGCCCTGGTCGGTGCGCCCGCCTGCGGCGACGTCATGAAATTGCAGATCAAGGTCGGCAAGGACGGCGTCATCGAGGACGCGAAGTTCAAGACCTTCGGTTGCGGCTCGGCCATCGCGTCGTCCTCCCTGGCGACGGAATGGATCAAGGGCATGACCGTTGATCAGGCGTTGGCGGTGAAAAACACGCAAATCGTCGAAGAGCTGAGCCTGCCACCGGTGAAGATTCACTGTTCGGTGCTGGCCGAGGACGCCATCAAAGGCGCCATCGCGGACTATCGCAAGAAGCAAGATCTGAAGACGGAAAACGCGGCCTGAGCGCGGGAGAAACGGACCATGGCAATTCAAGTTAGCGAGAAAGCAATCCAGGCGATCAAGACAGCGTCGGCCAAGCGAAACACGCCGGCCAAAGGATTGCGCGTCGGCATTCGTGGCGGCGGCTGCACGGGTTTTTCCTATCTGTTCGAGTGGTCGGACGTCGATGCGCGCCCGGAAGATCGAGTCCTGTCGTTCGAAAACGGCCAGGTCAATGTTTTCATCGATCCCAAAAGCTTCACGTTTCTCGACGGATCGACGCTGGACTTCGCCACCACGATGATGGCGAGCGGCTTCAAGTGGGTGAACCCCAACGTCAAATCGACCTGTAGCTGCGGCGAAAGCGTTCAGTTCTAGTCGTGAGAGTTATTTGCTGGTCCTGTCAAAAGGCGGCGGGCGATGGCATGCTGTGCGTGCATTGCCAGGCGGTACAGCCGGTCGATCCGAAGGCCGACTTTTTTCGCGTTTTCGGTATTCAGACTGCGTTTAGCCTCAATAGCGAGGACTTGGAGAAGCGCTACAAGGAGCTGACCAAGGTCCTGCATCCGGATCGCTTCGCTCGCTCGGATCCGCAGGCGCGACGGGCATCGCTGGAGCGTTCTGTCCAGCTCAACGAAGCCTGGCAGACGCTGAAGGATCCAGTGCGGCGCGCGGAGTATTTGCTGTCGCTGCAGGGCGTAGACGTAGGCGAATCGGCGGGGCTCGGCAAGCGCGAGAAATCCGGCGAGCACGCGACCCTGCCAGTGCCGCCAGTGCTGCTGATGGAAGTGCTCGAGCTGCGAGAGGCGCTGGCCACAGCGCATGCGGCAGGCGATGCCCACGAAGTGGAAGCGCTGATCGCGACCGTGCGCAGCCGCCTGAGTGTGGTGATGGACGACGTGGCCAAGGGCTTTGCGGCGGAGAAACCGAGTCTGTCGGTCATTGCCGCGCGGCTGGTGACCGTCCGCTACTACCGGCGTTTCCTCGACGAAGCGCGGACTCTATGGGACCAGGACGATAGTCCGGCCAACGCCAGAAAGGGCGGACACGATGCCCGTTGAGGCGCTTTTCGGCATTTCCGAGCCGGGAGAGTCGCAGGCCAAGCAAATCTGCAAAGGCCGCTCGGTCGGCATTGACCTGGGCACGACCAATTCGCTAGTCGCGGTCGTCAAATCTGGGCAGCCAGTGTGCTTGCGCGACGGTGATTCGTCGCTGTTGCCGTCGGTGGTTCATTACGCGGCGGATGGATCCATCGTCGTTGGACAGAAGGCGCGAGACCTTGCCGCGTTGGCGCCGTCGGACACGATCGCGTCGGTGAAACGATTCATGGGGCGTGGTCCCGAGGACGCCGAGGTCACGCGCGAGCTGACGTCGCATCGGTTCGCAGTGCCCTCGGCAGGCGATCCTGTCGATCCTATCGTGCGTTTCGCGGTGGCGGGTGGCAGCCGCGCCGTCTCGCCCATGGAAGTGTCGGCGGAAATATTGCGGGTTCTCAAGGCGCGCGCTGAAGCGGATTTGGGCGGCGAGATCGACGGGGCGGTCATCACGGTGCCTGCCTACTTCGACGACGCTCAACGGCAGGCCACGCGCGACGCCGGGCGCCTGGCTGGCCTCGAAGTCATGCGACTGCTCAACGAGCCGACCGCTGCGGCGCTGGCCTATGGCCTCGACAAGCAGGCGGAAGGCACTTTCGCGGTGTTCGACCTGGGCGGCGGCACGTTCGACATCTCGATCCTGAAGCTCGAAGGCGGCGTGTTCGAGGTGAAGTCCACCGGTGGCGACTCGGCGCTGGGCGGCGATGATTTCGATCGCGCGGTTGCCGGGCATTTGCTGTCAGCAATCGGGCTGCCTGCCAATGCCGGCGGCGACCCAGGTGTCGCGCGCGCCGTGCTCGATGCGGCCCGTGCCGCGAAAGAGGCACTGACGACGGCGAATGAGACGAGCGTGACGGTTGCTCTGCGGGGGGGGAATTGGCAGGGCAGGCTGTCGCGCCAAGAGCTCGACGGGCTCGTCGAGCCGGTTCTGGATCGTTGCGCGCCACCGGTTCGGCGTGCCATTCGGGATGCGGGCGTGGCGGTGGAAGAGCTTTCTGGCGTGATTCTCGTGGGAGGCGCGACTCGCATGCCGATCGTCCGACGATTCGTGGCGGATCTATTCGGCAAAGAGCCGCTGGCGGATATCGATCCGGACGAGGTGGTGGCTCTTGGGGCAGCGGTGCAGGCGGATTTGCTGGCCAGCGGTGGGCGCAGCGACGTTGTGCTGATGGATGTGGTGCCACTTTCGCTCGGCCTGGAAATGATGGGCGGCGTGGCCGAGAAGCTCATCCATCGCAACACTACCGTGCCGTGCGGCGCGGTCCAGACGTTCACGACCTACGCCGACAATCAGACTGCGTTCGATCTGCACGTGGTGCAGGGCGAGCGTGAGCTGGTGAGTGATTGTCGTTCCCTGGCGCGGTTCAAGCTGGGCGGCATCCCGCCCATGACAGCGGGCATGGCGCGACTGAAGGTGACGTTTACCGTCGACGCCGACGGTATTCTCAGCGTTTCTGCGCGCGAAGAATTCACTGGCCAGGAAACGTCGATTCGCGTGAAGCCGAGCTACGGTCTTACCGACGATGAGGTCGAGCGCACGATTCGCGACTCGTTCGAACATGCTGACGACGACATGGGCGCGCGCATGCTCACCGTTGAGTGCGTGGAGGCCGATCGTATCTTGGGCGCAACCCGCGCCGCGCTTGTGGCGTCGTCCGATTTGCTCGTCGAGGGCGAGCTCGAAGCCATTACCTCGGCGATGGAAAAGCTGGAGGCGGCGAAGGCAGCCACGAACCACTTGGCCATTCGCGCGGCCGTCGTGGCTCTGGACGAGGCCAGCAAGGAGTTCGCTCGGCGCCGTATGAATGCCGCGCTCGACGCGAACGTGCGGGGACAGGCCCTGGACAGCGTCGAGAAGAAAGTGACGAGCCGGTGAGCCCTCGCGTGCGATTCGTTCCCGACGGTATCGAAGCCGATGTTCCGGTGGGGACGACGATTCGCGATGCAGCCGAAAAGGCAGGCGCGCAGTTCGGCTCGGCTTGCGGCGGCGTGTGCGCGTGCTCGACCTGCCACGTGTACATCAAAGAAGGCCTGGAGGATGTGTCGCCTCTCGAAGACAAGGAAGAGGACAAGCTCGATGGTGCGTTCGACGTACGCCCCGACTCGCGCCTAGGCTGCCAGTCGCAATTGCTCAAGGATCGCCGTTACGTCGTGGAAATCACCCGCGAGAGCCGGGACGCCTATTTCGACGAGCATCCCGACGAACGGCCGAAGTAATACTACTTCTCGCGCGGTTTGGTCGTCGCGTGCTCGTCGAGCTTGCGCGCTGCGATCGTGAGCAAGGCGGTGACGCCGGTCTGGACGACCAGCTCAAAATCCTTGCTGCTCGGCTTTTGCGGGCCATTCGGAAGGACTCGCCGCTTGAGCTCTGTCCAGGCAGCGCGGCGCTGTTCGCGCGCCCGCCGACGCTCTTCTTTGCGGCGGCGGCGCAGCATTTGCTCTTGCGGAGCAAGCACCCGCCTAAGGCGGACGGCGAGGATGATGGCGCTGCCCAAAAGCGGCCACTTGAACCATATTCCGCCGAAGAAACGCGTGTCGATGACGTAGAACGCGGCGTTCATGATGGCGTGACTGACCAGCGCGCCGACAAAGCTCTTGAGCTGCACGGCGCGCTCGGTAGCTACGGCTTTGGCGTCGTCGTCCTGCGCGAGCGAGCGGTCGCGATCTTTCGCTATCTCTGCGGTTGCCCGTTCCAGCGACGCCCGGTCGATGCCCACTTCGTCGGCGATGGCGACGAGATCGTCGTGGTCGAGGTGATCCTGGCGCGCCGACTGCTTGTCGAGCGCCCTGCGGATGATCTCGTTGACCTCGGCCTGGGAGTAGGTGGGCTTGCTGTCCATAGAGGCGATATCTTACCGCCCTTCGCGCAGACGGTCTCGCAACGGCTCGGGAAACTCGCGGATATTGCCCTCGCGGGTGATGCAGGCGTGCACCGTGTGGCCGAGCACCAAGAGCTCACTTTCGCGCAGAATGCGGTAGTCGAAGCGGAGCGAGACCTGGCCGAGGTCGCCGAGGCGCGCTTCGATATCGATGAGGTCGTCGTAGCGCGCCGGCCGCTTGTAGTTCACCTTGGCTTCGGCGACTGGCAAGTAGATGGAGTGCTCGCTTTCGATGTCGCGCCAACGGACGCCCTTGGCGCGCAGCCATTCGTTGCGCGCGGCTTCGAAGAAGCGCAGATAGTTCCCGTAGTACACGACGCCCATCTGGTCGGTGTCGCCGTAGATGATGCGGAGCTGGGTTTTGACCATCGGCTATTGCGAGTTTTCCAGGCGGTGGGCGATCTCGACCAGCTTGTCCATGGCCGCGTCGAACGCTGGATCGACGACCTGCCGGATCGGATCGCCGTCGTAGTAGGTCATGATCTCCTCGGCCCCGTGTGAGAAGGGAATGCGCGCTTCCCAGCCCGGAACCAGCCGCTTCACCTTGCTGTTGTCGAAGATCATGCTGTGGGTTTTGTCCCCAAGCAGGCTGTCGCCCCAGTCGCGGTCGACCTTGGCAATAATGTGCGACGGCAGATACATCAGCTTGGCTTCGGTGCCCGCCGCCTGTGCCATGAGGAGGTGGATTTGATTCCAAGAGAGCCACTCGTCCGAGGTGATGTGGAAGCTGTCGCCGATGGCCCTGGCATTGCCGAGCAGCCCCACGAAGGCACGCGCAAAATCCTGGTGGTGGGTGAGGGTCCATAGCGAGGTGCCGTCGCCGTGCACGATTACCGGCTTGCCCTGGCGCATGCGATGAACGACCGTATAACCGCCGTGCATCGGAAAGAGGGTGCGGTCGTAGGTGTGAGATGGCCGCACGACCGTGAATGGAAATTTATCGCGCCGGTAGGCGGCCAGAAGCGCTTCCTCGCAGGCAATCTTGTCGCGCGAGTATTCCCACACCGGATTATCGAGGGGCGTGGATTCGGTGATCGGCAAGCTGCCGGGCGGCGTTTGATAGGCCGATGCCGAGCTGATGAACACGAATTGCCCGGTTCGGCCGCGGAAAAGGTCGATGTTGAGGGCGATGTGCTCGGGCGTGAAGGCGATGAAGTCGACCACCACGTCGAACTTCAGATTGCCAATCGCCGCGCGCGCTGAAGCCGGATTGCGAATGTCGCCCGTCAGCATCTTGATGCCGAGCGGAACCTGCCGCCCCGTCTTGCCCCGGCGCAGGTGGAAGAGCTGGATGCCTGCCTCGACGGCGACACGGGAGCAGGCCGAGCTGATAATGCCCGTGCCGCCTATGAAGAGGACTTTCATGATTCGTTTCGATTACCACAGAGAGCAGAAAGACACAGCGAAAGGAAGCCCTCTGCGCTCTCCTTCCTCTCTGCGCTCTCTCCTATTCGTCCTCTTCCGCCGCCATCTTCGAATCGGCGATGACTTTGTCCATGAATTGTCCGGGCAACTCGTCGTAGTGCGAGAACTCGATCGAGAACGATCCGCGGCCGCCGGTGATCGAGCGCAGATCCGAGGCGTATTTCAGCGTTTCCGACATGGGGACGTGGGCACGGATGATTTCTTCGCCCTTGGGGGTCGAGTCCATGCCTTCGACGCGGCCTCGACGGTGGTTGAGGTCGCCGATGACGTCGCCCATGGAATCGCCCGGGCAGGTGACCTTCAATTTCATGACGGGTTCGAGCAAGCACGGCTTCGCCAGCTTGAACGCCGCTTGGAAGGCTTTCGAGGCCGCAATTTCGAACGATCGCGCGTCGGAGTCGACGTCGTGGTACTTGCCGTCGAACAGCCGAACCTTCACGTCTGTCACCG
>Ga0066789_10001372_pt1 | contig 10487 bp, 6 predicted proteins | sample OrgsoiDNA2013049_FD_70960 | JGI IMG/M metagenome (GOLD analysis project Ga0066789, IMG submission 70960) | Permafrost soil microbial communities from the Arctic, to analyse light accelerated degradation of dissolved organic matter (DOM) -... | ecosystem: Environmental > Terrestrial > Soil >...
ATCGGCAATTTGTTCGGCAGGCGCAAGCAAACCGACATTGCGACGGTGTCGTATCCGGAAGAAAAAAAGGCGTATCCGCCGCGCTATCGTGGCTTGCACCGTTTGATGAAGCGCGACGACGGCGAAGTTCGCTGCGTGGCGTGCATGATGTGCCCGACGGTGTGTCCCGCCCATTGCATCACCATCGTTCCCGAAGAAGCGCCAGACGGCAGCATCGAGAAGCGCCCCCGCATCTTCGAAATCGACGAGCTTCGATGCGTGGTGTGTGGTTTGTGCGTGGAAGCGTGCCCGTGCGACGCCATTCGCATGGACACCATGGTCCACGCATTGCCGACCATTCGCCGCGCTGATGCGATTCTGGACAAAGAAGCTTTGCTTTCCCGCGGCGACAAGTCGAGCGCCGTCCAAGGCGGCATCGGCACGTTCTGGCGCGAAAAGACCGCGGCGAAAAGCTAGGAGTATCTCGCGCGCAAAAAATGCGCCGGGATTAGGGTCGGGGGCGGTACCATCCGGCCGCCATGCAAGAGCAGTCTGAAAGCGCACGACGTTTGTCGCCCCGGGGACGGGCGCTGACGCTTGAAATCGCGGCCGAGGCGCGCGCCGAGTGGGGCTTTGCCTCGGACATTCTGGCGCGTGCCTTTCGCGAGCGGCGTGATTTGGCGAGCAGCGACCGCCGGATGGTTGCCGAAACCGTCTACGGGCTCATTCGTTGGGAAAGGCGACTAGAAGCCATTGTGGACGAGCTGCTGGCGAGCAGGACGCGCCGAGAGCCGGTGTCGGCCATGGCTCGGCAGGAGCTCAAGCTGATGGTTTATGAGGCGCGCGGCGGAATTTCCGTGGATGTCTTGCGGGCCGACGCCAAGCGACTGGTGGGCCGCGAGTTGGACTTCGCCGCGGCCATGGCCGACGAGGCGGGTCTCGGACACAGCGAAGGCATCGAGCGCGAAGCTCTGCGCACGTCCTATCCGACGTGGCTTTACCAGCGTTTCGTGGGCAGCGTGGGCGACGCTGCCTCGGCGATGGCCATGGCCATGAATACGCGGGCGCCCATGTGCATTCGAACCAACACTTTGAAGGTTTCGCGGCAAGAGCTGATCGGTCGGCTCGCCCAGGAAGCGGTGACGGCGGTGCCGACGCGTCATTCACCCTCTGGGCTGGTGCTGGAGACACGCGTGAATGCTTTCGGCTTGTCGGCGTTTCGCGACGGGCTTTTCGAAGTCATGGACGAAGGCAGCCAGCTGGTCGCCGAAGTCGTCGCCCCGCCGCCGCGCAGTCGCGTCGTCGACGCCTGCGCGGGTGCGGGCGGCAAAACGCTGGCTCTGGCGGCAACGCTGGGGAATCAGGGTCGCATTCTTGCGCTCGATACGAGCGGCAGAAAACTGGAAGAATTGCGGCGGCGCTCTCGTCGAGCCGGCATTTCCAACCTTGCGGCGCGCGAGGTGCATGGTTACGAGCTGCCACCCGAGGCCAAGCTCGGCATCTGGGATCGCGTGCTGGTGGACGCACCCTGCTCGGGGCTCGGAACGCTCCGTCGAAATCCCGAAGCCCGCTGGCGCTTGTCGCCGAAGGCGGTGGACAAGTATCCGGCGGATCAGCTCGCGCTACTCGTTGCTTACGCGCCGCTGGTGGCCAAGGGCGGACGTCTCGTCTATGCCACCTGCTCGGTACTGCGCGACGAGAACGACGGCGTCATCGAGCGCTTCTTGCGCGAACGAAGCGACTTCGTGCTCATGCCGGTGAAGGAAATCTGGGGCAAGGCACGCGCCAGCGAGCTGGGCGACGGAGACGTTCTTCGTCTGCATCCCCAGGTGCACGACACCGATGGTTTCTTCGCGGCGGTGTTGCGCAGGACGGGCGCCTAGTGATGGGCCTAACCAGCCGTGGTGCTTGGCCTTTAGTGCAACGAAGCCGTCACCCGCTGGGTGAGACATCGCCGAAGGCAGCGGCCAGGATATCCGGCCACGGCCACGGCCCACGTCTACGGCCACGACCACCCTTCGTCGGCCGACCGGGCGAGAAATTTCGCCTTGGGCTACCCCTTCCGCGAGGCGCCCGCGGCTTCGCTACGCTGGCCACGGGATCACGGCCTCGGCACCGCTACTTGATAATCGTGGGCGGTCCGATCTTGAATCCCGCAGCCGTTTGCAACGCCGTTCCGGTGGGATAGCTGATCTGCAATGCATTGGCTGTCTGGCTAAAGACGACATCGCCGCCGCCCAGAAGAGTGACCGACCCAATGGGCTTGGCTAGGTTGTTCTGGGACGTGCCGAGCGACGTAATCAAGAGTTGGGCGCTTGTCTGTGGAATCTTCATGCAGAAGGCATAGAGGTAACCGTCTTCACCGACGGTGAAACGCCAGTCGGCGGTGGTGAACGTGGCATTCGCTTGCGCGCCGCCGAGTGCACCGGAGGCCTGCTTGTTTGTGCCCTCGCCGTACTTGACCCAGGCGCGGCTGTTGTAGATGCCGGCGCCATTGGTCTTCATCCAATTGCCGATTGCGGTTAGCTGCGTGGCGCTGCCAGGGTCCAAAGATCCGTCGGGCTTGAGCGCGACATTGACGGCCACGGCACCGTCACGCGACACACACTCGAGAAGGTAGCGGATGACCATCCCGGGGTCGTAATTGAAGCCGCCGGCGTAATACCAGTCACCGATAGGCGTCTCGCCAATCCACGCCTGGTCTGTCTTGACGTTGTCCGGGTAATTCGTCTCGAAGGTGTTCACGATACCGCGATTGCCCGGGTTGAACTTGACCACGCCGAAGGTGTCCAGCGTTCCACGTCGTTGCAAGGTGCGGTTGAAGTAGTGCGCGAGCACGCGCTGCATGCCATCGGCCTTGTAGCCGGTGCCGCTCATGTCGCCTGAGAATGGCTGTGTCGAATTGCCGTCGGTGTAGATGAAATCAGGATCGTAGTTTTCGATCACGTCCATGATTCTCAGCGCCCACCACGTGACGTACCAGTGGGCGAACTCGAGATGGTTGACGAAGATGCCCGAGCTGAGGTTGTACCCCTGCTTGTCCATGTCGTCGTAGATGCCTTTGTACTCGCGCATATTGTTGATGTAGAGCATGCGCGGGTCCATCCCCTCCCACCATTTGCCCACGCCGTCTGCGAGCTTGAGGCCGACGGCATCGTAGGGCACGCCCAGCTTGCCCTGCGCGTTCGTGGTATCGGCGCGGTAGGCGCTTTGCCACCACCACCACGTGTACTCGTGGTGGAAGGTCACGCCGAAGCGCATGCCCTGCGCGCGCGCCGCCGTTTTCCATTCACCCAGAATGTCCCGCTTGGGGCCGAGCTTCATGGCGTTCCACGGCTGATAGCGTGAATTCCAGTTGTCGAATTGATCGTGATGCACTCCCTGGACGATCAAGAAGCGCGCACCGGCGTCGCTATAGGTCTTGACCAGCGCCGCGGGATCGAGCGCGGTGGGGTTCCACGTGCGCAACAATTCCTTGTAGCCGACCGCCGAGGGATGGCCGAAATCCCTGATGTGGTTCGAGTAGGCAGCCTCGCCTTCGATGTAGAGCTTTCGCGCGTACCAGTCGCCACTCTGTCCGGCTGCTTGAGGCCCGAAGTGAACCCAGATGCCGAATTTCGCTTTTCGTAGCCAAGCCGAATCGGTGGTTGGATATTGAGCCTTGATGGAATCCCAGGTGGGCTCGAACGGACCGGAGGCGATGGAAAAGTCCATCTTCACTTCGGCAAACTGAGCCGGGTCGCCCATGGTGACCGAACCGAGTGCCTTGGGTACTGGCACATCCGGAATGACCAGCAGGAGCGGAAGGACGTAGCCGCCATCATCGCTCGACTGCGACGAGCCTGCGCCACCTCCGGAGCCCGAAGGTCCCGCCGAACCCGCGGCACCGCCCGAGCCTGCAACGCCGCCCGAGCCTGCGGCACCGGTACCGCCCGATCCAGGCGTGCCGGCTGAACCGCCAGCGCCTCGGCCGCCCGATCCGAGATTGCCAGATGAGCCACCCGCATCTTGGGATCCCGAATTGCCAGCGGATCCGCCAGCGCCGCCATTACCGCCTGCTCCCGCATGGCCAGCCGTTCCTCCGGCGACGGCACCACCCGCACCGCCCTTGGCAGTCGTCCCTCCGCCACCGCCGTTCCCGCCACCGCCGTTCCCCCCAGAGCCAGAACCTTTGCAGTTTGCAAGAGCGAGAGTGCTGACCAAGCAGAATGCGAAGAGTGGGGTGCGAGACGTCATGGGTGATTTCCTTCGAATGAAGCGGCCACGATGGCCAGCGTATCCATTGTACACGCCCAAAGGCTGGAGCCGGGACTGCCTTGGGCGAGGTCGGATGCTCTGAATGCCGAGGGTGACGCGATGCCAGCTGGGCGGGATCTCAGCGGTGCTAAGCAGCTGCTTTTTCGGGCGCAGCGGGAATCGTGAAATAGAACGTGGCGCCTTCCCCGGGCCGGCTGGTGACGCCGATGCGTCCGCCGTGGGCCTGAACGATTCCCCGCGCGATGAACAAGCCAAGTCCCGCGCCGCCCGAGGGACTACCGGGAACGCGGAAGAATTTCTCGAACAGAGCTTCCTGGTGCTCGACGGGGATGCCGGGCCCGTGGTCGACAACCTCGAAGCGCAGGAGGCTCTCGGCGTTAGGCGCATCGCTGCTCGCATCGGACATGGCACGCACGACGATCTCCTTGCCCTCCGTCGTGTACCTGAGAGCATTGCCGAGGAGATTCGTGAACACGAGTTGCAGACGATCGGAGTCGGCAAAGACTTCGGGCAAACCGGGCAACACTTCGGCGCGTAGTGTGACGCCCTTGCTCTTGGCCGCGGCGGCATGCACGTCGATGGCTACGTCGACGAGCGTTTGCGGCTCGACACGACGGCGCTGCAAATCGATGCCGCCCGATTCGATGCGCGACAGATTCAGCAGATCATCGACAATGGTTTGCAGTCGCTCGCAATCGTCGCGCGCAGCAAACAGCAGATCCGCTTGCTTGCGGGTGAGCGGACCGACGGTTTCCTCGGTACACAGGTGAAGGGCCATGCGCAACGACGTAAGCGGCGTGCGGAATTCGTGCGCGACCGTGGCGACGAGATTGTTCTTCAGCTCGTCGAAGCGGAAAAGGCGCGTGATGTCCTGAAGGACCAGGGCCATGCCCGCGATGCTGCCGTTTTCACCGTAGATGGGCGTGGCGCGCGGCAGGTAGATGCGTTCGCCGTCGGGTGCCGACACGCGAAGAGCGTCTTCGAAGCCCTTGGGGCTGTACGCGCCTCGGCCAGCCACCACGTGCGCGCGCAGCCGATCGATGAGCGCGCGGACGTCAACGTCGACGCTGGCAAACGAGGCACTGCCCGTCTCTTCGGGGTCGATGGAAAGCGTCTTGCGGGCGGCTTCGTTGGTGCCTTGAAGAGCGCCGGAAGCGTCCAGCATCAGCACGGGATCGGGAAGGCTGTCGATGGCGGCTTGCGAGGCTTGTTGTGCTTGCAGAAGCTCGCCGAGAGAGCTCTTGCGGTAGCGCTCCAGGTGATCCGCCATGGTATTGAATTCCTGTGCAAGCCGCGCGATATCGTCCTGGCCGTCGACCCGCGCACGCGCCTGTACGTCTCCTTTGCCGAAGCGGCGAACGGCTGCGGAGACGACGCCCAAAGGGCGCAGAAGGCGTGTGGTCAGACTGACGGAGGCGAGTAGGCCGAGAACGGAGGCGACGATCACGGCGAGAGTCAGCAGGCGCTCGAATCGCGCCGCACGTTGTTCGGTGCGCTGTCCTTTTCGAACCACGGCATCCTGGTTGATGTCGAGGATTTCTTCGGTCACTTCTTTGACTTTGACGAAGGCTGGATCGAGAGCCGCCCTTGCGATGTCCTGCCGCTTGGTTGAATCATCCGTCGCACAAAAAGACGCGAACGTCTGCTGAAAGTTCTTCCAAGCAGCACGCAGTCGAGCCACGGTTTCGGCCTCGCCCGGCTCCGTAATATTCTCGTCCTCGACCTTGAGCTCGCTATCGAAGACCTCCCGGGCAAGTTCGGTCTTCGCAAACGCGTCGTCGCGGCCCAAGAGTGCCAGTAGGGTCGATTCGTGCAGTTGCGCGATACTATCCTTCATCCGTTGTGCCGCCAAGACGCTGCGGTAGTTGTCCTTCCAGATGTGGCCGGGTTGGCGAGCCAGAACACCCGTGACGAAGCCTGAGACAATGCCGACGGCTGCCAAGGCGACCACCAGCGGCGCCATGGTGAGCATGAGCTTGGTTCGAAAGGTCATCCTGCGGCCTCGTCGTCGAGGGAAACGATGTGAATGTCGAATTCCGCGGCTTCACGCACCAGGCGGAGCGGGATCGAGAGGCCAAGGAGTTGCTTCCACCACGCCTGCTGTGACCTGCCGACGATGATGTGGCCGACGTTGTGTGAGCGTGCGAACTCGAGGATGGCGTCGACCGGGTTTCGACTTTTAAGGCGAACTGTCTCCGCGCCCAGCTCTTTCGCCTTCTCGATGTTGGCGAACAGGTGGCGCTGCAATTCGGCGTCGATCTGGTCCGGCGATTCATCGGGGGTCTCGACGAAGACCACGAACCAGTCCGTGTTGAATCGACCGGCCATGCGCGATCCCCGGCGGACCAGCATGGGCGTGCGGTTCGAGCCCGACGACACACACACCATCACGCGGCTTCGGGTGGAGGTTCGTGCCGTGTCACCATCGGCGGCGCTCGGTCGTCCGGTGGTCCCTCGCTCGACGCTCTCGGCGACCTCTCGGAGCGCAAGCTCGCGCAAGTGGGCGAGATTCTGCTCTTTGAAGAAGTGCTCCAGGGCCCACGGAATGCGATCGGTCGGGTAGATCTTTCCGGCGCGCAGGCGCTCTTGCAGATCCTCGACGGTAAGGTCGAGGTTGACCACTTGATCCGCCTGCTTGAGAAAGCTGTCGGGGATGGTTTCGCGAACCTGGACCGAGGTGACTCGCTCGACGAGGTCGTTGAGGCTTTCCAGGTGCTGGACGTTGAACGCCCCGATGACGTTGACGCCGGCATCGAGCAGCTCGAGCACGTCCTGGTAGCGGCGCTTGTTGTGACTGTCCGGCGCATTCGTGTGCGCCAGCTCGTCGACCAGCGCGACCGCGGGATTGCGCTTGAGAATCTGGTTGAGGCTCATCTCCTCGATGATCACGCCGCGGTACTCGACCTTGCGCAGCGGAATCATCTCCAGGTCGCGAACCAGCGCCGCCGTGTCGGCGCGGCCGTGGGTTTCGATGAAACCGATGACGACGTCGACGCCGCGCTCTTTGAGAGCGTGCGCCTCTTCGAGCATGCGGTAGGTCTTCCCCACGCCAGCGGCAAAGCCGATGTAGAGCTTGAGCCGCCCGCGCTTGCTTTTTTGCACGAGCTCGAGGAAATCCTCGGCGCGCGGGCGTTGGGGCGGGTTGGTCATGATTGGCCGAGACATAATATAGCAAGGCATAGGCCAGGTCGGCCGAAAGGAAACTGCTCGCTTTTTCGCAGGCCACGCCGTCGCTCATGCTGCAATTTGCATCCTGGACGGCCCCCGTGATTTCGGTTTGCAAGCTTTGGTTCAACGATACCCAAGACGGCTAAGGGCTTTCCCCGGACTTGCGACTGGCACGAACCATGCTGGGTCAGGGCTACAAACCATGAAAGACCTGATCTTCATCGGCATCACCGTCGCCTTCTTCGCCGGAGCGTGGCTCTACACCCGGGCCTGCGAGCGGCTCTAGCATCGAGGACACACCATGAGCATCGACTACACACTGGGCGCGCTGTTAGCTGCAGCTCTCACCGTCTATCTCGTCTACGCGCTAATCAAGCCGGAGCGCTTCTGAGGTCGCCATGAATCTTCACGGTTGGTTGCAAATCGCTTTGTTCCTGCTGGTCATCCTGGCGTTGGCCAAGCCACTTGGTATTTACTTGTATCGCGTGTTCGAAGGTGAGCGGCAGCCCTTCGGCCGCACGCTGGGCGCCGTCGAGAGATTCTTGCTGAGACTGAGTGGTCTTAAACAGCCGACTGCCCAGGACTGGAAGCAGTACACGGCGGCGTTGCTTCTCTTCAGCGTCCTCGGCGTCATTGTGACGTACGCGATCCAGCGGCTGCAATTCTTCCTGCCGTTCAATCCGGAAAAGCTCGCGGCTCCGACGCAGCATCTAGCGTTCAACACTGCGGTCAGCTTCAATACGAACACCAACTGGCAGTCGTACTCGGGCGAAACCACCATGAGCTACTTGACGCAAATGGCGGGTTTGGCTTGGCACAATTTCACATCCGCCGCTGCCGGCCTTGGCGTCGCGTTGGCTTTGGCGCGTGGCTTGACCCGCAAGCCCAGTGAAAAGGACGACAAGGGCCTTGGAAATTTCTGGGTCGATTTGATCCGTAGTCTTGTCTACGTGCTGCTGCCCATCAGCGTGATCTTCACGTTGCTGCTGGTATCGCAAGGGGTCGTCCAGACCTTCGGCTCGTACTTGCACGTGACGACGCTTGAAGGGGCATCGCAAGTCATCCCACTCGGTCCCGTTGCCTCGCAGGAAGTAATCAAGGAGCTGGGCACTAACGGTGGCGGCTTCTTCAACGCCAACAGCGCGCATCCCTTCGAGAACCCGACGCCGTTCACCAATTTCATAGAGATGTTGCTCATCCTTTGCATCCCTGCGGCGTTGACCTACACCTTCGGCCGCATGGCCGGAAACCAGAAGCAGGGCTGGGCCATCATGGCGGCCATGATGTTCTTGCTGGTTGCTGGAATCACCACGGCCTATGTGTCGGAAGCGCATCCCAACGCTGCCTTGTCCGCGCTGCCGCTTGACCATTCTGCGGGCAACATGGAAGGAAAGGAAGCGCGCTTTGGCGTAACGAATTCCGCTCTTTTCGCCACGGTGACTACCGGAACCTCCTGCGGCGCTGTCAATTCGATGCATGACAGCTTCAATGCGCTCGGCGGTATGGTGCCGCTCATCAACATTAAGCTAGGCGAGGTCGTCTTCGGCGGCGTGGGAGCAGGGCTCTTCGGTGTGCTGATCTTCGTGCTGCTGTCGGTATTCATCGCAGGCCTGATGGTCGGCCGCACGCCCGAATACCTGGGCAAGAAGATCGAAGGCAAAGAGATGAAGCTCGCCATGCTCTACATCCTCATCTTTCCCCTCGTCATTCTCGGATTCTCGGCTTGGTCGGCGGTGGCGAGCTACGGAACGTCGTCGCTTAACAATGCCGGCCCGCACGGGCTGACGGAAATCCTGTACGCCTATGCCAGCGGCACTGGTAACAACGGATCGGCCTTTGCGGGCCTCAACGCCAACACCCCCTGGTGGAACACCACCCTGGGGCTGGCCATGTTGTTCGGTCGCTTTTTCATGATGATTCCGGTCATGGTGATTGCCGGCTCGATGCGTGCGAAGCGAACGGTGCCGGCCGGGCCCGGAACCTTCCCGACGCACGGACTACTTTTCTCCGGCTTGCTCGTGTCGGTCATCATCATCGTCGGCGCCCTCACGTTCTTCCCTGCGCTGTCTCTCGGCCCCATTGCTGAGCATTTCGTGGCTGCGGCCGGAAAGGTTTTCTAATGCGTCCTCAAGCACAAGCGGTTTCGCTGTTTGACCGGGGGATCTTGAAGGAGGCTGCGAAGGAAAGCCTGCGCAAGCTCTCGCCCGCCAAGGTCATTCGCAATCCGGTCATGTTCGTGGTCGAAATCGGCAGTATCGTCACGACGCTGGTGGCATTGCGAGATGCTTTGGCGCCGGCGTCGCGCTCGGCACCGCTCTGGTTCACGATCAGCATTTCACTTTGGCTGTGGTTCACCGTGATCTTCGCCAACTTGGCCGAGGCGGTGGCGGAAGGCCGGGGCAAGGCGCAAGCAGCCAGCCTGCGCAAGATGCGCACGCAGACGAGTGCTCGCAAACTCAAGACCCCTAAGGGCCCCGAGGAAACCGTGACCGCAGATTCTCTGCGTGCTGGCGACTTGGTCGTGATCGACGCAGGCGAGCTGGTCCCCGGCGACGGCGAAGTCATCGAAGGTGTCGCCTCGGTGGACGAGTCGGCCATTACGGGCGAGTCCGCGCCCGTTATCCGCGAAAGCGGCGGCGATCGCTCGGCGGTGACCGGCGGCACGCGGGTGCTTTCGGATCGCATCGTGGTGCGCATTACCTCGGATCCGGGCCACACCTTCCTGGACCGCATGATTGCACTCGTGGAAGGCGCCAGCCGGCAGAAGACGCCCAATGAGATCGCGCTGCACATCTTGCTGGTCGGCATGACCATCGTGTTCCTGTTTGCCTGCGTGACCTTGGTGCCACTGGCGGCATACTCGGGGATCAAACTGTCGGCCACGGTCATTGTGGCGCTGCTGGTTTGCTTGATTCCGACCACCATCGGTGGCTTGCTTTCCGCCATCGGCATCGCCGGCATGGACCGTCTGATCCGCAAGAACGTGATCGCGATGAGCGGCCGAGCCATCGAGGCGGCGGGCGACGTCGACACCTTGTTGCTCGACAAGACCGGCACCATCACGCTCGGCAACCGCATGGCCA
>Ga0066789_10001376_pt1 | contig 10475 bp, 8 predicted proteins | sample OrgsoiDNA2013049_FD_70960 | JGI IMG/M metagenome (GOLD analysis project Ga0066789, IMG submission 70960) | Permafrost soil microbial communities from the Arctic, to analyse light accelerated degradation of dissolved organic matter (DOM) -... | ecosystem: Environmental > Terrestrial > Soil >...
TTCGGTACCGACCTCGGTCGCCATCTCGATATAACGCGGATCGATGCGCTCACTCGACGAGCAAAAGACGCAGATGGTGGTGGTCATGGCCTATGCCGTCGCGCTGCCGGTGCGCTGTGCCTCTGCCCGGCCAATGAGGCCGACGATCTCGCTGATGTCATCGGTGACATGCATCAGATCGATATCGGCCGGTGCGATCGTGCCGGCCGGTACCAGCGTGGTGCGCACCCACTCGAGCAGCCCGTTCCAGTACGCCGAGCCATACAGGATCACCGGAAAAGACGTGACCTTGCGGGTCTGCACCAAGGTGAGCGACTCGAAGAGTTCATCGAGAGTGCCGAACCCGCCGGGAAACACCACGAACGCTTGTGCGTACTTCACGAACATGGTTTTGCGGGCGAAGAAATATCTGAACTGCAAACCGATGTCGACCCAGTCGTTGAGTTTCTGTTCAAACGGCAGCTCGATGCCGAGCCCGACCGAGACGCCGCCGGCCTCGCTGGTGCCTTTGTTGACCGCCTCCATGATGCCGGGCCCGCCGCCGGTGATGACCGCGAACCCGGCACGGGCAAGTGCGGCGCCAAGTTGCTCGGCTGCGGCGTAGTCGGGGTCTTCGATGCGGGTGCGCGCCGATCCGAAAACTGAGACCGCCTTGCCCAGCTCGGCGAGCAGTCCGAAACCCTCGACGAACTCGGATTGGATCCGCAGCACCCGCCAGGGGTCGGTGTGCACCCAATCTGACGACCCGCGGCTGTCGAGCAAGCGCTGGTCGGTCGTGGTGGTTTGCACCTGCGCACGCCGCAGCGTGACGGGTCCACGGCGCTTCTCCAGTGGCGGCGTCCGCGGATGTTGGCTTGGGGCGTCGGATTGCGTCATAACGGCAGGCTAACCGGCGGGCAGCGACCGGACGGCGCTTTCGGGTGACGACTAATCCCGACGTGTCGGGCGTTTTCGGCACCTTCGCACCACGATCCGGTCCAGACTTGTCCGGGCAAGCTAGCTCCCACAGCCATGGAGGTCGTCATGACCGATGCCACCGGAGCAAAACAACGTCTGCGCGCCCGCCTGCCAGGGCTGGTGAGTGTCGACGCCGCCGGACCGGCCGATCAACCCGACTGGCCGCCGCCGCCCAACGGAAAGCAGCGCATCGGCATCTGCTGCTCGGGTGGCGGGATCAGATCGGCCTCGTACGCGCTCGGCGCACTCCAGGCGCTGCAAGAAGTTGGCGTGCTCGAACGCGCCGAATACCTAGCCACCGTCTCCGGCGGCGGCTACATCGGGGGCGCTCTCACGATGGTCGCGGCCAGCCCCGACACCGACCTGGTGTGGGGGAAGGATCGGCCGGCGCCGTTCGCCCGCATGTCACCGGAAGAACGCTACCTGCGAGACCACAGCACGTATCTCGCACCCGACGCGACCGGCAAGCTGCGACTGGTCAGCCGGCTCGTCCTCGGCATGACGGTCAACCTCGTCTTCGTCGGCGCGGTCATTGTCGTGCTCGGTCGGCTACTCGGCTGGTTCGGCGGCGTCGTGCTGCCGCACCCGCTCCGCACCGGCACGCATCCCGGCAACTGGTACGTCAAACCGTGGCTGATCGGCACGGGTATTACCGCCGGCGTCGGCTTGCTGCTGCTGCTCGTCACTGCAACCGTGCTGATGTCGCCGAGCGTGAACGCGCGCATCTACAAAGCCGGGCTGCTGGTGTTGGCCGCAGGCGCAGCGGTCTTCGCGCTGGTCGTTGCGGTGCCCGGCATCATCCTCGGCGTGCGCAACACTGCGGCCGCACTCGGATTTGCCGCCGACTGGCTGTACCGACATCTCACGCCTGCGAGCGACGCCACTCCGTCGACCAGTCACCACGGCGCCTCGCTGGTAGCTCAGATCGGCGGCGTCATCACCGCGCTCGGCCTCCCCACCATGTTGCTCGGAGTGCTGCGCGCCGGCGTGAAAAAGGAGCGCTCCAAGCTTGCCTTGCTGGCCGGCGGGGTCGTCGGCCCAGTGCTGCTCGCGTACGCACTTGTCGCGTCGGCGAGCGACGCTGCCAGCCGCAGCTGGGACAACCGTCAATGGTGGTGGCTGGTCCCCGCCGCTGTGATCGCGACCGCGATCTGGCTGTTTGGCGATCTCACCACCGGCTCGATGTACCCGTTCTACAAGAAGCGGCTAGCCACCGCGTTCGCGTTGCAACGACGCTGGCGTCGACCCGACGGAACACTGGTCGACACGGCGGAAGCAGAGGGTGAACTGGCTGCGGATATGCGCGACTACGACGCGCTCGTCTCGTTGTCGACGACGGTGCCGACGCGACCCTGGCCGAAGCTGGTGTGTTGCGCCGCCGCGAACGTCAGCGACCCTGGCATCACCCCGCCCGGTCGTAACGCGGTGAGCTTCACCTTCGACGCCGACTGGGTGGGTGGTCCCGACGTCGGCTACGTACGCACCTCGTCGTTCGAGCAAGCGCTCGGACGACGACGGGCGGCGGACATCACGATGATGGCTGCAATGGCGATCAGCGCGGCCGCGGTGTCGCCGTCGATGGGTCGGATGAGCAAGCCGACGTTGCGATTCTTGCTGGCGTTGACGAACGCTCGGCTCGGAGTGTGGCTACCGCATCCGCAACGCATCTGCGCGCGGCTGGTGGAAAATGACGCATTGGCGGCGAAGGGTCGACCGCCGAAGAAGTGGCTGTCGCGACCACGGTTCACCTACTTGTGGCGTGAGATGACCGGCAACAACACCACCCGCTCGCCATTTCTCTACGTCACCGACGGTGGCCATTGGGAGAACCTCGGACTCGTCGAGCTGCTTCGTCGCAAGTGCACCACGGTCTACTGCGTCGACGCGTCGGGCGATGACGAGCACACCTTCACCACCATCGGTGCCGCGATCGCACTTGCCCGCAGCGAACTCGGCGTCGACATCGACATCGACCCGTCGGTGCTGGGCAAGGCCGACCCAACCGACCCGTCGTACTGTGCGGCCGACTTCGCGATCGGCACGATCAGCTGGCCAGCGACCGCCGATGCACCGGCGCTGACCGGCACGCTGATATTCGTCAAGGCGACAGTGACCAAGCACGCACCATGGGACGTCCGCGCCTACAAGCTCAGGTTCCCGAATTTCCCCAACGACACGACGGCACAGCAGCTCTACGGTGACGAGAAGTTCGAGTCGTACCGAGCGCTCGGCCACCAGAGCATGAGCAGTGCCCATGCGGCACTGCACCCCGCGAAGAAGTCAGGGCTGCTGAAGAAAGCGGCGCAAAGCTTGCTCGGTGGAAACGATGACGCCGACGTCGACTCGCTCGCCTCGGGTGTGCGCAACATTAGGATCCCCGGGGCCGAAGTTCACAGCCGGGATTGACATTGCAGCGAACCGCGCGACGTCGGTCCAGCCGAGTTTCGCGACGGGCGGTAAGCCGATAGCGGCCACGAACTCGGCGGCCGCCGGATCGGTCAGTCGTGGCAGCGCCGCCGGTGCAGCATCGACGACGTCAATGTTGTAGCCGGCAAACACGCCGCGCACATGCTCGGCGGCGGCGTCGACGTCGCGGTCTGGGGCGAACCGGAAGTTGACGGTCACGACGCACTCGTCGGGGATGATGTTGCCGGCGACGCCACCGGCAATGCGAACGGCCGACAAACCCTCGCGATACATGCAGCCGTCGATGTCGACCGTGCGCGGCTCGTATGCGGCCAGCCGCGCCAACACCGGCGCGGCCGCATGGATCGCGTTGTCACCGAGCCACGCCCTTGCGCTGTGCGCTCGGGTACCGGTGAGAGTGACCTGAGCCCGCATTGTGCCCTGGCAGCCGGCCTCAACCGCACCAGACGTCCCCTCGAGCACGATGGCGAGGTCGGCCGCCAGTACGTGCGGCCGGGTGCTCGCCAGTCGGCCGAGGCCGTTTCGATCCGCTTCGATTTCTTCGCAATCGTAGAAAACGTAGGTGATGTCATGGAGCTGCTCGACCGGAGGGCGCAGCGTCGCCGCCATGCGCAACATGACGGCGACTCCTGACTTCATGTCGCTCGTACCGCAGCCGTACAGCCAATCGCCGTCGCGTCGCGACGGCACGTTGTCGGCAATCGGCACCGTATCGAGATGACCCGCGAGCACGATGCGCCGCGTGCGGCCAAGGTTGGTGCGGGCGAGCACGACATTGCCGTCTCTTTCGACCTCGAGGTAGTCGAGAGAGCGCAACGCAGCTTCAACATCGTCGGCGATGACCTGCTCGTCGCCGCTGACCGACGCGATGTCAACGAGTGCTGCCGTCAACGTCACGACGTCGGTAGTGATGTCGAGCGTCACGAGATCACATCGAAAGTCATGGGGTCACTCGGCTACGCCGTGTTCGCGCAAGATGTCGTTGAGCTCAAGCTTGTCGTGTGATTGGCCCTCGGCGAGCCGACGTAGAACCAGCAGGCACGGCATGCCGAATTCGCCACCGGGGAAGCCCTTCACCCGCGACGAGCCGACGCACACCGACCACGCGGGCGCCTCGCCGCGCGGCAACTCTTCGCCCGTCTGCGCGTCGAACACATGGGTCGATGCGGTCAAGATGCACCCCGCTCCGAGCTTGGCACCCCGGCGAACTCGGGCACCGTCGACCACCATCGACCGCGACCCGATGAAGGCGTCATCCTCGACTACGACGGGCACCGCGTTCGGCGGTTCGAGCACACCGCCGAGACCGACACCGCCCGACAGATGTACCCGCCGGCCGACCTGCGCGCATGATCCGACGGTCGCCCAGGTGTCGACCATGGTGCCTTCGTCGACGTAGCCGCCGATGTTGACGAAGCTCGGCAACAAGACTGCGCCTGGCGCGACGTAGGCGCCCCAGCGCACGATGGCGCCCGGCACGACTCGCACCCCGTCGAGCCTGGTCTTCAACGGCATCCGGTCGTAGTACTGAAAATCACCCGCGTGCGACGCGGCCATCGCCAGCACCTTGAACGACAGCAAGATCGCCCGCTTGGCGCGTTCATCGACCGTCACCACGTCAGAGGCCGCGTCGACCCACGCGACGCGCGCCCGCCCGGCGTCCAGCTCGTCAACGGCCGCGACAACGACGTCGCGGGCCGCCGCATCGTTAGGGTTGAGCTCGGATCGACGTTCCCAGAGGGCGTCGATCTCCGCCGACAGCGGACTCACGAAGGGCAGGTCCATGGCCGCTGACCTTACCGACGTTGCGCGCGTCGGTTGAGTCCGGCGCACCGGCGATAGACCGCGGCCGCCGATGACGGTGTCGCTGTGATGGCCTCGAAGCGCCACCTACGCAGCCGACAGGTGCGGTTGCGCCGCACGATTGCCGCGGCCGCGGTGGTAGTCGTGGTCGCGGTCGCGATCGCATTTGCGGTCACCTCGGCAGGCCACCACCGGGGCGTTGCCGACAGCTGCCAGGTTGTCGGCGAGAGCACCGGCGCGATCTACCGCATGGTGCCCGACCAGCTTGCGAATGCGTCGACCATTGCCGATTTGGCCATGCGACGCGGGCTGCCGCAGCAGGCCGTCGTCGTTGCACTGGCGACCGCGATGCAAGAGTCGAAGCTCGCCAACCTCGACTACGGCGACCGCGACTCGATCGGGCTCTTCCAGCAGCGGCCGAGCCAAGGCTGGGGCAGCAAAGAACAACTCATCGATCCGATCTACGCCACCGGAAAGTTCTACGACGCCCTGCTGAAGGTGGCGAGCTGGCAGAGCTTGCCGGTCGCGGCCGCAGCCCAAGCCGTGCAGCGCAGCGGATTTCCCGATGCCTACGCGTCGTGGCAGCCGCGGGCCACCGCCCTCGCGGCCGCGCTGACCGGAACCTCCGAGCTTCGCCTCACCTGTCGACTTGCCCACCCAGGCGTGGCGCGCCCGCCGCACGCCACCGCGACCCGCCAAACGATGTCAGGTACGGACGGCGGGGCAAGCACCGGCAGTGCGGCCGCGAGCGCCAGTGCTGGTGCCGCCAGCGCGGGTGCGGCCAGCGCAGGTGCGGGATCGGTGGCCACGACGGTGTCGGCGTTGACGGCCGCGCTGGCGGCCGATATCGACGTCAGGTCGCCCGCGGTGGTCAGCCACGGCACCAAGTCGGCCACCATCACCATTTCGGGGTTGACCGCGGGCGCCGCGACGTCGGGCGTCAACACGCCGGCCAAGCACCACACCGGCACGGTCACCGCGTGGGCGCTCGCGCACGCACCTGCGGGCATGACCAGCGTCATCGTCGGCGATCAGGAGTGGCGGCCCGACCGCGATGGTTGGCAGCACACCGCCGATGTCGCCGCCGCCGGAACCGTCGTCATGACCATCGCGCTCCGCTGACGCCTAAGGCAGAATGCGACCGCTGACCGCGAGTGGAAAGGCGCCCGATGCCCACCGACGTCCATGCCGTGCGGCCGAACGCGGAGGCCATGCTCGCAGCCGCCACCCACCGCGAGCCGATGAAGACCGCCGACTCGCTGTCGAGCGCCACCTTCGAACGGCTGGTCATCGGCGGCGAGCGATTCGTCGTGAAGTACGTCTCGACCGCGAACGACTGGATTATGCGGGCGACTGGCGACGTGGCCTGCCGGCCGCTGTGGATGTGGCGCACCGGCACGCTCGATCTGCTGCCCGACTGCATCGACCCGCTCGTCGTCGATGTCGCGCACGACGTGGCCACCGGCGTCACCGCGCAGCTGATGCCCGACGTCAGCGAATTGTTCGTGCCCGAAGGGTCGGGCACGTTGCCGCTCGAGCAGCACCACCGGTTCATCGACCACATGGCAGCGCTGCATGCGACGTTCTGGAACTGGCAAGGCCCAGCCGACCTGACGCCGCTGGCGAATCGCTACACCGCGCTGGCCCCGATGACAGCACAGGTCGAGGCCGAACTCGGCCATCCCGACGGCGTTCCGTCGATGCTGCTTCCGCTGTGGCAGCACCTCGGCGTGGTCGCGCCTGAGCTCGCCGAACTCTCACTCGCGTTGACAAACCAGCCCGACGTGCTCGTCGCTGCCCTCATGGAGACCCCGATGACGCTGGTGCATGGCGACTGGAAAGTCGGCAATCTCGGCAGCCGGCCCGACGGCCGCACCATCGTGGTCGACTGGGCAGTACCAGGCCTGGCGCCTGGGTGCGTCGACCTCGGCTGGTACCTCGCGGTGAACTGCGACCGGCTGCCGGAGTCGAAAGAAGCCACCATCGCCGGCTACCGCGATGCTCTCGGTCGGCACGGGATCGACGTCGCCGGCTGGTTCGACCGGCAACTCGAACTCGCGTTGCTCGGCGCATTCGTGCAACTCGGCTGGAGCAAGACGAACGGCCTGCCCGAGCTGCAATGGTGGGTCGATCGGGTGATGCCCACCGCACGCGACCTGCTTCGATAACAGCCACTTCGATGACGGACGCCGACCCGGCCGCCGCAACGGACCTGAACGTCGCGATCCGCGCCGCCTACGACGCGAGCGGCGCAGCGTGGGATAGCGGCCCGCGGCGAATCTACGATCGACTAGCCGCGGGGCTGCTCGATGCGGCGGCAATTCCGTTTGCGGGGCTCACTGCCGTGGACGCCGGGGCGGGCACCGGCGCGGCGACAGCAGAGTTGCTTCGTCGGGGCGCCCGCGTCGTCGCCGTCGATCTTTCGACCGGCATGTTGAGCCGCATCAAGACCGCGACCGCCCGGCCTGCAGCGCAGGTCGTGGCCGGCGACATCGTCGCCCTTCCGCTTCGCGACGCGGTTGCCGATGTCGCGGTGGCGGCCTTCGTCCTGAACCATCTGCCCAACCCCGTTGATGGCCTACACGAGCTCGCGCGAGTCACCCGCGGCGGCGGTTGGGTGCTCGCGTCAACCTTCGGTGGCGCGAACGACCATCCGTCGAAGTCGGCAATCGACGACCTCGCCGCTCAGTACGGATTTCGCGCACCTGCCTGGTACGAGCAACTGAAGGCAGGCATTCACCAACAGGTCAGCGACCCGCAGCACCTCCTCGAATTCGCGCACGGTGCGGGCCTTCGAGATGCCCGGGCCGACCTCGTGTACGTAAGCGTGGGGTCCTCCCCGGCCGACCTCGTCAGCTGGCGAACCGGCATGGCGCATCTCGGGCCATTCGTTCGTTCGCTCAGCCCCACAGACGCCGACGAATTTGTGCGGCGGGCACACCTCGCCGTCCGCGATATGCCGCCCCTCGAGCTGGCGATGGTGACGCTCGTGTGCCGTCGCGGGTGAAGGTCCAAACGCCCGCTCATACCCGCATGTTCGGAATTCTCTTGCCCGACTGAGGTATCTGCCCGCTTTTGCGCGCCTCTTCTCCTGCGTAGCCGCCCACATCGGCGGCCCCGAGGAGGATGCCATGTCAGGAGACAGTCGGCGCATTATTGGCGCCGCGAACCCACGAGCGCTGGCCGAACTTCGTGCCGGCCGCGAAATCGAATGGTCGAAAGAAGCCGACGGCGGCGAGAAGCTGATCGCTCAGCTGCTCGACATGCCGCTGCGACAGATCGTCGACCCGAAGCACGGATCCGCGATCTACGCCGGCGTGCCCTTGCATTTTGGGCCGAGTCGGTCGTCGGTGCAGGTCGATCCGCAGGCCGACGTCCGCCGGTTGTTCGAGACCACGCCGCGAGCAACCGAGTTGATGCGGCACGATCTGATCAGTGACGCCGTGCTCAAGAGCGACGGCGTCAGCCTGCACCAGTTGTCGGCACAAACCGCCGACTCACTGGCTGAGGCGTTGCGCAAAGTGTCACCCGCCGGCCAGCAGGTTGCCGGCAGCGTCCAGGTGCAACGAGCGGCCGAGCTCTCGACGGCCGACCGGTTGAACCAACTCGCGTCGGCAACGTTCGTCGAGACCGGCAAGGCTCTCGGCCGGCTCGACCGCGACTACCTGATCTTGCCTCCGTCCTGGTTGCAAGAGCTGTTGTCGGATCTCGACTTTGGCATGCACGGCGAGTTCTTCGTCGATGGTCCGACGGCCACCTCACCTGTGCAAGGTGCGCTCGGCGACTGCTGGCTGATCGCCGCGATGGCCTCGGTGGCGTGGACGCATTCGCAGTTGATCTCCGAGCGCACGCGCAGGGAGAACATCGTCGGCGCGGTCGACCCCGGTGACGCCGACTTGTTCTTCGAACTCACCGATGTGCTGACGATTCCGGTGCTGTTCTTCACGATCACAATTCCGTTCGTGTTCAAACTCTGGATCGGCGAGCGGCTGCCGCAAAGCGCAGGTGGCGGCGCGATCTACGCCCGGTCTGCGGTCGCTGGCGAGAACTGGCCGGCCGAGGTCGAAAAGGCAGTCGCGGTCTGGCGTAGTGGGGGCAACGCCGACTACCCGCGCAGCAGCGACTACGCCCACCTGAACGGCGGCGACCCCGCCTGGGCGGTGCACATCCTGATGGGCGGTCAGCCCTGGTACCACTGGGCCGACGCCGACGACACCTGGTCGACGATTCGCGCGCACTGCTCGGGTCAGCGCACCAGCGACCCGCTCGTTGCCTGGACCTGGGGCAGCAGCGACGACTCACCCAACAAGGTCGACTACGGCGACGCGCACATCGTGGCGAACCACGCCTACTCGATCCTCGGCACGTGGGAGACGAACAACCGCCAGTACGTGATCCTGCGCAACCCGTGGGGCTGGTACGAGGCGACGCTCAACACTCACGCAGGTACCTGGACCACACCCGAAAGCTGGGGAAACGCCAACCTGACGCTGCCGGGCAACGGCGTGTTCGCCCTCGAGATTCACACGTTCCGCGAGTACTTCATGGGCTTCGGCGGCGCCTCCTAACCGAATGCTGAAGTTGGTTGCCGCAGGACGGGATAGAAAGCCTCCTGCGGCAACCAACTCTGGGCTGGGCCCCCGGCTGCCACTACGGCAGCAGGTGGGGGTTTCGGCAGCACAAGTTCGCAGACGGAACGCACTCTCATGCCGAGATCCGGTAGTTCAGTCAGGGCCTCTGCGGCTGGCCGCGCGGCCCAAAACTCGTTGCTTGGCCCCTCGTCTCGTTGCGCGCGCTTTGGTCCTGCTCGCACGCCGTCGATGCTGACGTTGACTGCTGGCGTCGGACCAGTCTTCTGGGGGCGGCGTGCAGCGGCACACAAGTGCGGTGGGGTTCGCCGGGTTCGCCATACTTCTCGCCGGATGCGCGTCGGCGAGCGGCGTTGTCGCCGGGTCCGGCGGTCCGACGAACGGTTCCACGTGCCAACCGGCGAGCAACTGGATGAGCACTCCCGCGACCTCGGCCGGGGACGTGTCGAGCAAACCCTCTGGGTCCGAGTCGCGTCCACCGTCCTTTCCACAGCCTGCAGTCGTTTCCGCGCCACCAACAACCACTTCGTCGTTTCCGGGCTTCCCCGCGGATGACAGCCGTGTGTTGACGTTAGACAACGCCTGCAGCAGCTTGCAGGCTGAGATCGCATACGTGTCGATCGCAGTGGCTCCTGACGCTACCTCGTCGTCGGGCGGCGCCGAATTCGAAGTCGCGACGGTGTGGCTAGCGGTCGCCGG
>Ga0066789_10001377_pt1 | contig 10473 bp, 13 predicted proteins | sample OrgsoiDNA2013049_FD_70960 | JGI IMG/M metagenome (GOLD analysis project Ga0066789, IMG submission 70960) | Permafrost soil microbial communities from the Arctic, to analyse light accelerated degradation of dissolved organic matter (DOM) -... | ecosystem: Environmental > Terrestrial > Soil >...
AAGAAAGATTGGTCGGGGAGAGAGGATTTGAACCTCCGACCCCCTGGTCCCGAACCAGGTGCTCTACCAGGCTGAGCCACTCCCCGACGGACGATCTGCACGCGAGATTCGCGGCACGAGAGAAAAAGCTACTTTGTAAGTATAGCATCGCGATTTCCTCGGAATTTCTGTCTCGTCCCCGGGGGTAGGTTCGCGATCGGGTTTGATCGTCACCGCGCCGCAATCGCCTTTCTGGCAATTCCCCTCGATGTGGTCTCGTGTCAAAACCCCCAAAAGGTCTAGCCAGACGCCGCTTGCTTTTGCTCGCCCCTGAGGAGGCGATTGCTATACTTCAACTGGGTCGAACCGTTTGCCCCAAACCGCGTACACATCTCGCGCTCTGTACACGCCGCTTGAGACGATCGAGCATGCGGTTGTGCTGGTTGAAGATGGCCGCATCGTAAAGTTGGGTACTCGCTCCAGCGTGGTCGCCGCGTCCAATGCGCAGACGCATGACTTCGGCGACAGCATCCTAGCCCCCGGCTTTGTCGATATTCACGTCCATGGATCTGCGGGATACGACGTGATGCAGGCCGAGGACAGCGCGCGGGTTCACTTCGAGCAGTTTCTGGCGCGCCACGGTGTCACGGCCTACTATCCCACTACAATTGCCGCGCCTCTTGATGTGATCGAATGCGCTCTGCAGCGGTTGGGGAATGCGATTGAGAACGCCGGTCGGAAAGATACCACTTACGGCATTGCCCAGCCACTGGGCATTCATCTCGAAGGTCCGTTTCTCAGCCACGCGCGTCGAGGCGCGCATTCGCCGGAGGACTTGATTCTTCCGAGCAGCCAGACTTTCAACCGGTTCTGGCAAGCGGCGCGCGGACACATTCGGCTGATGACGATTGCGCCGGAGCTCGAAGGCGCGCTGGAGGTGATTGCGGAGGCGACCCGCCGCGGAGTCTGTGTCAGTCTCGGACACTCCAACGCCGATCTCGATTCCACCCGAAGAGGCGTGGCTGCAGGCGCGCGCCATGCCACTCACACCTTCAATGCCATGCGGCCGCTGAGCCATCGCGATCCGGGAATTGTGGGTGAAGCTTTGACCAACCGGCACCTCACCGCCGACATTATCGCCGACGGGGTTCATGTGGATCCAACTGTGGTCGAACTTTTCCTGAGGGCCAAGGGTGTCGAAAACGCGGTTCTGATCACCGACGCAACCTCGGCCACTGGCATGCCGGACGGGAAGTATCAGCTGGGCGCGTTGGAAGTCGAAGTTAAGAATGGGATGGTCCAGCGCGACGGCAAACTCGCGGGCAGCGTTCTGACCATGGATCGCGCGGTCCGCAATGCGATGAACTTTGCTGGATGGGAATTACCGCAGGCGGTGCGGATTGCGACGGCGAATCCGGCCAGAGTTGCCGGCGCACGGAATAAAGGACTGCTTCAGCCCGGCGCAGACGCGGACTTCGTGGTGCTGAGCGCCAGCGGCGACGTTCGGGGGACAGTGATCAACGGCAAAATCGTTTAGTAACCAGTCGAGGAAAACAAATGCCTGACAAGGGCGGATTTCCGCACTTCATGCTGAAGGAGATTTTCGATCAGCCGAAGGCGCTGGAAGACGCTCCGAGGACTTTCTATTCGTGGGTCGCGCGATTCACTACCCCGTTGCCATGGATGCGCGCTGAAGTTGAAAGAGATTTCCTACATTCATGCCGAGGGCTATCCGACCGGCGAAACCAAGCACGGCCCGAATGCCTTGATTGATGAGAATCTTCCGGTCGTGATTATCGCGACCTGTGACCGAAATGACCCCGGCTCGGTGCTGCGCTACGAAAAAAATGTCGCCAACATTCACGGATTCCGGCAGCAGAATGCGCGGGTGATTGCGATTGCGACCGAAGGCGATGCGGCGGTCGAACAGCTGGCCGATCACACGATCTTCGTCCCGAAGGCGCCCGAATTGTTATCGCCCATCCTCGAAATTATCCCCCTGCAACTGTTTGCCTATCACATGGCGGTGCGGAAAGGGCTCGACGTCGACCAGCCGAGGAACCTGGTGAAATCCGTGACGGTGGAATAAGGCGGAAGGCGGCTGGTGGAATGATGCCAGCTAGTTGGGCTTGCGGGTCTTGCTGTCGGCGTAGTAGCGAAGCATGGCGGCGTCGGTGGGGTGCTTGAGTTTTTCGATCAGCGCTGCTTCCTTAGTACCCTGATTTACCGGGGCGCTCTGCCGCGGACGGTCTTCAGCTTCTCCGCCGCTGGTCATCACCTGCACGTAGAACCACAGAAAGTGGCGCATCTGGTCCAGCGCTGACTTGAGCACGTCGAGCGATTCGATCTCGGGCAACTGGCTCAGGGCTTCCATCAATTCCGGATCGCCCGGCGCCTGCATGGCAGCGCAGTTTAGTTCCCGCTGAATGGCGCGGAGATCTTCCGTCACCCGCAACATGCGTACGTGAACGTCGTCCATGTAATTCGCGTCAGGCATTCTTCGCTGCTTTCTGAAGACACATCAACATCTCACCCAGCGCGGAAAGTAAGAAGATGTCCCATGTCCATGCGCTTTCGTAATTCCAGTGAAGAGGAGAGTGGCTGGGCTGCGATCAGGCCAAGACGCAGCCCTTGCGAATCTGCGGCACCTCGATGAAACGCCCGCCAATACCGGGGTTTTCGACCGCCGACACCAGTGTTTGCGTCATCTGCGCGAGCGTGACCAGACCCAGGCGGCGGGCCCCGTCGCGGGTTGAGGGGATTCGCTCGCAGATCCAGTACATCGGTAATCGAACGTAAGGCCAGCGATGTCCTGGCCCCAGAACGTACCAGGGTCGGACAATAGTAACGTGCATTTTTCCGTTTCCAGCGCTGTCGAGCAGCGCGGCTTCGCACTCGGCGCGGATGCTGATGTAGCTCTTCATCATCGGCGCCGGCTGCGCCACGCTAAGATAAATGAAGTGTTGGACTCCGGCCTGGCTGGCCTCGGAGATGGCTCCCAGCGCGGACTCCCGGTCAATGGCCTGAAACTCCGCCGCTTTCGATGGGCTGGGATGCGCCACGCCGACCAGTTGCACGAACGTATGCGCGGGTTGAATGCGAGCTGCGTACGAGGAGGAATCCAGTGCGTTGCCGGGAACTACTTCCGCTCCGGCAGGAAGTTTCTTTTCACTCCCCGGGCGAACCAACGCGCGGACTTGATACCCGCGTTCCACCAGAGCGTGAATCAGCGGATTCCCTATGTATCCGGTGCCGCCGGTTACGAAGACCGAGAACGTTTGCTCCGCCATGCCTATAAATTACGCGAAGGCCGCCCCGGCGGATTGCTATTTTCCAACGTAGCTGATGCGCCAGATGGATCCCGAAGCGTCGTCGCTCACCAGCAATGATCCGTCTTTGGCGACCGCAATCCCCACCGGCCGGCCCCAGACGTTTCCGTCGTCGGTGACGAACCCGGTCATGAAATCCTCGTATTCGCCGGTAGCTTTGCCCTGCCCATGCAGCGGCACACGCACCACCTCGTAACCGGTGCGGCTGGCGCGGTTCCACGAGCCATGCAGCGCCAGAAATTCATCTCCGTGATATTCCGCCGGAAATTGATCGCCGGTGTAGAAAGCGAAACCCAGCGGAGCGCTGTGTGGCTGGATCACAACGTCGGGGACAAGCATCTTCGCGCGCAGATCGGGATGACTGTCGGGCAACCGCGGGTCGTGGTTCCCGCCCATGTAATACCAGGGCCAGCCGTAGAACCCGCCATCCTGCACATGCGTGGTGTAGTCGGGGACCAAATTGTCGCCCAGCGCGTCGCGTTCGTTGGTCGCGGTCCAGAGTTCACCGGTGGTTGGATTGATGGCCATGCCGACCGGATTACGAATGCCCGAAGCGAAAACGCGCATGCCGGATCCATCGGGATTGAACTCAAGAATGTTGGCGCGATGAAATTCGGATTTGTGATCGTCTGGGTTATCGATGTTCGATCCCGATCCGACCGAGATGAACATCTTCTTGCCGTCTTGAGAGAACACGACGTCGCGCGTGGTGTGGCCCTGCGCGCTCTTGGCGCCGGGAAAGATTTCGGGAATGATGATTTCCGCCGGGCCCCGCGCCTTCAAGTCGCCGTTGCGGTAGGGAAACCGCATCACTCTATCGGTGTCGGCGATATACACCCACTGGGGATCAGACCCCGGCGGATAAAAGCCGATGCCGAAAGGCTGCTTGAGTCCGTCAACAAAAGTCGCGGTCTGCTCCGCCTTGCCGTCTTTGGTAACGCCGCGGAAAATTTTAATTTCGCCACTGTGCATGTCGGCGAGGAAAACGTCGCCGTTGGGCGCCGCCCGCAACTCGCGGGGATTATCCAGACCGGTGGCGTACAACTCCACTTTGAAGCCGGGAAGAACTTTGGGCATCGCACCCGTTGGGCGCGAGAATGGGATCGGGAAATTGGCCGCCGATTTCGTCGTGAAAGGCGCGGGCAGGTCGGCGACCGTGACTTTGTGAACCGTCCCCGGGCTCTCCGCGCGGTAGTCGTAGAAGGGAGAAGCGGCGCTCTGCCCGAGTAGCGGCAGGCCGGAAAGAAGAAGAATCAGGATGAGTCGAAAGCTTGATTTCATAGATCTTACCTTGCAGCCAAAGATTTTACTGCAATCGGGAACCGCCAGCTTCAGGCCACATCTTCGTCCGGATCAGGTATCGACGACGGCGGGTCGCTGGCCGGGAAGCTGTCTTCGATCGTGTGGTCGAGACTTTCCTCGTGGGCCTGATTGTGCGGCCTGGGCTTTGGGTCTTCGGGTTTTGTCGGTGAATTTTTCTGGCTCATGGCGCGCCTGGAAAAGGACACACGAAGTTAGATGAGTCGGCTCGGGAATGGGTCAAACTAAATCGCCCAGCACGACCAGGTACCGGCTAGTTCTTCACGTCAGGGTTATTAGAAGTAGGCGGCGCGGGTGGAGTCGCGGGTGGGTCTGCCGGCTTGTCCTTCATCCCATCTTTCAAGGCACGGAAGCCTTCGCCGATCCCTTTCCCCAGTTCAGGCAGTTTCTTGGGCCCGAACAGCAGGAGGGCAATACCGAAAATGATCAGCAAATGCAGTGGTGACAGCAGTTCCATAAAAGATACCTCCGCCGGCCTTCGTTGACACTTCGCTAAGCCAAAGTTACTGGACTCATAGGCTTGCGTCAACTGAAGGCGCAGCGTTCCGGGCTGATGCCTGCCCTATTTCCTTTCGCCGCCTGTACCACTTCCTCCCTTCCTTATTACTTACGTGACCTAGCCGGGATTACGAGGGCAATCTATCTTCATGGAAGTAAAAGAGTTTCCTGTAAAACTCGGCCGGACGGGGGGAGTTCATCAGTGTTCAGCAAAGCCCTTATTCTTCGCGTGTCTTTTTCCGTTTTCTTCCTGCTCGTGGCGACGGCCTCATTCGCCACCGATCCGGCGCCCGTGGATTGCACGCACTTGATGGCCTGGATCGCGGGCGGAGTGCCAAGCACAAAACTGATTCATGTCGTGCAGCAGCGCGGAATCGCGTTTACTCCCAGCCCGAATCTTGAGAGCGAATTCCGCTCCGCCGGCGCGACTCCTGATCTGCTTGGAGCATTGCGTCACTTGCAATCGGCGCACAGCAGTTCTTGCCCCACATCGCTGGTGAAAGCCGCGAGTCTGGTGCGCGAGAAAAAGTACGATGCGGCGGAACCACTTGTCGGCGACCTGGCGACGGCCGATCCGCAGAACGGCGCGTTGCACTTCGCGCTGGGATACATCAACCAGCAGGAAGGTGACTGGAATAGCGCGTTTGACGAATACAGCAGTTCGAAGGAATCGGAGCCGGATTTCGCCGAAGTCCACAATCGTCTGGCGCTGGTCTTCTACCAGGGCGACGACGGCGACAGCGCCATCGGCGAAGCCCGCACCGCGCTCAGCATGGATTTCCAAGACGCCGAGGCCTACCGCATGCTCGGCCTTGGACTTTACGCGAATGAATCGTACCCCGCAGCCCTGAATGCGTTTCAGGAATCGCTGGCCCGTGACCCAGGCAGCGCTGACGTCTATTACGAAATGGGTATGGTCGAGCAGGAACAGTCTTCGGACGGACGATTCGACGAGGCGATCGCCTATTTCCGCAAATCACTGCAGCTGAATCCCCAGCTTTGGCAGGTCCACAGCAGTCTGGGATCACTGCTCGCGCAGCAGAACCACTTTGCCGAAGCCATCGCCGAACTGACCACCGCGAAACACCTGGCGCCCAATGAGCCTTCGATTCGCGAGAGTCTGGCCAGCGCCTACTACGGCAAGGGAGACTTCGACATCGCCATCGCCGAGTACAACGCACTCTACAAGGCTTATCCCGACTGGCATCGGGGGCATGATTCCTTCGCGCGTGCCTACATGGCCAAGAACGAATACTCGTCAGCGATTGCCGAGCTCAAGCTGGCAGTCTCGCAAAATCCCAGCAATCCGGGCGAACACCGGGCGCTTGGACAATTGCTTCTGCTCTCCGGCCAGCAGCAGGACGCGGCCCGCGAGTTGCGCATTGCCGTCGAGCTTGATCCAGACTCTGCGTCCTCGCACTACTACCTAGGAACGGCATTGCTGCAACTGCAGCAGCTTCCTCCGGCGCTGAAAGAGTTTCAAGAGGCAGTCCGCATCGAGCCCACCGCTGAGCACCACTACGCGCTGGCTGCCTGCCTGATGAGCTTGGGTCACGACAACGAGGCCCTGATGGAAATGGAAACCGCAACCCGTCTGGACCCGGACAAGAGGCTGTACCACGCGCGTGAAGAAGAACTGCTCCGGCTGATGCGGTCAAGCAGCGCGCGGTAACGCGCATTGGTTCATGGACTTCGGTTAGATAAGGTTTCCCGCACGGCGACCGTAGAATCACTTGGGGTACAAAATATGGCCAGCCTGAATCCACCGCAAGGCTCGGGGCAAGGCGCGGCAGCAGCTCCCGCGCGACAGGCGGAGAACCTGCACGCCGACCGCCGCAACGCATTCGCCGACGCACCCCTCGCAGCCCGGCCCGTCGGATACGGTCTGCCCTGCGCCAAGTGCAAAACCTACTACGCGTCAAATCTTACGGCTTGTCCAGTTTGTAAAAGTCCGCAACGGGTTTCTGCGGTTGCGCCGCTGGCCACCGTCGCTCCGCAAGAACAGTTGCCTGATCCCGAGCAGCTCGAAGAAGAGCGCGAACGCTTCCTGCGCGAGTTCGACGCGCAGGTGATTGCCTCACCGCTGCCCGCCGATTCCCCGACTTCCGGCCTGCACTGCAACCGCCAGGAAAATCACACCAACTCCGCAGCCCCGGCGACCGTCTGCCAGGAGTGCTTTGATCACCTGCAGGAACGGGTGGACGTGCTCCAAGCCGCCATGCACATGGACATCAAAGAAGCCTCGCAGGTAATTTACGACGCAGTCTGGGCCGATCCTTCGGACCCGAGCAAAACCTACCTGAACGCCGCGCAAGCGATCCTCACCGAACTGAAGCGCCGCTCGGGAGTCGCGAATGTGTTCGGGCCACTGCAGCCGCCGCCGAACTAGGGCAGCGAGCAGCACCCGAAATACCTTCGGCCAATCAATATCTGAAATTTATTGTTGCCGCACCGTCACTTTGTCGAAGTGGTGGCCGAAGCAGACGATTTCGCCGGCGTCTTTCTTGGTGTAGGGTTTGTGAAAGATCACGCTGTCTGCCTCCTGCGCCGACTTGCACGGGGTGGTGTTCAGGTAGAGTTTGCCTTCCTTTTCGCTCTCGACGACGCCACTGGCGATGTCTCCGGCCTGCGCCGTCACCGGGGTCGGCGGTGCCTGCGAGAAGCCAACTGCTACCAGAATGAAGAAAAACGTGGTTAAGACAGTAGTTTTTGTTTTCATAAACGATGCGTTCGTGCGGGCTCCTTTTCTGGAATCGATTTCGTCTTCAGCGGCAGCCGTTATGGCTCTCACTCGCATGGCGTGTTGAGCAATCGCTGGGGTCCTTCCGAAATGGCGGCGATAAGATCGTCGCTGAGATCAAAGCAGAATTTCATTGGCATCGAAGGCAAGGGCTTGCGGTCATCCCCGATCAAGGTCACTTCCAGCCGATGCTGGCCGGGAGCCACGAGACCGCTTCCAGTGAACGCGACCGATCCAACCACTGATTTCGAGACCCCCACTGGAACCGGAAAGGGAATATCCACCGCATGTTTAGTTTCGTCGATGAACTTGAACTGCGGATCGCTGGCATCCATCGGAGGCGGCTCAAAATGCGCTGTAGCACCCACGATGACCCCTCCGCGGTTGCCGTAGTTCGATGCCAGCACGGGAAAGGTAAACAGCACTTTCTGATGCTGTGCGTCGTAGAACAGGGTCAAGGGAACTGGGCTGAGAACAGAAAACTGAGGGTGCTGATAAAAGCTGTCGAATGCCTCCTTGGCCGCCCTCGGCACCGCCAGGAAACTGGCCAGGATGCCCAGGTACACCCCCCAGGTTCTTATCCAGCTCTTACTCGCGGTTTTAAGGCTGTCAACGTCCTGTTTCAGGCTCTCCACCTGATGCTTGAGAGCGCCGATGTCTTCGAAAGCCTGCTTGCTGGATACTTGGGGATCGTCGGCGGACATCTGGCGTAAGCCTCTCCATCGATTTTACCGGGTTTTTAGTGGGGATTCGTGATGCTTAAGAATAATTCACGTCAACCGGCGAAGCGCTATTTACCACCAGCGCCCACTCCTGAATTTTCATAGGACGAGCTAACGCCCTTGACAGTGGATCTATATTACTATCACAATGTAGTAATTATGCTCGGCGAATTCGAATACCTGATACTCACCGCCGCCACGCGTTTGGGTGAAGACGCTTATGGCGCCGCGATCCGGCGAGAGGTCGAGAACGCAACCGGAAGCGCTTGCTCAATCGGTGCACTGTACACAACCCTTGATCGTTTAGAGGCGAAGGGCTTCATTAAGACGTGGATGGGAGATGCCACCCCGCAACGAGGGGGACGAGCCAAGCGTATGGTGCAGGTTACCGCGAATGGTGTCCGCGCGGCGACCGAGTTTTACGCCGCCGTCACGCAAGTCAGCCAAGGCGTTTCATGGACCACGAGCCGAGGCAAGACCCGATGATCACCCGAATTTTCTGGCGGCTGGTCGACATTTCGTCCGGAATGTTAGATTCCGCTGAACGCGAGGCGGTTCGGGGCGATCTCTCAGAATCCGGGGGGACCGGCAGCCAGGCGTTGCGCGAAGTGCTTGGGTTAGTTATCCGCCGGCAGGCGGCCCTGTGGGCGGACTGGCGACCCTGGCTGAGTCTCGTGAGCGTGGTTGTACCGCTTGGGATGCTGCTCTCGATCATTTCCAGAAGCACGGCCGACCTGAGCTCCGTTTATATCTGGATGTACGCGGACAACTTGGACTGGGATCTTCTTGTGAGCCGAGGGTTCTGGTATGAGTTCGCGCACTGCATCCCGATTGTGTTCATGCTCTACCTGACGCTGGTGTGCTGGGCGTGGACTGCTGGTTTCGTGGTTGCGTACGTCTCTCGCCGCGTGATTCAGGCTAATCGATTTCTCTTTTGCCTCATGCTGCTGTTTGGTGTGCTCTTGGCTGCGCCAAAATATCTTGAATATTATGGGCACTACGTGCCGCGCGCGCTCGGGTTACCGTTCGTTCCCAACCTGAACGCCCCGGTTTTTGCGCAGGCGTTCTACAGGGTAATCCTTCCTCTGATTGTGCAGGCAGTCCTGGTTGCTGCACCTTCACTGTGGGGAATGCGCTGGGGTGCTAAAGCGACGAGGCTCCGTCCACTAGTTCGCTTGATCGCATGTATCGTGGCCGCCGCAACACTGGCTTCCATGGTGATCCAAGAACCGGGATTTTGGCTTTTCCTGCGGGCATATTGGCGACCAGGGATATGGCAAGGTTGGCAAATGCATTTACTGCAGTTTGTTGTTTATTGGCCCGTTATGTATCTAGTCGCCGCCGCAATCAGGCGGCGACGGTACCGCAAGGCTGTTCTGGCGTAAACGCCGGCAAGGAGTCCTTACAGATGAAGATTACATCGGTTCTGCTCCGTCCAACCCGTACCTTGACGCTACTTCTTGGGGTCGGCATCGCCGTGGCAGCTGACCAGGCCATGGTCTCAGCAGTCCTGCAACCCCCGAGTGAGCGGAAGCCTGCGCCGCAGTTTGCACTGAAAGACGGTTCGGACAGCACAGTTCGCTTGACGAACTACCGCGGCAAGGTAATTTTACTCGATTTCTGGGCCACGTGGTGTCATGGATGTAAGGAGGAGATTCCGTGGTTCTCCGATTTCCAGCGCAAGTACACTGAGAAAGGATTTGCCGTGGTTGGTGTTTCGCTCGATGATGATGGTTGGAAGGTCGTGAAGCCATTCATCAAGGAGGCGAATGTACCCTATCGCATCATATTGGGCGATGACGCAACCGCGAAAAAATACGGTATCGGAAACATGCCGGACGCCTTCCTCATCGATCGCCAGGGCCGGATTGCCGCCAAGTACGTC
>Ga0066789_10001378_pt1 | contig 10466 bp, 4 predicted proteins | sample OrgsoiDNA2013049_FD_70960 | JGI IMG/M metagenome (GOLD analysis project Ga0066789, IMG submission 70960) | Permafrost soil microbial communities from the Arctic, to analyse light accelerated degradation of dissolved organic matter (DOM) -... | ecosystem: Environmental > Terrestrial > Soil >...
TCCGCCGTAGGCCCGCGCGACCCGGCCAACGGCATCGAAGACAACGGTGCAAGCGGGGGCGTAAGCGCCGGCTCTGAAACGAATTTCTACTGGGACGGGAAAATCCTCAAAGGGAGCGACGGGAAGTATCACCTGTATGGTGTCCACTGGAAGTACAGCATCGGATTCGGCCCGCCATCAGGAGGCAGCACGGGGTGGAAGATATCGACTCCGATGCAAGCTGTCAGCGACAACCTCTTGGGGCCATACATCTACCAGAGCGACATCACCCCAAAGGGACACAACGTGACCGCGCTCGTTCAACCTGACAGCACGTATGCGGTCTTCATGGGTGAAATTGTCCCGGGCCAGGTGTGGACCGCCAGCTCCCCCAATGGTCCGTGGACTTCGCTCGGCAACTACTCTACGGATACCAACGGGCACAGCAACTGCGGCGATCTCAGCTCCAATGCAACCTTCACGCTGGGTCCGGACAATCGATACTGGGGCACGTCGCGCGCCGGTTGTATGATGAGCAGCGATAAGATTATCGGTCCCTACAAGCTCCTGACCAATGACACTCTTCCAGACCTCGAGCACGGCGACAATCAACAAGCCGAAGACGAGGTGCTCTGGTACAGCGGCGGCTACTACCACATCGTCTGGAACTACTGGAATGTCCAACGGGCCTATCACATCATGTCCAAAGACGGCGTCAACAACTGGACCAGCACGGGCGCCGCGTACCAGGGAACGCAGTCGCCCTCGAATTCGTATTCGAATTGGCTCCGGTACACAGACGGAACGGTCAATCACTGGCACAACATGGAAAGGCCGGGTGTTTATCTGGAGAATGGCCACCCCGCTGTCTTCACCTTTGCGGTCACGGACACGGACAAGAACACCAGCGCGGTCAATTCTGGCGGCAGCAAGATCATTGTCGTCCCGTTCAGTGGCGTACAATTCGACTGTGACAACGGCGATTCCGCGTCTTGCGCCGAGCTGACAAAAGATGGCGGCGCGGGGGGAGCAACCGGGCAGGGAGGCGGCTCGGGCGGCACCGCGTCTGGTGGTGCGAGCGGTGGTGGCTCGGGAGGCGGTGGAATGACCGGCACTGGCGGCTCCGCCACCGACGCAGGGCCCGGCGGAAAAGGAGGCCCGTCGAGCGGTGCAGGCGGGACTGCTACCGGCGGGACAGGTGGTGGTGGTGGCGTGGGAGGCGGGTCCAGTGGCGCCGGCGTGGCTGGTGTTGGCGGCGGAGCGAGTGGCGTAGACGCTTCAGGCGGGAGCGCAACCGGGGGATCTATGAGTGGGTCCGGCGGCTCGAGCGCTGGTAGCGGTGGCCGTAGCGGTTCAGGCGGCGCTGCGACTACCTCGACCACTACGACCAACCATGCATCCGGCTGCTCGTGCACCATTCAAGACCGCGAGTCGGCGAGCAATCGCAAAGGCCGGTGCGGATTGCTGTTTGGAGTCGCAGTCGTTCTTGCACTTCGTGGCGTGACTTGCGCAGCAACAAAGCGGCGATCTACCCCTGCTTGCCGAGTCCGAACGGGATAGGGGCGAAATTGCCGCGACGGTGGGTGCGACCGTCGCCAGTACGCTCCGAGCACAGCGATGGCGGAGACGCTCCTCGCAAAGTCAAAAAAGGCTTGCTGCCCTGAAACAATCGTCGTCTTGCCGTCACTAGCTTGGAGACAACACCCAAGAGGTTCCCATGTCGCCAAGAATGATCGCTCTTCGTACGAGACCAATCGCCGCTCGATGCCTCGCCCTGGCAGCCTTGAGCGTTACCTATTTCCTGACAGGTTGTGACGCGAGCAACACGACCCTCCACGGGAAGACTGATGCCGGCAAGTCGGGCGGACAGGACGCTGGCAGCAGCGGCACCGGCGGCAGCAGCGGCACAGGCGGCAGCAGCGGCAGCAGCGGCACAGGCGGCAGCAGCGGCACAGGCGGCAACACGTCGCTGCCTCGCAACGCCTGCACCGAAGCCGGCGGGTCGTGCGTCGCTGTCGCGCCTGGAAGCTGCTCGGGCGTCACCCTATCTTCCTTGTCCTGCGGCTCGGGGATTGGCTCGATCTGTTGCATGCCCGGCGGGGCTGGCGGGACAGGTGGAGCCAGCAGCAGCGGCGGAGCCGGAGGCAGCGCTGGCCGCGGTGGCAACAGCGGACCTGGCGGTAGCACGGGCCGCGGCGGCGCCAGCGGATCTGGCGGCACGAACGGAAACGGTGGCGCGAGCGGCACCGGAGGCAACACCTCCGTCCCCGTCACCACTTGCACCGAGGTTGGCGGCACGTGCGTCGGCGTCTTTCCCGGAAGCTGTGCCTCCGGCACCATGAATCCGTCGTTGTCCTGTGGCTCGGGCGTTGGCTCCGCGTGCTGCCTATCCGGTGGGGGCGGCGGACGCGGCGGCAACAGCGGAGCCGCGGGTCAAGGTGGCCACGCGGCGGGTGGCGCCAACGGACAGGGCGGGACGGGCGGGCGAGGAACGGAACCGCAAGCGGCTGCCTGTGAAAAGGCCGGAGGGATCTGCATGGAACAGGGCACGTGCGTGATCCAAGGCGGCACCGTGGCTGCCGAGAGCCCGGCCGGCTGCCAATTCAGCGACGCGCCCGCGGAGTGTTGCATTACCCCTGCGCCGAAGCCGAACCCCACCACCTGCGCCGAGGCCGGCGGGACCTGTGCTTCAATCTCTGGATGCCTGATGGCGGGCGGCTACTTCACGGCGACCAACTATGACTGCTCTTTCCCGGTCAGCTGTTGCGTCCCCAATGCGACTTGCGGTGCTCCGACCATCGAGTGCTGCGGGGACGGAGTCGTCTACAGTGCGGCTTGTCAGGGCGGGCAGCTCGTCTGTGTGGTTGGATCGCCCGTACCCCGAGGTACCTGCAAGGTCTGACCTCCTGGTCGACGAGCCGCTACGGTGATTGGGCGGCTTGATGCTCGCTCTCGCTGTAGCCGACGGCAGACGCCGCTCCACGTCGGGAATCTCGCTGGCGGCAAACGCAAGTGCCGGAAGCGCGGCGCCAGAAATCGCACGGAATCCGGAGCCGTGGCGACGATGGCGTACGCATCTTTACGGAATGTCTGCGCACACAGTTACGTTGTTCGCGTTTCTTGGAATTCCTCGGGAAGAGCATTCGAAGATCCTTTGCAAACCTTCCTCTTTCGTATGTGCTGCCCAGCTAGATTCAGGAGGCAAACGAATGATCCGCAAATTGACCACCCTCGTGCTGTTGGGCCTGCCCACGATAGTTCCCGTGCCGGCAATGGGCATGGCCAGCGCCGAGTTCTACAGCACCCAGGCGCACACCTATGGTCGCTTCGAAGCACGCATCCAACACGCGCCCGGTGACGGTGTTGTCAGCTCGTTCTTCCTGTGGAAGGAAGGTTCCGAGGTTTCGGGGGCGTATTGGAATGAGATCGACTTCGAAAAGGTTGGCGCCAACTGCGAGATACACACCAATGCCTTTTACGGCAAACCGGCGGGCCAACACACGCAGACGAACCCCATGCCAGGCAAGACTTGCGCTGAGTATCACGATTATCGAATCGAGTGGACGCCAACCTACATCGCGTGGTCCGTCGACGGCAGCGAATTCCGCCGCGATACGGGCGATACGGCGACGGCCTTCAGTCAGAATGCATCGGCTGGCATGACGATGCATTTCAACCTATGGCCTGGAAATTCCAGCTTCGGCGGAAACATCAACAACACGACCCTGCCGGTACACGAATACATCAGTTGGGTGCAGTACTCCTCGTACGACAACGGAAATTTCCAAGTGCAGCGGCGTGATGAGTTCCAGGATTCCACGATTCCGTCGGGCTGGGCGGTCGGCAACTGGGCCTCGGCCTACAATCTCTCGACACACAGTCCGCAGAACGTTGGCTTCGTCGATGGTATCGCCGTGCTGTCCCTGACCGCCGACAACGCGACAGGTAGTCCGGGAACGCCACCCACCGACGACGGCACAAGTGGAACCTCGAACGATGATGGTGGCACTGGAAATACCTCAGGCTCGACAGGAGGCTCTTCAGGCACTGGGAGTGGTAGCTCCGGCGGCTGCGCCATGATGACCTTTTCGTCCAAAGACTGTCGAGGATTCCCCTGCATTTTGATTGTGGCAGTTTGTCTCGTCCTTGGTCGTACGAGATGGCGCGACTTTCTGACAGCCTCGCGGCGGCACTCTTGTTGAAAGCGGCTCTCCGTTTGGATTCGAACACACAGCGCGAAAGGTGTGCTGTCTTGCGCGCAGCGGTTTTACTGGTCACAGCACTTGTCGTTTCAATCACTTTGATCGCGTGCTCGGGTTCGGCGTCGCCCAACGGAAGTGCCGGTGAGGGCGGCAACCTGGGCGGGCAGAGCGGCAGCTTGGCGTACGGGTACGATGCAGGCGGCCTCGGCGGATGGGCCGCGGCGGCCATCGACGGCGGGGCTTGGGCACCGTCCACCGGTTGCGTCGCCCGGGCCTCGGCCCTGGTTGCCGCGATGACGCCGGCACAGCGCTACGGCCAAATGACCACCGTTGACAGCAACGGTCTTACAGTGAACGAGGCCACCACGCAGCTCCTCGGTTCGGTGTTCAGTGGTGGCAATTCAGATCCCTCGTCGGGCAACCAGATCACCGACTGGACGCACCTGGTTTCGTCGTACCTCACGATCACGACCGCCTACAATCCCCACACCGGGCTGCTTTATGGCATCGACGCCATCCACGGGAACAACAACGTGCAAGACGCGGTGATTTTTCCCCACCACATCGGGCTCGGGGCGTCGCGGAATGCCGCCTTGGTGGAACAAGTCGGACGCATCACCGCGCTGGAGATGCTGGGCGTGGGCATCAACTGGGCCTTCGCGCCCACCGTGGCAGCGGCACGCGACATCCGCTGGGGACGCACTTATGAATCTTTCGGCGAGAGCCCCGACCTCACCGGCGAGCTCGGTGCAGCCGAGGTCCGTGGCCTGCAAAACGGCAAATTGGGCAACTCGCAGAGCGTGCTGGCCGGCGCCAAGCACTACGCCGGCGACGGCGACACCGATGGTGGCAAGAACGCCGGCAACGTGACCTCGCTCGACGAGGAGGGCTTCCGCGAGCTTGCTATCCAGCCTTACCTGCCGTCCATCGTGGCCGGCGTGGGCTCGATCATGATTAGCTACAGCAGCTACCAAGGGACCAAGATGACGGCTTCAAAGCAGTGGCTCACCGACGTGCTCAAGGGCGAGCTCGACTTCCAGGGGTTCCTGGTTTCCGACTGGGATGCCGTCAGCCAACTGTCCGGTAGTTGGAACGAGCAAGTGAAGACGGCCATCAATGCCGGGCTCGACATGGTGATGCTGTCCCATTCCAAGGGCGCGCACACCGCCGCAGATTTTGCGAATGCCTTGTCCTCGTTGGTCGCCACTGGCGACATTCCCGAGGGCCGGATCGACGATGCCGTGCGCCGCATCTTGACCATCAAGTGTGAAATGGGATTGCTGGACGGGGACACTACGCTAGATGCCAGCCTGACCGCAGCTATCGGATCGGCCGAGCACCGGGCAGTGGCGAGGGATGCGGTTCGCCAGTCCCTGGTTCTGCTCAAGAACGACGGCATCTTGCCCTTGTCCAAGACGCTCTCGCGCATCCACGTCACCGGCAGCGGTGCCGATTCTCTAGCCAAGCAGTGTGGTGGCTGGACCCTTGGATGGCAGGGACTGGGCACCGCCGGAGCGGCGACGGTTACCACGACAGGCACGACGGTCTTGGCCGCGGTCAAGAGTCTGTTGGCCGGCAGTGGCACCTCCGTGACCACGTCTACGGACGGCAGTGGTGCCGCGGGCGCGGAGCGGGTTATCGTCGTGGTCGGGGAAGCGCCCTATGCCGAGGGGCAGGGCGACAACGCGAACCCCACCCTATCGAGCGCGGACTTCGCGACCATCGCCAAAGTGAAGGCGGCGAATGTCCCCTTCGTGGTGGTGCAGTTCTCGGGCCGGCCGCTCATCCTCACCGACGGCAGCGGCAATTCGGCGCTCGACCAGTCGAATGCCTTCGTCGCGGCCTGGCTGCCGGGTAGCGAGGGCGAGGGCATCACCGACGTGCTCTTCGGTGACTACCGCCCGACCGGTCAGCTCAGCTTCACCTGGCCGGCCCGTGTCTCGCAAATCCCCATCCACGACGGCGACGGACAGAAGCCGCTGTTTCCGCTTGGCTTCGGGCTCTTCTATCCGTAGCGCCGTAGCGCAAGCCAGCCTGGGCGAAACTGCGACACCTGGCGGGCGTCCGTCCCAGTATCCGTGTCCGAATCTCGGGCGCCTAGCACTACTGATTCAAATTCGGACCGAGCCGGCGCGTCGCGAGGGCCAGGGGCCGGGGACGGCTTCTGGCTACTCTACAGCGCCACTTTCTCTTTGCCGAAAATCTGGGTCCGTGCAAGCATGACCTGCTAGGTGGGGATGCTAAGATGGGCCAGGTTAGGATGGGAGGATTCAGAGAGTTACGAGTAGGAGTCGTGGCATTAGCCATTCTCCTTGCTTTCTCGTTGGTGCCTTCCGCTGCGGCCGAAGAGATCACCAAGTTGACCACAGAAGAACTCCGGGAGATGTCGCTGGAGCAGCTTCTCACGATCAAGGTCACGACACCCTCGAAGAGGGCCGAGACGCGGGTGGACGCACCTGGTGTGTTTTCGGTTATCACGGCGGAGGAAATCTCGGGTTTCGGTGCCAATTCGCTCTTCGACATCTTGGAGAGGGCGCCCTCGATACAAACCCTCGGGTCCAGCCTGTTCCCAAGAAACTTGGCCGTCATGCGAGGCGATCTCGGAAGTCTCTTTGACAACCATGTCTTGCTCCTGCTCGATGGCAGACCGATTCGCGAAAGTATCGACGGGGGAGTCGACAGTCCGTTCTTCACCGCCTTCCCCGTTGAAATGATCGAACGGATCGAAATCGTTCGTGGCCCAGGCTCGGTCCTCTACGGGACGAACGCGTTCGTGGGGACGATTAACGTCATCACCCGGCCCGACCAGAAGGCATCCAAACTGAAAGCAGGCATGACTACTTGGGGCTCGCACCCCGCCTTTCTCAACGCAGTCGGTGCCTATTCGAAGGACAAGCTGTTTCTGAAGCTCGGCTTGCACTTGCAGGACACCAGCTGGAATGCGTCGTTCAACACGGTCATGCCCAACAGCCCAGTCGCTGCCACAAACATGCACTTCGGCCAGAAGAACGCCGGAATTGCCGTCGATCTCGACTACGGGAACCTGAAGTTGACGGCTCTGTACTTGAACGCGAGAGACGACATGCTCGGAGTCATTCCCTATCCGACCTGGGTGGGAGTGAACAAGTTCGAGAGATACTTCGTGAACTGCGGCTACTCGCTGGACTTCGGCGACTCCCTAGCGATCTCGGCGAACGCGTCGTATCACGGACTGCGCTTGGCGCTGGTGTCGGACGATTTCTTGGGCGAGGTCACGGCAAATTGGCGACTGCTCAAAGGGCTCAACGTCCTCATGGGAAGCGTTGTCGACTCCCGCAACAAGTTCTCGGCGGCAGCGACGGATCCGATCCCCAGGACCTATCACCTGGGACAGATTTCGTTCTACACGCAGGCGGACTACCGTCTCCTTGAGAGTATCAAGCTGGTCGCTGGCGCCCAGGCAAACAAGCCGTTGGGGCGCGACTGGGACTTCGTGCCGCGGGTTGGCACCATCGTGAGCACCACCCAAGAGACGGGCGTGAAGGTCTTCTACGGAGAGGCCTTCAGTTCGCCCTGGCCAGCAGAGCTTTATCTCGTCAACCCTGTGGTGGTCTCCAATCCGAACCTCGGCCCCGAGAAGATCGCGACACTTGATGCCCAGGCTTTCTACTTCGGCAAGAGATTCGAGGCGCAATGGACATTCTTCGATAGCCGCTACAGGGACACGATCACGCGCACGCCCGTTCCCGGTCAACCATCTTTGGTGACCTACGTGAACCAAGGCAATCTGCACATGCTCGGTGTCGAGTTCGAGGCCAAGGCAAATCTGGGCACTCGGCTTCACGCTACCCTTTCTGCCACCTACCAGTACAACGCGGACGCCGATCAGGTCGCTGTCTACGTTCCCGCGTTCATGACAAAGGCTGGAGCCTTGTATCACGTGACAACCGACCTGACCGTCGGGGTGTTCAACTCTCTTTTCGGAAAGCCGCGGGCCAACTCCGGCGCGAGCCTGAACCCCGACGCCGGGGCCGTGGATCTACTGAGCGTCAACGCCAACTACCGCCTCTGGAAACTCCCATCAGTTGAGTTCAACGTGTTTGCACAGAATATTCTGAACAACCAGTACTATTACACGGAGTTTCAGCGCGGTTACGTCAACACGCTGCCGCTTTCACCAGGCCTAGTCGTCTTCGGCAGTGTTGCCATCAGGCTCTAGATGCAACCAGCTAGCCGGTGCGACAGGGAGCCGAGCTACCTATGTAGCCATGGGACGTCTCTATTTCGATTCCTTAGAAGTATTTCGCTCCCAATTCTTGCCTCATATCACTGGCCAACCACCAACAGCGCTATGCTGTTCGCGGCCACCGACAAACCACTGATCGCGCCCGCTGAAATCGCAACGTTGGCGGCTGCTGCGGGGGCCGCGCCGTTTACGCTCTGATACACCTTTGCGGTCGCACCACCGGTGAAGTTGTTGAGGGTGACCGTCATGTTGGACTGGGCGGAGGTCGCTGTATTAACCACCATGATCCACAACGTCGTGGGCTTGCTGGAGGAATCCGTCGCCGCATACACGTGAACGCCGGAATACGAGCTGGCCGCACCTACCGACACGTCGCCGAACTTGCCGCCCGCGCCGTCGTAGTTGCGGAACATCGCAAAGGCATTGTAGGCGTAACTGTGCGCGTAGTTGTTCTTGGAATCCTTGGGCACGAGCGAGGTCCAGTAGGCAGCTGCGCGAACGCCGACCACGCCAAATGTCCCCAGGTAATCGGCCTCCAGCGCGGCTGCGGCCGCGTCCGAGGTGTCGTTTGCGACGTTGTACTCGCTGACACAGATAGCGGTGCCCGGATAGGTCGAATTGATCCAGCCTTGGAAGTGCGAGAACGTGTTCGTCCACATCTGTTGTGCGGTGCCGGGGTAGTGGGTGTCCAAGCAGTCGAAGATACGCCGGTGGTTGGTGTCCTCGTACTGCTTCCCTTTCGCCATCATCGCCATCGCGTACGACTTGTCGACCGTGTAGGGGATGGCCATTCCGTTGCCCCACGTACCGACGCCGCACTCGGTTTGCATCAAGTTGATCATGTCGTCCGGGTTCATGACGGACAGGAACAGAACCTGCGCGGTCGGATCTGCATTCTTGATGGCAGCCGCATAGGCGACCGAACGATTGATGATGTCGTCGTTCGGGGACACGCCCGACTCGTCGCCCGAGGCGATCTTCACCGAGTAGTCCATGCAGTTGGTGCCGGGGGGATAGAGCGATGGGTAGATGTCCTGCCGCAGGCCTTGCCAATTATCGGGCTCATTGTCGAGCTGGTAGTACTTCAGACCGCCATTCGCAGCCGTCCCAAAAGTCGACACGAAATGGGATAGCCAGTCGCCCATGAAACTAGTGTCGAGATTGCTCGATCCCTTGTCGACCACGATGGATTCCTGCGCACCGATCGCTTTGCAACACGTCCCCGACGACAGCAGGCCCCCGTCGGGAAGCTGCGGATAATTGCAGAAGCTGAGATTCTGACCGAGCTGCGCGCTGTAAGTGGAGTCGGACATGGTGGCGACATTGGCCAGCCATCCCGTGATCGGGATCGTCATCAGCGTATTGAGACCTCGGGACTTGCTCGTTTTCACGAACGTGTCGGTCCCGTTCCCGGTCCCCGCGTAGTTGGCGCAATTCCAGTCGCCGCCCGCGTTGTCGATGTCTTTCTGCCAGTTGTAGCTCGCTGCGGAGTCGCCTCCCCAGCGATTGAGCGTGGCGACTTTGTAGGAATCGTCGGCACTGTCGGTCGCGAAGGCGACGCCGTAGATGTCCGGGGAAATGGGCGTCAGCTGCGAGCGCACATCGACCACGATGCCCGAGCCACTCTTGGCCTGACAGACGCCGTTGGCGCTGCACAGCTGCGAGGGTGGACAGCCGCCGCACGTGCCGTTGCAACCGTCACTTCCGCACGTCTTGCTGTTGCACGACGGCGTGCAGGTCGCGCCCCCGCTCCCGGTGGCACCGCCGGAAGCGGTTTCGCCGCTGCTGCTGGTCGAGCCGCCGGACGCAGTCCGACCTCCGGTGCTCGTCGCGCCTCCGGTCCCGCTGACGCCGCCATCGCCCATGGCGCCGCCGTTCGGGCTGCCGCCCGACGCTGGAGGTCTGCCCCCGACACCGCCATCAGATGAGGAGGACGCAATGCATCCAGAAACCGCAAGAGCAACCACAGCGAGAAAACACAGGTACTTCACAATGGTACTGAACACAGCCCGAAGTCCGAGTGGGAAGGTTCCGTCATCCGTCGGTCCGCAACGCTTGAG
>Ga0066789_10001379_pt1 | contig 10463 bp, 5 predicted proteins | sample OrgsoiDNA2013049_FD_70960 | JGI IMG/M metagenome (GOLD analysis project Ga0066789, IMG submission 70960) | Permafrost soil microbial communities from the Arctic, to analyse light accelerated degradation of dissolved organic matter (DOM) -... | ecosystem: Environmental > Terrestrial > Soil >...
GCTCTCAACGAAGCAGCTCAGCCGGCATTCAAGGAATACGCGCAAAACGTGGTCGCCAACGCCAAGGTCCTAGCGGCCGAGCTGATGGCGCGCGGATTCCAGGTCATCTCGGGCGGCACTGACAACCACCTCATCTTGATCGACCTCACCAGCAAGAACGTTTCGGGCAAAATCGCCGCCAAGGCGCTCGACAAAGCCGGCCTCGAGCTCAACTACAACTCGGTCCCCTACGACACGCGCAAGCCGTTCGATCCGTCGGGTATTCGCTTGGGCTCGCCGTCCGTCACCAGCCGAGGCATGGGCGAAGCCGAGATGAAGATGATCGCCGCTTGGATGGACCGTGTGGTTTCGAAGCCCGACGACGAGACCGCTGCAAAAGTCTTCGCCGAAGTGCTCGACCTGACCCGAAGATTCCCAGCCCCGGGCATTCTGCTCCCCTAGGACCTCATGAACATTTCGTCCCCCCGGAACCAACACCTATTCTTTGTCAGCGTTTGCCTTGCGCTGCTGGCCATCGTCCGCATCGTGCGGCCGGCCAACGCCGAGGTCATCGAGCTTCTCGACAAGACCAAGATGAACGCCAAGATCGTCCATTACTACGACGGCGTTTATTCGGTCGAAGCACAAGGCGCGACGGTCAAGCTGCCCAAGGAAAAAATCAAGAGCATCAGCTTCCAGTTGCCGGCGCCGCGCGCGGAATTCTCGACGCCCGAGAAGACGTTCGAACGCTGGCGCAAGGCCCTGACCGAGGGCAGCCTGGACAAGGTCGTCGACTGCTACGCGCTCATGTTCCAGGGCATGCTGGCCATGCAAGTCGGCCAAGTGAGCGACGGCCTTAAGAAGATGCAGAAGGAAGTGGAAGGCACCAAGTTCGCGCCCAAAGGCTCATCGATCAAGGGAGAAAGCGCGACGCTCAAAGTGACCCGCCAAAAAGGCGACGAGTCGGAGACCGTGGATATTCCGTTCGTGCGCGAAAACGGCGAATGGAAGATGCTGCCGCCGCAGTAACCAGCCCGGCCTCACCCCCCACCGCCGCTTTTTGTCCGGATGAAGAACCTTCGCTTCAAGCTGACCTCCTTGACCGCCACGCTCGGCTGTGCGCTGGCGCTTGCGGCGCCCGCATCGGCATCCGCCGCGGCCGGGATCAACGTCGATCCTTTTGCCCGGCCGGCGGCACGAGCCCTGTCGCCATTCCGAACGGCGCAAGCCGAGCCGGCGCCGGACAGCGAGCCGCGTACGAAGCAAACGAAAACCGACGAGCAGCCAGCGGCAAGAGAAGCGCCGGCCGCAAGCAAGCCGTCGGGCGGCGAAAGTCACGCCACGCCGGCAACCACGCCGACAACAAGCACGCCAGCAGCGACCGCCAGCCAAGCCTGCGTTCGCGACGACGAATGCCCGACGAACACCATCTGCGAGCGCGGCACCTGCCGGGCGTTCGAACGCGCCGTCGATATTCTTCTTTATCGCAAGGAAGGCGGCAGCACGGCCTTCATCCCGTTCTACTTCAGCAACCGGGGTAATCCCGGCCATCGCGTGGTGGCACCGCTCTACTTCCATTTCTGGAGCCCTGAAAGCCACACACGGATCGTTGCGCCCTTCTACTGGCGCGTAGAGGACTACCTCAAGCAGCGGGTCGTCCTAGTCGTTGGGCTGTATTCGTCGACGACCCAACCCGACGCCAAATCGTGGGCCTTCTGGCCGGTCTTCTACGTCTCGACCAAGTTCGGCTGGGCCATACCGCCGCTGCTTTCCTTCAAAGTTGGCGATCCGGATCACGGCAAGGCCTTCGGAATGTTCTTGCTGTACTTCTGGTCGCGCAGCCCCGGGCACAAGTTCGACCTGCTGTTCCCGTTCGCCATCTCCACCCGGTCGAAGCAGTCGGCATTCACGTACGCGGTTCCGCTGAACTTCTATTGGCGCAACGGCGACGACAAGAACCTGCTTTCAATTCCGTTCTTCTACCAAAACAAGACGCCGAACGGAGGAACGTTCGCGTCCCCGCTCGGCTATTCGTCCGTCGAGAATACAGCGACCACCGGCTCCTTCCTGTGGCTCTACTGGTACGGCCGATCCCAGTCGTCGAATTACGACGTCCTGTTCCCGCTTCTGTGGAGCTTCCGCTCGCCTGGCGCCAGCACGACCATTCTGCCGCCGCTGTTCCATTTCCGCAGCAAGGGCACGGCGACCGGCACGTTCGCGTTCTTAGCGTGGTGGTCGAGCGACGAGAAAGCCAAGTCAAACTGGCAGCTTGTGCTGCCGTTTTATTTCCGCAAGAGCAACGACGACGGCGCCCGAAAGTTCCACCTGTGGCCCACGGGCACGTACCAGCGCAACGACCTGGAAGGCTCGCGCTACCTGTCGATGCTGGTGCCACCGATGCTCTACTGGCGCGACAAGACCGACGCCATCGACTACGAGCTCATCTACTACCGGCACCACGACATCGCCGGCGACGCCCATACGACCATCTTTGGCCTCTACTACCATCGCAACGATCCGCAAGGTTCGACCACCTCGCTCTTTCCGTTCTTCTGGCACTTCCGCGACGCTGCTACCGGGGCCACCGCGCACTCGCTGTTGCCGTTCTATTTTAGGCGCAATTCGCCGAATGAAACGCTGACGGCGGCGGGTATCTTTCCGCTGTGGCTTTACTACCGCAGCTTCGCCGATGGCGGAAAGAGTGGCGGTCTTTTCCCGTTCGCTTTCTTCGGCAGCCGCAAGGACCGCAGCCACGCCGTTGTCTTTCCGATCTTCTGGCGCTTCCGCAGTGCCGACAGCGCCTCGACCCTGCTCTTTCCGTTCTTCTACAGGTCGTGGGACAAGCTCGCCAAGACGACAATCATCTTCCCGCTGCTCTACTGCTCAGCCGAGGACGATCGCGGCAGCTATCGATTCCAGTTTCCATTCTATTGGAACGTCGTCGACCGCCGCAGCAAGACCGAGACGACCGTCGCGCCGCTCTACTTCCGCCACGCGGACACCAAGGGCTACGCGGCCGGCATTCCGCCCCTCTTCTTCTGGGGCGGCGGAGAGCGCCGCCATTTCGCATTTTTCCCGGCGTTCTGGTGGTTCCGCGACGATGCCCAGGATCGCACCACCACCGTCGTCTTGAACTACATGCATCGGACTCGCGGCGGCGAGACGACCGATGCACTCTTTCCGCTCTTTCACTACCGGCGTGGCGCGCGCCCGGGTGGAAGCGATGAAACGAGCCTGACGCTTTTCCCGATCTTCCATTATCGCAGGGATGCGCGACAGACGGTGTTTGCCTCGCCCGTAGCGGCCTGGCTACGCCGAAGCGACAAGCAAGTCGGCTTCGCCGGACCGTACTTTTGGTATCGCAGTGAGACGGTCGCGGCACGCGTAGTTCCGCTGCTCTACCTCGACCACACCCAGCTCGACACCGGCGAACGCACACGGATGTGGGGACCGGTTGTCGGAACGGACGGCCCCGGCCACCAGGCGCGCGTCGTCCTTCCGCTTTGGGCGCACTACAGGAACACCCGGGAAAGCGGCACCTACGTCTTCCCCACGTACTTCCGTTTGCGCCGCAACGACGGCTACCGTCTGGATACGTTCTTCCCGCTGGTGTGGCTATCGCAATCGCCGAGCGCGCACACCACCGTCCTCGGTCCCTATTTCACCCATTATTCGCCACAGCGTACGTCGTCGGGCATCTTGCCCTTCTACTATCGCGAGACCACCGACAGGCACGCTCTGCTCGTCACGCCGCTGTTTGCCCATTACAAGGACCGTAAGGAAGGCAGCGAGCGCGCTTTCGCGTGGCTCTACTATCAGTCGGCGCAAGGACCCAACCTGTTCCGCACGGTTCTGCCGCTCTTCTTTCAATGGCGCGACAAAGACACGAGCACCACAGTTGGGTTCCCCCTCTACTGGCATTTCGCGAACCCGCGCGAGCACACCTCGACGACCGTCGCCGGCCCACTTTACTGGACGACGAGCGGCAGCGAACACACGCGGGGACTTCTCTCGGCGTGGTACTCGCGCGATGGAGAAAAACGCACGGCCAGCAATGCGCTGGTGCCGCTGTTCTACGAACGGCACGCGCCCGACTCCCAGACCCTGCTTACGCTGCCGTTCGGCTTCAAGAGCGCGAAGAATTCACTGTGGTGGTACGTCGGCCCAGTCGCCTTTTACCATCACGACCACTTGACCGACACGCGCACGCTGGTGATCCCGCCGCTCCTTCACTATTCGAGCAGCAGCCCCGAGCGATCGCTGAGCTCGTGGTTCCTGCTTTTCTGGCGCAGCAGAAATATCACCTCGTCGATGACGATCGGGCTGCCGCTTTTCTACGATTTCCATTCGTATCACCAGAGCCGCTTTTCGATGGTACTGCCGCTCTTCTTCCGCTACCGCAACGAGACCACCGGGACCGCGACGACCGTGGCGCCGCTGTTCTTCCGCTACGCCAGCCCAACGGATTCCACGACCATTGCCTTTCCGCTCCTGTGGCGATTCTGGAGCCCGGATCGCGCCACCACCATCGTGTTTCCGTTCTACTTCAACGTGAGGCGCCCGACCTCGGACACCACGTACGTCTTCCCCAACATCTACTACCGCAAAGGCTTGGCCAGCGAAGCGGGAACCTCCCACCTGTTCGTGTTCCCGCTTTGGGAATCCCAGGTCAAGCGCCCAGGCGACTCCATGTGGGAAGCGTTGCTAGGTATCGTCGGCTGGGAGCGGATCGGCCGCAACCGCTTCCTCAAGCTGCTCTTCATTCCCTTCGAGCTCGAACCGGCACCTGCCGCGAAGACCGCCTGGTACGGTAAGCCACCGGCGCGAAGTCGCGAGCGTGTGGCGCGCGGTCTCGATATCCGCTCCTGGTAACGACAGAGGACACAGAGAAGGCAGAGAGCACAAAGACGCTGCTACCGCCACGTGTACGGCGGCTTGGGCGTGTTGTCCGCACCTGGATTTGTGCACGTCGAGCCGTCGACGAAGCCCGAACACGTTCCGCCGGAATGATCCGCGCGCAGCTCGACGTCACCGACGAGCCCGCCTCCGGAAAGGCTTCGCCCCTCGAAGAAATCGAGCGGATAGAAGGTGGCCATCGCTTGGGTCGAGCCGCCAGTCACCGAGAAGGCGCTGCCGAAAATGGTGAGAGCCCCCACGGTTGCATCGGTCACCTTGCCACCGAGCACCTGCGCGTGATCCAAAATCTTGGCCGAGCCGCCCACGCCCGCACCGGTGACGAGCGCGTACGGACCGACGTAGACGGTCGCGGCCAGGCCGGCCGGGCCGCAGCCGCCGCCGTTGCTGACACGAGATGTGCCCAACGGACAAGCGTCCGGCTGACCGCCTCCGAAACCGTCTGGCCAGGCCTTGTCCAGCTCAACCATGTACGGATAGCGTGGCACCGTATTGAAGGCCTGATCCCAAACGATCGTCTGCTGGGTCGACGGTGTCGCCGCAACAACCAGGAAAAGTGATTCGCCCGAGACCACACAAAAATTGAGTTGCCCGTCGGAGCCCTTCTGCAGACTGCTGTAGCGAGCTTTCGCGATACCCGAGTCAGTAGCGACCAAGCCCCATCGCCAGTCGGGGCTCGCCATCGCCGAGGTGACGCCGCGAAACCTGACCGTCACGCTGGTCACGCCCGACTCGGGATAGAGACGAATGATGTTGTAGCCGAATCGCTGCGGAGCCCAAGAGTACGGCGAGATGAATCGCCGGTTGTTGGCGTAGTCCGTGTCGAGAGGCTCCACCTTGGTGAGACGCAGGCGCCGTTCGTTTCGAGACGTGTCGGTAACCGCGCCGTAGTTCTTGCGGTAAAGCGGTCCCTGGTTGCCGCCCGCCGTGCTCTGCGGCGCCGGATCTTGGTAGTCCCAAGTGATGTTGTGCATCGCCCACTCACCAACAAAGTCGTTGAGATCGCTGATCTTCCACTTCATGAAATTCATGATAGCGGTGTAGGGATCCGCAACCTGCGGCGAGCCGGTCCAGATCGCGTTGACCGCGCTGTAGCAGTACTTGTCCTTCAGGAATTCGAGGAACTGCCAATTGCAGTAACGGTCGCGGGTGGACCCGAGATAGAGATGGGCCGCGTTCGCCAGCATCTCAGAACAGTGCACGTCGGTTGTGTGGTACTCGCTCTGTTGCTGCGCAGCCCAGTTGGCGTGGCTTTCGTAAATCCAGCCACACGTGTTCGAGGCGCTACAGCCCAGGCCGCCGGCGACCGATTGCGCGCCGTGCATGAATTCGTGCGCCAGTCCCCAGTGGTCGGCTAGACCGCCGGTGCCGATCCACATGCCCATGCGGTTGCCATCAAACGCTCCACCGGTGAGCCCCCAGCTCGAATGCACGTGAACGTTCGCCTTGAGCTTGTTGGCCGTGTTGCAGAATGGTTCGCGCATGTACAAGGGACTACCGAAATACAAGGACCAGACGGTTTCCAGGTGGGCCACCGCGGCTTGGGCGGTACTCACCGAGACGCTGCTTTCGTCGCTGTAGACGGCAAAGTGGGCCGACTCCGACCGCAACGTCATGCCCGAGCAACAGCTGTCGTCTTGTGGACCGCCGGCGGTCCAGGTTCCCGCCGTGCACGTCGTCGGCGGTGCGGTCGGGCAGGTGCTTGCCCACCTGGTAGCGGCCGTGCCGTTGTCACAGTCTTCTGCCGCCGATGTACCGCCGCTGCCGCTTCCGCCTGTGCCGCTCGATGCTCCCCCCGTGGCAACGGTGCCGCCCGCTGCAGCTCCGCCAGGGCCGAGAGTCCCCCCGCTCCCGCCGGCGCCTCCCGCGCGCGACCCGCCGACACCTCCCGAGCCGCCAGCAACCGAGCCGCCCAATGCCACCGTACCACTGCGGCCGGAATCGCCACCGTTCGGACCCGAGGCACCACCCGCACTCTTCGTCCCTGCGGCACCTCCTACCGACACGGATCCGCCCGAAACGCCGCCATGGGACGGAGCACCTGAATTGCACCCAACAAACGAAACAGCCAGCAGAATGCCAAGCGCGCCGACAAAGTGTAGTCTCATCGAGATCCTCCTCTCGCGACTGCTCAATTGAGCACGTCGCTGCGCTGGCGAAACAGACTGAGCAGATGCTCACGTCGGGCTTTGTCGGGAAACAGCCTCTGGCAGCGATCAAGCGTCTTCTCGGCTTGGCCCAGTCGATCCTGGCCGGCCTGCGCGTTGGCCAGCCACTCGCATGCCGCGCGCAGATTCGGCATCTGGGCAAGGGCATTCTCGAAGTGGCCCTGGGCCGTGGCGAAATCCTTTTCGTGGCTCGCGCGCCAACCGAGCGCAAGCTGGCGCCAAGCCGAGTCCGGCGACGGTCGTGTGTCAGGCTTGGGTAAGTCCGTCCGTATCAGCAACGCCGCAATGTGGTCGCCGTAAAGCGTCTCCCACTGGCCGCTCGCACGAAGCGCCTCGATCTGTTCCTTGTGACGTTTGGGCCACAAAAAGAAGTCCGCACCTGAATCGTCGACGATCTTTTCCCAGCCGCGCGCAAGACTCAGCACCTTCGTGTAACGGCGATAGACCTGATCGTCAAACACGGTGTCCGCGCGGCCGTCGATGTACACCTGCAACCGACCACTGGTACGCAAATCAACGTAACCGCCCCACTCGTAGAATGCGAAGACTTTGCCGGTCCACTGATTCGTGTCCGCGACATTCAGTGCTTCAACGGGAAAATTGTCTTGGCTGGTCAGATACAGAAACGCGCGGCTCGACAGTGGATACGGCCAAAGCCAACTGGCACCGAGGACCATTGCCGCGGCCGGAAGCACAAAATGCCAAGGAAGCAGATGGGGCAGGCGCGCAGCTCGCGCCGCCAATCGCTGCACTGTTCGCGACAGAACCAGAGCCAAGACTGGCGCCAGAACCAGGCTTTGCGCCATGGCAAACAGCGGAATGAAGCGTCGACTCTTGAGCGACATGGCGAGCGCAAGAAATGCAATTGCTAGACTGGTGAAAGTCAGGCGAGGTGCCTTGCGGTGGAGCCCAGCCACGAAGGTCGCAACCACCGAGCAAACGAACAATCCCACCGCTGGGAAATAGAGAACGGCGCGAATGCCGCTCGATTCCCACGGCGGTCGCCATTCGCCGACGCGCAAGTACGGCGAGCTTGGATTGAGCGCGTAGTGCAGGGGAAAGACAAAGGCGTCTGGCCCGGCTGGATTGGCCAAGCAAGCAGCAAGGCAGCCGAGCCACAAAGGAAGGTCATTTTTCGTGAATTCGCCGGCAAGTCGGGCGACCGCGAAGATGGTCGTCAGCGTCAAGAGCCCGAAGAAGAATCCGCCATGCAAATTGACCCAGAGGAAGAATCCGATGGGCAGAAGCCAGCGCCAGCGCGAGCGCAGGAGCGCCAGCCGCAGGAGCAAGGCAAAACCAAGCACCGAGTAGAGCTGCGGACGAATATCGAAGAACGGGGCGCCCACCGCCATAGCCAGCACGCTGGCAATGAAAGCAGCGACAGGACTGCCAGAAATCCTGCGCAGAACAGCGAACAAGGTCAGGAACGCGGCGACGAGAACCGTCCACTTCCACCACACCAGACTTTCCATGCCGGCGACTTGCGACCAAGCGTAGAAGATGACGTCGGAAAGCCATTCATGGCTCTGCCAGGGTTTGCCGAGGAAGGTGAACGACCACGGGTCTTGAAAGCGAAGGGTACGCGACTGCCAGATCCAGCGCCCGGAGGCCAGATGCCACCACAAATCCGAGCCCAACATGGTGGTAAAGCCGAACGACCAGAATGTCAGCGCACCAGCCAGGCACCACAGCCGGTCCGTCCAGCGCGACGAAGGTAGCGACGGCGGCGACAAGCGATCCGGCCCGGGCGGCGCCAGGCTCGGATTCTCGCGTTTGGCGGAGCGCTCGCGTGACACGATGGCGACTGTAGCCGAAAGATGGGCTCGTCAACAGGTTAGACGCGACCGCCGCGCGCCTGCACGACGGCGTGGAACCAGCGCGAGAACCACGATGCGGTCACCACACCGACGAGCGCCGGAGAAACCAGCGCGGCAGCGCCGGCGAGCTTGAACACCACCCGCCCCCTGCCGCCGTGAATGAAGAGGTAGAGGTAGGCGGCTGGCCAGAGCAAGATCATGACAATCGCCCAGCCGAACTTGCGATCGCGAATGGCGCTGACGACCATGACCAACCATACGACAAACGCGAGCAACGTCGCCACCAGCGCCAGAGCGGCAGTGGTGCCCAGCATGCGCCCGAGCTGCAAACGCTCATTTTCATCGAGCGGCGTGGTGCTTGCCTTGGCAAGTCGCTGATCGACCATCGCGGCAGCGATCGCCGGCCCGTCCTTCAACAAATTCTTGCCCGCGATCAGATCGCGCAGGCTAGCTTTGGCGGCACTCAGCTTTTCCGGAACGACGGCAGTTATCGACGATGATTCCGTCGGCGCGGGTGCGGTGGTCTCGGGTGTTTCCGCCACCTCGACCTTTGCCGGCGCCGTCACTTCCATCACGACCTTGGCGCGGCTGCGATACGGACGAGGAATCTGATCCAACCGGTTGACGAAAACGTCGCGCCCCGTCTGCGAGTCGCGGTACTTGTAGAACGTGTCTGCGTGCGCAAGTGCACTCCAAACGACGATTCCGACAACGACGCCGAGCCATTTCGCCATAGGACGATTGAAGCCCGGCTTGGGCTCGCGCGCAATTTTGGCGCTCCACGTTGAGACAACCGACGACAAGAAAATTTGCGGGAGGTGGGCAGGTTCCTTACCCTAAGTGGATGCACGTGGAACGACGTCGGACGGAACGAGACCGCCGTGGAAGCTGGCGGGTGCCCATCGTGTGCGCCGTTCGCAACAGCATCAGCGGGTCTTTGCACCTCGGACAGTCCGAAGATCTCGCACCGGGCGGCATCACCTTGCGCCGGCCGCGCGATCTGCCGATCTCTCCGGAGACGGCCCTGACGTTGACCTTCGACCTGCCCGGCACGGGCAAAACCATCGATGTGGAAGGTCTGGTCATTTCCGACCGGCGCGCTGGCGGCTTCCGTCGCACTGGCATTCGCTTCGTGGGCTCGTCCGCCGAGCAAGTTGCTCTGCTATCGGAATTCTGCCGGCAGCGAAGCTAGGGGCACCGCACGGGTGTGCGGTGCTGAGGGCACGGAGGGGACAGAGGGCGCAGAGTCCCTCTTAGTATTCTCTGTGCTCTCTGTCTACTCGGCCCGCCCCTCGTCCGCGAAGTGAATTCGCGGACTTCACCCCACCTGCGGCCGAGTCTTTGGCTCGGCTGCTGATGAACCGTCCAATTTCTGGACACCTCATCAGGCCGGGATCAGAGTTCTCGCGCCGCAAACGTGTGCGTTCCGGGACCGAGCACGAACTTCACGTAGCCGGACTCTTCGCCCGCAACCGTGACGGACGCGGAAGGCTTTGACGTTCCGGCGCTGAAGACCACCGTGCCGTCGATCGTGACCTCGAGGTGCGCCGAGCCTTGCGTGGTGACGGCATCGATGGGAACTCCG
>Ga0066789_10001381_pt1 | contig 10457 bp, 10 predicted proteins | sample OrgsoiDNA2013049_FD_70960 | JGI IMG/M metagenome (GOLD analysis project Ga0066789, IMG submission 70960) | Permafrost soil microbial communities from the Arctic, to analyse light accelerated degradation of dissolved organic matter (DOM) -... | ecosystem: Environmental > Terrestrial > Soil >...
AGCCCTGAGACTCCGAACCCAGCTGCACGAGCAGGCGAAGTTCCGGCAAGGCCGCGCACATCAGTCGACCGGGCTCGGCCGCGGCCATCTCGGGGATCAGGGACTCAAGCATGGCAAGGTAGTCGCTGGTCTTGAATCGGGGCGCAAATACCAGCGCACGGCAGCCGACGAGGCGCAGCGCGAACTCAAGTTCAGTGCTGCGGTACGCGGGATTGATGTTCACCAAGATGAGTCCGGCACGCGCCGCCGCGAACATCGTCAAAATCCACTCGGCGCAATTCGGCGCCCAGATACCAAGACGGTCGCCCGGCTCGAGTCCGCAGGCGAGAAGCCCGCGCGCGGCCCGTTCGACGCGGCGGTCCAATTCCGTGAATGTGAACCGAATCGACTGGAACGGCACGATGAGCGCGGGGCGGTCCGGCGCCGCATCGGCGGCGGCCTTCAGAACACCGTCGACCGTACGATAGAGCAGCGGCCGTTCGCTGGTGCCGGACACGAAACTCAAGCTGGAAGTGTTGTTCGTCATGCACCTCCCCATCCAAGGATCCACTCCCGCCATCATGCCAGCGGAGGAGCGCCGGTGCCTTATGCGGCGTCAGCGGCCTCCCGCCGGCGCTGCCGCGCTTCCGCTTCGCGACGCTCGTCTGCTATTTGAGTGAGCACGCCGGCCACGTCCGGCGCGGCCGGGTCGTGCACAAAGCGTCCCGTGAGCAAGGCATCGGCTTGCAACTCGCCCGCTTCATAAAGCTTCCAGATTTCGTGCGCGAACTGCGTCTCGAGCAGCTCCGGTGCGGCACGGCCGAAACTCGCCCGCATGTTGTTGACGTCACGCTCCAGCATGGCGAAAGCGTTGTTGTTGCCGGCGGCGTTCACCGCCTGGGGTAGATCGATGATGACGGGCCCCTTGACATCCAGCAGCACGTTAAATTCGGACAGGTCGCCATGAATCAGCCCGGCGCAGAGCATGCGGGTAATCTGCACCAGCATGAACGCGTGCCATTCGCGCGCCTGTGGGGCGCTCATGTCCACCTCATTGAGGCGAGGTGCGGGATGGCCGTGCTGGTCCGTGACCAGCTCCATCAGCAGCACGCCTTCGTGGACCAGGTGGGGCGCGGGAACGCGCACTCCGGCCGCGACCAGCCGGTACAGAGCCTCTACCTCGGCGTTTTTCCATTCCGCTTCCTGCACCTTGCGGCCATGCCGGCCGCGCTTCCCCATCGCGCGCGTGTCGCGGCTGCTGCGGGTTTTGCGCCCTTCTTGGTATTGCGCGAGCTTGTGAAACCCGCGCCGCTCGGCTTCCTTGTATACCTTGGCGCAGCGCAGCCGGCCGCCGCTGGCCACGATATAGACCGACGCTTCCTTGCCGCTTTTGAGGCTGCGCACGACGCTGTCGATCATGCCGTCATCGAGCAGGGGTTGCAGGCCTTTGGGAATTTTCACCGCCCGACTCTACAGTAGTGCGGACGGCAATCTCGGGCTATCTTCGTGATCAGCTGCGTACTGCGGAGATTTGAAGTCTCGACCACGACCGAACCCTCGATGATGGCTCACACCATCCGGCGCCTCTCGACGGTGGACGACGCGCAGGTTCACGGACTTGCCAGGTCGGGTTGGCAGCGCTGCGGAGTGATTCCGGGGTACGCGCTGCTGCCGCGCGGCGGGTTCTGCGACACCACTTACTTCTACCGCATGCTCGACACCTAGCCACTCGGCCACGGTGAATTTTTGGGTAATCGAGGAAGGCGCGCAGCGGGGCGGGCATGTTGACCAGCGCTTGCTCATTGTAGTACCGTGTAGCTAAATATCTACACGTGGTGATTCATGCCGTTGAACATCCGCAATAAACAGGCGGAAGAACTTGCTGGCGCGCTAGCAAGGCTCACCGGAGAGACCAAGACCGAGGCAGTTACTCAAGCTCTTCGCGAGCGTATAGAGCGCGTCCGTCGGGCCCGCGCGAAGCGCAGACTAGCCGACGAACTGGATAGTATCGCCATGCACTGCGCGACTCTTCCGGTGCAGGATCCGCGCAGCGCGGATGAGATCCTTGGCTATGACGAGTGTGGAATTCCACGCTGATGGTGATCGATACCTCGGCGTTACTGGCCATACTCCAAAATGAGCCCGAGCGCCGCGCATTCAACGAGGCGATCGAGGCAGCCGAAACCCGCTTACTGTCAGCGGCGTCCTTCGTCGAGAGTTCGATGATCGTCGAGTCACGCTATGGAGCCGACGGCATACGCGATCTCGATCTTTTCATCGCCAAAGCCCAACTCGAACTCGTCGCCGTCGATGTGGAACAGGCGCATCTTGCCCGGCAGGCTTTTCGAAATTTCGGCAAGGGACGCCACCCTGCCGGTCTCAACTTCGGCGATTGTTTCTCGTATGCACTTGCACATTCTCTTGCCGAGGCACTTCTATACAAAGGAGCCGATTTCGGCAGGTGTGACATCGAGAGTCATCCGGCCAGTTGCTGAAGAGCGCGATGCGGAGTTGGCCGGCGTCAGAACGCCGCGCGGCGATGCGGCCGCCGGCGCATGAGCTCAACGTGAGCCGAGCCGTAAACATACTTGTTCAGTGACTCGACATCGCGCCACACGGACATATTGAGCAGTTGATTCTCGTCGTCGAATGGACGAATCGACCTCGCATCCCCGGCCTCGGTTTGCAATCGCCACACGAAGCCGGGTGACCGGTCGGCGAGCGCGTTGATGCGCGCGAGGCCGGCCGCGAACTCCGCCATCACGGGCGAGTCCATGGGTCCCTTGATGATGCCGATGTTCAGCTGCGCAAGTTCGAAGGCTGACATGTCGACTCCTGATGCGCCGGTTTTAAATGCGCCGCACTGCTACTATCACTTTACTAAAAAAGCGTCCCCATAGGACAGATCGGCATGGCCTCAGGTGAAGCCCGCGAACTGCATCGCGGCATCGGTACCCGACAGCTCAGCATGATCGCGATCGGCGGCGCGATCGGCACAGGCTTGTTTTTCGCCAGCGGCGGAGCGATAGCCCAAGCCGGCCCCGGCGGCGCGCTGCTCGCCTATGCGACGATGGGTGTTGCCGTTTACTGCATGATGCAGTCATTGGGCGAGATGGCCACCCAATTGCCGATCCCCGGCTCGTTCGAGGCGTATGCAGAGCGCTTTGTCGACCCGTCGCTGGGATTCGCGGTTGGCTGGAACTACTGGTTCAGCTGGGCGATCACCCTGGCAGCCGAGTTGGTCGCCGGTGCCCTCATCGTACAGTTCTGGTTTCCGCATTCGAACTCGACGCTATGGGCCATGGGTTTCTTTGCGGTCCTGCTGGCGCTCAATCTCTTGTCGGTCAGGGCGTATGCCGAGGCGGAATACTGGTTCGCCGGGATCAAGGTCGTGACCGTGATCATTTTCCTGGCGGTCGGTGCCCTGATGATCACCGGCATGATCGGCAATCATCATATCGGCTTCCAAAACTGGACCTTAAGCGACCCCAAGACGGGCACGCGAGCGCCGTTTGTCGGCGGTTTGACGGGGGCGCTGGCGGTGTTTCTGGTGGCGGGATTTTCCTTTCAGGGCACGGAAGGGGTGGGCCTCGCCGCTGCGGAAACTGCCGACCCGAGCAGAAACGTGCCCAAAGCGATCAAGACCGTGTTCTGGCGCATTTTGCTGTTCTACATCGGTTCAATCTTCGTCGTGGGAACCTTGATCAGCTACAACGACCCGAACCTGCTGAATGCCGATGAGAGCCACATCGCCTTCTCGCCGTTCACGATGGTGTTCCAGCAGCTGCCGCGGTTCGGGTATTACGCCGCCAACCTCATGAATGCGGTGATCCTCTCCTCGGTGCTGTCGTGTGGGAATTCGTCGATGTACGTGGCCTCGCGCATGCTGTACGCGATGTCCCACAGCCGCAAGGCGCCGGCCCTGTTCGGAAAACTCAACCGGCGCGGTGTGCCCGTGGCGGCGCTCCTGGCCACCGGCTTGGTCAGTGCGCTGGCCTTCTTTTCCACCGTGGTGGGCGAGCATAAGATCTATCAAATCTTCTACAACGCCTCGAGCCTGACCGGGTTCCTGATCTGGCTCGGCATCGCGATTTGCCATTTGCGGTTTCGCAAGGCCTGGGTTGCGCAGGGCCGAAGCCTCGACGACCTGAAGTTCAAGTCCAAGTTCTTCCCGTATGGGCCGTGGCTCGCGGTGATCTTGTTCGTGACGGTGCTGTTCGGCGCCAACATCGGCGTGTTTCAGAGCGCGGTATTTTCCTGGTTCGACTTCATCACCGGCTATCTCATGATTCCGGTTTTCGTCATACTTTATTTCAGCCACAAGTACTGGAACAAGACCCGTTTGGTACCTCTCAAGGACTGCAATTTCGAGCTGGATGAAGGCCCTCGTCCGTGAAGCAGCACACCGAAATCCGTAACTTTCTGATCGAGCGCGGCATCGAGCACGTCAAAATCGGCGTGTTCGACACCGATGGGATCTTGCGCGGAAAATATCTGAGCTGCGACAAGTTCCTGTCGGCGCTCGACAAGAATCTTGGGTTCTGCGATGTGATTCTCGGCTGGGATTCGAACGATCAACTCTACGACAATACGAAATTCACCGGCTGGCATACGGCGTATCCCGATGCAACCGTCCGGGTTCTGCCCGGGACCCGGCGCGATATCCCGTTCGAACCGAAGACCACGCTCTTTCTGGGAGAGTTTGCCGGACCCGCCGAAGCGGTTTGCCCGCGCGGCACGCTGCGGCGAGTGCTGGAGCGGGCCGAACGAATGGGGTATCTGGTCAGCGCAGCGGCGGAATTCGAATTCTTCATGTTCGAGGAGACGCCCGACTCCGTCCGTGAGAAGGGGTACCGCGGCTTGAAGACCATGACGCCCGGCGCCTTCGGCTACTCGGTGCTGCGAAGTTCCGTGCACTCGGATCTCTACCACGAGCTTCTCGATCTCGGACAGACCATGCGATTTCCCATCGAGGGCTTGCACACCGAAACGGGGCCCGGCGTGCTTGAAGCCGCACTCACCTACTGCGATGCCCTCGAGGCCGCCGATCGCGCGGCACTTTTCAAAACCTTTACCAAAGTTCTTGCGCAGCGCCGCGGCCTGATGGCGACGTTCATGGCCAAGTGGTCCAACAGCGTACCGGGACAGAGCGGCCATCTGCACATTTCGCTGCGCGGCACCGACGGCGGCAGCGTATTCCACGATCCATCCAAACCGCATGAGATGTCGGACATCATGCGCTGGTTCGTCGGCGGCCAGCAGACGCTGATGCCGGAGCTGCTCGCGATGGTCGCGGGCACGGTGAACAGCTATTCGCGCCTCGTGCCGGGGTACTGGGCGCCGACCTCCGCCACCTGGGGGATCGAGAACCGCACCACGGCGCTGCGCGTGATCCGCGGCGGCCCATCCAGCCAGCGCGTCGAGTACCGGATCGCGGCGGCGGACATTAATCCCTATATCGCGCTGGCCGCGGCCATCGGTTGCGGGCTGTGGGGCATCGAGCACCGGATCGAACCGGACGCTGCGATCGTGGGCAATGCGTACGATCGTGAACACCCGCCGCAGCGGCGGTTGCCTGCCACACTCTACGAGGCCGCCGAACGGCTTTGCGCTTCCAAGCCGGCGCGCGCGCTGTTCGGCGATGCATTCGTCGAGCACTACGCCGCGACCCGGCAATGGGAAGAGCGGGAATTTCGCAAGGCGATCACGGATTGGGAACTTGCCCGGTATTTCGAGATCATTTGAGAGCGAGGCATGAGCGACACATTGAAGACCATCAGCCCAGTCGACGGCCGGATCTACGTCGAACGGCCGCTCGAAACCGCCGCCGGCATCGATCGCGCGCTCGACTCCGCTGCGCACGCCCAGCCCGCGTGGGCATTGCTGCCGCTGGCGGGCCGCTGCGAAATTCTCGGGCGCGCAGTCGATGCCTTCGTCGCCAGGGCAAGCGACATTGCCGCTGAGATCACCTGGCAGATGGGACGCCCCATCCGTCACGCGCCCTGGGAGATACGCGGATTCGAAGAGCGTGCGCGCCACATGCTGGGAATCGCGGCGCAGACGCTCGCCGAGATTCATCCCGGCGACAAGCTTGGGTTTGAGCGCAAGATCAAGCGGGTGCCGCTTGGGCTAGTGGCGGTCGTCGCGCCCTGGAATTACCCTTATCTCACGGCGGTCAATGCCGTGCTGCCCGCGCTGATTGCCGGCAATGCGGTGGTGCTCAAGCATTCTGCGCAGACGCCGCTGTGCGCCGAGCGCTTTCTCGAGGCATTCGCAAGCGCAGGTGTTCCGGTCGGCGTCTTCCAATACCTGCACCTGTCGCATGCCGATACCGCGCGCCTGATGGGCGACGCGCGCGTGGCGAGCGTCTGTTTTACGGGCTCAGTGGCCGGCGGACGCGCAGTCGTTGCGGCCACCGCCTTAGGGTTTGCGACCGCGGGCCTCGAACTCGGCGGCAAAGACCCGGCCTACGTGCGCGCGGATGCCAACCTCGCGCATGCCGTCGATACGCTGACGGACGGGGCCTTCTTCAACGCCGGCCAGTCCTGCTGCGGCATCAAACGGATTTACGTGGCAGCACCGCGTTATGAGGAGTTCGTCGCCGGCCTCGTCGACTTGACGAAGAACTATCGGTTGGGATCACCCCTCGATCCGGAAACGACGCTCGGACCCGTCGTGCGTACCTCCGCCGCCGATGCCGTCCGCGCCCAGGTACGGGAGGCCGTCGCCCGTGGCGCCCGCGCGCTGATCGACGAGTCGCTGTTCGCGGCCTCCGCCTCCGGAACACCCTACCTCGCGCCGCAAGTGCTGGTCGATGTCGACCATTCGATGGCGATCATGCGCGAAGAGACGTTCGGGCCCGCGGTTGGCATCATGAAGGTTGCGTCGGACGCTGAAGCGTTGCGGCTGATGAACGACAGCGAATTCGGCCTCACGGCCGCGATTTTCTCGGCGGACACCGCGCGCGCCGAAGCGCTCGGCGACGCGCTCGAAACCGGCACGGTTTTCCTCAACCGCTGCGACTATCTCGATCCCGCACTCGCCTGGACCGGCGTCAAGAATTCCGGGCGCGGCTGCACCTTGTCGAGCGTCGGATTCGAGCAGTTGACGCGGCCGAAGTCCTACCACTTCAAGGTAATCACATGAGTTTGAATTTGCGCGGCAACTGGAATTATCCGACCACCATCTGGGCGGGTCCGGGGCGGATCGCCGAGCTCGCCCTCGCATGTGCGAAGACCGGCATCAAGCGGCCGCTGATCGTCACCGACGAGGGGCTGGCCGGCGCGCCGATGATCAAAAATGCGCTCGCCGCTCTCAAGGACGCTGCGCTGTTCAGCGCCGTCAGGGGAAACCCGGCCCTAAGCCATGTCGAAGCGGGACTTCGCACCTACGTTAAGGGGGCTCACGACGGTGTTGTGGCGTTCGGCGGCGGGTCGGCGCTCGACGTCGGCAAGGTGGTGGCGTTCATGTCCGGCCAGACTCGGCCGCTGTGGGATTTCGAGGACGTGGGAGACTGGTGGACTCGAGCGGACACCGCCGGCATTGCGCCCATTGTCGCGGTCCCGACCACCGCGGGCACGGGGTCAGAAGTCGGGCGGGCCGGCGTCATCCTCAACGAAGAGACTCACCAGAAAAAAATCATCTTTCACCCGCAGATGTTGCCGCGCATCGTCATCTCCGACGCGGAACTGACGGTCGGGCTGCCGCCCGCGGTGACCGCGGCCACCGGAATCGACGCATTCGTCCATTGCTTCGAAGCGTTCTGTGCGCCGGGTTTCCATCCGCTGGCGGACGGCATCGCCCTCGAAGGCATGCGGCTGATCCATCGGTTCTTGCCGCGTGCCTATGCGGACGGCAAGGACATCGAAGCACGAGCGCAGATGCTGGCCGCCGCGTCGATGGGCGCCACGGCCTTCCAGAAGGGTCTCGGCGGCGTACATGCGATTGCGCACCCCGTGGGGTCGTGGTTCAACACCCATCACGGGCTCACGAACGCTGTCATCCTTCCCTACGTCATGATGTTCAACCGAAACGCGATTGCGGACAAAACCGACGTTATCGCACGAGTACTCGACCTGCCTGCGCGCGGCTTCGACGGCTTTCTCGAATCGGTGCTGCAGCTGCGCCGCGAACTCGGAATACCGCATTCGCTCGCCGGCATTGGAGTCAGCGCCGAGAAGGCCACGATCATCGGCCGTGAGGCGGCGATCGACCCGTCGGCCGGCGGCAATCCGGTGCCGGTGGAGGCCTCGCACTTGGAACACATCTTTCGTGCCGCGGTCGACGGACGGCTCGGGGCCGTGGTCAGCGCGACGTGACGGGGGCGCGGATGCTGGTCATCGACGGTAACGTCGCCGAGATTCGCGCGCGGCAAATGGCGGCGCTCGGCTATGACTCGGGGACCGGGTACGCGCAGGTTCTGCGCCGCATCGACCCCGCGCTTTGCATCGATATCGTGCTCGCCGCGGACGCGAGCCCGAAGTTTCCGGCGGGCGTCGGCCTCGAGCACTACGACGGAGTGACGATGACCGGGTCGGCGCTGAATATCTACAACGGCGGCGCGCCTGTGACGCGCCAGATCGAACTCGCCAAAGCCGTCTTTGCAGCCGGGGTACCGTTCTTCGGCAGCTGCTGGGGACTGCAGGTTGCGGTCACGGCGGCGGGCGGCGAGGTGCGCGCCAACCCGCGCGGCCGCGAGTTTGGCTTCGCCCGGCGCATTCTGCTCACCGATACCGGCCGGGAACACCGTCTGTTCGCCGGCAAGCCATTCGCGTTCGAGGCGCCGACCGTCCATCGCGACGAGATCGCCTCGCTGCCGGCGGGTGCGGTAATACTTGCGGACAACGACTACGGGCTGCAGGCGGCATCGTTCAAGCATGGACAAGGCACGTTCTGGGGCGTGCAGTATCATCCGGAGTACGGCTATCTGGACATTGCAGCGGCAGCCGAACGCTACGGCGCGACGCTGGTCACCGAAGGGATGTTCCCCGACACTGCGGCCCTCGCGGCGTTCGCTACCGAACTTCGCGCGCTGCAGGCGAACCCCTCCGATGCGACGCTGCTCTGGAAGCACGGGCTGGGGCCGGCCATGCGTATTGAGATGCTGCGTCTTCTTGAGATCCGCAACTGGCTGGAGTCCCAGGTGCTGCCTCGGACGGCGCGAAGCCGATAAGGATCGCTTTGCCGCGCATCATGGCCCAGACATGGTTCGGCGACCGTCACCGTGCGGTGCACCCTCGCATCGGGCTGCTTGCGCGGGACGAGCTAGGACCGCGAGAAGGCGTGTCCGGCGGTGCCGCTGCGGGTGAACTCGAACCGCAACAGCCACACTCGGGAGGGCTGATCGTCTGCGGGAGCGAACTTCCATTTTCTCGCGGCTGCGGTGGCCAGGCGGGCGAAATACTTGCTCGATCCATGCCATTGCAGGGTCTCGTCGACGACGTTGCCGGCGCGATCAACGGTCACACGAACCGTGACCATGATACGGCCGTGAATCGACTCACGCGCGCTGTGCGGTACATCGGGAATTTCTTGATGCAGCACCGGGCCGAGCGCCGGCATCGGCGCCTTCGGATTCTGTGAAACGGCTGCCGGTGGAGCAGCTTGCTGCAAAGAAGGTTGGCCCGTGGAGGTGCTCGAAGCGGGTTGCTGCGCGTCGGGATGGCCCCGGAACGGACGCAAGCCGACCCAAATTGCAACCAAGATGATAAGGCTCCCCGCGATGCCCGCGACGAACAAACGCGCCCTTGGCGATTGCAAGCGCGCCATTGGCGATTGCAATCGCGCCGTTGGCGATTTCTGCGCCGTTGGGGCGTGGGCCGGCGCCTCGCGTACCACCGAGGGAGCAACCGAAACCGCTGATGCATGTTGCGCCGCTTTGATCTGGGCTTCGAGTTCACTGATGGTGGGACGACCGGCGGGGTTGCGGCTCAAGCATCGCCGTACGATGTCTGCGTACGTTGGAGGAAGGGTTGCGGGCAAGGAGACGGCATCCGATGCTTGGTCAGGCCACGCCGGCGGCATCTGGGTGAGCGCCTCAACGATGACCCTACCGAGACCCCAAATATCGCCGGCGGCGGAACTCTTGCCGTCTTTGGCTTCCGGAGGATCGTACAGGGAAAGCTTGGCGGTGCTTGCCGTGGGTTGGCCGGCGGGACGGATGTTGTCGCTCGCCAGTTTCAGTTGATCATTGACGACCAAAAAGTTTGGCGGCTTCAGCTGGCCCTGCACGTAGCCTTGGCGATGAAGAAAAGCCAGGGCGTCCAGGGTCGGGAATAGCAATTCGCGCACTTCGTCGGGAGTCAGGGCCCGGTGCGGCAGAATCTGCGCGAGAGTCTCCTCGGCATATTCCATCACGACGAAGATAAATTGCTGCCCCCCGAGCTCGCAACGGCCCGAGTCGAGAAGACGAATCAGATGCGCATGAGAGAGAGAGGCAGCCGTTTTCCAGCGTGCGAGCTGTGCCTCCGCCAGCTTCG
>Ga0066789_10001382_pt1 | contig 10455 bp, 8 predicted proteins | sample OrgsoiDNA2013049_FD_70960 | JGI IMG/M metagenome (GOLD analysis project Ga0066789, IMG submission 70960) | Permafrost soil microbial communities from the Arctic, to analyse light accelerated degradation of dissolved organic matter (DOM) -... | ecosystem: Environmental > Terrestrial > Soil >...
AGTTCGTTGGACTTGTGGAGGGGATGAAGGCCCAATTGCCGAAGGTCAAACGACTGATCGTGATGTCGGATCAACCTGCTCCGCAGACTGGCGGTCTGTCCTTTGTCGGCGAATATGAGAGTCTGCTTGCTGCGGCTTCGCCCGACTACGATTTTCCCGATTTCGACGAGAATACCCAGGCCACCACTTTCTACACGACCGGCACCACCGGATTGCCCAAGGGGGTCTATTACAGCCACCGGCAGCTGGTGCTGCACTCGATCTGCGGGTTGGCACTGTTCGGTATGGCGGGGCTGCAAGGACGATTTTCGCGCGATGACGTCTACATGCCGATTACGCCGATGTTTCACGTCCACGCATGGGGTTTTCCCTGGTCCGCGACGCTCGCCGGCGTCAAGCAGGTCTATCCCGGGCGCTACGAGCCGGCGATGCTGGTCAAGCTGATCAAGAGCGAAGGTGTCACCTTCACCCATGGCGTGCCGACCATCCTGCAGATGCTGCTCGACGCCGCCGCCAAGGCGAGCGTCGATTTGGCGGGCCTCAAGATGGTGATTGGCGGTTCGGCCTTGCCGAAGGCGCTGGCCAAGCGGGCGTTAGCTGCGGGTATCGATATCTTCGCGGGCTACGGGATGTCGGAGACCGGTCCGCTTGCCGCGGTGTCCCATGTCCGCTCGAAAGACTTGACCGGCGATCTTGACGGAGAAGTTGAGTTCCGCGCCAGGGCCGGCATCGCCGGGCCGCTGGTGGATCTGCGCATCGTCGATGCCGACATGAATAGCGTGCCGCATGACGGCAAGTCGGCCGGCGAGATCGTGCTGCGGGCGCCCTGGCTCACGCAAGGCTATTTCAACAATCCCGAAGGCTCGGAGCAGCTCTGGGCCGGGGGTTACCTGCACACCAGCGATATCGCCGTGGTCGACGCCAACGGCTCGGTGCACATCACCGACCGTATCAAGGACGTGATTAAGACCGGCGGCGAGTGGGTGTCGTCGTTGCAGATCGAGGACCTGATCTCGCAATGTGCCGGCGTCGCAGAGGCGGCCGTCATCGGCGTCAAGGACGACAAATGGGGTGAGCGGCCGCTCGCGCTCGTGGTCAAGCGGCCATCAGATGCGAATGGCTTCAGCGACGCCACCATCAAGGACCATCTCAAAGTTTTCGCCGACAAGGGCGTCATCTCGAAATACGGCATCCCGGAGAAGATCATCTTCATCGACAGCATTCCCAAGACGAGCGTCGGCAAGATCAACAAGAAGGAGCTGCGTGAACGATACGGCGAGATGTAGCCGTCCGAACACGACGGCGAAAAGACCAGGGAGGAAGAGATGGGCAACCTTACCCTTGCCGGATTGAACGAAAAAGTCGGACAGGAGCTCGGCATGTCCGATTGGGTCACGATCGACCAGCCACGCATCGACAGCTTTGCGTCGTGCACCGGCGACCATCAATGGATTCATGTCGACGTCGAAAGAGCCAGGCGTGAAAGTCCATTCCGCGGCCCGATCGCGCATGGCTATCTGGCGCTGGCGATGGTGGCTCCGCTTTCGATACAGATCGGCGTCATCCCGACCGATGCCGCCGCCGGGCTGAATTACGGAATCGACAAGGTTCGCTTTCTGGCTCCGGTCCCGGCCGGAGCACGCGTCAGGTTGCGCGTGGTTCTGGCTGGGCTCGAGCCGAGAGAAGGCGGGCAGGTGATCATGAAGACCCAGAACACGCTGGAAGTAGAGGGATCGGAGAAGCCTGCTTTGGTGGCCGAGACGCTGGCGCTGTTGCTTCCCGCCGCGGGAGGACGGCCATGAGCGCGGAGAATCCGGGCCCGGCATCCCCGACAGTCGAAATAACCGAGGAGGCATCCCGAAGCACGCTGGCGCTCAATCCGCTGGTCGGCATCCGGGGCGAGGATCTGGTCGAAAACGCCGGCATCCTGTTCAAGGCGATCATGAACGAACCGAAGGTCGCAACCGAACAGTGGCTTTCCTTCGTCGGCGAACTCGGCTCCATTTTCTCGGGAAAGTCCGAGCGCGCGCCGAAGCCGGGCGACAGGCGGTTTTCGGATCCGACGTGGAAAGACAGCTTGCTGCACAGCAGCCTGCTCAAGGCCTATCTCGCGTGGGGCGAAACCGTCAATGGCCTGGTCGACAAGACCAGTCTTAGCGACATCGACAAGGCGCGCGCGCACCTGATCACGGAAATCCTGATCGATGCCGTCGCGCCGACCAACGCCATCTTCACTAACCCGGCAGCGGTTCGCAAGTTCATGGACACTGGCGGACAAAGCCTGTGGCACGGATTGAAGAACTACCTGGACGATCTCACCCAAAATCGCGGCATGCCGTCGATGGTGGACACCAGCGCCTTCAAGGTTGGCGAGAACCTCGCGGTCACCCCGGGCGCGGTCGTGTTGCGCAACGAGTTGCTGGAGTTGATCCAGTATACGCCGACCACGGCGACCGTCAGGAACCGGCCGTTGCTGGTGACGCCGCCGCAGATCAACAAATACTACGCGCTCGACCTCTCGCCGGACAAGAGCATGGTTCGCTTCCTGGTCGAGAGCGGAATCCAGACCTTTGCCATTAGCTGGCGCAACCCGACCGCGGCGCATCGCGACTGGGGACTGCATAGCTACGTTGCGGCGGTCGACGAAGCCGTCGATGCGACGCGCGAGATCTGCGGCAGCGACGACATCTCCATGATGGGGTCCTGCTCCGGCGGCATCACGTCGACCGCCTATTTCGCCACCCTCGGCAACGCAGCTACGAACAAAATCAAGAACCTGGTGCTTGCGGTTTGTCTGCTGGATCCCAACTCGGCCGAGGAGAGTGCCTTCGGCTGCTTGATGACGCCCGAAACCATGCGCGCGGCCAAGGAGACTTCGCGGTTGCGGGGTATTGTCGACGGCCATGATCTGGCGCGGATGTTCGCCTGGATGCGGCCCAACGATCTGATCTGGAACTACTGGGTGAACAATTACTTGCTCGGCAACCAGCCACCGGCTTTCGATATCCTTTACTGGAACGCCGATACGACCTGCCTTCCGGCGGCGCTGCATGCCGACTATCTCGACCTGTATTTCAGCAACCCGTTTGTCAATGCCGGCAAGCTCACGCTCAACGACAAGACCGTCGACATGAGCAAAGTCAAGGCCGACAGCTACGTGATCGCCGGCGTTACCGACCACATCACGCCCTGGAAAGGGGTCTACAAGACGGCCCAGATCCTGGGTGAGGGCACCACTTTCGTACTTTCGAACAGCGGACATCTGCAAAGCCTTCTCAATCCACCGGGCAATCCGAAAGCGTCCTTCATGATCGGGCCGGTCAAAGCGGAGGCACCCGATGCGTACCTCGCTTCGGCCGAGAAACGGAAAGGGAGCTGGTGGCTTGATTGGCGCGACTGGCTGCACGCGCGCTCAGGCGAAGAGGTTGCGGCTCCCGCCTCTCTCGGCGGCGCGCGTCACCCGACGCTTGGTGCAGCCCCGGGGACCTACGTCTTTGACTGATCATCTCGCCAACGGGGACCGGGTCGAAACGACCGCGAATTTGGCTGCGATCGAAGTCCGGCAGGTTACGATCGACGGTCAGTTGCTCCAGGTCGCGGTGAGGCATGGTGGCGGTAGCGGGCTGCCGCTGTTGCTGTTCAACGGGATCGGCGCCAATTGGGAGCTGGCAAAGCCGTTCCTTGAAGCACTTACCAGCACCACGGCCATCATCTTTGACGTGCCCGGTGTCGGCGGTTCACCCAGGCCGATGCTGCCATATCGCCCGTCAACACTGGCGCGGCTGGCCGCCGGCCTTGTTGCGGAGCTCGGCTACGCAGAGATTGACGTCGCCGGCGTCTCCTGGGGCGGTGGAATCGCGCAGCAGTTCGCGCATCAATATCCAAAGCTGTGCCGGCGGCTGGTGCTCGCCGCGACCGCGCCCGGTTTCACCATGGTGCCGGCGAGCCCCTCTGTGTTGTGGAAGATGGCGACGCCGCGCCGCTACACCGACAAGGACTACATGAACAGCATCGCGGCGGATATTTACGGTGGAGCCTTTCGCGACGACCCGTCTCTGATCGGCCGGCACGCGGCCGCGATGCGCGGGGCGCGAAGTCTGGGCTACCTGTATCAGCTTCTCGCGATGAGCGGCTGGACCAGTTTGCCGTGGCTGTGGTCGCTGCCGCAGCCGACGCTCGTTCTGATGGGCCGCGACGATCCACTGGTGCCTCCGATCAATGGTCAGATTCTGGCGGGCCTGATCCCGAACGCCGAGTTCCGGATGATCGACGACGGACACCTGTTCATCGTGACGCGGCCGGCGGAAACCGCTGGCATCATCGAGGCATTTCTGGCCGACGCGAGCAGGCAGGTCGAGCCATCATCGCCGCTCACCCGGATCGCCAATTCGGTCAGGGGTCTGGTCCCTACGTTCCGAGGACGCCGCGATGCGCAGGCGCCGCGAGACGGCGAGCCTCACCAATCATAGCACGGAGCAACTGATGGCAATTCGAGAGGCAAAACCAGTCGGGAAACCGGACTACGCGCCGCCGCCAGTCGAAGGCGACTTCTACCGCATAGCCGCCGTGGTGAACGACGGCGAGCGCGCATTGCTTAAGCGCGTTCGCGAGTTCACCGAAGGCGTCGTAGCACCAGTGATCGAGGATTATTGGAGCCGCGATGCATTTCCCTTCGAGATCATCCCGAAGATGGCGGAAGTCGGTATCGGCGGGGTGGGCTATCAGGGATACGGCGCCGCCGGCGGCAGCTGGGTGCTGAACGGCCTTGTCGCGATGGAATTGGCCCGGGTCGATGCATCGATCGCGACGTTCTGGGGCGTGCACACCGGCCTTTCGGCGGGATCGATCTATCTGTGCGGGGGCGAGGAGCAGAAGCGGCGCTGGCTGCCGTCGATGATGCGCTTCGACCAGATCGGATCGTTCGGCCTGACGGAGCCGCTGGTGGGGTCGGCGACATCGGGTGGAATGATGACGACATGTCGGCGCGAAGGCGACAGTTGGGTCCTCAACGGCCAGAAGAAATGGATCGGTAACGCCACCTTCGCCGACATCAACGTGATCTGGGCGCGTGAGGAGAGCACGAACCAGGTCAAGGGCTTCGTTGTCACAAAGGACAATCCCGGCTTCTCGGTCGAGAAGATCAGGACCAAGATGGCATTGCGGGTGGTTCAAAACGGGCTGATCACGCTGAGCGACTGCCGCGTTCCCGAGGCCGACCGCTTGCAGAACGCCAACTCGTTCAAGGATACCGCCAAGGTTCTCAGGATGACCCGTACCGGCGTGGCATGGTTTGCCGTCGGCTGCCAGATGGGAGCCTACGAGCATGCACTCCGCTACGCGACCGAGCGGACGCAATTCGGCAGGCCGATCGGCGGATTCCAGCTGGTCCAGGATCTTTTGGTGCGCATGCTCGGCAACGTCACCTCGACCCAGGCGATGATGCTCCGTCTTGCGCAACTCCAGGACGAAGGCGTGATGCGCGACGAGCATGCGTCGCTGGCAAAAGCGTTCTGCACGGTCAAATGCCGGGAAACCGTCGGCTATGCGCGGGAGCTGCTCGGCGGCAACGGCATCCTGCTCGAGAACCACATCGGACGCTTCGTGGCCGATGCCGAAGCGATCTACTCCTATGAGGGCACAAGGGAGATGAACACGCTGATCGTCGGCAAGTCGATTACGGGATTGAGTGCCTTCGTATGACGTGACTACTTCAATTGAGGGGACGGCATGAACGGCGCAGAAAGCCTTTTACGGACGCTGGTCGGATCGGGCGTTGAAGTCTGTTTCGGCAATCCCGGCACCTCGGAAATGCATTTCGTGGCAGCGCTCGACAGGGTCGAAGGGATGCGGGTCGTGCTCGGTCTTTTCGAGGGCGCGGTCACGGGAATGGCCGACGGTTACGGCCGCATGGCGGAGAAGCCTGCGGCCACCCTGCTGCATCTGGGGCCGGGGCTTGCCAACGGACTCGCCAATCTCCACAACGCACGCCGCGCGGCGACGCCGATCGTCAACATTGTCGGTGACCACGCGACCTATCATGCGCAATATGACGCTCCGCTTGCGTCGGACGTACATGGTTCGCCCGGCCGGTCTCGGGTTGGGTGCATTCGTCGGCGAGCGCCCTGACCGTCGCCGCAGATGGCGCCCGGGCCGTACAGGCAGCGCTGCAATATCCCGGTCAGATCGCGACCTTGATTTTGCCGGCTGACACAGCGTGGCTTGAGGCTGACCGCGCAGCCCCCGCTCTGCCGAAACCGGCGCCCGCGATCGCATCCGACGAGGCGATCGAACAAGCCGCGAGCGCGCTCAAATCCGGCAGCAAGACCATGATCCTGATCCGCGGGGCCGCATTGAAGGAACGCGGACTTCATGCTGCCGGCCGTATCGCTGCCACGACGGGCGCCCGGATCGCCTGCGACACCTTCGCCCCGCGTTGCCAACGCGGCGCCGGCCGCGTGGAAGTCGAGCGCATTCCATATTTCGCCGAACAGATCGTCGAATTCATGAAAGGTACGCAACAACTGATCCTGGTCGGCGCGAGCCCTCCGGTAAGCTTCTTCGCCTATCCGAACAAGCCATCCTGGTGCACCCCCGGGGACTGCAAAATTCTCTATCTGGCCCACCCTCACGAGGATGGCACCGTCGCCTTGCAAGCTCTTGCCGACGCCGTGAAGGCGTCCAGGCAGCCGTTGCATGTCGGCGTGTCCAGGAAGCCAGGCGTTCCAAACGGCCCGCTCAATCCGCTGACCGCCGGACAGGTCATCGCCCAGTATCTTCCGGGCGGCGCCATCATTTCCGACGAAGGCGCCACCGCAGGCGGCGGCGTTCATCGATTTGCCGCCAGTATCGAGCCGCACGATCATCTTGCGCTGACCGGCGGCGCGATCGGGCAGGGCATTCCGGTCGCAACGGGCGCTGCGGTCGCCTGTCCCGACAGGAAGGTTGTTTGTCTCCACGGCGATGGCGGCGCGATGTATACGCTGCAGGCATTGTGGACGCAGGCACGGGAATCGCTGGATGTTACCACGTTGATCTTCGCCAATCGCTCCTATGCGATCCTCAATATCGAACTTGCCCGTGTCGGAGCCGGCGAGCCCGGACCCAAGGCATTTTCGATGCTGGACCTGCACAATCCCGAACTCGATTGGGTCAAGCTTGCGTCCGGAATGGGCGTCGAGGCAAGCCGCGCAACGTCGGTTGAAGAATTCGCGGGACAGTTCGCAAGCGCTATGAAAAATCGAGGTCCACGTCTGATCGAGGTGGTCGTCTAACCAAACAGGTCTTGTACCCAGCTTTTCTGCAGTCCCTCGCCACCTTCCGCCGTGGGCGGCCCGTGAGCGATGTCCGCTTCTGGGGGCGGAAAAGCAGACATCGCTTATCCACTCTGATTTGCGACTGGCCGCTGCTGGCGGATACTGTTGCAAAAGTCGAAAGTTGCATCAGTCCGAATTTTTGGTGAAACCTTAAAACGCGGAGCGATCGACGATTCGGATAACCTCAGTCGCGTTACCGAAGTCGCCAATGAGTTTATCGTGAGACGATGCGGTCCCTCAAGTTTCTACACGAAAACCGCGCCTACGGCCCTCAGAATTTTTGACACCTCCAGCAAAACGACTTTTGCAACACTATCGGCGCGAAGCGGCCACTCGCCGGCTGCTCCGACACGCAAACGCCAACCAACCCTGCTGTCCACCGCCGATGCAAATTGAAGGGTTGGGCCAGTATCTGGATGAGCCACGATGGATTCCATGAAAAGGTTGGAGGCGAAACGCCAGTTTTCGGGCGTAGCTCAAACGGTGGGTTTTTGCCTAGGAAAGTCAAAAAGTGCTTTATCTTTCAACGGGGATTGACTGACTCCCTCTCCGCCAACCCGCTCGCACCACCGCACTCTGCAGGATAGGCTTTTCACTTTCGCGCAAAGCAGAATGCCGTTCGAAGCCCCGGCAAGTGTCAGGAGATTTGCACGCGCGACCTGCGTCATCACCGCTCCTTCCGATCGGCAACATATTGCGCCGCCGCGGCTGCGCAGGCCTCGAAAACGTCCAGCGCATCGACGCCGCGCGCGTTGCCGTCGCTGGGAACAAAGATCGGGTATCCGCAGCTCCGGACCGCTCCGACAATCATGAGATTGTCCGGCAAATGGAAACCTTCGATGCCGAGGTCCGCATACCCTTCGCCAAATTGCCTCCGCATCCGCGGCTCGAAGCTCTCGGACGTGTTCGAGTAACCAAAGATCGGCTTGCCCTTTCCGAGAAACCAGCCGACCTCGATCAAGGTGCCTGCATCCGCGGATGCGCCGCCGAACGGCGTGAGGTTGGCGATGATGATGTCGCATCGCTCCATCATCGCAATGTCCTTCTCGTAAATGGCCTGCCATACATCCAGCGCCTTGGCGGCGGTCTCGACATCCTGATTGAGCGGCGGGAGCGCGCGCAGACCGAATCGCCGGCATATCTCCACCTTCCTGGCGGCGTGCGCGGCCGCGTCGGGAAGAAACACATCGGGCCCCGCCAGATAGGCTGTCGCTGTCATCACAAATCTCACCAGATCGGATCAGTCCGAATAACCGACGGCCGCGAAAATCCTGCGATTAGGAGAATGAACCGGGTGTGCCCGGGAGGCAATGTTGCCGGGCACGCTCATGCCATCTGCCGGCGAGCGGCTCGGCCCGCGAAAACAGGAAAGGTTGCGGCGCGCAAAATCGTCCCGCGGTTGTTAAACAGCATATTCGAGTCTTCCGGGTTGTTTCTTTGTTGACAGGACCATTTCATTTGTACGATCGTACAAATGAAACAGACGGCTTAATCCGATGACGCGAAACTCGAATATGCGGGATGCCATCCTCAGCGCCGCCGAGGTGCTGTTCTCCACGAGCGGCTTCAATGCCGTTTCAATTCGCGACATTGCGCACGAGGCCGGCGCTAATCCCGGCAGCATCACTTACCACTTCAAAAGCAAGGACGGCCTGCTTCTGGAGATCTACAAACGCCATTGCGGACCGATGAACAGGCGGCGAATCGAGCTGCTTGTCGCGGCCATGCGTGTGCGTGATCTCCAGAACAGGCTCGAGGCGGTCGTGCGCGCCTACGTTCAGCCGGCGTTTTCTTCCAGCAGCGATCTTGCCGGGGGCGGCGCGCGCTTCACGCGCTTGCGTGCGGTCATGTCGGCGGAAGGCAACCCCGTGGTGGGGCGCATCATTGCGGAAATCTTTGATGACACGACGCACGCGTTCATCGATGCCATCCAGCAAAGCCTGCCACGGCTGCCCCGGACAACGATCGTTTGGCGCTGTCAGTTCTTGCTGGGAGCGCTGTACTACGCCCTCGTCAACCCCGAGCGCGTCTCACGACTTTCGCGCGGGGAAGCTGATGGCTCGGACATGGCTGAAGGCATCGAACAGCTGGTTTCTTCCACGGTCGCTTCGCTGCAGGCGCCCGACCCGAACGATCCGCGCGGTGAGACGGCCGCGGGTTCGCGCAAGGCTCCGCAGCGAGCCCAACTTGCAAAGGCCAACTCAGCCGGCCGCGATTAATTCCCGATCAATCGAGCAGGATTCCTGGAGCTCCGACGTCCATACTGCCGGATGCACAACCGGACGGGCCATGACGACTTCGAGGCATTCATGCGCGCGGAGGCCGCCAAATGGGGTCCGATCCTCAAGCAGGCGGATATCAGGGCCGAGTAATGGCGATAAGCTCTGAGCGAGGCCAAGCCAGAATATCCAACCTGCTGCATCTGAGAAGGAGAGCCATGTGATCATCGACGTACACGGCCACCATACCACGGCGCCGAAGGCGCTTGAGGATTGGCGCAACCGGCAAATTGCCGGCATCAAGGATCCTTCGGCCAGGCCCAAGGTCAGCGAGCTGAAGATCAGCGACGACGAACTGCGCGAGAGCATCGTCGACAACCAGCTCAAGAAGATGCAGGAGCGCGGCAGCGATCTCACGATATTCAGCCCGCGCGCCAGCTTCATGGCCCACCACATCGGCGACTTCGAGGTGTCGTCGACCTGGGCTGCGATCTGCAACGAGCTGTGCGCGCGCGTCAGCCAGCTGTTTCCCGATCATTTCATCGGCGCCGCGATGCTGCCGCAGTCGCCGGGCGCCGATCCGAAAACGTGCATCCCCGAACTGGAGAAATGCGTCAAGGATTACGGCTTTGTCGGTATCAACCTGAACCCCGACCCGTCGGGCGGGCACTGGACCTCGCCGCCGCTGTCGGACCGCCAGTGGTACCCGATCTACGAGAAGATGGTGGAGCTCGATATCCCCGCCATGATCCACGTCTCCACCAGCTGCAACGCCTGCTTTCACACCACGGGCGCGCATTACCTGAACGCCGACACCACCGCCTTCATGCAATGCCTGACCTCGGACCTGTTCAAGGACTTTCCGACCCTGAGGTTCCTGATCCCGCACGGCGGCGGCGCGGTGCCCTATCACTGGGGCCGCT
>Ga0066789_10001384_pt1 | contig 10447 bp, 13 predicted proteins | sample OrgsoiDNA2013049_FD_70960 | JGI IMG/M metagenome (GOLD analysis project Ga0066789, IMG submission 70960) | Permafrost soil microbial communities from the Arctic, to analyse light accelerated degradation of dissolved organic matter (DOM) -... | ecosystem: Environmental > Terrestrial > Soil >...
GATATACTGCTGTCGTCGCTATCCATGTTCACATCATCGTAACGCACCACGGTCAGTCCTTCAAGACTCCACCGGCGTATCAGACTTGTACACGCGAAGCGTCCGCCGCGCCAGCGGCTTAGTCCACATCCCCATTACGCTCACAACCCTGAACGTGAATGGCCTAGTTCCACCAATTCTCGAATTTTGGGTCGCGCTTTGGACGCGCCTTAGGGCTTCCTTGCGGGATCCGCCCCCCGGGTTGTTTCGGGGTTGCCCATAGGTGTCCACTTTCCAACCAATGGGATGGTCCGCCGCCTTTTCCCAGCCAGCAGCTGGGGTATAAGAGGTGAACGGAGGAGGCATCCCATGGAACTACACACGATCGGCATTGATCTCGGCAAGACAGTGTTTCATCTGGTTGGGCTCAACCTGCGCGGCGAAGTTGTGGTGCACAAGAAGTTTTCGCGGAAGCAACTGCTGCACTTCACGGCGAACTTGAAGGTCGAATTGATTGGCATGGAAGCCTGCGGAGGAGCCCATTTTCTAGGGCGGGCTCTGCGAGAACAGGGTCATGAGGTACGGCTAATGCCGGCACAGTACGTCAAGCCGTACGTGAAGACCAACAAGAGCGACTACATTGACGCCGAGGCGATCGCTGAAGCAGTCGGGCGGCCGAAGATGCGCTTCGTACCGATCAAGAGCGATGACCAACTGGATCTACAGTCCCTGCATCGGGTACGTGAGCGTTGGGTGATGCGTCGCACAGCAGTCATCAATCAGATTCGCGGCTTGCTGCTCGAACGTGGGATCACTTTGCGCAAGGGACGATGCCATGTCGATGCGGCATTGCCGGGGATCCTGGAAGACGCCAGCGCCAAGCTATCAGGTGCATTGCGCGTCCTGCTGGCGCAACTGAAGCTGGAACTCAATCACTTGCAAATGCGGATCGACGAAGCCGATGCGGTGATCAAGAAGACCGCTGGCGACAATGAAGCCTGCCGACGCCTTGTGGCGATCCCTGGCATCGGACCGATTACGGCGACCGCAATCATCGCTGCGATCGGCAACGGAGCAGCTTTCAAAAAGGGGCGAGAGTTCTCCGCGTGGCTCGGAATCGTCCCGGGCGAATATACCACCGGTGGCAAGCAAAAGCTGCTGGGGATTAGCAAACGCGGGAACTCGTACTTGCGAAGACTCTTCGTGCAAGGGGCTCGCGCTGTCCTGCAACAGAGCGCGAAGCAATCTTCCGGTCTGAGTGCGTGGCTGGCCCAACTCACAGCGCGCGCCCACCACAACGTCGTTGCCGTGGCGTTGGCGAATAAGCTGGCCCGCATGGCCTGGGCCGTGCTCGCGAAGAATGAATCCTATCGGCCTCCCGTGTTGGTCGATGTGGCTGCAGCCTGACTGGCCTGCAGATGACGCCTGGCTGAGGCCAGGCTTGGAAATCGCCTTCGCGATTCCCACATCTCCAGACCAGCGGCTACTACGGAGTTAATGATTTTCTGCCAGGTCTGCTGGCGAACCATGAGATGGCACAACGGTCGAACCCGACGCTCTCGAAACCTGTAACCGGAAGAAGTCTTCCAAGACTGCCTAACTAAATAGGAAGAGAGCGCAGCGCATTCCATCATGGCCAGGAGCCTTGGGCTCCAACAAAGGCCGAATACATTTGCGCAGACCAACCTGTTACCTCATTTTTCGCTTGCGACAAAGCGGCGGACCATACATTCCGGTTGGCCGAACCCTGGAGCTATCGCGTAATAGCTCGAATCGAAATGCCGAGTGCGGCCACTTCCAAGATTAATATCGCAAGCCCCGATCCAAGCTTTGGCTGCTAGAGAGAGCCCGGCCCTCTCCGCCTTTTGGGTCGGCTGGCAGCACAGGAAGCTGGACTTGTTTCCTTAATTTCAGCCACTTAGCAGAACAGAGAGAACACAGATGCAATCCAGACGCAGAACATTGTGCGCTCGGCTAGCCCAGCGCAATGTGTGACCTGTCAGCCGGATTCACCGGCACTTTGAAAAGGAGAAACTCTCATGAAAAACGCACGCATCTTGATCGCCACCGCTCTGCTGCTGGCCGCTGTCTCCGTCTATGTGCAGGCCCAAGAACGGCCACTCTTGACGGCAACCATTCCTTTTGCGTTCACCGTCAAAAACAGCAATCTGCCGGCGGGCGACTACACCATTTCCACTCTGCCTCCATACAACATGATTAAAGTGCAAAGCGTGGACGGCCGGAAAGTGGCGATGATCCCTGCAATCCCTTCCCCCACCTCAGCAGAGTCGATGCAGACGAAGCTGGTTTTCCATCGCTTCGGTAACCAGTACTTTCTGGCCCAGGTGTGGGAGCAGGGGAGCAACGTACATCGCGACCTGCGGAGCGGCAATCTTGCCCGCGAGTTGGCCAGGAGCGGTCAAACGTTCCAGTCCGCTACCATCCTCGCCAGCAACCGCCCACACTAGGATCCACCTCACGGTGATGTTGAAACGGGCGCCCGCGGGGCGCCCGTTTCGTTTTACAGACGATGGCGTACATTGATTGGTGTGGATTGCTCAGAAGTTCTCAACCATCCAGACATTGTTCTCGCCCGTGAACACAAGCAACGCTGCATAACGTCCGTCGGGAGATGGGATCACATACACAAACTGAGTATGGGGATCGCCCTCCAGGAGCACGCGCGCCTTCCCTTCCATGTCGACGTCCAGAATGACGGATGTACCTCTGGGCGTGACGCTCCCAATCAGCACGCTCCTCCCGTCGGCCGTCCAGTCGACTCCCCTCAGTACGGGCCACTCTTTGACGACCACGTCGCGTGTCGCTCCCGTTTCCAGGGAAATGAATTGGAGCCTGCCCTGATGGTCGTCAGTCACTGCCGTTAGCTGGGAACCATCGGGAGAGAGGCCCCAGTTGGGCCAGCCGTCGAACCTGGCAATCTCACGGCCCTTACCCCGCTCTGTATCAAAAGTGATGAAACTGCTGGTCGTTCCGAGAACTTTACTGAAAACACAGATCGTCGAGGGTGTCCTTGCGCAAAGAAAACTGGCGATCCCACGGTCCTGGAGCACCAGTCGAGGCACCCCTCCGGACAGAGGCATACTCATCAGACGAATCGGAACGGATGGGTCATCAGGCCTGGGCACATCCACAAACAATATCTGCGACCCGTCTGCGCTCAGGCGCGGCAGCACGGTCTGTACGTTCCGAGCCTCGACCAGGATTTCAGCGGTTGGCTGATCGATCTCCTGTTTGAACAGTTTCCAGGCGCCATTCCGGTCAGAGAGAAACAGAACGGAAGTGCTGTCCGGCATCCAAGCGGTGGGTTGATTTGTATTTTCGTCCATGGTCAGGCGACGAGGCGTTGTCAAGCGGTGTGTGGCTTTGTCAAACTCGCTGACAAAAGCCTGAGATTGCGTATTTCCTCGCCACAAGACAAGACGCTTTCCATCCTCCGTGACGCTGAGGCCTCCGATCCACCCCAATCCGTCGCTAACCGGTTCAGGATTCCCTTTTGCCTTCCCGGTACTCTGATCGACTCGGATCGCCCATACTCCATAGCCAATGCGCGCGTTATTCGGGTCTGTCCGTAGCGCGTAAAGGAGCCGTCCATCGGATGCCCAGCAGAGATCTGGCGGAGCAATCCGGTGATCGCTCAAGATCATTTGTGATTCCCCACCGTTTGAGTTACGAGTCTGCAGCGAATAAGTATCCCCGATTGGAGAGACAGCAGGAATGGAATGCCGTTCGATATATGCAATCCGTCGGCCGCCGGGAGCCCAACTCACCGCCGATATTTCGGCACCCAGAGACCCCGACTCTATTAGCTCTGTTGGCCCGACAAACTTATGTGGATTCTCTCCATTGGACGCCGTAAGCCACAACTCACGAACGGTGTTCGACGAGACTCTCCAATTCCATTCCCACCCGCTTTCTTGTCCCCCTGGGGTAGAGTTTCCCCCTTGACCTACCGCAGCTACTACGGTGCGACGGAAGAACGCGATCTGCGATCCGTCGGGGGAGACGGAGCCATCCTCCGCGTCATCGACAAGCATCTGCGGAGTGCCGCCAAGGATGGAAACTTTCCAGACCGAGGCTTTCTGTTCCGATCTGGCGCGCGATGTAACCAGAAGATGAGTACTGTCTGGAAACCAACTGCTGGGAGAAGCGTTGAAATCCTTTGGTAACGGCAACGGACGAGTTTCGCCACCGTCGATCTGGCGCAGATACACACCCGTCGGGTCAGCATAGGCCACGTATTTACCATCAGGAGAGACTACCGCCGCGCGGATGGGCGCTTCCGTAGAATTGGCTGTAATTCGCTTCTCGACGACCGGATGTGGGACACCCCACCTGGCACGCCACAGCGCTCCCGCAGCCAGAGCAACGACAGCGAGTGCGGTAAGTATGAGGTACCAACGGCGATACTTTTCTGATGCGGGTGCGCATTCGCTGCCTACGGTTTCCGGCTGCGTGCCCACAGGGTCGCTGACCGGCTCCGGTGGCGCCGCATTCTCGGAGACCAACCCCGGCGCGCTTGTAGTTTTGTTCACCGGTGCCAGGAACCGGTAACCGCGCTTGGCCGCGGTCTCGATATAGTGCGGATGGTCGGCGTCGTCGCCCAGCGCCTGGCGAATCTTCCGGATGGCAGTATTCAATCCCACATCGAAGTCAACAAAGGTGTCAGCTGGCCACAGCTTCTGCTGAAGATGTTCCCGTGTTACGACTTTGCCGGAGTTCGCCAGCAACTCGACAAGCACTTGAAAGGGCTGCTCTTGCAACTTAATCCGAACGCCGTTCTTGCGCAACTCACCCTCGCCCTCCGACAATTCAAACTGTCCGAAGCGAAAAATGCGATCCGCCGGCGATGCGGCTGAGCCCATCCAGAAGGGTCCTCTACCCGAGCAGGATCATACCCCGGCCAGCCGCCGGCGCATAGAGAGTCCTAATCGGAGTGCCCCAGAAGTGCAGCTTTGCATAGGTGACGTTTTCCTCCTGGATGACGTTAGAGCTGTATCGGAAGCGAACCGGCGCGACAGTTTCGGTTAGCTTGGACCTCAGGAGTTCGCTTTCGATACAGCCGTTTGAAGGAAGCCGCTTTGTTCGCGGCGGACGCTATGGGATTTCAATCGCCTTTGGTTTGGAAGTTGTTGAAAAACAGAGTGCTTGCGGCACGATCTTCGAATCGGAATTCATTGAACTAACCAAGAAGCTCAAGCTCACGATCGCCTCATCGTAACGCGAGGCAGACCATTCTGCAAGACTCCTAGTCTCGAATCTCCGATGTCCCTTCCTTCCGGGCACGCGATAGCGTCCGCCGCAAAGCGGCTTCGTTCAAACGGGCAACCCTCCCATAATCCGGTAAGGTAAGGGTTGACAATCCGGGAGTGATCGAATGATGGTTCCAACCGGAATCTGGATGCACCCCTACTACAGATAGAACCTTTAGAAGTCGAATAAGGAGGTTGGTGAGGGTTGAAAGTATCCAGGAATCCCGCTCGGAAGATCAGTTGCGATTCATCCGGTCATCGAGAAGCAAAACCACACGGTAAAGAACTTCGGCACCGTTAACTACGTCTTGCCAAGAAGTGAATTCCTTCGGGGAATGGCTGATGCCGTCGGTGCTGGGGACGAAGATCATAGCTATCGGCGCAATCTTAGCAATTTGCTGGGAGTCCTGCCCCGCTTCGCTGGGTAGATCCATGGTGGTGAGGCCGAGGGACTTCGCGGCGTCACGGATGACGGCCTGCAGGGCGGGATCCGTCGGAGCCGGCTCCGTATCGTCTACTGATGTGCAGAGCGTCACGACGTTCTCTTCCTTGTCGATCTGCTTGAATTTCACTTGGAGATTCTCCCACATGGGAAAGCTGCACGATTCTTTCGCTTGCGACAGAGGCAAGCAAAGGCTCTTGGGGACTGGATTGAAGTGGAAGACCTGAACTCGATCTTCAGGTAGTGGCGATAGGATCGAGTGGGAAGTACTTTTCTCTAAACAGTCGGAAATGTTCCCTCATTCGGATCGCATCGTCGGGAATGGTCTTTTCTAGTCTTGCGGTTAAGTCTTCGAGGTAAAAAACGCTCACCCGGTTTTGGTACTTCTCTGACAGACAGTTCTTGAGAAAACCGATCTCTTCGGTCAGGCAATTGTTCGCCTTCGGAACAATGCACACGAGCGTGTCGCATGTGCCAACGTCGAGATTCCAAACGTTTCGCATGAGTTGATAATGCTTCAAGAAGACGTCACACGAGCAATAACTCGGGTCGAACTTGCCATTCAAGGCTGCCGAGTAGATAGTTTGAAATTTTGATATGTGCGAGACATCAGTCTTGGCTTTCCCGAAGTCGGGTTCCGTCAGCTTAATTTCAAATAGCTTTCGAGCTTTCGTTGTCTGGCAGCAAAAGTCGAAGTTGGTGCCCTCGGACGGAACAAGTACAACTTCAAACCGCGCATCTTCTATCGCGTCGTCAAACGAAAATGTTTCACGCAAACTCTGCAAGTACTTATTGTGACTTATTGTCTTCGGCGATAAGAGGAAAGAACAGATTGAAACACATCGCATGCGACGACGAGAGGTGGTGGAAGTCCGAATGCAGCTTAATCGTGGTGCAACGGAAGTACTTCCAGAACTCCTCTCGATAAGGTTCCAGAATGTTCAAGTGCTGATAACCAAATGGGAGAATGTGGGCATATTCTCGATGGTTCTTCCGCCAAATGCCATTTGGGTTGACGCCGAGTGCTGACACCTTGTAATCGGCTAGATGTCGCCACATCTCTTGCTTGTAGGAGAGCGTCTGCGTGGCACGCTTCATTGTGTGGTCCTCCGGGGCGCAAATTGCTTTTAGCGAGAGTTATATCCCACCATTTCTGATTTGACGGCGAAGATGGGTTTTGTTTCCCACGGGTTCGGGAATATTCGCTCTTGACACAAAACACGTGACCTGCCCCCTCTCCCATTACACGTTGGGCGTAACCATTTGGGCATGAGCAGAAAATGTCCAGAACGCCCCGACTCAGCCCCTCTTGATCGGTTGCCTGCCGATGTCCTCCTTCGACAGGAGCCAGACGAGGAAGAAGACGAAGAGGAAGATGAAGGCGACGGCAAAGAAGACGACGATGACGAAGGCGACGACGGCTACTCGGAGTGAGCACGGCAAGCCGACCATTACATTTTCTAAGCTGGTCGATAAGCTTCAACAACATTACGGTGCTCCTGCGCCGCCGCCCTCGACTGACCCACTGGAGCTAGTCATCTGGGAAAACATCGCTTATCTGGCGAGTGACAAGCGTCGTGCGGAAGCATTCTCCACGCTAAAACAAACGATTGGAACGCGTCCCGAACGGATTCTCGCCGCCAAACACTCCGCTCTAGCTGCTATCGGCAAGGCTGGCATCCTCCCCGACGTGAGTGCGGAAAAGCTTCTGTCGATTGCTAAAATTGCGTATGAGGAGTTCGACAGCGACCTGCGTTCTGTTCTCAAGAGGCCATTGCCCCAAGCGAAGAAAGTTTTGAAGAGATTTCCCAGCATCGGCGATCCGGGCGCGGAAAAGATACTCTTGCTTACTCGTTCCTATCCGGTGATGGCACTCGATTCAAATGGCTTGCGAGTGCTGTGTCGAGTGGGCTTCGCCGAGGAGTAGAAGAATTACCCAGCCACATACCGTTTGGTTCTGGATGCGATACATGGGCAACTTCCCAGAGACTATGATTCGCTGATCCGGGCACATCAGTTGCTCCGGCAGCACGGTCAAGAACTGTGCAAGCGGTCAAAGCCGCGCTGCACCGAATGTCCGGTCAGAGATAGCTGCAACTACGGTCGGAAGGTTTGATTAGCGGTTTACCAAGGGCGCGAGGTGTACCCGGTGAGGTCAGCAAATGGAGTATTTGATCGGCTTGATACTGTCTTTGGCGGTGGCTGGTTTTGCGGCGGCTATTGGCTTTGACCGCGAACGTGCCTTTTATCCAACCGTGGTGATCGTGATCGCCTCCTACTATGTATTGTTCGCTGCGATGGGAGCTTCTAGGCGCACACTGATCATTGAAATCGTTGTCGCAGGCGGGTTCTTGCTGGTTGCCGTCCTCGGCTACAGAAAAGACTTCTGGTTAATAGTCACTGCCCTTATTGGGCACGGCATTTTCGACTTCGTCCATCACTTTTTCATCGACAATCCCGGCGTACCGCACTGGTGGCCGGGTTTTTGCTTGGCATTCGATGCGCTTCTCGGTGGGTTCTTGGCGGTGCGCCTGATAAGACACCCTGACTTGTCTCGCGGCACCTAGCGTGCGCAGTGCTATTCCATCTGCACGCGGACACTTGGCTATGCCGCAAATGACCCTGTAGGCACTGGTTTAAGATGCGGATACTGCCTTAACCAGTTTGGAGGAAACGAGCATGCCACTCTTGGCGGACACTTTCGAAGGTTCCGGAACTAGCCAATGCTTTCCAAAGCGGAGTTGTGGCGGCAAAAAGGGTATCACGCGGCCGCACATGCTAATAGCTGCGGGGTTCGTGCTCATTGCCAGCTTGGCCTCAGCACAGCAGCACTGTCGCAAGATCGACATCGACAAGTCCAGCGGGTTGTGCACGGTACCCGACCCTGCCCTCACGCCGGGCGAGATGGACTCGTCGCTCGCGTGCGTATCGAACGCCGACCGTCCTCGCAGCGTCACAAACTCCGAGAAAGATGCGATTCTCAGGACCTACGGGTATCCAGCAGGCACAAAGAAGTCTACGGGAGAGTTCGATCATTGGCTTCCGCACTGGATGGGAGGCTCGGACACGGCGATAAACATTTGGTTCGAGCCGCATGCAGGCAAATTCGGCTCGCTCGCCAAAGACAAGGTAGAACTCCTGCTCTGGCGAAAAGTGTGCGTGAATAAGACGATGACTCTCAAACAGGCGAAGGCAGCCTATCTGAACGGGTGGACGAAGCTACTTCCCCAACGTTGAGAGAGTTCGTTTCGGCAATCTCCAGTCAGTGTCAGCCAATTCACAGAAGGCGACCGAAGATCGAAGCTCTGGCAACGATCTGCTCCACCAAAACTCCGTCTTGAACGAATGGTTCGAGCGCGGTGGCTATCTGTGCCTCAAATTTCTCCTGCCCTCCAGCAACGACTTCCGGCGACGTATTGGACCTAGAGAGTGCACGCCCGATTAGGTCAGAGATGGTCACTTGACAACGTTCGGTAGCCGATATCTCGCCCAGCGCACTGAAGCACGAGTCCACAAACCATTCGCTCGGAACAACCCGATACTGTTTCTCTTCCGGTCGTCCCGACGCCCAAGCACTGCGCACCTTGCGATAGGGTTTCACCCAAGGGGTTTCCGGCGTCTCAACACCGGAGGCTCGGCAAAGCAGGATGCGACCGGAGCCGGGGGCGAGAATCCGCTCAAGTACCTTCAAGGTCGGCGTGCGTTCCAGCCAATGATGGGCGCGGCCAATAGTGATGACATCGTAGGTTTGAGTGGTTGGGAATTCCTCAATGCGACCCTCGATCAGGGAGAGTCCAACCCCTGCTTGCGCCGCAGCAGACCTTGCTGCCGCGATCATTCCGGGTTCGGGGTCGAGACCTGTGCAGCTTCCGACAAAAGGTGCAACACCAATGGCTAGCATGCCGGGTCCGCAGCCAACGTCGAGCAAGCTCTCGTCGCCACGCAGACTGATCTGCTCCGCGACTTTTTGGAAAAACTTTGGCGGATAGGGCTCCCGGTAGCGGCCGTAGAATTCAACGGTTGACGCGAAGCGACCCATTCACTTTAGTTTAGGCTTGCGGTAAGAGGATTTGCAGCCCGGAAACGGAGTAAACATTGAAGAAGCTTTATGAGGGGAGGGTCGGTGCCTAAACAGAAGAAGGAACCCGGCTCGCTGAATGGTTGGCGACAGATCGCCGATTTCTTGGGTCAGCCAATATCAGTGGCCGAACGGTGGGCAAAATCCGGGATGCCCGTTACTCACGATGGTCGCCACGTGAAGGCTTCGCCCAACGAATTGAACTGCTGGCTGGGTCGGGAATCCGCTGGGGAGCCCGTTCAGATAGCGACCGAATCTGCCGATCTTACTTCCGAATTGAAACGCGGACTTTCGTTTGTGCGGAAACACGCACCGGCTCGGACGAACAAGCGAACCTCGTAAAGCAAACACAAGCCATGGTTGTGGACTACGCAGGATTGCCCCTGCCCTGACATAGATGATCGGCAGCCAGCCGGATACAGAATAGGGAGAGCAGGAAAGCGATTCCAGAACAGAGGATCGGCTAGCCGTGATCAAGAGAGAGGCTAATTGGCCGAGGAGATCAACACGATCATCTCGAAGGCTGAGGGGCAGTATCAAGTCCTCTATGCCTTGCTGGAACAACAAGCATCGGCTGCCCAGGAACCGCGCCCTCTTTGGCGCTGTCCCAAATGTGGCGGCCCCATCGTGGTCATCGAGAGACTTACCGCGGCCCAGCTCCAACTTCGTTCTCCACCC
>Ga0066789_10001385_pt1 | contig 10444 bp, 7 predicted proteins | sample OrgsoiDNA2013049_FD_70960 | JGI IMG/M metagenome (GOLD analysis project Ga0066789, IMG submission 70960) | Permafrost soil microbial communities from the Arctic, to analyse light accelerated degradation of dissolved organic matter (DOM) -... | ecosystem: Environmental > Terrestrial > Soil >...
TCGGTCTGGCCACTGCGGCCACCGTCGTGGCGTCGCAGGCCCTGATTTCCGGGGCGTTTTCGCTTACCCGGCAGGCGGTACAGCTCGGCTACCTGCCGCGAGTCACGGTCGTGCACACCTCGGGCAAGACGGAAGGCCAGATTTTCATTCCCGAGGTCAACCGCTTGCTCATGGTGGCGTGCGTGGCGCTGGTGCTGAGCTTCCGAGCATCCAGCAATTTGGCCGCCGCCTACGGCATTGCGGTGACCGGCACGATGGGGATCACGTCCATTCTTTCGTACTGGGTGGCGCGCGACCGCTGGGGCTGGAGCATCCTTCGCGCCGGCAGCTTCCTCGTGTTCATTCTGACTATTGATCTGTCGTTCTTTATCGCGTGCTCGGCCAAGATCGCGAGCGGCGGCTGGTTCCCCTTGGCCCTGGCGTGCGGAATGTTCAGCGTGATGGTCACCTGGAACAGGGGCCGCACGTTGCTCGGCGAGAAGATCGCCGCGGATACGCTACCGCTGTCGCTTTTTCTCGCCGATGTGGAAGAGATGAAGCCCTACCGGGTGTCGGGGACCGCGGTCTTCTTGGCGTCCACCCGACGAGGCACGCCGAGCGTGCTTCTGCACCACTTCAAGCACAACAAGGTGTTGCATAAGCAGGTGGTGATTCTGTCGGTGACGACCGATGCCGTGCCCGAAGTGCCCGAGCTGCAGAAGATCCGCCTGAAGAAATTCAACCAGGGCTTCTGGGCCGTGACCGCGCACTACGGGTTCATGGAAAGTCCGGACGTGGCGGATATCCTGCGTCGCTGCCGCGCCCGCGGACTCGAAACCGAGGTGGGCGACACCAGCTTCTACCTGGGGCGCGAGACCCTGATTCTCAAGCCCGGCGGAAAAGGCATGGCCGACTGGCGCAAGTACCTTTTCCGCTTCCTGTCGCGCAATGCTCGCTCGGCCACCGACTTCTTCGCCATTCCGCCCAATCGCGTGGTGGAAATCGGCGCGCAGATCGAGATCTAGCCCAGGGCTAACGATCCCTTAGGGGACGCAGCGCTTTGCGTGGCCGAGCCAGCAGCGCGAGCAATCCGAGCAGCACGAGCCACGCCGCGGGCGCAGAACCGCCGCTCGCCACCGAGCAACCGCCCCCGCCAGTCTTGGCTGCGGTCTCGGTCGAGGTCTGCGTAGCGGTCGTGTTGGACGTGTCCGACGTGCCGGGCGTGACTGGCGGCGTGGTTGTGCCTTTGGTGGTCGCGCCGGCGTCGGCGCCTTGATTGGCAGTCGGGCTAGTGCCACCGTGATCTCCGACGGCAACCGAACCGTAGGGGGACTGGCAGGTCTTGGCCGACGTGGTCGTCGATGTGGCGGTCGGCGCAGGCATGGCCGCGCCTGCGTCCATGACGATAAGGATGGGTTGGCTGCCACCCGGCACGACGTCCTTGCACGTCGACGGGGAGCGACAGTCGCTGTCCGTCGTGCAGGTGAGCTGGCAGGTGCCTGGGAATGACGTCGTTGTTACACAGGTGCTCGTCGTGCCAGCATCGACAGGCACCGGCGGAATCGCGATGCCGCTGCCACCACCGGCTCCTGACGAGCTCGACGTGCCGCCGCCCGAGGAAACGGTGCCGCCGCTCGCACTGCCGGCCGAGGCGGAGCACGTGCCCTGGGTGACTGGCTGGCACACGAAACCGTCGCCGCAGTCCGAGTTGGCATTGCACGATTTGTAAACGCAGGACCACGTCGTGGTCTCGGTACACACGGGCGTGGTCGTAATCGGCGTTCCCGCGTCGGGGCAGAGCATGTTGGCCGGGCAGGCGGGAGCCGTACCGCCGCTGCCGCTGCAGCTCGTGCTGGTCTGGCTGTGGCAAACCATTCCATAGGCGCAGTCGCTGTCCGTGGCACAGGTTTGGGTTTGGGCGTGAGCCACGCTGGCCAAGCACAGAGCGACGGTCGTCGCAGCGGTGGACACAAACGAGAGTGAGGTCATGGGATTTCCCTTTGAGGCGGTTTGTCCTCAGGAAAAAGCATGGCCCATGCCATCGGATTGCCCAAGCTCAGACGCAAATTCGCCCGTTTTCCCGCCACCTACGCGCTGTCCGGCTCAAGGACGATTCAGAATTCTGACGGCCGATGGCCCCCGGTATGCAAAATCCGAGGTCGGACGGTACCGGTCGCAGTAGAGTCTCATTGCAGAGGTTCCTCGTGCATGCGCTTAGCGTTACCGCCGTTGTGCTCGTCCTTCTTGCAGCCTCGCCGCGGCCGTCGTTTCAGGCCTTCCAGGCAAGCCAAGGCCCGGTGCCAGGCGCCGTGGCCGAGCGCATGCGCGAGCATTCCTGGCACGACGGCTGCCCGACGACCATCGCGGAGCTGTCGTACCTGCGACTGCCTTATTTCGGTTTCGACGGAGCGGTTCACCAAGGCGAGCTGGTGGTCCACCGCGAGGTTGCGACGGACGTGATTTCCATCTTCAAAGCGCTGTTCGAGCAGCACTTTCCGATCGAGAAGATGCGGCTCATCGACGCGTACGCGGGCGACGACGACGCTTCCATGGCCGATAACAACACGTCGGCTTTCAACTGTCGTTTCGTTCCTGGCAAGCCGGGTGTGTTTTCCAAGCACAGCAGTGGGCACGCCATCGATGTCAACCCACGCCTCAATCCCATGATCGTGGGCGCCGCGGTATTTCCGCCGAGTGCCGCAGCCTTCGTCGACCGAAAGGGGACGGCGCCGGGCTTGATTCGCCCTGGCGACCCCACCACGAGCGCATTTCTCCGTTACGGCTGGATCTGGGGCGGGACCTGGCAATCCATGAAAGACTACCAGCACTTCGAAAAATGACATACAGCGTTGTTAGGGGACGATTTTCGTCTTTTCGTGGCCCGAGGGGCTTGTCCTTGGCCATGGCCCACAGGATCATGCGTACCGTGTTCCGGACATCGAGGCTCCCGTCGTGATTCGCGGAAAGAAAGTCGTGGTCGTCATGCCCGCCTACAACGCGGGCAAAACCTTGCGCGCCACCTGCGCCGAGGTTCCTGCCGACATTGTGGACGAAATCATTCTGGTCGACGATGCCAGCCGCGACGAGACGGTGATGGTGGCGAAGGAGCTTGGCCTCAAGACCGTCGTCCACCCCAAGAACCGCGGCTACGGCGGCAACCAGAAGTCCTGCTACAAGGCCGCGCTCGAAGCCGGTGCCGACATCGTCATCATGTTGCACCCGGACTACCAGTACACGCCCAAACTGGTCTCGGCCATGGCCTACATGCTGGAATCCGGGCTTTACGACGTGGTGCTCGGCTCGCGTATCTTGGGCGGCCAGGCGCTCAAGGGCGGAATGCCGCTTTACAAGTACATGAGCAATCGTTTCCTGACGATGGCTCAGAATATCCTCATGGGAGCCAAGCTTTCGGAATACCACACTGGCTACCGCGCCTTTACGCGCAAGGTGCTCGAAACCGTGCCCGTCGATCGCAATTCCGACGACTTCGTTTTCGATAACCAGATGCTCGCACAAATCCATTTCATGGGGTTTTCCATCGCCGAGGTGACGTGCCCAGCCAAGTACTTCAAAGAAGCATCGTCCATCAACTTCGTGCGCAGCGTGCGCTACGGCTTGGGTTGTCTGTGGACGGCCCTGCAGTTTCGTCTGACGAAGATGCGAATCCACCAAGCCGCAATTTTCAAGACCTGATCCCAGTACGCATGCGACGTTTCGGTTTGTCTCTCGTGTTGCTCGTGGCCCTGCCTTTTGCGTGCAGAATGGACGCCTCGGGGTTGGGCGCCGGCCGGGCTTCTGGCAGCGGCGGGCGCGACAGCGCAAGCGGAGGCGTCAGGGACGCCGCGGTGGCGGACGGCTCGGCAATAATCCCAAGCGACGGCGCCGGTGGCGGCCGCGCCGATGCGGCTAGCGGCGCAGACTTGGCCAGCAAGACCGGCGCTGGCGGCACGGCTGGAATTGGCAGCGGTGGCTCTTCCGGCGCTGCGGGCGGCGCCCTCGGCACGGGCGGCGTATCGCCGGCGTTGGGCGGAACCCTCGGCACGGGCGGCGCATCGCCCGCCGCGGGCGGAACCCTCGGCACGGGCGGCGTATCGCTGGCGTCGGGCGGAACCCTCGGTACGGGCGGTGCTGAAGCGTCGGGGGGCGCGTTCTCGGTAGGTGGCGTGCCTGGCACGGCCGCGTCGCTCGCGCTTGGCGGCGCGGTAGGAGTTGGAGGAACCGCGAGTGCTGGCGGCGTGTCCGAGGCGGGTGGCGTGTCGGTGCCCGATGCTTCGATGGCGGTCGATTCCAATCCACCGCCTCCTCCGACCCCGACCTCGCTGTGCGCCGACCGCGGCGGCACCTATCAACCTTCAGGTTGTTTCTTCGACTGCCACGCACGGGGATCGTGCCCAACCATCGTGAAATGCCCGGGTGACCAAGCGTGCAACGTCGACTGCGGTACCAACGGCTGCGCCGCGGGTGTCGATGGCTCCCTCGCGGCAAGTTGCACCGTCACTTGCAGCGGTGGCAACGCATGCGCCGGGCCAATCCAATGCTCGGGTTCGAATTGCCACGTGACCTGCGGCGATAGCACTTGCAGCGGGACGATTACCAGCAACGCCTCGGCCTCAGAAATTGTTTGCAGCGGACAAAACAGCTGCACGAGTGCCATTACCTGCTCGGGAGACAGTTGCACCACGACCTGCGCCGGAAACGGGTCATGCCCGGCCGGCGTGTCTACCTACGCCTCGACCAACGCGGTCGCCTGCACAGGCCGCGGCTCTTGCGCGCAGAAGGTCCAGTGCGCCGGTGCCACCTGCACCATCAACTGTTCTGGGCAAGGATCCTGTGGTGCTGGGACGACGTGCAATGCCGGTAGTTGCCTCTAGCTCTGTCGGAAGGCGGCCGGGCGTGCGCCAGGTTCTGGCTGCCTTGGCCCTAAGAACGGTGTATGGTTTGGCGTCCACGCGCGTCTGTACCCCGGGGGCTTGCGCGTTTTCCCACACTAAGATCAACGGGCATTGACACTCTATATGGAAGGCTTTCCGCGACGCTTCGGTGGGTATGTCCTGGTCAAGCCCCTGGCGCGCGGGGGCATGGGGGCGCTGTATCTGGCGCTGCACGGCCAGCGCGGTATGGAAAAGCTGTGTGTGGTCAAGACCGCGCTGCCCCACCTTATCGAAAAGGGCTACCTGCAGCGGTTCAAGGACGAGGCGAAGGTTGTTGTGCGTCTGTCGCACGGGAACCTGGTGGGCGTTTTCGATGCGGGCCAGGTCAAGGGCGAGATCTTCCTCGGCATGGAATTCGTCGAAGGCAAGGATCTGCGCGCGGTATGGAACCGCTGCGCGCAGAAAGGCATCGCGTTTCCGTTGCCCGTGGCAGTTCATATGGCCAAAGAGCTGCTGCGCGGCCTGGGTTACGCGCATACCTTCGAAGGGCTCAAGCTCGTCCATCGCGACGTCTCGCCGCCCAACGTGCTCTTGTCGTACTCAGGCGAAGTGAAGCTGACTGACTTCGGTCTCGCCACCTCGACGCTGAAGCTGGAAAAGACGGCGCCCGGTGTGGTCTATGGCAAGGTCAGCTACATGGCGCCCGAGCAGGCGCGCGGCGAGCCGCTCGACGGCCGCACGGACCTTTATGCTGCGGCCATCATCCTGTGGGAGCTGCTCACGGGCCGGCAGCTTTTCGCTGCCGCGCAGGCGCGGGGTGGCGGCGATGATGCGCAGGATGATTTGCTCGAACGCGTTCGTCATCCGCAGATCATTCCGCCGTCGCAAAAGGCGAGCCGCGTGCCGCGCGAGCTGGACATCATTCTCAGCAAAGCGCTGAGGGAAAAACCCGAGGATCGTTTCCAAAGCGCCGAAGAATTCCGCATCGAGCTGGCAGCATTTCTTGCCAAGAATGCGCCGGCGATGGACGGCCACCAGGTCGCGCGTTTCTTGCGCGATTTGTTCAGTGACATCATCGCCAAAGAGCGCACTGAGCGCGACGAGGTCATTCGTGAGGCGGTGGGCCTGCTCGAAGGCGCAAGTAGCGTGCAAGTCACGCCCGCACCGTCCACGTCGGCCGAGGATTATCTCGCGCAGGCCCAGCTAGACCCCGAGCACGGCGACCACATCGAGACGGCACCGCTCGGACACCGCAAATCCCCGCCCGCGCCTCCCACGCCAAAACCGCTCGAAGAAGGCTCGCGCATGGTGGGCGCGCTTTTGTCGGGCCGCTACCAGATCAAGCGCTTGTGCGGCGAAGGTGGCATGGGGCGCGTGTACGAGGCCGAGCACATCGAAATCGGCAAACGCGTCGCCATCAAGGTCTTGCATCCGGCGTACTCGCGCACGCCGGATCTTGTAGAGAGATTCCGTCGCGAAGCGCGCGCAGCTTCACGCATCGAGCATCCCAACGTGGTCAGCGTTACCGATTTCGGCACGACGGACGACGGATCCCTGTTCTTCGTGATGGAATACATCGAAGGCATCGAGCTTGGGCTGCTCATCCATCGCGAAGGCGCGATCCCGCCGGTGCGGGCTTTGCGCATCGCCGAGCAAATGTGCGAGGCTCTGCAAGCCGCACACAACGTAGGTGTCATCCACCGTGACCTCAAGCCCGAGAACATCCTGCTCGTGGTTCCCGGCAAAGATAACCGCACGTCGTCAGCGCAGTCGAATCCTGCGATGGAGGCCCGGGCGCCCATCGACTTCGTGAAGGTGCTCGACTTCGGCATCGCCAAGAGCGCCGAAATCGAGGACGGCACGTCGCGCAGAGGCAAACGCCTGACTCGTCCAGGCGTGGCGATGGGCACGCCCGAGTACATGGCGCCCGAGCAAGCGGCCGGTCACCCCGCCGACCCGCGTTCCGATATCTACGCCGTAGGCTCGATCATCTACGAGATGTTGTGCGGGAACCCGCCCTACGAGGGCGACAACGTCATGGAGGTGCTGCACAAAAAGGCCAACGAGTCGCCAGCGTCGCTGGCGGCCTTGCGTCCCGAGCTTTCGCGTGGCGTGGTGGCGCTGGTCGAACGGGCGATGGCGCGTTCGGCCGACGATCGGCCGCGCAGCATGGCCGACTTGGCATACGAGATTCACCTGCTGGAAACGGCGCTCACCGTGACGCCGCCGCCGCAATCGCTGCGCACGCCGGGAGCATTGTCGCGCGACGATGCCATGGGCGGCTACCAGGCAGTATTCGGCGAAGCATCGGAGACGCGGGTGGTACGCCCGTTCGCTACTCGCCGACGCTATTACGTGGCTGGCGCAGCGGTCACCGTATTGCTGGCGTTGTTCGGGATCTTTCGCCTCGCGCAGGTGCTGCGCGGACGTTCATCCCCCGCCGGGGACGCGCCGGTTGCGGTGTCGACGACGGCTTTGGCCGCAGTCGCGACGACGCCGCCGCTGCCGATGCCGCCACCCATGGACGCATCCATCGACGTTCAGCCGTCGGCGCACGACGAGATCGAACAGCCGTCCGAGTCAGCCGCGAGTGAAACGCCCGAACGGACCAAGCGCGAACCGGCGCACGGACGGCCCCCGGTGGTGCCAGCCAAGCCCAACGAGGAAATGGTGCGCGAAGCGCAGCAGCTTCTGCACGCACAACGCTACGACGACGCACGCGTGGCCTTTCGCAAGCTGCTCGCCGCTAAACAGACCAAGGGACTTGCTGCCGCAGGCCTGGCGAAGATCGCGTTCCAGGAAAAGAACTACAAGGAAGCCGTCGAGCTCGCCCGTGAGAGCGCGCATACGGGCGGTGGCGCCGAGGCCCGCGTGCTGCTCGGCGACGCCTACTTCAAGCTGGAGAAATTCGACGACGCCAAGCGCGCCTACAGCGAGGCGCTCAAGCTCGATCCCAACAATCGCGCCGCCGGGCAAGGACTGCGGCTCGTCGAAGGCCGCTAAATAGCGGAAACGCTCGGTCGGGAGCACTGGTAGACTAGCGGTCCTACGGCGATGGCGGTCAGCTTTCCCCGACAGTTCGGTAAGTACGTTTTGCTCAAGCCCTTGGCCAAGGGCGGGATGGGCGAAATCTACGTGGCCGCCCTGGGACAGCTCGACGGCTTCGACAAGCTGTGCGTGATCAAGAAGGTCATTCCCGAGAAGTCCGATGCGGGCAAGGCCCAGCGCTTTCTCGACGAGGCCAAGGTCGTCTTGCGGCTCACGCACTCGGGCCTGGTCAACACGTTCGACAGCGGCCAAGTCGACCGCGAATTCTACATTGCGATGGAGATGGTCGAAGGCAAAGACCTGCGCGAGGTATGGAACCGCTGCGTGCGCGTCCGCCACCGCATTCCGATTGAAGTTGCGCTGCAGGTGGCGCGCGAAGTGGCGCGTGCGCTTTCCTACGTGCACACCTACGGCGACTTGCACCTCGTCCATCGCGATGTTGCTCCGCCCAATATCATGCTGGCCTACAACGGCGACGTGAAGCTGACCGACTTCGGACTGGCTCGCAGCGCCCTCAAACAGGAGCACACCCAGCCCGGCGTGGTTTTCGGGCGCGCGGCGTACTTGGCGCCCGAACAAGCGCGTGGCGAGGTCGCAGATCCGGGCACCGACGTGTATTCGCTGGCCGTCGTGCTGTGGGAGCTTTTGACGGGCCACCAGTACTTGCAGATTTCCGGGCTCGATCCGGCGGCAGCGCTTTCCATGGTCCGTCATCCCAAGCCTGCGCCGCCTTCGTCTCGTGCGCCGTGGGTGACGCCAGCGCTCGACAGCGTGCTCATGCAAGCGCTCGCTCCCGATCGCACCAAACGTTTCGCCACCGCCGAGGAGTTTCGCCTGGCCCTTTCCGAGGCCATCGCCGAGGCAGCGCCGCGAACCGATGCCGCGCGTGTTTCCGAGCTGATGCACGCCATTTATACAAAAGCCATCGCCGAGGAGGCTGCCGAGCGCGAGCGTTTCATGAAGGAAGTGCTGCCCGCCTTTCGGGCCTCGGTGACGCCGGTACCCGTCGAGGAGAGCGGCCGGCGCTCGACCGAGACGGCCAGGGCACCCGAGGTGCATCCGCAGCGTGCGGCCGCCGCGCAGGCGCGCAAGTTGGCCAAACGCGCAGCTGCCATGCAGGTACTGGCAGAGCTTGAGCGCGAAGATGCTGCGGCAGAGTCGAGCAAGTAGGACGGAGCCAGTGACCGAAGCGAGCAAGCAGCTTCCGCGCATCGCGGTCGTGACCGTCCTTTTTCGCTGCGAAAAATTCATGTCTGGGCTTGTCGAAAGCGTGGCCGCCGTCGACTATCCGCGCGAGCTGCTCACGTTCCATCTCGTCGACAACGGACCGGGCGACGGAACGCTCGCGGCCGCCAAAAGCGCGATCGAGCAAGTGGCGGGCCTGTTAGCCGCCGTGGTCATCCATGAACCGGGTACCAACGTTGGCTTTGCCGTGGGCAACAACATCGCTTTGCGCGCGGCACTCGACGCGGGCGCGGACTATTGCTTCCTGCTCAATCCCGACGCCACCTTCGAGCCCGCGGCGCTCCGCGAGGCCGTGCACGCAGCCGCCAGCGCGCCCGACGTCGGCTCGGTTCAATCGCTGCTCGTGCTTGGCGACAAGCCCGACGTGGTCAACAGCAGCGGCAACTGCATTCACTATCTCGGCTTCGGCTACGTCGGCGGCTACCTTCGCCCGCGCGCCGAGGTGCCGGCTGCCGCCTGCGACATCGCATTCTCGTCGGGCGCGTGCGTTCTCGTATCGGCGGAAGTCTTGCGCAAAGTGGGGCTTCTCGACGAAACGCTGTGGCTTTATCACGAGGATCTCGACCTCGGCTGGCGCATTCGCTTGGCCGGCTATCGCAACGTCGTCGCACCGTCCAGCGTGTGTCGCCACTTCTACGAATTCTCCCGTGCTTCGTCCAAGTGGTACTGGATGGAACGCAACCGCTGGATCGTGGTGCTCAAGAACTATCGCCTAGCGACCATCGCCTTGCTCTTGCCGCTCTTGATGGTCACCGATCTCGGACTTTTGCTGATGGCGGCCAAAGCCGGCTGGCTCGGCTCGAAGGTGCGCTCGCTGCTGTGGTTCTTGCGGCCGTCGGCGTGGCGCTATCTTTGGCGTGGTCGGCGCGACATCGCGCGAATTCGACGGGCATCCGATCGGCAACTGCTCGAACAGTTTACCGCGGTCATCGACTATCCGGACTTTCGCAATCCGATTGTCGCCCATCTCGTCGAGCCAGTGTGGAAGCTCGGGCTCATGCTGGCGCGTGTGCTGGTCCGCTGGTGATTCCGTGTGAGCGTTGGCTACGCCGTCGGCCGCAAGCCGCGAATGAAATCGCCAACGGCGCCCACGCCCTTTTCGTCGATGAGGCGCAAGGTGGCCGAGCCGACGACGGCGATGTCCACTTTGCCGCGTAGAAATTCCACATCCGCTGCGTCTTGCACGCCGAAACCAAGCGCCAGCGGCAGGTTCGTCGCGGCTCGACAGCGAGTAAGATACGCATCGAGATCGTCAGAAAAAGCGGTCTGCGATCCGGTCACGCCTTTGCGAGCCACACAGT
>Ga0066789_10001386_pt1 | contig 10443 bp, 6 predicted proteins | sample OrgsoiDNA2013049_FD_70960 | JGI IMG/M metagenome (GOLD analysis project Ga0066789, IMG submission 70960) | Permafrost soil microbial communities from the Arctic, to analyse light accelerated degradation of dissolved organic matter (DOM) -... | ecosystem: Environmental > Terrestrial > Soil >...
GAAGCGCTCGTAGAAGGTCGGCGTGCATTCGTTGCGCACGCCGTGCGCGTCGGCGATGTCGACACGATTGAGCCGGGGGTTCTGGCCCACCGTCAGCCTTCCGGCCGTGCCGAAAATCTCGGTCAGCGTTTCATGGCCGTGCGCCATCGTGCGCGATGCGTAGAAGCACGCCATCTTGCCGCCGCTGAATTCACAGGTAGCCACGCCGTTGTCGACGTCGCCGAACTCGCGCAGGCCTTCATGCATGGCGACGACGCCCGTCGCGAACACGCGCACCGGCTGCGGATTGCCCAGCAACCAGCGGGCGAGATCGATGTCGTGGACGGTGCAATCCAGGAAAATGCCGCCGCTGGTCGGCGCGAAACGCACGAAGAATCCCGACGGATCGTTCATGTCCAGATTCTGCGAACGCACGAGGAACGGGGTGCCGATCGATCCGGCCTGGATCTTCTCGTAGGCATCGCGATAGCTCGGATCGAAGCGCCGCCCGTAGCCAACCATCACCTTGAGCTGCGGATGCTGCGCCGCTTGCGCGGCAACATGCTGGCAGTCGGCGAGATCGAGCGACAGCGGCTTTTCGCAGAACACGTGCTTGCCCGCCTCCAGGGCAAGGATGATCTGCTCGGCGTGCAGCGACGTCGGTGTGACAAGGAACACGGCATCGACACCGGTGTCCGCGAGCAGCGCGTCGTAGTTGCCGTAGACGCGCTCGACACCGAGACTTTCGCTTGCCCACTCGAGTTCGTCGGCGACCGGGCTGCACGCGGCGACGAGTTCGGCGCGTGGCACGCGCTGCGCCAGGTTTTCTGCGTGCCGCCGGCCGAGCCGGCCCAGGCCGACGATGCCGACGCGCAACCGCATTCCAGTCACAGTTCGATGACGCGCTTCTCGCGCCACGAACGCGTCGCCGCGTCGGCCAGCTCCAGCGCTTTCACGCCGTCCTGAATCGAGGTGCTAACGGGCGTGCCGTCGTTGATTGCCGCGAAGAAATGCGCCATCTCGTTGGCGTAGGCCACGCGGTAGCGCTCGAGGAAGAAATGTTCGGGCTTGTCCTGGCTCACGCTCACTGCGGTGTGAGCGAGCACTTCGGTCGGCTTGTGATTGCCAGCCTGCAGCATGCCTTTGCTGCCGAGCACTTCGAAGCGCTGGTCGTAGCCATACGCCGCGCGGCGGCTAGTGCTGATCTGGCAGATGCGTTGACGTTTGGTGCGAATGGTCACCGCAGTGGAGTCGATGTCGCCGGCACCACCGATTGCCGGATCGGTCAGGCAACTGCCGGTGGCGTAGACACTCGCCGCCTCGTCGTCGAGAATCCAGCGGAAGATGTCGAAGTCGTGGATGAGCATGTCCTTGAAAATGCCGCCGGAGTGGCCGATGTAGTCGATCGGCGGTGCACCGGGATCGCGGCTGGTGACGATGAGCATTTCCAGGTCGCCGATCTCACCGTCGACCAGGCGCTTTTTGAGCGCGGCAAAAGTCGGATCGTAGCGGCGTTGGAAGCCGATCAGGCAGACGACTCCGGCGCGCGCAACCGCCTGCGCGCAGGCACGAGCCCTCACCACCTCCAGATCGACCGGCTTTTCGCAGAAAATCTGCTTGCCGGCGGCGGCAGCGCGCTGGATCAGGTCGGCGTGGCTGTCGGTGCTGGAGCAGATGATGACCGCACGAATCGCCTCGTCGGCAAGCGCGGCTTCCGCCGTGCGTACTTCGGCGCGGTGCTTCGATGCCAGCTCGACGGCGGCGGTGCGATTGACGTCGACGATGTACTTGAGCTTGACGCCCGGCAGCCGTGCGATGTTGCCGGCGTGAATCTGGCCGATGCGGCCGGCGCCGAACAAAGCAATTTCGATCATCGATCTCTCCCTGAATCTAGCGCTTGAGCATCCATTCGTGCGCGGGGTCGTTCTTGAAATACCACTCGCGTCTTGGTCCCGCCATGACATTCAGATAGTACGACTTGTAGCCATAAGGCACTACGACCGGATGGTAACCGCGCGGCACCATGACCACGTCGTGGTTCTCGACCGCGAGGGCCTGGTCGATCGTGCGGTCGTCGGTGTACACGCGCTGAAACGAAAAGCCCTGCGGCGGGTCGAGGCGGTGATAGTAGGTTTCCTCGAGCGAACTCTCGACCGGCAGGTTGTCGGTGTCGTGCTTGTGCGGCGGATAGCTCGACGAGTGGCCGCTCGGCGTGATGACCTCGACCACCAGCAAATGCTCGGCTGGCTCGGTCTGCGGCAGGATGTCGCACACGAAGCGCTGGTTGAGTCCTTCGCCGCGCACGAAACGCTTCATCGTGCCGGGCTCGATCAGCCGCGCGGGCAGCGACCCGCCGCCGGGCGCGCTGGCGACGCCGATTTCCGCGGCGCCGTGCGCGAGCACGGAGGTTCCTTCGGCGCGCGGAAGATAGACCGCGTACGGCGCCCGATCTTCGAACACGCTCGCACGGCCGCCGATTTCGCTCCAGGTCTGATCCCTGGTGCGCACCGTCACCGTGCCGGAAAGTACGACGATGCACAGTTCGTCGGCAGGCTTCGCGGGCAGCGTGAGTTCTTCACCGGAGCGCAACTGATATGCGGCGAATCCGACGTAGCGCCAGCCGGCGGAGCGCGGCGTGACCTCGACGATCTTCGTCGCGCCTGTTTCAGCCTTGACGAGCAGGTTCATCTCACCTCCACCACACTGCCTTCGATCGACGCAACCAGATCGTGCAGGTGCCGGTATCCTCTCTCGGCGAAGCGATAGCTCGGCGCCACCACCGGATCCTGCTCCGCTTCGACCACGAGCCACCCTTCGTAGCCGTTGTCGTAGAGCAATTGCAGCAACGGCCAGAAGTCGATGGCGCCATCGCCCGGAACGGTAAACGCGCCGTTGATCACCGCCTGCAGAAAACTCCAGTTGCCGTTGCGTGCGAGCCTGATCACCCCTGAGCGCACGTCCTTGCAGTGGACGTGGCGCACGCGCTTGACGTACTTGGCCAGCATCGCGGTCGCATCGCCGCCGGCGAAGGTCATGTGCCCGCTGTCGAACAGCAGACCGACTTCGTCGCCCACCAGCGCCATCAGCTTGTCGACATCGGCCGGCGTTTCGACATATGCCCCCATGTGATGGTGATACGCCACGCGCACCCCATGCGCGAGCGTGTGCCGCGCAAACGCGGTGAGGCGGTCGGCGTACGTCTCCCAATCTTTCGGCCTGAGAAAGCGCGGGCGTTTGTACAGGGGTTCGGGCGCGCCCTGGATGCTGTCCGCGACTTCACCGTAGACCATGACCTTGGCGCCGTTGTCGGCAAGCAGTTTCAGGTGCGGGCCAACGGCGTCGATTTCCTCCTCGACCGAACGTTTCGCCAGTCTCCCCGAATACCAGCCCGATACCAGTTCCAGCCCATGCTTCGACAGCACCTTGCGCAGCGCCGCCGATTCACGAGGGAATTTGTTGCCGAGTTCGAACCCTTGATAGCCGATCGCCTTGCCCTCGCTGAGCGCAACTTCCAGCGGCGTCTCGCCGCCGAGCGAGGGCAGGTCATCGTTGCTCCAGGAAAGCGGGTTGATGCCGATCTTAACGGCGAACCGCCTGTTCATGATTGTTGCCGCCGCTTGTTCTCGACGTACTGTGCTCGCGCGGCGCGCACCTGCTCGCGCTCGGAAACTTCGGCCACGGGAACCTCCCACCACCACCCGCCATCGTCGGTCGTCCGCGCCGGATCGGTTTCGATGCAGATGACGCTGGTGAGATCCGCGGTGCGCGCGCGCTTCAGCGCAGCTTCGAGCTCGGGAATCGTCTTTACATTTTCGGCGAGGGCGCCCAGCGATGCCGCGTTGGCCGCGAAGTCGATGCTCGGCGCGCCGGCAGGCCCCTGCACGCAGTCGGCGAAAAGATTGTTGAACGGCTCGCCGCCAACCGCCTGCTGCAGGCGGTTGATGCAGCCGTAGCCGCGATTGTCGAGCACGACGATGATCAGCTTCTTGCCCAGCAGCAGCGACGTCGCGATTTCGGCGTTGAGCATGAGATAGCTGCCGTCGCCGACCATGACGATGACCTCGCGCTCGGGTTGGGCCATTTTCACGCCCAGCCCGCCCGCGATCTCGTAGCCCATGCAGGAATAACCGTACTCCATGTGATAGCCGCCGGGCGTCGACGTGCGCCAAAGCTTGTGCAGCTCCGCGGGCAATGTTCCCGCCGCGCACACGACGATGTCACGCGTCGTGGAATCAGGCGAGGAACGCTGCACTGCGCCGATCACGTCGCCGTCGTAGGGAAGCTTCGCGTCGCGCGCGCCCGTGATGCGCATGATCGCTGCTCGCCAGTCGTTCGCCAGCGATTTCGCTTTGTCCTGCCACGCGGCATCCGAGCGCCAGTTGCCGAGCGCGCCTGCCAGCGCATCGAGGCCGACGCCCGCGTCGGCGCAGAGGGCAGCGCCGCGCCACTTGAGCGCGTCGAAAGCGTTCACGTTCACGCTGACAAGCTTCGCTTGCGCGAACAGCGAGTGCGAACCGGTCATGAAATCCTGCAGGCGCGTACCGACGGCGATCACCACGTCGGCCTCGCTCGCGAGCGCATTCGCGGCCGGCGAGCCGGTCACGCCGAGCGCGCCGGCCTGCAGCGGATGATCCCAGGCGAGCGCGCCCTTGCCGGCCTGCGTTTCGGCGACCGGAGCCCCGCGCGTTTCGGCGAACCGGCGCAGCGCGTCGCCCGCCAGGCTATAGAGGACGCCGCCGCCGGCGATGAGCAGCGGGCGCTTCGCCGAGCACAGGATCGCCGCCGCGCGCGCAAGCTCGTCCGCCGTCGGGGGCGGCGCCCGAAACACGACGGTGTTCGGCACGAACAGCGCTTCGGGATAGTCGTAGGCCATGGTCTGCACGTCCTGCGGCAGCGCCAGCGTCACCGGTCCGCACAGCGCCGGATCGGTGAGCACGTGCAGCGCGCGCGGCAACGCAGTCAGCAATTGCTGCGGGCTGACGATGCGATCAAAATAGCGCGACACCGGTCGCAGGCAGTCGTTAGCCGAAACGGTGCCGTCCTGGAAGGCTTCGACCTGTTGCAGCACCGGATCCGGCGCGCGCGACACGAATACGTCGCCGGGCAGCAGCAGCACCGGCAGGCGATTGACATGTGCGAGCGCGGCGGCGGTGACGAGGTTGGTCGCGCCCGGCCCGATCGACGTGGTGCACGCCATCATGCGCCGGCGCATGTTCGCCTTGGCGTAGGCGATCGCGGCGTGCGCCATGCCCTGCTCGTTGTGCGCGCGGTAAGTCGGCAGGTCGCGCCGATGCTGGTACAGCGCCTCGCCGACGCCGGCGACATTGCCGTGCCCGAAGATCGCGAACACACCGCCGAACAGTGGCACCGTGCCATCCGGTGTTGCGACCCGTTGCGCAGCGAGATAACGCACGAGCGCCTGCGCCATCGTGAGGCGTATGGTCGCACTCATACTTCGGCGCCTTCCCTCTCGGGTACGCTGCGCGCTTCGCGCCACTGGCGAATCAGCGTCTCGTAGCGCTCGCGCACCAGACGCTTGAGCGTCGCATCGTCGCACTCACCGGCAAGCCATACACGCGACGCGTCGTGAAAAATCGTTCGCCCGACCGCAAATCCGCGACAGGTCTTGCTCGAGCGCGCCTCCCGAAAACTGGCAACGAGTTCGTCGACCGGCGCCGCCAGGCCCAGCAATACGACACCGCGGCAATATGGGTCGCGCTCGGCGATCAGTGCATCGATACCCTGCCACTGCGCCGCGGACATCGGCTCGAGCTTCCACCATTCCGGATAGATCTCCAGGTTGTAGAGCCGCTTCAGCGCGCGCCGCACCGTGTCCGGGGCGCGCGGCAGCTCCGCCGGCGGGATGATCTCGAGCAGCAGTTCGTGGCCGCTCGCCTGCGTCGCCTCGTAGAGCGCTCTGACCTGCGCTTCCTGCTCCAGGCGGTTGTCGATGTCGTCGTCGGGGTGGTACTTCACCAGGCATTTGACGATGTGCTCGCGCGGCCACGCGATCAAATTCGTGCCGACCGATCGGCCGTGGTCGAACTCGAGCGGATTCGAGCCCGGCAATTCGACGGGACGGCCGATCCACCAGCCGCGGCCCGTCGCGGCATTGAGCGCGTCCTGCCCATAGCGATCGTCGCACAAAAGTCCGACCTTGCCGGTCAGGTTGAGCGCCGATTCGGTCTCGGCGACGGCTTCGACAAACAATTGCTTGAGTTTCGCGATGTGCGTTTCATCGACGCGCGCTTCCTGCGCCAGGGCGAAGAATTGGTTGCGATGGTCGAAAGCGAACGCAAAGACTTCGTCGTGCCGCGTGCGCGGTGCCGTCACCCGGTGCAGGCGAGTGAGCATCGCGTCCTGGTCCGGGCGCGGAATGCTGTCGGCGTTGGCGAGAAAGTAGTCGAGTTCGATCCGGGTCGGCATCGCCGGTGCGCAGCCATGACGCGATACGACGAGTGCACCGCAGGCGTTGGCGTAACGGCTGCAAGCGTCGTATTCCTCGCCGCGCACCCAGCCGGAGAGAAACCCCGACGAAAACGCATCGCCCGCGCCGAGCACATTGAGCACCGCCACGTTGACGCCCTTGCCGTTGTACGCGTCGTCGAGCGAGCGCGGAATCGCGCCGTCGATCACCGCGCAACCCATCGGCCCGCGCTTGACGACGAGCACGGCTTTGCTGACCGCGCGCACGGCAGCGAGCGATTGCATGATATCGGTGCTGCCGCCGGCGATGTTGAACTCCTCGATCGTGCCGATGGCCAGATCGATCTTGGGCAGAATGCGCTGCAGATGCGCGGTGACCGTGTCGGAGTGGATATAGCGCGTTTCGCCGTCGCCGCGATTGGTCAGCCCCCACAGCACCGGCCGGTAGTCGATATCGAGCACCGTGCGCACGTCGTTCTTGCGCGCGCGATCGAGCGCCAAATTGCTGATGCGGTTGATGTACTCGGTCGAGAAGTGCGTGCCGGTGATGAGCAGGGCGCGGCTGCTCGCGATGAACGATTCGTCGACGTCGGTTTCGGCGATGGCCATGTCGGCGCAGTTCTCGCGCATGAAAATCAGCGGAAACGTATCCTTGTCCTTGATGCCGAGCACGACCGCGCCGGTGAGCCGTTCCGGGTCGATGCTGACGTGGCTGACGTCGCAGCCTTCACGGGCGATGGTCTCGACGAGGAAGCGGCCGTTGCCGTCGTTGCCGACGCGCGAGATCAGCGCGGCCTTGAGGCCGAGGCGCGCGCAACCGAACGCGGTGTTGGCGGACGATCCGCCAAGATACTTGGCAAAGCTGGTAACGTCCTCGAGCCGCGCACCGATCTGCTGCGCATAGAAATCGACCGCAAACCGGCCGAGGCAGATGACGTCGAGCGCGCGGTCGGCCGCAAAGCGGGTGGAATTTTGCATGGTCTCTTTGGAAGTGCTGCCTGGCGTCCGATGGGCCGCGAAGCCTTCAACGCACGTTTGCGCCATCGACGTGCGGCTCTTGATGGCGCACTTACCGGGAATTGAGAATTTTCGCGGAGATCGCCCTTTACCGCAAGCAGCATCGGCCTGTCGCATTGCTGCAATAGCATATGATGCCGGCACCGCCTCGTCCTGCCGAAGGAAGCCATGTCGATAACTGCCCGCTATACCGCTGCACAAGCCATCGCCGCCAAGGCAGGTCGCGTTGCACATGACTATTTCGTCCGCCGCGGCACGCTGGCTGTCGAAGCCAAGGGCGCGCAGGACTTCGTCAGTCACGCCGATCGCGCGGTCGAGGCGCTGATTCGCGCGGAAATCCTGCGCGAATTCCCAGGCGACGCGTTCCTGGGCGAGGAGTCCGCAGCCACCTTTCTCGGCACCGATGCAAGCCTGTGGGTGGTGGACCCGATCGACGGCACGCACAACTTCCTGCGCGGTTCACGCTACTACTGCGTGTCGATTGCCTACGTCGTGCATGGACAGCGCGAAATAGGCGTCGTCTGCGACCCTGAGCATGACGAGGTTTTTCATGCGCGGCGCGGCCACGGTGCATGGTGCGCTCGCGGCCGCGCCGAGGAGCGGCTGCATGCCAGCGACTGCGACGCGTTGTCGCGCGCTTTTGTCTGCCTCGGACATCATGATCGCGGGCCGGACCCGCGCTACATGGCGATCCGCCAGAAGCTGATGGATAGCGGCGTGGCCATGCGCAACATGGGCGCCGGGGCATTGCAGCTCGCGCACGTCGCGGCCGGACGCTACGACGGCTTTATCGAGCTTTCACTCAACGCATGGGATGCGCTGGCGGGGCTGCTGCTGACTGCGGAAGCGGGTGGCTATGCCGCGCCGTTTCCCGGGCCGGCCGGTTTGCACAAGCCGGCGCCGGTGCTGGCGTGCGCGCCCGGGATTGCTACGGACCTGACCAAGCTGGTCGGCGTCTGGTAACGCTGCGCGAACGAGTTGCGTCTATTTCTTTTTCGCGAAATCCCCGGCAAAGAACGCGGCGAACGTGTCCGGCTTGACGTACTTGCGAAACGCCGCGTTGACCTGATCGGGCGTCAGCGCTTCGATCGCCTTGTCGATTTCGCCGGAGTAGGCGAACGTGCGCCCGAGGTAGGTTTGCTCGATCAGTCCGCCGGCCAACTCCGGATCCTGGCTGCGCGCGAGCTTGCGCTGCTGCATCACACTGTCCTTGGCCTCTGCCACTTCCGCTGCGGTGAATCCCTCGCGCGCCGCACGATCGAGCTCTTCCTGCACACCGGTACGCAAACGACCGAGATTCTCAGGCGCAAAGATCGCTCCAATGCCGATAGTACTATTGGGTTCGAAACTGCCCGCACGCAGTGAGCTGTTGATGCCATAGCTCAATCCGTCCTTCTGCCGGATGCGGTTCCACAGCCGCGAATTGAGCGACCCGCCGAAGATGTAGTTGGCCAGCATCAGGGCCGGGTAGTCCGGATCCTTGTCATTCAGCGCGAACGCGGTTTGCGCGGTGAGAAACGCGTTCGCCTTGTCCGGGGTTTCGATCGGCACGGCGGTTGCCTTTTTCGCTATCAGCGGCTGTGGCACGCGCGCGAAAGGCGCGGGCGAGATCCATGCGGCGAACAGGCGCTCGAGCTGCGCCTTGACGGCGGGCACATCGAAGTCGCCAACGATGGCGAGTTCGGCTGCCGACGCGCCGTAGAATTCACGATAGAACCGCTTCAGCGCATCGACGTCGGGCGCCTGTAGATCGGCGATTTCCTCATCGACGGTCGGTGTATAGCGATCGTCTCCTTTGGGATAGGGGTTCTCGTAGCGCTGCTGAGCGCGAACCGCGATCGAGCGTGGGTCCGACCTGCTCTGTTCGAGACCCGTGATCGCAGTACGCTTGAGCGTCTCCAGTTCCGCCGAAGGAAAAGCGGGCGACTGCAGGACTTCCCCGAGCAAATCCAGCGTGGGCGCGACATTCGCCCGCACGGTCTGTCCGCGCGCGAACGCGCTGGTTTGGCCGCCCTGCACCGTGAGCTTCGCCTTCAGTTTGTCCAGCGTGTCCTCGATTTCCTGCCGGGTGTGCTTGGTACTGCCGCGCATGAGCATGCTGCCGGTCAACGTCGCCGGCCCTGACTTGCCTGCGACGGACGCGACATCGCCATAACGCAGACGCAGTGCGAAGTCGACGGTTTCGCCGCGCGTCTTCTTCGGCAGCAGGACGACCTTCATGCCGTTGGCCAGCGTGAAGCGCTGCGCACGCGCGTCGAGGTTGGCGGGCGTCGCATCGAAGGCCTCGCCGGCCGCGATGGCCGGATCGCCCTTGTAGTCCTTCACCATGGCGGCAATATCCGCCTTCGGCGGCGTCGGCGAACGATCCGGTGTGGCGTCAGGTAGATATTCGCCTACCGTGCGGTTGGCGGCCTTGAAGTAGGCGATCGCAACGCGATCGACGTCGGCTGGCGTCACCTTGCGCCACTGATCGCGTCGCAGAAAAAAGAGTCGCCAGTCGCCGGCAGCGATGGCCGACGAGAGTGCGATCCCAAGGCGTTGCGGATCATTGAGCGTCTCGTCGATGTCCTTGAGCTCTTTGGCGCGCGCGCGATCGAGTTCGGTCGCGGTGATCGGCTGCTGTTTGACGCCCTCGATGGTCTGCAGCATCACGACGCGCGCGGTTTCGATCGGATCCTTCTGCGGCACCTGCACCAGAAACATTGCGTAGCCCGGGTCATAGCTGGTCAAGTACGAGTTCTCGTCGACGGCAGATGCTTTCCTGGTTTCGACGAGCGCCGTGTACAAGCGTCCGCCGGGCGTAAGCGTCATGATGTCAACGGCGGCTTCGAGTGCCACCGCATCCGGATGCGCGCCGGGGACCGTGTGGTAGAGAGCGGAGAGCCACTGTGTGCTGGCAACGCGACGAACGACGATCTGCCGGTCGCCGTCCTGGACCGGCTCCTCGGTGTAGAGTTTGGGCAGCGTGCGGGTCGGCTTCGGGATCGGGCCGAAGTACTTGGCCACCAGCGCGAGCGTCTT
>Ga0066789_10001388_pt1 | contig 10435 bp, 8 predicted proteins | sample OrgsoiDNA2013049_FD_70960 | JGI IMG/M metagenome (GOLD analysis project Ga0066789, IMG submission 70960) | Permafrost soil microbial communities from the Arctic, to analyse light accelerated degradation of dissolved organic matter (DOM) -... | ecosystem: Environmental > Terrestrial > Soil >...
TCCGTGGGTGTTAATGTAGTCGTAGGCAACCTGGTAAATCGTGTCCGCCTGATTTCTTTGCAGATGCGATTTGCCGGATTGGAATGCTGCCATCGCGGCTTTCTGTGCCCCGAGGACGATTTCATAAATCTCGCGCTGGCGCGCTGTGAATTTGCCATTCGCCGGTACCGTGCGCGTAATGTCGGACGCATACAGCGAATATTCACCGGCAGCATCCATCAGAACTAGATCGCCGGATTGAATCGAGCCAGAGTCGTCTGAATAATGCAGCACGGTGGAATTGAGACCTGATCCGACGATGGGTGCGTACGCCGGACGCTCGCAGCCGCGCTTGCCCCATTCGTATTGCAGGAGAGCTGAAATTTCGCGCTCGGTGATGCCCGGTTTAATCGCGCGAATGGCGGCCAATTGCGCGGCGATCGAGGCATTGGTGGCTTTGCGGACCAGTTCAACTTCGCCGTCATCTTTGATCATGCGCAACGACGCCAGCAGTGGCCGAATGTCCTGGTATCCCGTGCCCACGGGAAATGCGTTGGCGGTCTTCAGCCAGGCCAGCGGCTGTGTGGAGTTGGAATCGTCGCCTGCAACGGGAACGTCGGTGTAGATCTTTACTCCGCGATCTGGAAACAGTGTGACCAGTTGAGTTCGCAGATTGTCGAGCGATTCGACCTTATCAACTCCGGTAAGCTCTGCGGCTTTCGGATTTTCCGGCCCGAGTTTCGGGCCGGTCCAGCGCTCCTCGGAAAAATTCCGGTTGGGTAGGAATAAGATCTCGCTGTACGGCCGCGCCGGAGCATCACCTTTCGCCTCGCGCGAAGACACTACCAGCAAGGCCGCGCCCGGCTCCGGCCATCCCGTCAGGTAATAAAAATTGTCGTCGGGACGATAGCCGTAAAGCGCATTGGGACCCTCGGCCTCCGGAGGCCCGAACACCAGCGCGATTCCGCCGTCGAGCTTCGCCGCCAGCTTCTCGCGCCGGGCGTGATAGTCGGAGCTAGGTTGACGGTCGAGCGCGTTGACGAGCAGAGAAAAGGCAACCAGCGAGCAGAAGACGATAAGAAGCGAAATTTTTTTCATGATTTGGTTTATTGTCCCGTCAAAGACTTGGAGGCAGCGACAAACCCATCCAGGTTGCTTTTGTCCACCAGCGCCGAACCGGTGTCCACAAACGCGGGCAGGGGAGCAAAGCTGTCGCGCGTCCAGTCGGAATCCAGTGTGGCGAGGTTTTCGTGATGTAAATTGTCCAGCATTCTCAGGCCCAGGAAGGCCATGGTATAGGGCTTCTGGGAGATGGTGGCGGAAATCACTCCCTTTTGAATCCACTTAAGAGTGGTCGGGTCCGCGTCCATGGCGATTACGACTCTTCCCTTGACGCTGTTATTGTCGAGCACGGTTGCGACTTCGTTTCCCGAGATGGCCTCCAGGCAAACGAAAGCGTCGATGTGTTCCTTCTTGTCGTTGCCCAGGAACTGAGTTGTGGTGTCGAAGGCGATGCGGGGATCTCCCTTGATGTCCACAATATGCGTTACTTTGATTTGCGGATAGCTTTCGAGCGCGTCCAGGTATCCGCGCATGCGCTCGTTGAGGTTGGGCTGCGAAGGCATGGTGAATACGACGACGTTTCCGCGGTTCTTAAGCTCTTTCACCAGTCTATTGCCGCCCATCCGGCCAGCCTGAAAATTGTTGGTGCCGATAAAGAACAGCCGCTTGCTGTCGGGGGAATCGGAATCGACCGTCACCACTGGAATGCCGGATTTGATCGCGCCGTCGATGTCGTCCTTCAGCAAGTTGGCATCGGCTACGGAGATGAGGATGCCGGCAGGTTTCTTGCTCACTGCGCTTTGCAGTGCTTCGCGCTCGGCGCTGGGATCGTAGGTGTCGGGCCCGGTGACCATGTACCCGACCTTCAACTGCTGACCGGCTTGGGCGAATCCGGCGGCGGCGTCCTGCCAGTAAGGTACTTTGAGGTTTACGGAAACCATGATGTAAGTTTCACCGCTGTGCTCGCTACCGCAACTGAGAAGCGGAACCAGTCCAGCCGCCAAGAGGAGACAAGTTGCCAGCTTGCGATAAGTCATAGGCCTCCTTGCAGGCGCGAAGCGACTGGCATTCTAAACCTCTGGGACAGCAAAGGGAAGGAAGGCGCTCACGGACCTGTGCTTGCCGCGGATGTTTGACCCGCATCGGCGAACGAAAACGCAAACGCCACGTTCGGGTACACCTGTCCAGCGACTTCCACATATGGATAGACGAAGTAATTCAGCGGATCCCCCTGCTGCAGCGGATTCAGCTTCAAGTCGCGCCCCATGGAGAATTGCACCCGGTTGGTGTCGTGGGCTCCGAAAAAATAATCCTTCTTCGCAGGATGTTTCCAGGCTTCGGAAATATCTACTGGTATCCAGCCGTTCTTGGGATCGAAAAACTCGGCCCAGCAGTGATATCCGGCAATGTCTGCCGAGGTTTTGTCCGCAGGCAGCGGAAATCCAATTTCAAATCGCGCTGGAATGCCCTGCGAGCGCGCCATGGCTATGAACAAGGAATGAAAATCGGTGCAGTTGCCGCGCTTCGAATCGCAGGCCCAGAGGACGTCGCCGTGTCCCCATCCGGTGCCGGTTTTGTCATAGCGCAGGGTTTCAAAGACGTAATCGTAGATAGCGCGGGCCTGGTCGAGCTGCGAGGTTTTGCCGGCAGTCACTTTGATCGCAAGGTCCGCTGGAAGACCGGTGACGGGCACGAGTTTGTCGGCCGCCAGATACTGCTCGCTTTCCTTCTTGCTCAGAGAAGCGTTCTCCAGGCGTGGTTGGGCAACTCCTAGAGTCAGATGCTCGTGGCGCACGACGTCATACACGACTTCAAAGTGCAGGCCGCCGGGCTTCGCCTTCGAAGATTCCGCGTAGTAAATTTCGTTTCCGAAACGCGATTCCGTGGTTTTCTTCAGGTTCAGATCGCCAGTAGCTGAGATGACACGGACTTCCTGATACGGATCCGAATGCGCGGCTGGGAACCACACCCGCACCCGCTCGCCTGCGGGGACGTCTTTTACGGTAAAACCGTAGTGAAAGGTGAAGTGGCGGACTGCCTGGGCAGGGGCTTGGGTTGCAAAAGCAATCAAGAGTAAGAAACAGAATTTGCGCAGCATAGTTTTCTCCTGGATGAGGGTTCAAGTGGTGAGGTCACACACGGTGCTCAGGAGAAATTGTTCAAGTGAAGCCGCGCTGGTAGCGACGCATGTCCGCATTTATCTTAGCAACAAACGTGTAGGGACGGAGCCTGCCCTGAGTGAAGTCGAAGGAGCGCGTCCGGGCCTGAGCATTAAATGTTGATGTCCAGTAAAATCCCTGCATGCCCGCCGCCATCCAATGCCGCGACCTCCGCAAAACTTATGACGGCAAAGTTGAAGCCGTCCGAGGACTGAATCTGGAAATTCAGGCGGGAGAATGTTTTGGCCTGCTTGGCCCCAATGGCGCGGGAAAGACCACCACCATCGAGATTCTCGAAGGCCTGCTCGAAACCACTTCAGGAGAGGTCACCATTCTCGGGCAGACGTGGAAGTCTCATGCACGCGAGTTGCGCGAAAAAGTTGGCATCTCACTTCAGGAGACACGGCTCTCTGAAAAATTAACGGTGCGCGAGACGGTTGCGCTTTTCGCGAGCTTCTATCGCGAGCCTCGGCCGGTAACCGAAGTTTTGGAATCTCTGCAGCTCGAGGAAAAAGCGGACTCCTGGGTCGGGAAGCTTTCCGGCGGGCAGCGGCAGCGTCTGGCGGTAGCGACCGCGCTGGTCGGATCTCCCCGAGTGCTTTTCCTCGACGAACCGACCACTGGTCTCGATCCTCAAAGCCGCCGCCAGCTTTGGGACATCATTCGCGCCTTTCAGAAAACCGGTGGCACGGTCCTGCTGACCACTCATTATATGGACGAAGCCGAACGCCTTTGTGACCGCTTGGCAATCGTGGACCACGGACAGATTATTGCCGAAGGTTCGCCGGCAGAACTGATCGAGCGGCTTGGCGGCCATCACGTGATCGAGTTCTCGCTGGCTGGAAATTCCCACGGCTCGGTGGAAACGTGGAAGGCGCTACCGGGTGTCGATTCGGTGCACAACGAGGACGGACTGGTGAGCCTCAACGTGCGCGAGCCGCACCACACGATTCCCGCTCTGCTCGATGCGGTGGACAAGCAGTCCGCGCAGTTGGAGCACTTGACCACGCGACAGGCCAGCCTGGAAGATGTGTTTGTTCGCCTGACCGGCCGCCACTTGCGGGAGGATTAACGAATCATGACCGTCGCTCAACCAACGCCTCCGCAAGAGAAGGTGCAGCCGCAAGGCACTCGTCTGCGCAACGGCCGCTGGTCGGGGTTTCTGCACATTTTGGATGTGCGCCTCAGGGAGCTGTGGCGGGAGCCTGAAGTCATCTTCTGGGTATTCGGTTTTCCCATCCTGCTAGCGCTCGGCCTCGGCATCGCCTTCCGCGACAAGCCCCCTGAAATCGTTCGGGTGGCGATTGTTTCGGGGCCCGAATCACAGAATGCTCTCTCCATGATTCAGCGCGCGCCCGGCGGGTCTTCGATTCACGCCGACGTGCTGGATGAATCCACAGCGTTGCGAGGCTTGCGCCTGGGGAAATACGATCTGGTGATGGAATCGAACAATCAGGGCGGCTACCTGTACCGCTACGATCCCGCGCGTCCTGAGAGCGTGTTTGCCCGTGCGCGCGTGGACGACTGCCTCCAGGCCGGCGCTGGCCGCAAAGACTCAATTCCTACATCTGCCGTTGCTTCCACAGAGCCCGGTTCCCGGTACATAGACTTTCTGATTCCCGGCCTGCTGGGCATGAATCTGATGAACGCCGCCATGTGGGGCATCGGATTCGCACTGGTGGACATGCGCCAGCGCAAACTGCTCAAGAGGTTTGTCGCGACTCCGATGCGGCGCAGCGATTTTCTGCTCGCCCTGCTCAGCAGCCGGCTGGTGCTCATGCTGGTCGAAGTGACGCTGCTGCTCGGCTTCGGAGTGCTGGCCTTCCACATGCGGATTCTGGGCTCACCGCTGAGTATTTTGATGATCGGAGCGGTCGGCGCCATTTCTTTCGGCGGACTCGGCCTGCTCACCGCCAGTCGCGCACAAAAAATCGAAAGTGCCAGCGGCCTGATGAACCTGGTCATGATGCCGATGTGGATTTTTTCCGGCGTATTTTTTTCCGGAGAGCGTTTTCCAGCAGTGGTGCAGCCTTTCATCAAGGCCCTACCCCTCACCGCATTGAATGACGCGTTGCGGGCCACCATCCTTGACGGCGCATCTCTGGCCTCGCAGAGCGGCAGGATACTGGTACTGGTTGTGTGGGGATGCGTTTCGTTCGTGCTTGCGCTGCGCTGGTTCCGCTGGACGTAAAAAGCAGCCATAGCGCTCAGCCGTCAGGAGAATCAAGATCCCCCCATGCAGTGTCATTCCGAGCCGCCGCAGGCGGAGAGGAACCTGCTTTCGCTTGCAGCTCCCGTGCCGCCGGCGCCGTCTCGAAGTAACAGGGGGTTGGGGTTGCTTTTCCTGATGGCTGATGGCTGAAAGCTGACAGCTGAAAGCCATGTACTTTCAACTGCTCTCGCCCGACCCATACGTGCTAGACTCCAGTTGTGATCGCGGCGCAGGATTTTGGGGTTGCGTCCGGTCGCAACTTGCGTTCGTAGTGTTTGGTTTACCCCTTCGTCCGCTCGGGCCGCAAGTGTTTTTTCAGGATCACGGGAAGGTTCTTCCGTTTCTTCGCGAAACAGAGTCTCAAGCTTTAGGGCAAGGCTTCGGGGTTTGTTTGCGAGGTAACGAACCCGCCCCCCGATTCCTGCATCTGAGACCTTGCTCAACGCTGGAGTTTCGGAATGAAAGTAGCGGAACAACAAGACGTTTGCGGTCGATTTTTCGAGCGGGTGAGTCACGCCCCGTCGCGGGCTCTGCTTCTGGATTATGACGGCACGCTGGCACCTTTCACGCCTGACCGCATGCGGGCGTTTCCCTACAAAGAGATTCCGGATCTGATCTCCCAGATCATGCGCCACCAGACGCGCGTCGTGCTCGTTAGCGGGCGCCCGGCCAAAGAGTTGCTTTTGCTGAGCGGCATTCATCCGCACCCTGAAATATGGGGGAGCCACGGCGCCGAACGGCTCCATCCCGACGGCTCTTACGAGGTTGACGCTTTTCCAGAAGAACAACAGGCGGCGCTGGAATTGGTCGCCCGTTCGCTGCAAGCCTCTGGACTTGGCGCGCGGACGGAGACGAAGCCGGGCGGAATTGCGGTTCACTGGCGGGGCATTTCTTCCGAAGAGCAGGCCACGATTGAGAATAAGGTGCGGAATCTCTGGTCGTCGCCGATGGTTGAATATGGCATGCAATTGCTTTCGTTCGACGGCGGCCTGGAGTTGCGCGCGACCGGCAAGAACAAAGGCGATGCCGTCGCTGCGATTCTCGGGGAAATCGGCCCCCAGGCCGCAGTCGCATTTTTAGGTGACGATCCGACCGACGAAGATGCTTTCCGTGCCGTCAAAGGACGAGGACTCGCAGTCCTGGTTCGCACCGAACCCCGGCCAACCATGGCCGACGTTTGGTTGCGGCCGCCCGAGGAACTCGGACGTTTTCTGCGGAGCTGGTTGACGGCTTGTGGAGTTGAGACTTATGAAGCTGCTGGAAGGGCGACTGATTAATGTTTCCAACCGGCTTCCGGTGGAAATTAAAAACCGCTCCGGTCATCCCCGGCTCTCACGCAGTTCGGGCGGCCTAGCCACGGCTCTGGACAGCGTGTGGCGCGGCCAGCATGGGGTCTGGATCGGCTGGGCCGGCGCCGGCGGCGATTCTGCCGACGCCGACGCCCTTCTGCAAAGGGCCGCTCACGGACGCTCTTACACCTTCAAGCCGGTGGCCATTTCGCGCGAGGAAGTTTCCAAGTACTACACCGGCTTTGCCAATGAAATCATCTGGCCGCTGTTTCACGACATGCCCTCGCGCTGCGACTTCGATCCGGAATGCTGGGAGGTTTATCAAAGGGTAAACCGCAGATTCGCCCAGGCCGCCGCCGAAATCGCCACCGCTAAAGACGTGATTTGGGCCCACGACTATCACCTGATGCTCATGGGCCGTTATCTGCGCGAGGCCGGGAGTCCGGCGCATGCCGGTTTCTTCCTGCACATTCCGTTTCCCGCGCCTGACATGTTTGAGAAACTGCCCTGGCGGAAGTCCCTCCTGCGCTCTTTGTTGCAGTATCACCTGCTGGGATTTCAGACCGACCGTGATCGCTACAACTTCTTGAGCTGCCTGGAACGGATTGTTCCCGAGGTGTCTATCCACCACGGCGACCTCGACAACAGCGTTCTTCTCGATGGCCATCGCACCACGATCGGGACGTTTCCCATTAGCATCTCGTTCGAGGAATTCGCCAGCCACGCCGCCAGCCGGCAGGTCGAATCCGCTGCAACCCAGCTTCGCCATGAGCTGACTCACAGGTTTCTGGTTCTGGGCGTGGACCGGATGGACTACACCAAGGGCATTCCCGAACGCCTTAAAGCTTTCCGAATCCTGCTGCGGCGTTTTCCGGAGTTACGGCATCGGGTTACGTTATTGCAGGTAGTGGTGCCCAGCCGGGAAGAAATTTTTAATTACAAAGAGTTGCGCCGCGAGGTCGAATTGCTAGTGAGCCAGATCAACGGCGAGTTCACCGAGAGCGGCTGGGTCCCCATCCACTACATGCATCGCGGCCTGACCCGCCGGCAGTTGCTGACCTACTACCGCGCCGCGGACATCCTGCTGGTCACTTCTCTCAAAGATGGTATGAACCTGGTAGCCAAGGAATTCTGCGCCGCCCAGGTGGACGAGTGCGGAGTTGTCGTCCTGAGTGAATTCACCGGAGCTGCCGCCGAACTCCAACACGGCGCCCTGGTGATCAATCCCTACGACCTGACGGCGATGGCAGAAGTCATTCACCGCGCCTGTGTAATGCCGCTGGAGGAAAAGCGCTCGCGCATGCGGCTGTTGCGCGACATTGTCCGAACCCACAACGTTGAGAGCTGGGCGGACGCTTTCTTGAGCGCCACGATTACCGCCGACCCCAGAGTGGACCCGATCTCCCCGCTCGAACCACTCAACCTTCCCGCTATGTCATTCCGAGCCGCTGCCCCTGACAACGCTGTGTCATTCCGAACTGCGGAAAGCGTAAAGGAACCTGCTTTTCTGTCTGCGCCATCCCGAGCCAGGCGTTCGACCAAGGACGCCCGAGTCTAAATCCTAAAGCCCAACGCCTGCTTTCCTCCGCTCAATCTCTTGCTCCGAATACATGCTGCCCCGGCATTGCTTCGTTCGGCAGACGCAGAGTGCGAGATCATCCTTATCGCCGTCATAGAGGTTGTAGTCGTAAACCAGTTCCTCGCCGGCGGCGATGTTGCGAATGGCGCGAATGATCACCCGCCCTTTGACCTCGTCGGCCTCGCAATTGGGATCGCAGGAGTGGTTGATGAACGCCGCGATTCCGTCTCCGTCAATCACGTGTACGCCGTCTACCATGCCAAAAAGATATGTCCGCGGAGAATGCTCGTAGATGGCGTCGGCCTCGGCATAGGTAAGGCGCGGCCCAGTGTATTCCACGACTACCGTGCGCTTCTTGATCGGCGCCGTCGCATAGACTCCGTCAGAGTGGATTGGGGAGCGGCGAATGGCGAGCTTCATGGGGGATTTCAAGTTAAGAGATGGAGCGGGAGACCGGGATCGAACCGGCGACATCCAGCTTGGGAAGCTGGCGTTCTACCGCTGAACTACTCCCGCCAAACATTGTGATTCTATCAGTCATCGAAACTTCTGTGAATTTTGAGAGAGCCGTGGGCGGCTGACGGCTGTCAGCGGAGAGCTGACAGCTAAGAAAAAAGGCTGCCGGACGCGCTTGTCGTGCGAAAGCGTCTCGAGGGGGTTAACGCCTCCCTATACTCGCGTCCGGCGGTCTGCAAGTGGGACGGATTCTCTTGTCGTTAGCACATGATATGTCCGGTTGAGATAGCAAGTGATGTGTCCGCTTTGCAGGCGGCGAGGGTAGGAGACCATGGAGGGCATGGTGTCTTACACGCAGGCCGCAGTGGAGCGGGCAATGAAGGTACAGGAAGTGATTTTGCGAGCGATGGCAAGGAAGATCACATGGTGGCAAGCGGCCGAGATCATAGGGATCAGCGACCGGCAGATGCGGCGCTGGCGGGAGCGTTATGAAGAGTTCGGTTTTCGAGGGTTGTTTGACCGGCGGCGCGGGAAGCCGTCGCCCAAGCGGGTGGCGGTGGCGGTAGTGGAAAAAGTCCTGGGACTGTATCGGGAGCAGTATTTCGATCTAAACGTGCGGCACTTTCACGAGAAGCTGCAAGAGGATCACCAGGTCGAGATCAGCTACAGCTGGGTGAAGGGGATCCTGCAAGGGGCGGGGATGGTGGCCAAGGGGCGCAAGCGTGGAGTGCATCGCAAGTTGCGTCCGCGACGTCCGCTGCCGGGGATGCTGCTGCATATTGATGGCAGCGAGCATCGCTGGTTTCAGGATGAGCGCTGGTACGACTTGCTGGTCATCCTGGACGATGCCAACAGCGAGATTTATTACGCGCAGTTGGTGGAAGAAGAAGCGACGGCGACGGTGCTGGCGGGGCTGAAAGAAGTGGTCGAACACAAGGGCGTGTTCTGCGCCTTGTACAGCGATCGCGGCAGTCACTTCTGGCTGACGCCGAAGGCGGGAGAAGCGGTGGATCACCAACGCCTGACGCAGGTGGGACGGGCGATGCGGGAGTTGGGAGTGCGGATGATTCCCGCCTACTCGCCGCAGGCGCGGGGACGGAGCGAACGCAGCTTCGGCACCTGGCAGGGCCGGTTGCCGCAGGAACTGCGGTTGCGTGGGATGCGGACGGTGGAAGCGGCGAATGTTTTTTTGCGGGAGCATTACATCGGAGAGTTCAATCGCCGCTTCCAAGTCGAAGCCCCGAAGCCGGGCAGCGCGTTTGTGCCCTATCGGGGGAAAAACCTAGAGCGCATTTTTTCACTGCAGTTCGAGCGCATCGTGAACCGGGACAATACGGTCAGCTTTCAGAACCTGACTCTGCAGATCGAGCCGGTGCGCTGGCGGGGCACGCTGGCCGGCTGCACCGTGATCGTGCACCAACACCTGGATAGAACCTTGAGTCTCAGCTATGGGCCGCACGCATTCGGTCGCTACGACCAGCGCGGTGGTCCGATCCTCAATCCGAAACTGGCGACCGGCAAGGCCGTGGAAAAGACGCGGGGTGGAAAAGTCAAAAAGCCGACTTTCCCACCCCGCTTGGAAATCCCGCAAAGTGCGCGGGATTCCCACTTTCCCACCGCCTCGGCGGCTGCGGGAGATTAATCAAAACCGGACATTTCACTTGCTACGAAAAGCGGACGTTTTAACTTGCTAACAACA
>Ga0066789_10001389_pt1 | contig 10433 bp, 10 predicted proteins | sample OrgsoiDNA2013049_FD_70960 | JGI IMG/M metagenome (GOLD analysis project Ga0066789, IMG submission 70960) | Permafrost soil microbial communities from the Arctic, to analyse light accelerated degradation of dissolved organic matter (DOM) -... | ecosystem: Environmental > Terrestrial > Soil >...
TCCCGCAACCACCTGGCTTCGGCGCAAGACGGGTTAGCGGCGGAGGCGCTAACTGATTGATCAAATGCAAAATTTTTCGTGCGCAAGCATTCGTTCTCTTCCCGCAGAGCTTTATCACATTTGGAGCGAAAGCTTACTGGGCGCAATTCGACAGATCGCGAGGGCATACAACCTCACGGGCTATTTAGGATCTTTGCCTTCTCGCTGTCGAACTCAGACTGAGTGATTATGCCGCTGTCCAAGAGTTTCTTGAGGTTTACTAGTTTTGTGTATTTCGGATCATCCTCGCCAGACGGAGTGGACCCATTGACAACAACGCAATCAAATACTATTTCGACTCTGGGAAAATTGCCTAAGACGTAAGGCGGGGTTGCGGTCGTCTCGCTTAACGATTCCACCGCCCTGCCCTTTCGGTCACAAAACGCCTTAGCACGTTGCTCTGCTTCTTCGCGAACGGCTCCGATGGATACGAACCCGGTGGCGCCCTGCACAAATACCTGATATGCCTCGTTGTCGGGCGATCCCGTGCCGGTTACAACCGTTTTTCCCTTGTAGACCGCGCCCTCAAAACCGGATTTGCTTGTACTCGCCGGCTGAATGGGTGAGTCCACGGCGCAAGCTGCTAGAGTCACAGAGCAGATACCGGCGACTGTACAAAGTTTGAGTTGCATTTGCCAGCATTGTACCGAACCTGAGTCAACTCGCGTCCGCGCCGTTATAAGTCACCGTCCGCGTTGTGCAGTAGCGCATTAGCCACCACACCACTCGCCGCCTGTAGATATGAAAACTATCAATTTTCAGTACGCAGTGTTTCAGGCTACATCTATAAATCTCACCGCATACGTTCTAGATGAAATGCGCCGCGTCAACCGAGCCAATTGAATTCGTAAAATCGCGCTTTCTACTAAACCGTAAAGTTTGCATTCTACTTACAGTGTGTTGACCTGGCGATTGACTACGCTGTGATGATCGGACAACGCAGAGCGGACTTGTCGAGTCTCACGAGATCCCAGAACGTAGGGGCTGACGGCAGTATCTACGTGAAGCAAGGCAAGATCAAAGCCGAGCTGCTGATCGAACACAGTGCGGACTTAGCTGCACTGCTGGAACGATCCAAAGCTATGAAGCCTGACATACCGAATGACTATTTGATTCGTCGAGCTACAGGCAAGCCATACACAAAGAGCGGATTCTCGTCTAACTGGCAACGGCTGATGCGTAAGCACGCCAAAGCCGGCGGCGAACACTTCACGTTCCACGATCTGCGCAGTGTTTCTGCTGATGGAGCGGACACAGTAGAAGAAGCACAAGCACGGCTAGGGCATGCGAGTGTGGAAACTACGAAGCGTTTCTATTGGAAGAACGTTACGAAGGCTAAGCCAAGATCCTAAGAGCAATGTGAGGGCTTTAGATCGCCGAATGCTTGCCTTAGGTCTAGAAAGCGACTTTAATTGCCCGTGACCGCCTTCTGCCTATTCAACGGTGGAGTCAATCATGCCAATTGCAGTGAACATCAAGAGTGAAGACACGCTTCGGTACACGGACAATCGCGACCTCATAGTTCACGTCAAAACATCGGGTGTCGCAATTCTGGACCTTAGTGGCGTGCCGGAGAAAGCGGGGGACTGGACGAGAGCAGACGCAGTATTTCTGATCGGTCCTACGATGGCAGACTCCCACATTAAGCAGTACCTGAAATCGCTTCCAATGGTTGTGCCTTCGACAGTGGATGTTGCGGCGAATCTCGATACGTCGAAAAGCGTGGGATGGGGAGTGGACGGGTTTTCCAGTCAATATGACCCGACGAGTGATAGGACCCAAGTCACAGCAACCATTGTTGTGAAGTCGAAGTATTCAGAGGTGCTTCGCATCGCGTACCTCGTAGACACCATTGGGTGGTGGGACGAAAATGCCATTTCGGCGTTTTGAGTGCGCGTTGACTCTCAGCACTGCGCGGCCCGCGCGCGTCGGGGACGATGAAACGAGCAGTTTGCGGCGAAAATATATTCCGCACTGGCGGTTTTATTCCGCAACTTAACACTGTAGAACGCTTGTAACTGGTTGATTTACTGGTGCGCCCGGACGGATTCGAACCGCCGACCCCCTGGTTCGAAGCCAGGTGCTCTATCCAGCTGAGCTACGGGCGCCCGCGCGCAGTTTAGCGTTGCTGGAGCCAATCGGAAACCTCGGCGCGGTATTTAACCAAAGGATTTTGCAACGCGCTCAGTTACCAGCATTCGTCGAGCTGACGCATGGTGAGTTCCGACGGCAGATAGTTCGGCGGTCGCCTCGCACGGGCGAGCTCTTGTTCAAGCTGATCGATGCGATCTTGCAAATGGTCGTAGAACGAGAAATCGATTCCCGATCCCCACGAGCTGATTTCTTTCCAGGCAAGGCCAAGTAAGTTGCGGACGCCCTCGACACTCAGTGTCATAAGCCTTTTCCCAATGTGATGTCGAGCCGTGCGATATGACTGCGCATTACCGCAGTCCGCCGCCGGCAATGATGGTTTCTCCGCTCAGCCACGCCGAATTGTCGGAGGCGAGGAATACCGCCACGGAAGCGATATCACTCGGCTGACCCGTGCGTCCCAGTGGCGTTTGCGCTACCAGCCCCTTCTCGAAATCGGAGCCGATGAGGCCGGCCGTGTGGGTACCCTCCGTTTCGACAATCCCTGGATTGATGGAGTTGACACGAATCTTTCTCGGCCCCAGCTCCTTCGACAATACGCCGGTGATGGCGTCGAGAGAGGCCTTGGTCGCTGTGTACACGGACGAATTCGGCGGCGTTATGCGGCTAACACCGGAGCCGATATTGATGATGCTACCCCCTGAAGTCATGTGCTTGGCCGCCGCTTGCGTGGAGAGCAAGGCACCTAGTACGTTGGTATTGAACATCCGGTGGAAGTTCTCTTCCGTAACTTGTTCGATGGCGCCAAACTCATAGACGCCTGCATTGTTCACCAGGATATCGAGACGTCCAAAGGTCTTCATGGCTGCATCGATGATTGCCTGCGCCTCGGCGGGCTTCGATACATTGCCGCCCGCAGCCACCGCGTTTCCGCCGGCTTTCTTTATGCCCGCGACCACGGCGTCCGCACCAGCTTTGCCGGTGGCGTAATTGACGACTACCGAAGCCCCATCTGCCGCCAATGCTTTGGCAATTGCGGCCCCGATACCCTTTGATGCGCCCGTTACAACGGCGACTTTTCCTGCGAGATTACTCATAGATTGCCTCTTCCCAATGCGTTGCCGATCAAGAGAACCGCTCTTTAGTAAGCGCTCAGAAGCTTGCTCTATACTTCTGTAGTTCGGAATTTACGGACTATAGAACTAGTTGTCAAGGAGTTGTATAATTTCGCCGTGAGACCGTTATTCCATCCCTCGATTGAGGACGTGACTGTAGAAACGATTCTGCATGCGCTGTCCGATCCCGTGCGCGCGGCGATCTATATGGATATCAGGGGTTCGGAATGTTCGCAAAATTGCTCGAATTTTCTACGCGTTAGCGAAAAGGCCATTCCGAAATCGACCTTGTCGCAGCATTTCAAGGCGTTGCGAGAAGCCGGGTTGATTCGTGGTGAGCGTCGCGGCGTCGAAATGCAGAATACTTCTCGGTGCGCCGAACTGGAGAAGAGGTTCCCCGGATTGATCCCGGCCATTATCAATGCTCACAAAGTGCAGGAAGCGAGCAAGGCGCGCGCCGGCATTACGCGAAGTAGAAAATCTGCCGGCGCATCAACGCGAAATCGATAGCAGCTGGCTGGCTGACATTGCCAGTGTCGCATGTCGGAGACTTAATACCCCACAGCGAACCGTATGTCTCGGCGAACTCTTGCAACGCCGTACACTCTAATGATCGCCCGCACTGACCAACAGGTTCCAAAGATAATGCTTAAACGATGTGTATTCCTGCTGGGGGCTATTGCCTTCACGTCCCTTGCGACGGCGGTCCCGGCACCATTCGACCTCGCCGGGCCGACGCTGGAGGTCAAGGTGACCCGGGGCGGCATTACGCTCCCCGCCTCCCAAGTGCCGAATCTTGCGCCGGGCGATCGGCTGTGGATAAAAGCCGACCTGCCGGAGACGCAATCTGCCGAATACCTGATGGTGGTTGCCTTCTTGAGCGGCTCGACTAACCCACCCCCTGAGAAGTGGTTCTTCGCGTGCAAGATTTGGACCGCGAAATGCGGCAGCGAAGGTCTTACCGTCACCGTGCCACAGGGAGCTCAACAGGTACTCCTATTCCTGGCACCGCACACCGGTGGCGATCTGCGAACATTGATCGGCGCCGTGCGCGGCCGACCCGGCGCGTTCGTGCGCACTTCGCAAGATTTGAACCAAGCTGCGCTCGACCGATCCCGGCTGGAACGATTTCTGTCGGCGGTTCGCCTCCTCAACGAAGGCGATCCCTCAAAGCTGAAAGAAGCTGCGCCACTCTTGGCCCGCAGCCTCGCCATCAAGGTCGAGGAAAAATGCTTGGATCGGATTCCCCAACTGCAGGCGCCCTGTCTGATGCAGGGGCAAGAATCGCTCATCCTCAATGACGGCCACAGCACATCGATTGTCGAGGCGTTGACCACCGGTCCCGGCAGCGATTTAGCCATGGAGGCCAGCTACACCCCGCAGCTCAGCTACGGCTACTACAGTCCTTACATAGCGTCGGTGCTGGACATCGCGCGCATCTTGGACTCATTTCGGACTGCGCGATATCAGTATATTCCTGCACTCGCCTCGCATCGGGAAGACAAACTTGCCTTGACGCTCAACGCAGCGCCTTCCTTCCATAGTCCCATGTCGGTGCTGGTGATTGCGCTCCCCGCGGTCGAGTCAGCGCAGCTGCCTCCGCTGCACGCGGTCGATCCAAAGGAAATTTTCTGCGTGCGGCGTTCGACGCTGGTACTGCCGGTCGACGGTGCTCCGCTGGCATTTTCCACCGAGTATGCACACGGCCTATCGCTCATCGTGACCGGCAAAGATGGCAAAACCATCGCCCTGGCCGCAAAGGCCGATCCAGTACAAGGTGGATACGTAGTCGATACCGCAGCCTTGGGAAATGCTGCCCTGGGAGACAGCATTCACGCATCGCTCAAAGGATACTGGGGATTCGAGCCATACGAGGGCCCGACCTTTCGCTTGATCAACGTCCATGCGAAATCGTGGGAATTGGCTGCCGGCGATGAAGCAGCGCTGATCGTCGGACGCCAGGACACAATTCATCTGCAGGCCGATAGCGTGAGTTGTGTCGACGGCATCATGTTGAAAGATCCGGGTGGCAAGCAATTAAAAGTGGATTGGAAGACGACAAGACCTGACGAAGTCGAAATAAAACTGCCGCTGCAAGATGCGACGCCGGGAGCGATGACCCTGTTGGTGACGCAATACGGCGACAATCAACCCGAACCCATCCCTATTCACACCTTTGCCGATGCCGGACGAATCGACGGTTTCGCCATTCATTCCGGCGATATCGTCGGCATCCTCAAAGGCAACCGCCTCGACGAAGTCGCCAGCCTGACATTCAAAGGCAACCTCTTCGAGCCCGGCGAACTCACTTCGAAACATGGTATCGACGAATTGCCGATGGTTGCGCAGGACCCGCCGTCAGTGATCGGCCTGAAGCCCGAACGCAGCGTTGCGCTGAAAGTTACGTTACGGGACGGCCGCGTGTTTCCACTTCTCGGCACGGTCGATACGCCGCGGCCGGTCGTGACGCTGCTCGGGATGAACGTACAGTCATCGCCATCAAGCCACGATAGCAACATCCGGCTGGCTGAGCAGAGTGAATTGCCTCAAGACGCGACACTGACATTTTCAATGCGCACCCAAACGCCGGCAGTGTTTGCGCACGATGAATATATTGAAGTTGCCACCAGCGACGAATCGTCCACAGCCACGTTGAGCTTCAGCAACGGCGGTGTGATGCTCGAGAATTCGCAGGTTGCGGTGGCGACACTCAATCCCGCGAAAGTATTCGGCGGCGCCGCATTCGGTCCCTTGCAATTTCGAGTCAATTCCAAAGGCGTTGCGGGCGATTGGCAACCGCTCGCCAATCTGGTGCGGCTGCCGACGCTCAAAGACTTGAAGTGCCCCACCACGCCGGAGCTTGCCTGCAAATTATCAGGCTCGAATCTGTTCTTGATCGACTCAGTCTCCAATGATCCTCAGTTCGGCCATCCGGTGAAGGTGCCGAACGGATTTCTTGGATCCTCGCTTCCGGTGCCGCGCCCGAAAACCGGATCGCTGTATGTAAAGTTGCGCGACGACCCATCGGTAATAAACATGACCTCGCTCGCCGCGCAGGAAATACCTGCCACACCCGAGGAAGCGGCACGTGCTGACGCCCGCAGTTCCGCATTGTCCGGCGAGCATCAACCGGAGACAGGTGTGCCGCTGATTCCTTAAATGCCGGCGAGCCGGCCTGCGAGGAGGCGCCGCTCGGGTTCCAGCGTGGCGGATCTCAAGGCAATGCCGTAAGCCTCCCGAGCCTCTTGGGTCCGGCCGAGCTGCTGAAGAAAGCTGCCTCGCGCCGCGTGCAGTAGGTGGTATTGCGTGACCCTGCCGCGCGCCGCCAGAGAGTCGACTAGATCGAGTGCGCGCGCGGCGCCGTCCACCATCGACACGGCCACCGCATGATTCAATTCGATCACCGGCGTTGGTTGCAATCTCAGCAGCACCTCGTAAAGGCCGACAATCTGCGGCCAGTCCGTCGCCTGCTTGTCTGCCGCCCGCACATGCAAAGCGGCGATCGCAGCTTGCACCGCGTAGGGACTGACGCTACCCTTTGCCGCAAGGGATTTATCAACCAAGCTAAGTCCTTCCGAGATTTCGTTCTGATCCCATTGCGAACGGTCTTGGTCATCGAGCAATACCACATCGCCGGCATCGGAGACCCGAGAACGGCGCCGCGCATCGTGCAGCAGCATGAGCGCGAGAAGACCCATGACATGCGCATTGTTGGGGAGCAACGTGTCGAGAAGCCTGCCCAAGCGAATGGCTTCGGCGCACAACTCCACATCGATCAGCTGAGCGCCTGCCGTGGCAGCATAGCCCTCCGTGAAAACGCCGTAGACCACGGCCAGCACGCCGTCGACTCGTTGATCGAGTACCGAAGGGTCAGGTGTGTCGTAGGGAATTCCTGCGTCCCGGATTTTTTTCTTGGCACGCACCAGCCGTTGCGCCATGGTCTCTTCAGCGACCAGAAAAGCACGGGCCACAGCTTGCGTCGACAGTCCGCACACTTCGCGCAAAGTGAGCGCAATTTGCGCCTCGTCGTTAAGCGAAGGGTGACAGCACGTAAATATGAGGCGCAGTCTATCGTCGCCGAATATCGCCTCATCCGATCCGTCAATTTCGGCAAGCGCATCGGCTTGAGCGCTGGCGAGTTCACGATCGGCGATTTTTTCCCGGAAAAACACCTCTCGGCGTATGCGGTCGATTGCCTTGTTGCGCCCCGCACTGATCAGCCATGCGCGCGGATTATCCGGCGTTCCCTGCGTCGGCCATTGCTCAATGGCGGCCGTAAAGGCGTCTTGCTGGGCTTCCTCAGCCAAATCGAAATCGCCGAGCAGGCGGATCAATGTCGCAAGCACACGACCCGCCTCCCGGCGAAAGATTTCTTCGACCACACTGCCGGCAGCGCTTGCGTTCATGCAGCGAGTATTTCGACGGTCTTCAGCTTATCGGCGGCCAAATCGGCCGCACTTCGATGCTCCCAATCTTAGCGCCTGGAATGCGGGCCGCGATGGCAGTCGCTTCATCGAGGTTCTTTGCTTCGATCAAGTAGTAGCCGCCTAGCTGCTCGCGCGTCTCCGCAAACGGCCCATCGGTGATGGCCGTCTTGCCATTGCGCACTCGCACAGTAGAGGCCGTGGCGGCGGGTTTCAGACGGTCGCCCGCTTTGAAGTGTCCGGCCTGCACAATTGACTTGGTGAATTCCATGTATTCATCGGTCATTCTCTTCAGTCCGGCCTCTCCCAGCGCCATGACTTCCGTTTCGTTGCTGTAAATCAATAAAAGATAATTCATGTGTAAATCCTAACGGTGGAGGCGTGATTCGCCGTTGTCTAGTCGAACCGCGCCCGACGATTTCGACATTTGGAAATCGAGGATTTGCAGCATTGCTTGTTCACTTGCCGGCCTGAAGCGGGTTAATAAGAAGTATGCGCAGTCCCCAATTCGCGACCTTTGGGTCGTATTGCCAGATCTCAAGGGAACTTTACGGCTCGCCGCTGATCAAATAAATCCACCAAATCAGACGCTTACAGTATACCTTGGCTGCGCTGGCGGCCTTGAGCCCTTGGCCGTAAGATCATACTGGATCTGTTTCACCTATTCGTCTCGATAACCAGAGGATTCCCGATGAAGGCTTGGATACCGCTCACGCTTGTTTTCGTACTTGGTTTGGCCTCCCGCGCTCAGGCGACCTGCTCTTATCCGCAATCGCCCTCGACACCGCCCAATGGCAAGACGGCCACCAGGGACGAAATGATTGCGGCCAAGCATGACTTCGACCGCTACAACGGTGAAATGAATGTGTACCTCGACTGCCTCAACCTGGAAATGGACGCGGCTCCAAAGGATGTTTCCAAAATGACGCCGGACGACAAGAAGAAGGCGGATCAAGAGGCGAAGATACTGGTGCAAAAGCACAATGCCGCCGTCGATGAATTGAAGGCCGTGGTCGGACGCTTCAACGAGCAGTTAAAAGTCTTCAAAGAAAAAAACAAGTAGTGCATTGCATGCGGCGGAATCGATCCGCCGCGGATTTAAGACTATGCAGGCTAGTACGCTCATCACCCCGCGTCTGGCCGAAGAGGCTATCTACTCTCGGCTGACGTGTTTGCCCATCGAATCACTGCCATTGACGCAGTGTGTCGGCGGAACACTGCGCGAAAATGTTTATGCGGAGCGTGACGCCCCGCCGTTTGATCGCGTCTCCATGGACGGCATGGCGGTGGACAGCGAGGCGTTGCGCAGGGGCCAACGGCGTTTTTCTATCCAGTGCATGCAGGCTGCCGGTGCGCCGGCGACGAAGCTCAAGACCCCGGATAACGCGATTGAAGTCATGACGGGTGCGATACTGCCCATTGGCTGTGACAACGTCATACCCATCGAGCAGGTGGATGTGGCGGATGGATTCGCGTCGCTCAACACGGTGGTGGTGAGTTCGCACTACCACAACATTCACCGGCGCGGCGCCGATAGCCGCCAAGGCCAATTATTGCTCGAATCCGGTACGTTGTTGCGCGCACCGGAAGTCGCGGTGGCGGCCTCTGCCGGCATGGCGCGGGTGCGCGTGAGCAGCCAGCCGGCCATCATGGTGGTCTCGACCGGGGATGAGCTGATAGAGCCTGGCGACCCGATCGCGGAATTTCAAGTGCGTCGCTCCAACGCTTACGCGGTAGCAGCGACGTTTCGCCGGCGCGGCTTCAGCCGCGTGGGTAATGATCATGTGCTCGATGATGAAAATCTTCTTCGCGAGCGGCTGTCGTTGCATTTAACCACTCACGAAGTGGTGGTATTGAGCGGCGGCGTTTCCATGGGCAAATTCGATCTGGTGCCAAAAGCGCTCATGCAGCTTGGCGTACAAGAAGTGTTTCACAATATCGCTCAGCGCCCCGGCCGACCCATGTGGTTCGGCATCGGTCCGCACGGTCAATCGGTATTTGGCTTGCCCGGCAATCCCGTCTCGACTCTGGTGTGCCTGATCCGCTACGTGATTCCCGCCATCGCCGAGGCCATGGGCACCAAGCGTGCCGCGCCTGAACGGCTGGCGTTGGCAACCCCCGTCACCTTCAAACACGCGCTCGCCTATTTTTTGCCGGTCATTATCGAACATGACGACTGGGGCCGCCCTTGGGCAACCCCTAAGCCGCCGAATGGCTCGGGGGATTTCCTCAGTCTCGCGGGTACCGATGGATTCGTGGAACTGCCGCCGGGGCCCAATACGTACCCTAAGGGCTTTGTGGCCAGCGTTTACCGCTGGTGATTCGTTTATCGCTGGTGATCTAACGGCATGACTTCCATCGTTCACGATATTCGCGGCGCGCAGAATCCGCTCGATCGGCTCGGCCGTGCGCTGCATGACTTGCGCATCTCTGTCATGGACCGCTGCAATTTTCGCTGCCCCTACTGCATGCCAAAAGAGCAATTTCACGAGAATTACCAATTCCTCAAGTCACGGGAGCGATTGTCGTTCGACGAGATCGTACGCCTGACGAAATTATTTGCAGGCTTAGGGGTACGCAAGGTGCGCCTGACGGGCGGTGAGCCTCTGCTGCGCGCCAATCTAGCGGATTTAGTCGGAGATCTGACCGGCATCCCGGGAATCGAAGACATCGCTTTGACCACGAATGGCGTGTTATTGGCCAATCATGCCGTCGATCTTCACGCCAATGGGTTGAGGCGCATTACCGTCAGCCTCGATACCTT
>Ga0066789_10001391_pt1 | contig 10427 bp, 21 predicted proteins | sample OrgsoiDNA2013049_FD_70960 | JGI IMG/M metagenome (GOLD analysis project Ga0066789, IMG submission 70960) | Permafrost soil microbial communities from the Arctic, to analyse light accelerated degradation of dissolved organic matter (DOM) -... | ecosystem: Environmental > Terrestrial > Soil >...
CTAGCCACCGACAGGGGCTGTCACCCGGCCGCCGCGACCGCGAATCCGCGGTCCCTTCGGTCCGGTGAAGCCCTCATAGTTCCTTGTGATGAGGTGCGATTCAATTTGCTGAACGGTGTCTAGAGCGACACCGACGACGATCATCAATCCCGTGCCGCCGAAACGGAACGGAACACCAAGGTTGTCGGAGAGCATGTTGGGAAGAACACAGATGACGGACACGTAAAGCGCGCCGCCCGCCGTGATGCGAGTGAGGACTTTGTCAATATAGGACGCGGTTGCCTTGCCCGGCCGAATGCCAGGGATGAAGCCACCGTATTTGCGCATATTATCGGCAACGTCGACCGGATTGAAGGTGACTGCCGTATAGAAGTAGCAGAAGAAGATGATGAGCCCGACGTAAAAAACGTTGTAGCTCCAGTTACCGGGGTGCAATGCGTCCGCAAAGGCGCGCGCGTACGAATTATTGAGGAACGACGCGATCTGCTGCGGGAACATCAAGATCGAGGACGCAAAGATGGGCGGAATCACGCCCGCGGTGTTCACCTTGAGCGGCAGGTGCGTCGACTGTCCGCCAAACATCTTGCGACCGACCACGCGCTTTGCATATTGAACTGGGATGCGGCGCTGACCGCGCTCGAAGAAGATAATCGTGGCAATGACCACCACGACAATGAGGCCCATGATAGCTAGCGAAAAGGCAGTGATGTTGCCTTCCCGCGCACGCTGACCCAAGCGCACGAGAGCGCTGGGAATGTCCGTCACGATGCCGGCGAAGATGATGAGCGAAATGCCGTTACCAATACCGCGCTCGGTGATCTGCTCGCCCAGCCACATGATGAACGCCGTCCCAGTAGTCAGCGAAATCATGGTGAGCAGGAAGAAATGCCATCCTGGATCGGGAACGACTTCGCCCAGGTGACCGTAGGCCGAATTGTTCGAAATCAGCCAGCGGGCGATGAAATACGACTGAATCAGGGAAAGAATTACGCAGCCGTAGCGCGTGTACTGATTGATCCGGCGCCTGCCCGCTTCGCCCTCTTTCTGGATCTGCTCCAGCTTCGGGACAACCACCGTCAAAAGCTGAATGATGATCGACGAGCTGATGTAGGGCATGATGCCCAAAGCGAAGATCGACATCTTCTCGAGCGCGCCGCCCGAGAACATGTTGAACAGGCCCAGGAACGTTCCCGACGATTGGCTCACGATCTTGCCCATCACCGCCGCATTCACGCCCGGTGTCGTTACGAACACACCAATCCGGTACACCGCCAGGAGCGCGAGCGTGTAAAGCAGGCGCCGGCGAAGCTCCGGGATTTTCGTCATATTCTGGAAGCCAGAGGCCATCTACTTCCTCCTGCCCTGCTCGGCGGTCCGCCGCTCAAGAGCCGTGGTAACAAGTGAACCGACGCCGAGTTGGCTCAGAGGCTGCCCAAGACGCCGCCGGGCAGAACGACCGTTCTGCCCAACATGCGACACTGTGCTGCCCACCTTGTTAGCCATTGGGCAATTCGGCGCGCCCGCCCTTTTTCTCGATCTTTTCTTTGGCGCTGGCCGAAAAGGCGTCGGCTTTGACCACAAATTTCTTCGTCAGCTCGCCGCCACCGAGGATCTTAATCAGCTTGCAGCGCCGGGGCACAAGTCCCACCGCCTTGAGCTCGCCGATCGTCACCGTGCCTGCCTCGAAGCGCTCGTCGATGTCCCAGAGGTTGACCGCGAAAATCTCCTTGCGGAAGATGTTCTTGAAGCCCTTCTTGGGCAGCCGTCGCTGCATCGGCATCTGACCGCCTTCGAAACCGAAGCGAGCGCCATGGTGGCCCGTGCGGGCTTTTTGGCCCTTGACGCCCTTTCCTGACTGCTCGCCGGTTCCGGAACCGGGGCCACGGCCAACGCGCTTGCGGTTCTTCGTGGCTCCGCGCGGACCTTTCAAAGATTGTAACGTCGTACCCATTCTGGATCCTTTCGGAACTTCTCCGCGGACTACTCCGCGGCTTCGACCTTAACCATGTGCGAGATCGTCCGGATCATGCCGCGAACCGCGAGATTATCCGGAAGAATGACCGTCCGACCAAGCTTGCCAAGCCCTAGCTTCGCAGCCGTCAGCTTGTGAGACTCTGGACGATTGATGCCGCTGCGGACCAGTGTGACTTTCAACTTCGTTGCCATGGTTTAACCTGCTGCCAGAATCTCGTCCAGCCGCTTACCGCGCAGCGCGGCAACCGCCTCGCCGCTGGACAGGCGCTTGAGAGCGTCAATCGTAGCGTGGATGACATTGTGGGGATTCGAAGTGCCAATGCACTTGGTGAGAATGTCCTGCACGCCGGCGACTTCCAAAACCGGCCGGACGGCGCCGCCCGCAATGACCCCCGTACCAGCGCTCGCCGGACGAAGCACGACCGTGCCGGCACCAAAGGTTCCCTTGACCTCGTGCGGGATAGTCGTTCCGGAAAGCGGAATCTTGAACAGGTTCTTCTTGGCCTGCTCGGTCCCTTTGCGAATCGCCTCGGGAACTTCGTTGGCCTTGCCTAGGCCGGCTCCGACGTAGCCGTGCTGATCTCCCACGACGACCAATGCGGAGAACGAGAACCTCCGTCCACCCTTGACCACCTTCGCGACGCGGTTGATGAAGACCACGCTGTCGACCAGCTCGCCGACTTCTTCGTAGTTAATAGCCATTCTTGCTCCTAGACCTCGATGCCTTTGGTACGCCCTAGAACTTCAGCCCAGCCTCACGCGCGCCCGTCGCAACGAACGAAACGCGGCCGTGATACCGGTAACCGGCGCGGTCGAAAACGACCTGAGAAATGCCTTTCTCGATGCACTTCTTCGCCACGAGCACTCCGACCTGCTTGGCGCGGTCGCTCTTCTTGCCCTTGAGCGCGTCGGCCGCGGGATCCTTCTTGGCAGGAAGATCCGATGCGGAAAACAGTGTCTTCTTGCTCAGATCGTCGACGACCTGAACGTAAATGTGGCGGGCGCTGCGATAAACAACCAAGCGCGGCCGCTCGGCGGTACCGGAAATGCGTTTGCGCAGCGAACGATGCCTGCGTCGACGCGAGTCGAATTTGCTCTTACTGGCCATGACAATCCTTCTTCGAAATTCTTCCGATTACCCGATCGCCTATCCGCCCGAACCACCGGTGGCAGCGGCCTTGCCGACCTTCTTCTTAATGACTTCTTCGGCGTACTTCACGCCCTTGCCTTTGTAGGGCTCGGGTGCGCGCAGCTCGCGAATCTTGGCTGCAGTCTGCCCGAGTTCGTCCTTGTCGTTGGACGTCAAAATGAGACGGTTCTTGTCGACTTTCGCGGTCACAGACTTCGGCAGCTTGAAGACGATGGGATGCGAATAGCCGAGTGCAAAGGTGACAGCGCCGCCCGCAACTTCGGCGCGGTAACCGACGCCGTTGATTTCGAGCTCGCGCGTCCAGCCTTCTGTTACGCCCTTGACCATGTTGGCCAGGTGGGCGCGAACGAGACCGTGCTTGGCGCGGTTTTCGCCCGAATCGTCGGCGCGGCTCACGACGGCCTTGTCGACTTCGACTTTAATCGAGACACCCGTCGGCATCGCCTTGGCAAGCTCCCCTTTCGGTCCTTTGACCGAAAACTGGCCCGCTTTCTGCGAAAGCTGAACTCCCTTCGGGAGTGCAACAGGCTTACGTCCGATACGCGACATTTACCAAACCTCGCACAGCAGCTCGCCACCGACGCCCGCCTTGCGAGCCGCCCGGTCGGTCATGAGACCGCGAGACGTTGACAGAATCGCTACGCCGAGGCCCGAACGAACCTTGGCGATGCTATCGCATCCGACGTAGACACGCTGCCCAGGACGAGAACGTCGGCGCAAGCCAGTGATGGCATTCGCACCGGGCTCAGCCCAGCGCAAGCGCACGATCATCTCGCTGTGACCGTCGAAGCCAGGCCGCACGTCGTAGCCCTGGATGTAGCCCTCTTCCTTCATCACCTCGGCAAGGCGAACCTTGAGAGTGGAAGACGGGCACGTCACATCGGCTCGGCGAGCGAGAATAGCGTTGCGAATACGGGTGAGGAAATCAGCAATTGGATCAGTCATGGCGCCTACCAGCTCGACTTGATAACCCCGGGGATATCACCGCGGAGAGAGTACAATCGGAAACAAATGCGGCACAGCTCGAACTTGCGGTAGTAACCGCGAGAGCGGCCGCACAGCTTGCAGCGGCTGTGCTTACGCACTTTGAATTTCGGTTCTTTACGAAAGAGATCGACCGTCTTCGCCATGTTCGCTAGCTCCTAAACGGCATTCCAAGGTGGCGCAACAGAGCGCGACCTTGCTCGTCGGTGCGCGCGGTGGTGGTAATGGTGATGTTCATACCTTTGGGCTTCTCCAAGTTCTCGCTACTGATCTCGGGAAAGATATTTCCCTCACGAACGCCCAGGGTGTAGTTGCCTCGTCCGTCGAAGCCCTTGGGTGAAACGCCTTTGAAGTCGCGAACGCGCGGAAGCGCGAACGTGATCAGGCGATCCAAAAATTCGTACATACCGTCGCGACGGAGTGTCACCATGGCGCCGATCTTTTGGCCTCCTCGCAGCTTGAAAGCCGCGATCGCCTTCGACGACTTCGTGACGACCGGCTTCTGACCGGTAAGCGCCGTCAAGTCCTCGACCGCGGTATCCAGAATCTTCGGATTCGTGATGGCCTCGCCAAGACCCATGTTGACCGTGACCTTGGTTACCCGGGGAGCCTGCATGATGTTCTTGAGACCGAGCTCGGCAATAAGCTTGGCGCGAACCTCGACCTCGTAAATCTTGCGCAGCCGAGCGGGCTCGCTTCGCTTGACCTTCTCGGTCGCGAGCTCAGTCTTGGCGCTAGCGCCCCTACCGGCGTCCCTGCCCCTGCCGCCCTTCCCGGCAGCACGCGCTGCCTTCTTTTCGGCACCTTCCGCCGAACTATGGGAAGCTTGGGCCGGCTTCGCGGCTTTCTCTGCCTTCTCGGGCTTTTCTTTTTCGTCAGCCATCGTCAATATTCCTTCGTATCCGCAGAGGCTAGGCCGTCTCGAAGAGGCTTCCGCACTCGACGCAGACCCGCCGCTTCTTCTGACCTTCGCGAATCTCCGCTTTTGCGCGGCGACCCTTGCCGCACTTGCTACACCACAAAGCAACGTTCGACATAGCGATCGTGCCTTCCTTTTCCAGAATGCCTCCGCGCGGATTGGCTTGCGTCGGCTTGGTGTGGCGTTTGACCATATTCACGCGCTCTACGACCAAGCGTCCCTTCTCGGACACCACGCGCAGAACGCGACCGCGCTTGCTCTTCTCTTTTCCAGCAGTAACGACGACGGTGTCGCCCTTGCGAACGTGCATTAGAGGACCTCCGGCGCGAGCGAGATGATTTTCATGAATCGCTTTGCGCGCAATTCACGGGCTACCGGCCCAAAGATGCGGGTTCCGATGGGCTCGTTGTCCTTGTCAACAAGAACGGCCGAGTTGGAATCGAACCGGATGTACGAGCCATCCTGGCGCGACACTTCCTTTTTTGTGCGCACGATAACAGCGCGCGCAACCTCGCCCTTCTTGACCTTGGAATTTGCAATCGCTTCCTTGATAGACACGATGATGATATCGCCCAAGGATGCGTATTTTCGCTTGGTGCCGCCGAGCACGCGGATGCACATGATCTTCTTGGCACCCGAGTTATCGGCTACGTCGAGGGTTGTCGTCGTCTGAACCATTGTAAACCTGCCGTCCTCTGTTGAATGAAGTCAGGCCCTAGGCCTCCTGCGGTCGATCCAGCAGGCGTTCTACGCGCCAACGCTTCTCGCGCGAGAGCGGACGGGACTCGACGATCTCCACGCGGTCGCCAACGCGATATTCATTCTTCTCGTCGTGGGCCTTGTACTTCGACCGACGGGTCATGTACTTGCCGTATTTGGCATGTGACAGACGGCGCTCGACCAGGACCACGCGGGTCTTATTCATCTTGTCGCCGACCACCACGCCAATCAGCTTGCGCTTAGAGCTCTGGGGACGACCAGTTTCCGCGGTCTTCGCGGTGTCTGCCGACGTTGCGTTCTCTTGGGCCACGGCCTATTTCTCCTTGCCAGCTGCCACTGCCGACGTCTTGGACTTTTCGGCGAGCACGGTGCAAACCCGAGCGATATCGCGACGGGTGCTGCGGATCGCCATGGTGTTCTCGATTTGGTTGGTATTGTGCTTGAGGCGATGCTGAAAGAGATCCTCTCGCAGCTTCTTGAGCGTGCGCTCGATCTCCGCCGTCTCGTTCCCGCGAAGATCCTTTGCCTGAATCGTACTTTTCATAGGATCTGCTCCCGGCCAATCACGCGCGTGCTGACGGCCAGCTTGTGCCTCGCCAAGTGGAAGGCCTCTTTGGCCAGGTCGGCCGAGACGCCTTCCAATTCGTAAAGGACGCGGCCAGGTCGAACCACGGCCACCCACTCTTCCGGTGTGCCCTTTCCCTTACCCATGCGGGTCTCGGCGGGCTTCTTCGAAATCGGCTTGTCGGGGAAGATGCGAACGTACAGTTTTCCGCCGCGCTTGACGTGACGGGAAATCGCGGTACGAGCCGCTTCGATCTGCCGAGCCGTCACGAAACCGCAGGACAGCGCCTGAAGGCCGAATTCACCGAAGGACACGCTGGTGCCGCCTTTGGCCACACCGCGCATCTTGCCCTTCTGTTGTTTGCGCCACTTGACTCTAACGGGTGCTAACATGACTTCCTCTCGTCGCTGTCGTCTCTATCGTCACTATCGACTAAGCGAGACGACCTGCCCGCTGGGGCAAAACTTCGCCCTTGAAGATCCAGCACTTGACGCCGATGGCGCCATAGGTGGTGTGCGCTTCGGTCGTGCCATACTCGATGTCGGCGCGGAGCGTATGTAATGGAACGCGTCCCTCGTGGTACCACTCGTAGCGAGCCATTTCGGCGCCGCCCAAGCGGCCGGAGCATGCGAGGCGAATGCCCTTAGCTCCGAACTTCATGGCCGTCTGCACGGCTTTCTTCATCGCGCGACGAAAAGCCACCCGGCGCTCGAGCTGCGTGGCCACGTTTTCGGCTACGAGCTGCGCGTTGGTCTCGGCCTTGCGCACTTCCTGGATGTTCAGGAAGACCTCGCTGGTCGTGAGCGCCTGTACTTCTTTCTTGAGCGTCTCAACGCCAGCGCCACGCTTGCCGATGACGATGCCCGGACGCGCGGTGAAGATGTTGATCTTCACCTTGTTGGCGGCGCGCTCTACCTCGACGGACGCGACACCTGCGTGGCCGAGCTTCTGCTTCACGAACTTCTTGAGGCGCAAATCCTCATGCAGCCACTTCGCGAAGTCCTTCTCGGAATACCACTGCGAGGACCAGCCGCGGACGACGCCGAGACGAAAGCCTATTGGATTGGTTTTCTGACCCATCTGATTCTCCTAAGGAACGTCGACGAAGATGGTCACGTTGGAGGTTCGCCGGTTGATGCGATTTGCCCGGCCCATGGAACGCGCCAGCCATCGCTTCTCGACGGGACCGGGATCCACAGTAATCTTCGTGACCTTGAGCGCGTCCGCGTCGGCATTTTCATTGGCCGTCGCGTTCGCCACGGCCGAGCTGAGCACCTTGCTGAGCATCTTGGCGGCCTTGCGTTGCTGGAAGTTCAGGATGGAAATGGCGTCGGCAACCTGCCGTCCGCGAATCATGTCCGCTACCATCCGCACCTTCCGGGGCGACTGGTGGAACTTTCTCAATATTGCGTGTGCCATGACTTGTACCTTTGCCTTCCCTACTTCTTGTCGCCACCGGCAGGGGCGGCAGCCGGAGCAGCGCTCGGAGCGCCACCGCTACCAGTCGCGGCCTTGCGGTCACCGGAGTGGGTCATGAAGACGCGGGTCGGCGAAAACTCGCCAAGCTTATGCCCGACCATGTTTTCCGTGACGAACACGGGGAGGAACTTGCGGCCGTTGTGAACGGCGAAGGTAAGACCGACCATCTCCGGTAGAATGGTCGAGCGCCTGGACCACGTCTTGATGACCTTCTTGGTCTTCTGCTTCTGCATGTCGGCCACCTTGGTCATAAGGTGGCGGTCGACGAAAGCGCCCTTCTTTACTGATCGAGCCATGACTAAGCCTTCTTTCCTCGACGCTTGATGATCATCCGATCCGTCCTCTTGTTCTCACGGGTCTTGAGGCCCTTGGCCAACTGTCCCCATGGCGAGCAGGGGTGGCGACCGCCGGACGAACGGCCTTCGCCACCGCCCATGGGGTGATCGACCGGGTTCATCGTGACGCCGCGGTTGTGCGGACGGAATCCCTTCCAGCGGGTGCGACCAGCTTTGCCAGCTTGAACGCTGCTGTGCTCGACGTTGCCGATCTGACCAATGGTCGCGCGGCAATCGAGGTGCACCTTGCGCACTTCTCCCGAGGGAAGGCGAACCTGGCCCCAGTCGCCCTCTTTCGCCATCAGTTGAGCGCCGTCGCCCGCCGAGCGCACGAGCTGCGCCTTGCCAGCGACGTGAAGGCAAACATTGTGAATCGTCGTTCCGAGTGGAATGTAGCGCAGCGGAAGACTATTGCCCGGCTTGATGTCCGCTTCACGCGACGACAGAACAGTGTCGCCCAGCTTGAGACCGACCGGCCACAAGATGTAGCGCTTCTCGCCGTCAGCGTAATTGAGAAGCACGATGCGCGAGCTGCGGTTGGGATCGTACTCGATGCTAGCGACCTTCGCGGGCACGCCAATCTTGTCGCGACGGAAGTCGATTACCCGAAAACGCTGCTTGTGGCCACCGCCGCGAAAGCGCGACGTAATACGACCAAAATGATTTCTTCCACCTGGCGACGCATTCTTGCCCGTAAGCGCCTTGAGCGGCTTATTCCCTTGGGTCAGCTCGGCGAAATCCGGGGCGACGCGGCCGCGGACGCCGGGCGTGGTGGGGTTTAGCGTACGAAGACCCATATCCTAGACTCCCTCGAAGAATTCGATCTTCTGCCCTGGTGCCAGCGTCACCAGTGCGCGTTTCCAGTTCGACTGCCGGCCGATGTGGCGTCCGACACGCTTCTGCTTGCCGCGTACGATCGCGGTGCGCACCTTGAGAACGTTGACGTTCCACAGCTTCTCGACGGCGTACTTGATCTCGATCTTGTTCGCGTCGCGAGCGACTTCAATGAGAAGCTGCGGCGGCACGCTTTCCGGATCGCCAAGGTCCGCTTCCGACCGGCCACCGGTTTCCTTGAGGAACGTGCCCTTCTCGGTGAGAAGCGGCCGCTTGATGATGACTTCAGGAGAACGCATGATTTTCCTCTTTACGAAGCGGCCTCGGCTTCGGCTCCGATGACGCGAGCCTCTACCGCTTTGATGGCATCCTTAGCAATGATGAGTCCGCCATGATTAAGGATGTCGTAGACGTTGAGACCTTCCGGCGGCAAGCAGGCATGGGACGCCAGATTGCGGATGGACTTGGTCAGGTTTACGTTGCCCTTGGCATCGACGACCAAAGCAGAGGTAAAGCCCAGCGCCTTCAGCACGGAGGCAATGCGCTTCGACTTCGGCGCCTCGAAAGAAAGCTTGTCGACAATGACTAGCTTCTTCTCCTGAGCGCGCAGCGAAAGTGCCGACGCCAGCGCCGCCTTCTTCACCTTCTTGGGCAAAACGTACGCGTAGCTACGCGGGTGCGGTCCAAAGACCACGCCACCGCCGACGAAATTCGGCGACCGCGTCGAGCCCTGGCGCGCGTTGCCAGTCCCCTTCTGTCGGTACGGCTTCCTGCCGCCGCCGCGCACGTTCATGCGCGTTTTCGTCGAGTGCGTTCCCGCGCGCTTGGCTGCCTGCTGAGCCTTGACGGCTTCCCATAGCAACTGTTCCTTCACCTTGGTGGCGAAGACCTCGTCGGACAGATCCACCTGGCCGACTTTCTGCCCTTCTAGATTTACAACGTCGATCTGCATGGCCATCCTCAGGTCTTGATCTCGACGTCCACGCCGGCCGACAGGTCGAGCTTCATCAGCGCGTCCAGTGTCTGCTGCGTTGGATCCAGAATGTCGAGCAGCCGCTTGTGCGTTCGAATCTCAAATTGCTCCCGCGACTTCTTGTCGACGTGCGGCGAACGCAATACACAGTACTTGTTGATTTTCGTCGGCAGCGGGATAGGACCTGCGACCTTTGCGCCAGTCCGCTTGGCGGTGTCGACGATCTCACCTGCCGACTGATCCAGCAGGCGGTGATCGTAGGCTTTTAGCCGAATTCTGATTTTGGGTGTCACGTGGTGTCCCCTTTTACTTGGCTCGCAATCGCTCCGCCAGAGTTTCCTTACGCAATAATCTTTGTCACGACGCCGGCGCCGACTGTCTTACCACCTTCGCGGATTGCGAAGCGCAGACCTTCTTCACACGCAATCGGCGTGATCAGAGTGATCTCCATCGTCACGTTGTCGCCCGGCATGACCATTTCCATACCGTCAGGC
>Ga0066789_10001393_pt1 | contig 10419 bp, 9 predicted proteins | sample OrgsoiDNA2013049_FD_70960 | JGI IMG/M metagenome (GOLD analysis project Ga0066789, IMG submission 70960) | Permafrost soil microbial communities from the Arctic, to analyse light accelerated degradation of dissolved organic matter (DOM) -... | ecosystem: Environmental > Terrestrial > Soil >...
AGATCCGCCAGATTATGGATGAGTTTTTTTTGTTTATCGGAATCTTTTTCTTCCAGGACAATTGGATAGATCGGATGATTACCATTCACGGTCAGCGTTACTTCATCGGGCATATTTGCGTAGAATGAACCCATGCTGCCGTTCAATGCGGCCATATCTTTCATGCGACGCATAAATTCAGGGCGGGTTGCCACGACGGGCATCGCTTCCGGACTGAGGCCCTTTACTTCCACCGTTACATGCAGCGATGGAATATCGACCGCAAATAATGATTTCAGTTTTTCAACATCATCTTTACCGAGCACGCTTTCGATAGCATCCTGCTGATCGATGAGATTGTCTACCACCTCACTGTCCACGCGCGTGAAGTGTACGTTCTCCCATTTCAATTCCATCTGGTTAATAAAACCGGCATCCACAATGGTTTCCAGTTTGACCACGATATATCCTTTGCCCTGGGCGGCCCGGATATAACTATCCTGCTGTACCGGATTGCTGGTATAGATAATGACCAGTTTACCATCCTTATTTTTCTGGAGCGTTTCGGCGGCATTCCTGTATTCTTCCAAAGTATAAAAGCGGGATCCGTCGGCGTCTTCCATGATATGGAACTTATTTGCCTTCTCCAGGAATTTATCGTCGGTCATCATGCCGTATTTTACAAACAGACCCAGGCTTTCCCATTTCTCTTCGTATTCTTTTCTTTCCTTATTGAAAATTTCTTCGAGTTTGTCCGCTACCTTTTTTGTAATATGGTTGTTGATCTTTTTTACATTGGGATCTCCCTGCAGATAACTCCGGCTCACGTTCAAAGGAATATCAGGACTGTCAATAACACCCTGTAACAGCATCAGGAATTCAGGAACGATATCTTTTACTTCATCCGTAACAAAAACCTGGTTGCTGTACAACTGGATTTTGTCTTTCTGAATTTCGTAGCTCTGTTTGATTTTTGGAAAATACAGGATGCCCGTGAGGTTGAAGGGATAGTCCACATTCAGATGTATCCAGAATAAGGGCGGTTCATTAAAAGGATATAATTCTTTATAAAAATTCTGATAATCTTCTGTGGTTAGTTCACTTGGTTTACGTGTCCATGCGGGTGTCGTATTGTTGATTTGCTTGTCTTCAAAAAATATCGGGATGGGCAGGAAGCGACAGAATTTCTGGAGGATATTGCGGATGCGGGTATCGTCAAGAAATTCTGCTGAATCTTCTGAAATATGCAGAACGACGTCAGTACCCCGTTCCGTTTTGCCATTTTCTTCCAGCGAATATTCCGGGCTGCCGTCACATTCCCACTGAATGGCGGGCTGGTTCTCTTTATAAGATTTGGAAATAACGATCACTTTGTCGCTGATCATAAAGGCCGAATAGAACCCCAGACCGAATTTGCCGATGATGGCGTTTTCATTCTGGCCCTTATATTTATTGACAAACTCCTCGGCTCCCGAAAGGGCCACCTGATTGAGATACTTATCTACTTCTTCGGCCGTCATACCGATACCCCGGTCAGAAATGGTAAGGGTTTTGGCTTCCTTATCCAGTTTTACCTGGATGGACAGGTCCCCGATTTCGCCCTTGGCCTCCCCGATGGAAGACAGGGTCTTCAATTTCTGGGAAGCATCTACTGCATTGCTTATCAGCTCTCTGAGAAAGATTTCATGGTCACTGTACAAAAATTTCTTGATGATGGGGAAGATATTCTCTGTCTGTACCCGGATACTTCCTTTTTGCATAGTCGGCTATTTTAGCCATGCCGTTCAAAGAGGGTGCCATTTGCCTGTGTTCTGACAGGTTGACGGTATTTGGTGTATGGTTTATGGTATATGGATTTCATGTGACGATTCCTATTTGAATGCCATACACCATATACCATAAACCATACACCATATACCGATTCCCTTTCGACTTTTCACCAAAAAGCACTACTTTCGCAGCCCAATTAATTTTTTTACCAAAATCAGGGAAATGAACAATTATGAATTGATGGTGATTTTTACCCCTGTGCTGTCTGAGGAGGACTATAAAGCCGCCCAGAACAAATTCACGGCCTTCGTTAAAGAAAACGGCGGCAAAGTGTTGCACGACAACCCCTGGGGTCTTAAATCACTGGCGTATCCCATCCAGAAAAAAACCACGGGTTTATACTGGGTAATGGAATACAATGCGCCATCCGACTTCAATGAGAAGCTGAAAATTCAGATTCTCCGCGACGAAACCGTGTTACGTTTCATGGCTACCAGACTCGATAAATACGCCGTCGAGTACAACGCCAGAAAGAAAAGTGGTGTACCTACAGGAACAGAAAAAGCGGAGGCATAACATGGCAAAGACCAACGAGATCAAGTATCTGACCGCGATCAAGACCCAGCAAAGGGCTAAAAAATTCTGCCGTTTCAAAAAATACCATATCCGCTACGTGGATTATAAGGATGGCGAATTCCTGAAAAAATTTCTGAACGAACAGGGCAAAATGCTTCCGCGTCGTATTACGGGCAATTCGCTGAAATATCAGCGCAAAGTAGCCGATGCGATAAAGAAAGCAAGGCAAATGGCCATCCTCCCTTACGTAACAGATTTATTTAAGTAATAATATCCCGTCCCGCCGAAGGCGGGAGCGGGAGATCAAATAAATAATAATGGAAATCATTTTGATTCAGGACGTGGATAATCTGGGCGCTGCACATGAGAAAGTGAGCGTTAAAAATGGTTATGCGCGCAATTTCCTGATTCCGCAAAAAAAGGCAATCGAAGCCAGTCCGTCCAACCTGAAACAACTGGATGAGAAAATCAAACAGCAGAAAAAGAAGGAAGATAAACTGCTGGCTGAAGTAAACAAAGTAATCGAAGTGCTGAAGGCTTCCCCGTTGAAAATCGGCGCCAAAACCGGAACCAGCGGTAAAATTTTCGGAAGCGTTACTTCTGTGCAACTGGCCCGCGCCATCCGCGACCAGAAAGGTTATGAAATCGACCGCCGCCGCATTCACATTCTTTCGGAAGTGAAGGAACTGGGTACCTATAAGGCAAAAGTGGATTTTGGCCACGGAAATGAAACAGAAGTAGAATTTGAAGTCAGCGCAGAATAGCATTTTTTGATAATTTTTGAAACCTCCCCGCCGATAGCGGGGAGGTTTTTTATTGGCTTCCCCGTGGGGCAGTCACCGGCCCCATCCCCCGCACTAAATTTTCCCGGATTATAAAAATTACTATCTTTATGTTGCTCTGTTGTTCGGGTTATAAGCTGTGCTGGGGCCATTCCATCTGATAGTACCAAGTTCATTGTAGCTACGAAATTTAGAGTTGTTTTTATCATTTTTAATTTTAGCACAATGAACATTTATGTTGGCAACCTCTCCTGGCAAATGACCGATGAAGATCTAAGATCTCTTTTTGAACAACATGGGGCTGTGGGCTCTGCAAAAATCGTTAAGGACAAAGTTTCGGGCCGTAGTAAGGGCTTTGGCTTTGTTGAAATGGAAAACGATGCGGAGGCGCAGGCAGCGATTACGGCGCTGTATGATTCCGAAATCATGGGCCGAAAGATTATCGTCAATGAATCCCAGCCCAAACAGCAGGGAGGCGCTGGCGGCGGCTTCAAAAAGAGAAGTTTCGGCGGTGGCGGAAGCGGTGGCGGAGGGGGTTACAAAAAAGGGGGCTTTAACCGTGGAAACGAAGATGGTGGTGGTTTCGACAGAGGCTATTAATAATCTTTCTCCAATAAACACTTTGAAATCCTTCCCGCTATGCCGGGAAGGATTTTTTCTTTTACCCTGGTCCCCATGATACATTCCTATTGCCGGATATTTTCATTTGGAATTTTACTTTCCTTTCTTGCCCTTTCCGCCTGCGTTCACCAGGATAAAAAACAACCAGCTGTTAAGACAGATACTGTTTCTTCAAAAAACCAATCCATAAAAGGTAATTTCAGTGACCAGCAGGATCTGCATTTCGACAGCGTGCTCATAAGATCATTTTCTCTTGAATTCCCTCTGCTGAAAAGTTACTCAGCCGACCTGTCCCAATTTTATGCTTATCGTAATTTCCGGTATGCCTGGTACAATAAAAATGGACTGGTAGAACAGGCCAGCAATTTATTGGACCGCCTGAATAATCTTGATCAGGAGGGTATACAAGCTGCCGTTCCTTATAAAGATGTTCTGGACAGTCTCCTGAATGATCCCATGCCGGCAACTGGTCCCGATACCCATGTGGAAATCCTGCTGACGGCGGAATATTTTTTTTATGCCGATAAAGTATGGAATGGAATATCTGAAACCAAAACAACCAAACTGGAATGGTTCCTTCCGAGGAAGAAATTAAATCTTCCGTACATGATGGATTCGTTGCTGAATGACACCGCCGCTTCTTTATTCTCTGCCAGTTATAGTTTCCGTCAGTACAATCTGTTGAAAACGGAACTTCTTAAATACAGGCATCTCGATAGCACCGGTTCATGGACATTATTCAATTCCGGTTTAAAAAAATTAAAGAAACAGGATTCGTCAGAAATGATCAGTGAAATCAGGCATCGTTTATACCTGTTGGGTGACCTGGCCAAAGATTCCCGGAGTAACATTTTTGATGACAGCCTGGAAGCAGCAGTTAAATCATTTCAGCAGCGAAATGGAATCTTTCCGGATGGAGTCATGGGCGATGGTTTTATCCGGGAAATAAATATTCCCCTGCGAGAGAAAATCAGTAAGCTCATCATAAATATGGAGCGCACCCGGTGGATTCCTATAAACCTGAGTCAGCGCTATATCATTATAAATATTCCTGCCTTTACGTTATATGCATATGACCAGGATTCTCTGAATTTCACTATGAATGTAGTGGTAGGCAAGGACGTGCACAAAACGGTTGTCTTTAGCGGCGATATTAAATACATTGTTTTCAGTCCGTATTGGAACGTTCCCCCTTCCATCATGAAAAATGAGATCCTGCCGGCTATCCGAAAAAATCCGGAGTATCTGAAGAAAAACAATATGGAATGGAATGGAAATTCAATCCGGCAGAAACCCGGCCCAGCCAATTCCCTTGGACTGGTCAAATTCTTGTTCCCCAATTCATACAATATATACCTGCACGATTCACCCGCAAAAAGTCTTTTCGGTTCGCAGTCGCGCGCGTTTAGTCATGGGTGCATCCGGCTGGCAGAACCCAAAAAACTAGCGGAATATTTATTGAAGGATGAAGGAAGCTGGGATGTAGATAAAATAAATGCGGCGATGCATGCAGGGAAAGAAAAGTATGTTACCCTGAAAAATCCTGTGCCGGTATTTATTGGTTACCTGACGGCCTGGGTTGACGGTCAGGGCAGGTTGAATTTCCGGAAAGATATTTATAATAGGGATCAGCCGCTGGAAGAATTGCTGATTCAGAAATAAACTATAATTGTCAATTGTTAATTGTCAATTGTTAATGGTTAACGATATTTTTAAAATTTTCCGCTAGTACAATTACTCTACAACTTACATCTCAGCGTTGACAATTAACAATTGACAATTAACAATTAGAAAATCTATTCCAACCCAAACAATTTCAGATTTAGTTTTTGCAGCGTAAGATTTTTAAACGAAGAAGGAATCAACACCGACACATTGTGTTTGCTTCCGCCATAACTCACCATACGTACAGGTATATTGGAAAGGCCGTCAAAGAGTTTATTTAGCACATCCTTGGTTTCAGCAATTTCATTGCCCACGATAGAAACGATGGTCTGATCGGGCTCCACTTCCGTGGTTCCAAACGGTTCCAGTTCCCTGAGGATATGCTGGAGCTGACTGCCGTTGTCAATCGTTACGGATACGGCGACCTCGGAAGTAGTAACCATATCAATGGGAGTTTTATATTTTTCGAAGACTTCAAATATCTTCCGCAGAAAACCATAGGCCAGTAGCATGCGGCTGCTCTTGATATTGATGGCGATAATGCCATCCTTTGCTGCAATGGCTTTTACGCCGGAGGCAGAAGCCGTTTTTTGTATCACGGTGCCCGCTGCGGTAGGTTGCATGGTATTGAGAAGCCTGACCGGTACATTTTGCTGCTGTGTAGGCCAGATGCAGGTGGGATGCAGGATTTTAGCGCCGAAATAAGCCAGTTCGGCCGCTTCGTCAAAACTCAGCTGCACAATGGGAATTGTTTTTTTTACAATACGCGGATCGTTGTTGTGCATACCGTCGATATCGGTCCATATTTCGCAAACCGTGGCCTGAATAGCCGCGGCCACCAGGGACGCGGTATAATCGCTGCCCCCTCTTTTCAGGTTGTCCACTTCGCCCTTTGCGTTGCGGCAGATATATCCCTGGGTAACAAAAAGTTTCTCTCCTGGATATTTGCCGAGCAATTCGGTAAGCCGTGAACGGATCAGATCGAGCTGGGGTTCATCTTCGGCATCGATACTCATGAATTCCAATGCCGGTAACAAGATGTGCGGAATACCCTGTTCCTCCAGGTAAACGCTGAATAGTTTTGTGGAGAGCAGTTCGCCCTGGGCCAGAATATCTTTATTCAATGCTTCGCTAAAAGAAATCCGCAGGATGATAATTAAGAATTCAAAATGCTCCCGGATGATCGACAGCGCCTGTTCTCTTGACTTTTCTTTTTTCAGCAACTGTTCAATAAAGGAATGATAGTGGCTGCTCAGCCTGGCGATTTGATCACCCGCTTTTTCTCTTTCAAAACGTGCGGCGGACTGTCCTATTTCTACCAGGGCATTGGTCGTGCCGCTCAGGGCGCTCAAAACCACGATCTTTTTTTCCGGATCGGCCGTGATGAGTTTTGCGACATCATGCATACGTTCCGGTTTCCCGACCGAAGTGCCTCCGAATTTCATAACTTTCATACGATCCGATTTTTTGGATCGCAAATATACAAACGAAAACGCCACCGTGGTTTTTGACCGCGGTGGCGTTAGAGGAAAGCCTATTTTATTTTTTTATGATCTTCTGGTTAAACAGGTTATTATTCATCAACACCTGGATCACATAGATGCCCTTTGGCAGGTGTCCCAGTTCATCGACCATTATACTGTTATTTCCATTGGTTACTGTAAATGATTTGGTCATGATCTGCCTTCCGGAGTTATCAATCAACCGCATCACACCGGTACCGGATTTATCGGCATACATATTTACGATCGCATAATTGTCTACCGGGTTCGGATAAACCGAAATTGAACTTTCAGGCTGATCCAGGTTGACCGCGATAACTTTACTATAAGAGTATTTACCATCCCGGTCCACTATACGAAGGCGATAATAAACAATATTGCTGTTGATATTATACAACTGGTCATTGATGCTGTATGAATGAATCGGATTGAGAGAGTTGCTGGCATCCACCTGTGCAACCCCAATAAAACCAGCCTGATCAGAACTTCTTTCCACTTCAAAATAAGAAGCGTTGATTTCGTCTGTAGTTGTCCAGGCAACTTTTACGTTGTTGGCAGACACATATTTTGCAGTGAAGTCCAGGATCGTAACGGGCAGTACGATAGATTGACAGATCTGCATATTGGGAGGCAACTGCGCAAGAGGAAAAGTTTGAGTAAGCACTCCGATATTTCCAGGCAATGCGCCATAATTATTTGCCGCTGATGTTCCTGTGCTGATTCCTGACGCGCCTGGATTTACCGTTGAAGCAATATTTAGAGCCATATTTGAAAAAACAACTCCTCCGCCACCACCACCACCCGGGCCATGCTGTGTTGCATCCAAACCGATCGGGAAATTGCTTCCACCGTCGCCGCCATTGGCGACGGCAGTAACTCCATTTTGGCCACTATTGGCGTAAATTAATATACTTCCTCCGGCACCACCACCACCGGATCCATCAATCTGAACGGTACTGTTACCGGTGATTCCATTTGCCTTTATGGTTCCTGTTCCTATTATCGTGGATGAGTTAATGATAACCATTCCACCACCGGTTGCGCCGCTACTGGCAACTCCGCCACCTGGTGCTCCGGTTGCATTATTGTTTGAACCACCACCTCCACCGCCGCCGAGTATTAGCCGGCTTGGAGAATAGTATGTTACGGGTCCTGTCGTTGCAAACATTGAACCACCACGACCACCTGTTGTTCCAAAAGAAAACCAACCATTACCACCCAAACCACCGGCGCCACCATTTCCACCACCACCACCACCAGAGTTCTGGTCATTTGAAGTCGGATCACTGTCTGTGGCACCGCCGCCTGCGTTTGCTGGACCACCACGGGCGCTACTACCGCCGGGGTAACCTTCCAGCACATTATCAACTAGTACATTATTGACATACATAAATCTTGGAGTACCCGCAATACCTTCACCCTTTCCACCATTTGCATTTGCAGTGGACATGGTATAAAAATCATTTTTATTTGTACCCGCGGCGCCGCCTAAAACCCTTGAACCTCCACCACGGAAACCAGCACCTGAAGCATCAATAAGCTGACTGTTAAAGTCAACCTGACTAACGGCACTGATTACAGTTACGCCGCCAGTAGAACCATTCCAATGCGGGGTAGAAATAGTAGCGCCCAACTGTATATTAAAATGTGTTGACACCCGGATAACCTGGTAAGTATATTGACCATTTGCTCCAAACGGAGAATAAGCATAGTTGTATGTAAGGCCGGCTGCAATATTTAAAACACCACCGCCTACAGGAACTGCATTCGTGGCAACTGCAAATTCCATTCTGCCCGCCAAAAGATTCGCTGGAAGAAAACCTGCGCCTGCGCCTGTTCCTCCGCCATAGGACGCAAGCGTCACGGCTGGAAGATTAAACTGAGCACCCTGCATTTGTATCACTAAAACGATATCACCTACAGCGATGGGTGTAATTCCAAAATTCAAACCTGCACCAATCGCTCCCAAAGTAATGGAAGTTGCACCGGCAGAAACGGCAGCCTGTGTGCCAGGATAATAGGTATTTTCGTTGGCCATTAACACCGTTGTTCCCAGTGTCGGGCAATTCTGCGCGCTCAGCGCGAGGGTATTAAAAATGAAGAAAACACCCAATATAACGGCCATGTTCCAACGCAAGTGTGAAACCCGGGCTCCCGGAGTTGCTGACTGATCAGCATAAGTCTCCTTTATTAAGTTACCGTAGGGATTTACGGAATGTTTGTAAACATGTTTCATAGATTCGGTTTTTGACACCTAAGGGGATTCAATTGACATACCAATTCTAAACTCCCTGATCCTGAATGGGTTATCCGATTATCACCGGACGGTTCTTTCCCATTTTTGGAATGTCATTCCTATATTGGATTTATAAATCGACTAAGTGTAATAACTTAGTTCAAGGCGGAATTATTGCGTTTATGGGAAATAATAGCTACTATCCCGGGAGGGCTATTTTGAAGCGTTCTGCTAAATATTCGAGGTCCTCAACCACCGCATGCATAAGCGGAATTCCATTTGTTTTTCGATGCGTTTCCATGTTTCGTTCCGGATCACCGGCCACTAAAACCCGGTCAAAACCTTTGGCCGTTCTCGCACCCCGGAATCTCTTCAACCACTGATCCATATCGGTCTTGAATTCTTCTGCTTTCCGAAAAGCGTCAATCCGCATGGCGCCAAAAAAATGACCGATTCCCTTACCGGGCATATTTTCAGGAACCGGTATAAAGGCCGGGAACGGAGGCACCCAGGGACCATAATTCGCGCCACTCAATACGCCGGAAAAAATATCCACGATGGCGCCCATCGCATAGCCTTTGTGACTGCCATGTTCGCGGTCACTACCCAGTGGCAACAACGCGCCGCCTGCTTTTAATTCATGCGGATTGTCTGATATGTTTCCGTCTTTATCCTGGATCCAGCCCGGAGGCGCTTTACTATTTTTTCTTTGCAAGATTTCCAGTTTTCCATTCGCGGCGGCGGCGGTGGCGAAGTCCGCGACAAACGGATCTTCATTTCCGGCGGGTATAGCCACGCAAATGGGATTGGTCCCCAGCAATCTTTCGATTGAAAATGTGGGTGCGACCAGGGCGCTGGCATTGGTCATCACGATACCGATCATGTCTTCTTCCAACGCCTTCATGGCGTGTTGCGCCGCAATTCCAAAATGATTGGAGTTTCTTACCGCGATCCATCCGCTGCCTACCTGCTTTGCTTTCTTTATGGCCAGGTCCATGGCAAATGGCGCAACGACCAGTCCGAACCCGCTGTCGCCATCAACGACCCCGGTAGATGGTGTTTCATGTACCAGCTGAATATCCGGTTTGGGATTGGCACGTTTGGCCTCCCATAACCTGGTATAGCCCGTTAAACGGGCAATGCCGTGTGAATCGATGCCACGAAGATCTGCTCTTAACAGACCGGTTGCTGCAAGCGCAGCATGTTCTTCGCTTGATCCAATACCGACAAAAACATCTTTTGTAAACCGCCAGAGCTGATCATAATCAAAATTTCTTTCCATGCCTCA
>Ga0066789_10001394_pt1 | contig 10414 bp, 12 predicted proteins | sample OrgsoiDNA2013049_FD_70960 | JGI IMG/M metagenome (GOLD analysis project Ga0066789, IMG submission 70960) | Permafrost soil microbial communities from the Arctic, to analyse light accelerated degradation of dissolved organic matter (DOM) -... | ecosystem: Environmental > Terrestrial > Soil >...
CGAGCCCTCGCTGCTGCTGATCGCTCCGAACATCAATGTAGGAGCAGCGATTCTTGCCGAGTACGTGGATGCGGAAGACGGCAATATCACGGGTGCACTCGGTCATTATTTGGGGGCTGCCGGCGCAGATACCTACGTACAACGGGTGCGTCTCGAGATGGCGCACTTGGCGAGAGTGCTCAAGTCGATCTGACCGTGCAGATGCAGCGGATCGCCGCTAATACCGGCTGGCCGCGTTGAGCCGCTCGATTGCTTCCTTATCCAACTTCAACTGCGCCCCTTTGATGAGCTCGCTCAATTGCGTAAGGCTGGTGGCGCTCGCGATGGGTGCCGTCACGCTTGGCCGCGCGAGCAACCACGCCAAGGCGACTTGGGCCGGTGTCGCGTTGAATCGGGCGGAGACCTGGTCCAGCGCCGTCAAGATGCGCAAGCCGCGCTCGTTGAGCCGATCCGCCATCCGCTCGCCGCGCGGACTTTTCTTAAAATCCTCTTTCGACCGATATTTGCCGGTGAGGAATCCGTTGGCGAGCGAGTAATACGGGATGACGCCGATGCCTTTCTCCAAGCACACCGCCTCGGCGTCCTTTTCGAAATCCGCGCGGTCGTATAGGTTATAGTTGGGCTGCAGGCTTTCGTAGCGGGGCCAGTGGCGGCTGTCGCAGATGCGGAGCGCTTCGTTCAGGCGTGCTCCGGAGTAATTGGACGCACCGATGGCGCGAACCTTGCCTTGTTCGATCAATCGGTAATGCGCCTCGAGCGTTTCCGCGAGCGGTACCGTGGCGTCGTCGAGATGCGATTGATAGAGATCGATGTGGTCGGTTTGCAAGCGCTTCAGGGACGCTTCCACCGCCTGCACGATATAACCCTTCGACAACCCCTGGTGGGTCGGCCCCATTTCCATCCCGACCTTGGTCGCAAGGATCACCCGTTCGCGCCCGCCGCGAGCCTTCAGCCACTTGCCGATGATGGTTTCGGACTCGCCGCCCTGGTTGCCGGGTACCCAGCGCGAATAAACGTCCGCGGTGTCGATGCCGTTGAATCCCGCCGCCACGAACGCGTCGAGGAGCTCGAATGACCTCGCCTCGTCCGCGGTCCATCCGAACACGTTGCCGCCGAAGACCAGCGGGGCGATTTCCAATCCGGACCTTCCGAGCTTGCGTTTTTCCACGGGGCACCTCGTGCGGTAATCGCTCCGATAGTACGGTATCGTTGGCTCATGATGAAACGAAAAAAGCGGCATCGCGTTCTCACCATCGACGTCGGCGGCAGCCACGTCAAGGTACGCGTCTCCAACCGGCGGGACATGCGTCAGTTCGTGTCGGGTCCCGATCTCACGGCGCCCCAGATGGTCGCAGGCGTTCACGAACTCACCGGCGACTGGAACTACACGGCGGTTTCGATTGGCTATCCGGGAATCGTCATCCACGGCAAGATCGTGACCGAACCGCACAACCTCGGGCGCGGTTGGGTGGGTTTTAATTTTCGCGAGGCTTTCGGGCGTCCCACCCGTGTCGTCAACGATGCTGCGATGCAAGCCATCGGCAGCTACGAAGGCGGACGCATGCTGTACCTGGGACTTGGGACTGGATTGGGCTCTGCGATGATCGTTGATGGGGTCGTCGAAGCGATGGAACTGGCCCATATGATCTACCAGAAAGGCAAGACCTACGAAGACTACGTCGGCGATCGCGGCCGCCGTCGTTCGGGTCCGAGGAAATGGCGGCGTGCCGTCGAGGACATCGTCGAGAAATTGCGCATGACCTTGGAGGCGGATTACGTGGTTCTCGGCGGCGGCAACGCGCGCAAGCTCAAGAAGATGCCGAAAGGCGCGCGCCTCGGCAACAACGACTTCGCGTTTATCGGCGGATTCCGCATGTGGCGCGCGGGCGGAATATTCCCGCGCAGCGCAGCGCGGCGCGACGCGGCGCAGAGCTGACTCCGCTGGCGCAGCTCGGCGACGATGCTGGCGGCATCGCGCGCCGCAACCGCCGGGTCGCTGTCGAGGTAGCCTGCGCGATTGTAAGAAAAGGTGCGAGCGCAGTTTGCCGCCACGCGTGGTTGGATCGTCTGCCAAATATCCAACGTATTGCCGAAGCCCGATTCGAGCACGATGGTTCGCGGTCCTGCGCCTTCGATGCGCACGCGATGATGGGGTGCGTCATGACCTGCGCCCGATCGTTAGGCGGTCGGCGGCACGGCACCGATGGTGGGGGTCTCGCCGTCGCCAGGGGCAGGGGCAGGGGCAGGGGCAGGGGCACGGGCAGCAGCGGCGTGGGTGTCGGCAGCGGCGTCGGCGCTGGCGTGGCCGGCGGACTCGCGGTGATAGGGTAGCCACGCGTAGATTTCCGGCGACGTTTGCGGATACGCCAAGAATTCCTCGCGCGCCTCGGCCGTTTGCCCCAGCCTACGGCGGTACAGGCGCCAGATCGTGAACAGCGTGAACGCGAGTGTCAGCGCGATCACGTAGATGAAGAACGCTCGCGGTGTCATCAGCTGAATGGCAAACGTGCCGGTGGTGGGTCCGATGGATGCTCCCAGCGCCCATACGAACAGCAGCGTCGACGACAACCCTACGTAGTCGGCGATGACCGCGCGGTCGTTCGCGTGCGCCACGCCCACCGCATACAGGCTTTCGCCGAGACCGCCAAAAATCGCAAACAAGACGGCGAGCAAGAGGAACGGCGTCTGCCGGTCCACCATGACCAGCCCGGCCGCCACCGCGACTATGCCGCAGCCCAAGCCGATCAAGGCATACCGCCGGTCCACCTTGTCGGAGAAATACCCGATGGGCCATTGCAGGAACAATCCGCCCAAGGACACGCAGGCCATCAGCATGACGATGTGCCGTTGGTCGAAGCCGATGCGCTCTCCGAAGAGCGGTCCGACCGTGGTGAACGCCGTCAGGATCAAGCCGTTCAACAGACACGCGAGTACGCTGACGGGTGAGGTACGCAGCGCCTTGAGGATCTCGAGTTTCACGCCTTGCGGCAGGACAGGCGCGCGGACGTCGATGGCCACCATCGGCACGAGCGCGAGAGTGGTGGCGATGCCCGCGATGACCAGCAGCTCCGGGCCGCGCACGTTGAGGTTCTGGCCGAACAGTTGGCCGGCGCCGAAGAACAGGCCGTACACGAGCACGTAAATGGTCAGCACGCGGCCGCGCTGCTCGTTCGGCACCAGCGCGTTCAGCCAGCTTTCGACGATGATGGCAAGCCCGGCCGCATTCAAGCCGATCAAAAATCGCAGCGGCACGATGGCCGGAACGCCATCCGCGAAGTGCAGCCCGAGAATGGCGACGGCCTTCATGCCGGCGAAGGTGGCATAGGCCCGTTCGAGTCCGACCGGGGCGATGATCTTATAGGCGTACAGGCAGCCCACTAAGAAGCCCAAGGCCTCGGCCGTTGCGAACAGCCCGATCACACCGGGCGAATAGCCCATCGCCGAGAAACGCAGCGGCAGCAGCGATCCCATAACGCCGGCGCCAACCATGATGAGCGCCGTGCTGACGAGCGGCGGCACCACGCGCCATGGGATTGCGGTCGCGCCGGTGCGCGCCACGGAAAGTTGCGTGGGGGTCATGCGCTCGATTATAGAAGGTTTGCGCCGAGCAAGCCCGACGACGTGCGCGGCTTGCCAAACACTGGTTCAGTCGCGAGTCAATTCCGCGCGTTCTGTTGATAACAGAATTGCAACAATTCGGGCCCGAACCGCTGTGCCACGTCGGCAGGCACAGCCGCTTCCGTCACTTCTTGAAACGTGAAGCGAATGGGGTCCTTGTCGTCGGCGCCGGGCGGGCTCACCGTTGCGAGCAGATAACCGTACACGTGGGTCTTCGCAAGCTTCGCCCGCGACGTGTCCGGCGGCAGCGCGTAGCGCACCGCACCGCCCGTGCCGATGATCCAGCCCGGCAACACGCCGCCGTGTTCATGCCAATAAGCCGTGTCGAACACATTCTCCATCACGAAATGTGAATGCGATGCGAGCACATAGACGGGTTTGGTCTGTCGCGTCACGAGTAGCGCCTCATAGGCCTGCCGTCCCGTCGCTTCCATCTCCGGAACGTCACTCATGCTGTGGCTGCGCGCGATACTTTCCGGCAACGCTTCGTGCATGCCCACCACGACCGCCCGGACCGTGCCATCGTGCTGGTCGTTTTGTAGGACTTTCTTCAGCCACGCGAGTTGGGCGACAGCGAATTCGTCCGGTGTCGCGTTGTCCAGGCTGATGAAATCGACGCCATCCCGCATCCAATGATAGTAAGAGCGCAGGGTGTGGTCGTGAGGATCGTCTTGCAATCGTTGTTCGCGAATCGGCGCCGCATCCAGCCACTCGGCGAACGTGACGAGGTATTCGCCGCGGGTCTTGGGCGGTGTGGTTTCGTGATTGCCGATGGCGAGAAAGAACGGCATGTTCCCGAAGGCTTCGATCTGGTTGCGTTCGACATCGATCCATGCCGTCGCCAAATATTCGCTGATGCTCGCTTTGGGATGTTGCGCACGAAAATCTTCGTCGAAGTCATGAATGACGCGAAGGTCGCCGAGATGCCAGTAAAAGACCGCATTATTGGCGCGCGCGCCGGCCGCAATGGAAGGCATCACCACATCGCCGCAGTTGCGTGAATCGCCCGCTACCGCGAAATTCCATGGGGCATCAGCCAACGTCGGCGAACCGATCAACGAACCGCCGCCGATCAGGATCGCGGCAATGGCGCCGCAGGCTCTCCGGGTCAAACGTCGCAGATCATGCATATTGAAATAATGTCATGAACCCAAAGTCCATATGCAATTGTTGGTGGCAGTGGAAGAGCGTCGCACCCGGATTATCCGCGACGAAATCGAATTCGATTTCCTGGAATCCACCCAACATGACGACGTCCTTGAACACTCCCGCGGTGGACCTGCCGCCGATGCGCGTCAATTCAAAGCTATGCCGGTGCAAGTGAAGCGGGTGGATGTCGTCGCTGGTCTACCACGGCATCGTCGTCGGTAAGATGATCGGAGAACACATCGACGCGCGCGCTCCTCGACGTGCGACCAATCGGCCATCTCGCGTGCGACGCCCTGGTAATCGTCCAGCACGGCAATTCTCACCGACGAATGCGACGTAGTCATGAGCACTCCTGATCCGCGGGTGGGATTCATACCGCGGTGATGCCGCCGTCCACCGTGAAGATTTGCCCGGTAATGTGCCGGGCTGCCGCGCTGGCCAGCAGTACGACGATGCCCTTCATGTCATCGTCCGTTCCGAGTTGCTGCAGCGGCGTCGCTGCGATCACGGACTCGCCGATGGATTGCAGAATGCCGCGGCTCAACTTGGACGGAATGAAGCCCGGGCAGATGGCATTCACGGCGATGCCGTGCTCGCCCCACTCGCCGGCCAGAGCTCGCGTCAAGCTGACGAGGCCGCCCTTGCTGGCGCTGTAGGCGACCGCTTTGAAACCACCGGTGGACCCTTGCAGTGCTGCGATCGATGCGATGTTGATGATCCGTCCGTAGCGCCGCGGAATCATGCAGGCGGCCGCCACCTGACGCGTGAGCTCCCAAGTGCCCGTGAGATTTAGGTCGATGACCTTGCGCCACGCGTCAAGCGGATAGTCCTCGGCGGGCGCACCCCAGCTGGTGCCGGCATTGTTGACGAGGATATCGACGGGTCCGAGCTTCGCAACGACGCCGTCGACCAGCGACTTTGCCGCTTCCGGCCGGCTCACATCGCTCAGCAGCGTCGCGACGTCGTACCCTGCCATGCGCAACGCCTCGCGCGCTGTGGCGAGTTCCGATTCCTTGCGTGCCGTGAGCGCGACCTGCGCTCCCATCTCCGCCAGCGCTCCGGCCATGGCCAAACCCAGCCCGCGCGAGCCGCCGGTGACCAACGCCACGCGCCCCGACAGATCGAATAGCTCCCGAACCTTCACGAAACGGTCTTTCCCATGATTGCACCCTCGGCGCTGGCTCCGATGGTAGAGTAGCCAACATTACCCTGCTGCGGCAAACCGCGGACCGCTAATCAACACAAGACGAAAGGCAACAACTCATGAGCATTTTCGACACCATCAAGAACGCCATCTTCGGCCACGGCTCGGCGACGGCTCCGGCCGCCACCAGCACCGCGCCGCCGGCCCCCGGCGCTGCACCCGCTGCGGGACCGGTGAGCACGCCGAAAGTGCAGGCGCCTGCGGCCGCCGCCGCGAGCGTTGCCATCTCACAGGCAAGCTTGGAAGCGCAGCTCACTCAATTGAGCGCCAAGAGCTCGCAGAAGTTGAACTGGCAAACCTCCATCGTTGACTTGATGAAGCTGGTCGGTCTCGACCCCAGCTTCGCGAACCGCAAGCAACTGGCGCAGGAACTCGGCTACACCGGCGATACCGCGGACTCCGCCTCCATGAACATCTGGCTCCACAAAACGGTCATGGAAAAATTGGCGGCGAGCGGCGGCAGCGTGACGCCCGACTTGAAGGCGTAGCGACGCCCGGCGCGAGTGCCGTTCCGGTTCGGGCGTTCGCCGAGGGCCGGGTTTGGTGGGCATCCGCGAGGCGCGATCCAAGCGATAACTGGACGAGGGAGAACGGTCAACCGATCGTCCGCGGCCCGCGGTGCCCTGGAGACACCTTACCGATTCTCGCGAACGGCACCAACATCAGTTGGTTATAGTGTGATGTTCTTCCGACATGACGGCGCCGCGACATCACGATAGGGTGACAACTCGACGACCGCAGCGGCGGTTCATCGAGCTACGCCGCACCCTCCGCACTATAGCGCGCCAGCAATCCGGATCGCACCGCGTGCCGGTACACGCGCGCGTAACAATAAGCGGCTGCCAGCAGTTCCGCGGCGGCGATCGCCACGCCTTGCGTCAACAACATCGTCGGGAACGCGTGCCCGCTCAACAGGCTCCGCATGCCTTCGAAAACATAGGCAGGCGGCAGCGCATGCGCCACCCACTGCATCCAACGCGGCAATACCGACAGTGGATAAAAGACTGCCGCGAAGGGCGACAATAGCGCCGGCAGCGGCCACAACAGCCATTCGGACGCCGGTCCCAATCTCAGCACGATGGCGCTCGCCAAGATCCCGAGCGTAATGCCGAACACGAAAAGCACCATCAAGAACGCCGCCAACGGTGCGCCCAGCGAAAAGAATTGCAGATGGAAAACGCCCGTGGCGAGCGCCAGCATGACGATGAGGCCGATACAGCTGGTCATCATGCTGGTGATGACCAGCCCCGCGATGTATTCGGAGATCGAGAGCGGCGAGGCGAACAAATTGAGAAAATTGCGTGACCAAACATCTTCGAGAAAGGCGGTGCTCACGCCCTGCATCATGCGCGTACAGAAATCCCACAGAAGAACGCCGCCCAACAGGGTCGGCACGAAGTTGACGCCGCTGCCGCTGACCGAATTGAGATAGCGTGTAATGAATCCCCACAGCACGATATCGATCGCCACCCAAGTCACCATGGGAAAGACGCGAACCGGACTGCCGCGAAGCAGATACACCTGCCGCAATACGATGCCGGCGACGGGACGCAGTTTCATGAGGATTCGCGGCCGGTCGAGCCGTGCTCGGTGGGGCGGCCATAAGCCGGCCCACGCTCGGCCAAGAGCGCTCGCCCCAAGGGCTCGCGCGCCACGCGGATGAACAAATCCTCCAACGTCGCCGACCCATGCGCTCCGGGCAATGCCCGTGGGTCTCCCTCGAGCAGCACCTTGCCATGCGAGAGAAACAACACCCGGTCACAGACAGTTTCTACTTCGTTCATGTTGTGCGAGGTCCATAGGATCCCGCAGCGTTCCTGCGTCGCCAGATTTTTGATCTTCTCGCGAATGAGCTGCGCCGCCGAGGGATCGAGCGACGCGGTCGGCTCATCCAGCAGCAATAGTTGCGGTTTATTCAACAACGCCTTCGCGAGAGCCGCCCGAGTCTGTTCACCGGACGATAGAAGTCCGCACTTGGTATTGCGCAAATGCGCGAGATCGAACGCGTCGAGCATCTCATTCACGCGACTGCGCAACGACTCGATGCCGTACAGGAGTCCGAAGAACTTCAAATTCTCGGCAACGGTCAAATTACCCGGCAATGCGGCGTAGACGGCCGCGAAATTCGTGCGCGCCAGCGCCTGTGCGCGGTGCTTAGCCAGGTCGATTTCAGCGATTTGCACACTGCCGGCGGTCGGTTCCAAGACACCCAATATCATGTTGATGGTCGTCGTCTTGCCCGCGCCGTTCGGCCCCAGGAGTCCAAGGATCTCGCCCGGGATCACCGTGAAGGACAGTTCGTCGAGCGCAATCATCGCGCCGTAGGCCTTGCGCAGCTTCACCACGCGCAGCGCCGTTCCTGCGGTCGTCGACAGGTGACGGGGCGTCGAGTTCGGGAACGATGCGGTCATTGTTTGATTATTCCGTGCTGCGTTTGGCCATGCGGTGGGCCTTTTGATTATGCAGTGCGACGCTGAAATTATCTCCACTGAGTGCGGCCCAGTGCCTTCCTGCGGCCGCAGCATGTTAGATTGGCGCCATGTAAGGGCACGGAGCAGCGATGACTAATATTCATTTGATTGGCGGTGAGAAGGGTGGCGTGGGCAAGTCTCTGGTCGCGCGGCTGCTCGCGCAGTACATGATCGACAACGATATTCCCTTTCTCGGATTCGACTCGGACCAGTCGCATGGCGCTTTGCTGCGATTTTATTCAGGCTATGCATCGCCGGTATTGATCGACAGCTACGAGAGCCTGGATGCCATCGTCGAAGCCACCACGGATAATCCTGAGCGCAGAGTTCTAGTCGACCTTGCGGCGCAGACGCAGGAGCGGTTGACACGATGGATGGACGATTCGCAATTGCTGGAAGTCGCAACCGAGCTCGGCCTGCACATACGCTACTGGCACGTCATGGATGCAGGCAAGGATTCAGTGGATCTGCTCAAGCGGCTGCTGGATCGTCATGGCGCGAAATTGAATTACGTGTTGGTGCTCAATCAAATACGCGGCGACGACTTTAGGATTTTGGATAAATCCGGCGAAAAGGAGCGCGCGCTAAGCCTGGGCGCAGCCGTCGTCCATTTGAAGCGCCTGCACGAAGTGTCGATGATCAAAATCGACGCAAGCAGCACGAGTTTCTGGGCGGTAGCGAACAAGGGCGACGGCGATACCAGCGGTCTCGGTCTCCTCGAGCGGCAGCGCGTCAAAGTATGGCTGAGGAACGCATTCTCCGAGATCGCAAAACTGGGCGTATAGGTCCAATAATTTCGTTTCGGTTTCCGTTCGGCACTCTCAGACTGCATGCCACGCGAGCGAAGACTTTTCGTCTTCGCCGCGCATCACATCAGTCAAGGAGCAGTCATGAACAGTTTCACAGTTACCGCCGTCGGAAATCTCGCCAAGGACCCCGAATTAGCGGTTAAAGGCGATACCACTTATACGCGCCTCTGTTTGGTGGGCAACGATTATGCAGGCAAGGACGAACTCGGGAATGTCCGCGAGACCGTCACGAGTCTGTGGTTCGTAGCGTTCGAGAGTCTCGGCGAGGCCATTGCCAAGAATGCGCGCAAGGGTGATCAGCTCATCGTGCAGGCGCAAATCCGTTCAAACAACTGGACGGATAAAGAAGGCGAAAAGCAATACGACTATTCGTTCGTGGTCCAAAATTTTCGCTTTGGCGCACCGGGCAAGGCGAAACGGGAACAGCTAGCGGCGCGTCGTGAGGAGAGAGACGTGGGCGCTCTGGAAGCCGAAGTGTAGCCGCCGCGTTCCGATTATCTCGCGGCCACGGAAAAGGAATTCCGCCATGCATCACCCCCGCACGCAGCGCTTTGTTGGGAAACCTGTTGCCCTGACGTTATTGATCGCGCTGGTAGTTTTCGTTCCTGATTTGGCGCTGGCTCAGGCATCGCCGTTCATGACCGGAGCGACCGCGCTACAGACCAATATTCTCGCCTGGTTGACACCCGTCGCGATCATTCTCGTGATGGTCCTGGGAGGTATGGCCATGGCCAATCGCATGTCGTGGGGGTGGTGCATCGGCGCAATTCTGGGCATCGCGATTGCGTTCGGCGCGCCGCAAATTGTTACGTGGGTTCGGGGCATGTTCGGCGTTTAGGAGTGGTCATGAGCGAAACCACCATTGGCTTGACGGCTGATCCTCTCTTCGTGGGCGCCACACGCCCTCCCATGCGATGGGGAGCTACCTATTCGGCACTCCTCTTCAATATGGTGTTCACGATGGAAGCCTTTTTGCTGACGAAGAATCTTCTCACGCTGCTTCTCAGCGCTCCCATTCATGGCGTTTGCATGCTGCTATGCGCGCGGGACGCCCGATTCTTCGATCTCGTCCTGCTCTGGGCGCGCACTCGGCTGCCGGCGCTGGTCGGCAACTATCGGCTCTGGAAATCAAGCAGTTACTCCCCGCTGGCTGTTGATCTTCC
>Ga0066789_10001395_pt1 | contig 10412 bp, 8 predicted proteins | sample OrgsoiDNA2013049_FD_70960 | JGI IMG/M metagenome (GOLD analysis project Ga0066789, IMG submission 70960) | Permafrost soil microbial communities from the Arctic, to analyse light accelerated degradation of dissolved organic matter (DOM) -... | ecosystem: Environmental > Terrestrial > Soil >...
TGATCCTTGAAGCCGTCCCACATCAGAATACGGCGCAGGTCGGGATGGCCATCAAAGATGACGCCAAAGAGGTCGAAGATCTCTCGTTCCTGGAACTCCGCTGCGCGCCATACCGAGGTCATCGAGGGCAGGTGGACTCTCCCGTCGCGGTCCTCGGTACGCATGCGCAGGATGACCGGGCCAATTTTTCTCTCCATGGAGTAGAGGTGGTACACAACCTCCAGGTAGCCTGGAGTCGTGGTCTTCCTGACCTCTTCGACCTCCTGCTCCACACCCTCCACGACTGTCTTGACCTTGACCTTTGCGCTGGTCTCGTGGGGCAGCCAGTCCACGCCCGTGACGTTGGAACAGTAGTCGAGCCGAAGCTGGCTCTCGTCCCGCAGATACGACGCGATGGCCAGCGCATGCGCGGCATCGATCAGCAGGGAGTGCTGCGCGGAGGGGCTGCCGTTGAGAACTATCTGCGTCTGGCATCCGGGTACGGCGGCCACGATTTCTGCTTGAATCTGCTCCAGGGTGGGGAGGATCATGCGCGGCTACCGTCCTTGGTGTGCGGCCATACCAGTGGGTTGCTGCGTGGTTCCAGGTCGTGCTCACCGTACTCCGGAACGACGAACTCGCTGGGCAGATCGGCATTCAGGTGCGGCGCGCGGCCAGCGCCGGTGAGGTGCTGCTCATCGATCTTCTTCTGCAGCGTCATGAAGGCGTGAATCAGCGCTTCGGGACGCGGCGGGCATCCGGGAATATGCACATCGACCGGCACATAGCGGTCGATTCCCTTCAGAACGTTGTATCCCTGCTTAAAGGGGCCACCGGAGATGGCGCAGGCTCCCATGGCAATAACATACTTCGGCTCTGGCATCTGGTTGTACAGCCGGACCACCTGGGGAGCCATCTTCTTCGTGACCGTGCCGGAGACGATCATGAGGTCGGCCTGGCGCGGCGAGGGGCGGAAAACCTCCGCACCGAAGCGGGCCAGGTCGTAGCGGGCCATGGTGGTAGCGATCATTTCGATGGCACAACAGGCGAGGCCGAATGTCAGCGGCCAGACGGAGTTCTTCCGTCCCCAGTTGTAGAGCTCTTCGAGCGTGGTAGTGACGATTCCCTGCCGGCTCAGTTCGCTTTTGAGTTGCTCATCAATCACTGTTCAGACCCTGCTCCCGGCCATCGGCCGATACTCATCTCATCGCTCAGGTCGAGCGCAGAACATCCTTGCCCACCGCCCATACCAGCCCTTCCACGAGCAGGAACAGAAAGACCAGCATGGCAAGACACGCTCCGGCGGTCAAGCCGGTGAAGGCCACGGCAAAAGGCACCAGGAAAATCGCCTCCACATCAAATATAAGAAAGACTATCGCGTACAGGTAGTACTCCGCCTTGAACTGAACCCAGGCATCGGTTTTCGACTCGAGACCGCACTCGTAGGTCGCGTTCTTGTAGAAGCCGGGCTTTTGCGGCGAGTACACTTTGGACCATATCCACGCCAGCACCAACGGCGCCGTGCCAAAGGCGATGGCACAGGCCAGAAGCAAAACGATCAGAAGGTAGGAACTGTTGGTCGTCAAAGCACTTCCCTGTGGTTCATGCTGCGCTTTACCTATTGCGGGAGCCTGCCGGACAGGCAATTCCCTTCACACATCCCGCCGATCATAAGCCCTCAATCCGGGCTATTCGGTGATTCAGATCACTTTTGTCTTGCTAAGGAGAGTGTATGCCATAAGCGAGCATTCGCTCCCCCAAGGTGCGGGACAACATGTGCCAGGCCAAAGCGGCGTACACCGATTAAATCGGGAACGGGTCGCAGCCGTCTTCTCCACTCCAGTTGTAGTGCTTTGCGCCAACCGCGTTATTTCCGAATTGCCAATCCTGCGGGGTGGTTTCTCCCAGCCAGTCGAGCGAATGCCCGCTTGAGGTGCCCGAGGCGGCGATGGCAAATGCCTCCCGGATCGCGGATTTTTGTTCGGTACCGATCGCGTCCGGGGCCGGCGAGATAAAAAGGGCGGTGCCGCTGCGGGCAATCAGGTCGAGCCAGTCGCGGTTGAGGGACCACGAGATATCCTTCGTAATTCCAACGCAATCAGCGTCCTGCACAAAGAAGGTCTGATGCTGGGGCAGGCGATAGGCCAGGGTGTTGACCCCCATACGCCGGGTGCGCTCCCAGATCATGCCGCTGGTGTCGTCTCCTGTACGCTGCATTTCAAAGAGCCCGGCCGAGAGATGACCGACGGTATTGCACCCCAGGACGATGCTTCCCTCCCCGGCAGCCTGGCGGATCGACCGGTAGAAATCCAGGATAATCTCGGCGTTCGTCCTGCTGCGGTCGGAAAAGTGCCAGCCGGGAATGGTAGGCTGAGCGCCCATCTCCGGTCCCCACTGCCCAAGGAGATCGTAGGTGGAAAAGTCATGCTTGATCAGCTCAAACTTCCATCCTGCCGCGTGCCGGATCTTCGTGAGGGCGGCTTCGATCGCCTCAGGAATGGTTGGGTCGTAGGCAAGTTCGGCCGCGCGGCTGCTTCGCTCGCCGAATTTCGCGGCGGGGAGCAGCAACCGGGGATTCTCATTCTTCGGAGCCTCCAGCGGTCGCACCCATATTCCGGGACGAGCCTTGCGCCTGCGGATCTCCTCGGCAACCTGCGTCATGTCGGGAAAGGTCGGATTACCTTCCCAGCCCATGTCGATCACAGAAAAGGGACGCGGTCCGGTCGCTGGGGACAACGAGGCAATCAGCTCAGTATCGCGATAGATCCCCTCTGCCGTGTTTTTGCCGTAGGCGTAGTACCAGTCGTTGGTGCCGTAGATCGGCCCCTTGGGCAGTCGGGGGGCTGGACTCATTTTGCGACAGAAGGCCGTGACGGCCTCGTGGGGGGCTTCGCCGCTCAGCCCTTTGCGGGCAAGCACGGTGGCGGCATGCAGTTCCCGCTGGCCCAGCTCCACTCCACTGCCGCCGTTGCTCACGTCCAGCCACAGGGAGATGCCTTCGCGATCCATCTGCCAGAAGCAGAGCGCGCCGGCGGCGGTGCGAACACCATAGGCGTGAACTCCGTCCTGCGCATGCGTGGCGAAGTACCAGGGCATGGGCCGCTCGGGCACAATGCCGCGCCAGGCCAGATCACCGTAACTCCTCTCCCACGCGTCGCCCAGGATCAGGAGTCCGCCATCCACCGCCATATTCCAGCGCAAGTGCAGACGGATGAGCGGCTTGCTCGAGGCCAGGAAAATCGCTACTTCGCCCTGATTCGCCCGAGTGCGGACTTCGATTCCCGGCGCCTGCCAGGCCGCACCAGAACGCGCCAAGGGGATGGGATGCCGGGCCTCGACGAAGGCCGTGACGCGGTCCGGCACTCGCAGTATGTCGCAGTAGGTTGAGCCGGGCTCGTGTAAGGGCTTAGAAGCCGCCCTGGTTTCCTCGCCGAAACCCGCCGCGCCCGCTACTGTCGCAGCTACCGCACCGCCCACAAACGATCGCCTCGTAAAACGAGTCAAAATGCCACCCCGAATGTACTCAAATGATGAACTGAACATGCTAACCGATAAGTCGCGGAAATGATCTTATCGGCGATTCGAACGCCACGCCCCTCATCGCTTATGATTTGCTATGCCTTCGCATCGGAACAAGCATATCGAAACGCTCGCCGTGCATGCGGGTCAGCCGGTCGACCCGGCCACGAGCGCCATCGCCACGCCCATCCATTTGTCCCCCACGTATGAGCGCACGGCGGAGGGCACGTATCCGCACGGCTTCTCCTACTCCCGCGACGACAACCCCAACCGCCATGCCCTGGAGACCTGCGTGGCCGCGCTGGAAGGCGGCGAGCGTGCGCTGGCCTTCCCTTCGGGCATCGCGGTGGCGGCAGCGGTGCTGCAGGCGATGAAGCCCGGCGATCATGTGCTTGCGCCGGAGGACGTCTATCACGGCTTCCGCAGGGCGGTGAGCGGCGTCTTCGACCTGGTGAATCTGGAAGTCAGCTACATTGACATGAGCGATCCTGCCACGGTGGAAGCCTCGATCCGCGAAAACACCCGGCTACTCTGGCTGGAAACGCCTTCGAATCCACTGCTGAAGATCACTGACCTCGCCGCGACTACTGCCATCGCGCGTAAGGCGGGCATCCTGACGGTGTGCGACGGCACCTTCGCCACGCCGGTGCTACAGCATCCGATGGATTTTGGCGTAGACATGGTGGCGCACTCCTCTACCAAGTATCTCGGCGGGCATAGTGACGTTGTCGGGGGCGTGCTCATCACAGGGAAGGACAATTTCATCTTCAAGCATGCGAGGCGCTCGCAGCGCTTGGGCGGCGCGGTGCCCTCGCCCTTCGATTGCTGGCTCACCCTGCGCGGCATCGCCACGCTTCCCTGCCGCATCCGGCTGCAATCCACCTCGGCGCTGGCCATTGCCGAATATCTTGACCAGCACGCGGCGGTTGAACAAGTCTTCTATCCCGGCCTGCCCACTCATCCCGCCCACGACATTGCGCGGCAGCAGATGAGCATGTTCGGCGGCATGCTGTCCTTCTTGCTGAAGGATGGGGCGGAGAAGGCGATCCGGGTGGCGGCAAAGACGGAGATTTTCGTCCGCGCCACCAGCCTGGGAGGCACGCACAGCCTGATTGAGCATCGCGCTTCCACCGAGGGCCCTCTGACCCGCACGCCGCAGAATCTGCTGCGGCTCTCCATCGGCCTGGAAAACACCGAGGACCTGATCGCGGATCTGGATGAGGCGCTGCGGTAGTCAGAATAGTCAGGCAACTCGGGGATACAGAGCGGCGTCAGAAGCAGAATGTCAAAAAGGAGGATTTAATGAGTACTCTTGCAAGCTATCCGCGTATTTCGCCATTTCTCTGGTTCGATTCGAACGCGGAAGAGGCGGTGAACTTTTACCTGAGCGTATTCAAGAACTCGCGCCGCCTGGGCGGAGTCACGGAGGATGGCCGCGCCCCGGAGAAGGTTCTCACCATAGCCTTCGAGCTCGACGGCCAGACGTTCACCGCGCTGAATGGCGGCCCGATGTTCAAATTTACTGAAGCCGTATCGTTCATGGTGCGCTGCGATTCGCAACAGGAGGTGGACGAGTACTGGTCGAAGCTGACCGCCGGGGGCGGCAGCGAAAGCATGTGTGGATGGCTGAAGGACAAGTTCGGCCTGTCGTGGCAGATCGTACCGACGCGACTGCCCGAGCTGATCAAAAATCCGAGGGCTTTGCAGGCCATGCTGAAGATGAAGAAGCTCGACATCGCCGAGCTTGAGCGCGCCGCGTCGACGGATGCAGCCGATCGCTAGAAAACAACCCGGGTGGCTTACTAAATTGCCACCCGGGGGTTTACAACCGAAGCCGCACCTGCGACCGATGTTGTAATAATGATGCATGCACGAGGCAAACAGTACGCTTGCGACCGGAGAGCTTGTCGCGGCGAACTATAAGATCCTGGGCATGGCCGGCTCAGGCGGCATGGGCGTGGTGTATCGCGCTCGCGACCTGAAGCTGGAACGCAATGTGGCATTGAAATTTTTCCCCCCCGAGTTAATCGCCAGCGAAGTTGAGAAGCAGCGCTTTCTGCGCGAGGCGCGCACCGCCTCCTCGCTCGACCATCCCAACATCGGCGTCATCCACGGCATCGAAGAGACCGCCGATGGCCGCAGCTTCATCGTCATGGCGTACTACGAGGGGCAATCGCTCGCACAGGCCATTCGCCGGGGACCGATCCCCGCTCGCCGGGCCGTTGAGATCGCCATCGACATCGCCCGTGGACTGGGAGAGGCGCACTCCCGCAATATTGTCCACCGCGACATCAAGCCCTCGAACGTCATGCTGGCCGGCAACGGCGCGGTGAAGATTGTGGACTTTGGCTTGGCGCACGTCATGAGCGGCCAGACCGCCTCACAGACGGGCATCTCCGGCACCGTGAGCTACATGTCGCCGGAGCAATCGCTAGGCAAAACTGTGGATGAGCGCAGCGATATCTGGGCACTCGGCGTGGTGCTGGCGGAGATGGTGACAGGAAGGAATCCCTTCCAGTGCAACACCATGCCAGCAACCCTGATGGCCATTCTGAATGAGGCGCCTCGCGCCATCGAGACTGTTCCCGAAGAGCTACAGCCGATCATTCTGACGGCCCTGGCCAAGAACGCAGAGAGCCGCTACCAGCAATGCTACGACCTCATCCGCGATCTGGAGGCCGTGAAGCCTGCCCTGGCTGACGATGCGGTCGCTCATTCCACGACCACAACCACGGGCAAGCGATCGAAGACTGCCGAGAGGTCTCGCCGTGCAATGGAGGAGGCTTCGCGCCCGGCCTGGGTGCCTGCGACGGCCACTTCCCCGGGACGGAGATGGGCACCGTGGGCCATTGCGGCGTTTGCGCTTCTGCTGATCAGCGTTGTGGGCCTGGTGGCTGCGTTGCCCTCCGCGCGTGAGCGGCTGCGCAGAGTCTTCGGCGGCACTTCAGTCAAGCACATCGCGGTGCTGCCCTTCGACAACATCGGCAACAATCCTGAGAACGACGCACTGGTCCAGGGACTTATGGACTCGCTCACGGGCAAGCTCGCCAACCTTGAAGTGGGCGATAAGTCCCTGTGGGTGGTGCCCACAAGCGAGGTTCGCCGCCGCAAGGTCACCGATCCGGCTGACGCGCTGAAGGCCCTTGGCGCAAACCTGGTGGTGAAAGGTTCGGTGGAGAGAGACGGCAAAGCAGTACACCTGAATGTGAACCTTATCGACACCAGTACTCTGCGCATGGTGGGCTCGGCAGAGGTGGAAGACCAGGCCGGCGAACTGTCAGTACTTGAAAACGAAGCCATCGCCAAGCTTGCTGCGATGATGGACATCACCGTGACCGCGGATATGCTGAAGAACACGGGCGGCGCGGTCAACCCGGCAGCGTACGAGTATTACCTGACCGCGCTGGGCAACATGCAGCGTTATGACAAGCCGGGCAATCTTGACCTCGCAGTCACGGCCCTCGAAAACGCAGTCAAAACCGATCCGCGCTTTGCCCTTGGATATGCCCAGCTCGGCGATGCATATCGCTTGAAGTACCAGGTGGATCAGGATCCCAGGTGGCTTACCGAGGCTGAGGCGAACTGCCGCAAGGCAGCAGAGCTGGACAATCGCATGCCGTCGGTCTTCGTCACGCTTGGCAGGATTCACGATAAGACCGGCAAACACGATCTGGCTCTCCAGGAATTTCAGCATGCGCTGGATCTTGACCCGCGGAATGCTGAGGCGCTCAACGGGCAGGCACATGCCTTTGAAAACTCGGGCCGCACAACGGACGCCGAGGCCGCATATCAAAAGGCCGCCGCCCTGCGCGTCGACAATTGGGATGGCTACAACGACCTGGCACTCTTCTATCAGCGGCAGGGCAAATACCCGCAGGCTGTCGAACAGTATCAGCGCGCCCTCAGCATTACTCCGGACAATGCGCAGGTCCTTCTGAATCTCGGTGGGGCCTACGTTGATTCCGGCGATCCCAACGCGCTTCCGCAGGCAGAAGCTGCGCTGAAGAAATCCATTGAAATCAGCCCTGCTTATTCGGCATACGCCAACCTGGCCCTTGTCTACATGACCCAGAAAAAGTATGCGGAGGCTGCCGCAATCAACGAAAAGGCTTTGCAGATCAACGACCATGACTATCTTGTCTGGGCTAACTTAATTGCCTGCTACCAGTGGCTGAAAGAGACCGCGAAAGAAGAGGCCGCGCGGAAGCGAATGCAACCGCTTCTCGAAGATGCCGTGCGGCTGAAACCGCGGGACGGCGGCGCGCAGTCGATGCTCGCAATCGCGTACGCCAAGAACAAGGACCGGCAAAAAGCGATGGAGCGCATGCAGGCATCTCTCGCGCTTGCTCCCGATGATCCCTATGTCCTTTCGAATGCGGCCGATGTCTATGAAATTCTCGGTGACCGAACTCATGCCTTGGAGTATCTTGAGAAGGCCCTGCAGAAAGGGCTCACCCTGGACCAGGTAAAGGGCGATCCGGAATTGCAGGCAACGCTTCAAGATCCAAGATTTCGTCCCGGCAAACCTTAGCTGTCGATTCCCCACGCTGCGAAACCATTTACCCAAGGAGGTAGTATGGCCGTTAAACCCCCGAACCCTGTAAGTATTCCCTTCGACGGAAACATCACCATGCTCAGCACGGACAAGTTGATTCTCACCTTCTCCCAGGCAGGGCTTTTTTGCAGTGAGGACTCAGACGATTTCACACCCCATCTGCCGCATGGAGTCAAATTCGCTGTGGGCGACACCTGGCCCGACCCGAAGAAATATCCGCACGGAGCAACGCCCGCCGGTGATGGCGATTCCACGTACAAATACAAGACCGCTGCAAACGCGGATTGCAAGAAGCCAGACCTGACCGTTCCGCGCGCTATCCAGGTAGGTGGCGGTGCCAATCTGATGGACGAGGTCGAGGAGGCCTCCGTCGGCGGTCACTCCGTACCGCGAGCTATTGGCGTGGGCAATATCAACGACTCGACATCCATTAAGACCTAGCCTCAGAGGGCGCTCTTCCTCGGAGCGCCCTTTCATCTGCTTCCATGCACGCCGCCACCTGATCGCGACTCAGCATGTCGCGCGGAGTAAGGTGCCAAGGTCTATGCGAAGTGGAAATGAGAGCTTGCGGGATCCTATTGTTGGGGTTTCTCAAAAACCTTCGGATCCAATGTGCCGTTGACTTCCATCGTTATGAGGTTCAGTACCGCCCGGGGCTTCCCAGTTGCGTCAAAGATCTCGAACTTCGCTGGATACTGCAGTCCCCCGAAGGCCTTCCAATCGGAATACTTCAACCTCTGTATGGTCGGTCCAGCCTGCCCCAGGATGGAAGACTCTTCCTGCAAAAGCTTGCCATCGGCCCCGATCCACCAGCGCGTTTGCGCACCATCAGCATTTACCTCCACCACCGTCGCCTCAACATCACCCAGCTTCTCTTTGCCGGTCGCGATAAACGTGTACTTTGGATCGCTGACGTGCTGCAGCACATTGATGAAGTCGACCTTGAGCGCTGCCTCTGCAGAGCTTCGCGGAGTTGCCGGCAGATCTTGTAGCTGTGATCCCATGACGACGAATGCGACGGTTGGCGTTACCACCTCACGCACTACCCCCTGCGGCGTGGTAATGATTTGAGCCTGCTTGTCAGGGTAAACAATGAGCTGTTCGATCTTTATATCCTGGCCCTGCCCCGTCACCGTCACTGACTGGGACATGGTCTTCACGGCATTCACTTTTGCCGAGCCGCCGAACGCCTGAGTGAGCCGTTCAATCGCAGCCTTGCCCTCGGCATTGCTGCCCGTCGGCGGCACTGCGGCGGGTGTCGCCTGGGCAAACATCGAGCAGGATGACATGACTGCGAAACTGCCAAGCAAAACGATACTGCGAATTCCCATTCTATCGGCCTCTGTGGTTGAAGTTGATGCTGATTGTACGCGGTGATGAAGCATGGGATGACGTGTCGTACGCGGGGGTCTTGCATCACGAGTCTCCACGTTTTCGCAGCCAATCCGGGATTCCAGGCGATCAACGGCACAGTGGCAGCTAACCTCTATCCCTCATTCATTCGCCGAGTTTCACGTACTCACGATCTACCACCCTGGATCTAGCCAAATGAAACTAACTGTGCACGCAAGCCCAAACCTTGCATCCCACCAAGCATAAGCCCGTCGAGTTGGAGGTTTTATGCGTTTGCAGTCCTGTCGTTTTGTTCTAGCTACTATTCTCCTTCCATTCACACTTCAATTCGCGCAGAGTCAGACCGCGGCTCCTGCTCAGTTTGTGACAGCAACTTCTGTCGGGAGTACTGCATACCTGAACCTCATTGGCACTGCCGATTTCAATGGAGATGGCCGGCCCGATATCCTTACCGTCGCCTCCACGACGAGCGGGAACGTGCTTGCTGTGCTGCTGCAAAATAGTGACGGCACTTTTACGCAGCACCTGACGACCATCAATCCCGGGTCCATCGCCCGCATTGCAGATGTAAACGGAGACGGTAAGCCCGACGTGGTCACGGCCACGCAGTCAACCCAGACTTGTGGTCCCCCTGAAGAACCCTGCACCGACAATGGACCGGCGACGCTGAATGTCTATCTCGGCAACGGAGATGGTACTTTCCATAACCTGACCGCAGTCAATCTCGCCGATGGAGCCGATGCCCCCACGCTGCTTGTGACTGATCTAAACGGAGACGGCTCTCCGGATGTAGCAGTGACTGTAGGCGACAATTTCTTTGACCAGCTGCAGACACTGGTGAACGATGGCACAGGAATATTTCACCTGACGACGGCCCCTGCCACTCCCATCTATGCCTCGCTTCTTGCCGCCGGCGACTTTAGAGGCAATGGCAAGGTCGATCTGGTCGTGGCAAATCAGCAAGGCACTACACAGATCCTTACCGGTGCGGGCGACGGGACTTTTA
>Ga0066789_10001396_pt1 | contig 10409 bp, 8 predicted proteins | sample OrgsoiDNA2013049_FD_70960 | JGI IMG/M metagenome (GOLD analysis project Ga0066789, IMG submission 70960) | Permafrost soil microbial communities from the Arctic, to analyse light accelerated degradation of dissolved organic matter (DOM) -... | ecosystem: Environmental > Terrestrial > Soil >...
GCAAGTGATCGACGTGATGGCCCTGCGTGGCGACACCATCGACAATATTCCGGGTGCGCCGGGTATCGGAGACAAAGGTTCCGTCGAACTGATTCAGCAATTCGGCAGCGTGGAGGCGGCGCTCGATCGGACGGACGAAGTGAAGCGGAAGACCTATCGCGAGTCCTTGCAGCAAAATCGTGACACCGTGCTGCTAAGCAAGGAATTGGTCACGATCTCGACGGATGTGCCTGTTGAACTGGACATGGAAGCGATGCGCACGCTGACCCCGGATACGATGCAGTGCAGGGCGCTCTTCGCTGAACTTGAATTTACTTCGATGCTGAAAGAACTGGCGCCGGAGCAGGCGACGAGCACGGTCGCGTTCAATCTCGCGCCCTCCACGGACGAGATCGCCGCGTTTATTGCGGAGGCTCGTGAGCATGGTTTTGCAATTGCCGTCGCGCCCTCGTCGTTTCTGGCGGCCGCGGAGCAAGCGGGGGAACAGGAGGCAGAATCGCTTGAAGAAGAGCCGCCTGTTCCCACAACGATGTCACTGCTGGGGATGGAACCAACAGAGCAGAAGCAGGAACCACCTGACTACCACCTGGGTCTTTGCACATCGGAGGGTCAGGCGCTGCGCCTGGGTCTGGACTCAGAGGATACGCGGCCCGTGCGCGCGCTGCTTGAAGACGAATCGGTGCCCAAGATAGTTCACGATCTCAAAGGGACATACCGCTCGCTCGCACAGCAAGGGATACAGCTTCGTGGTGTGCGTGACGACGTGATGTTGTACTCCTACCTAGTAAATCCCACTCACTCCACCCATCGCCTGAGTGATGTCGTGGCACGATTTACGGCCCGTCCATTGCAGGAGACCGGAGAAGCCCTGTTACCAGAGGCGGCGCATGCAATCCATCAGCTAGCGCCGATATTGCGCCGCGATGTCGATGAGCTGCAGGCTCGCAGCGTTTACGAAGAGATTGATCTGCCGCTTGTCACCGTGCTGCGCAAAATGGAAGACGCGGGTGTGCGCATCGACAGCGGGGTTCTGAATCGCATGGCCGATCGCCTGTCGTCGGAGATGCAGCGTGTTGGCGAAGAGATCTTCGCGCTGGCGGGACACCGTTTCAACATCAACTCTCCGCGGCAGCTTGGCGATGTGCTGTTCAACAAGATGGGCCTGCCCAAGCCGATGAAGTACGGCAAGGGCAAGGTGGCGTCGACGGCACAGGATGTGCTGGAAGAGTTGTCGACGCACAATGCTGCGCCAAAGATGGTGCTCGAATATCGCCAGCTGGCGAAGTTGAAATCGAATTATGTGGATTCGCTGCCACTGCTGGCGGATCGCGATGGCCGGGTCCACACTACGTTCAACCAGGTGGGCACGGCGACGGGTCGCCTGTCGTCCACCAATCCCAATCTGCAGAACATTCCGATCCGCACAGAGCTTGGCCGGGAGATTCGCGCCGCCTTTATCGCGGCGCCCGGACGCGTGCTGCTCTCGGCGGATTATTCGCAGATCGAGCTGCGGCTGATGGCGCACTTCTCCGAGGATCCGCTGCTGGTTCGCGCGTACCAGAACGACGAAGACATTCATACGCTGACCGCCTCAGAGGTCTTCGGAATTCCCGCGGCACAGATGGACAAGGAGACGCGCAACCGCGCGAAGGCCGTGAACTTCGGCATCGTCTACGGCATATCGCCCTTCGGGCTGGCCACGCAGCTTGGCATCACGCAGAGTGAGGCGCGCCTGTATATCGACACCTACTTTGCGCGCTACCAGGGCGTGCGCACCTACATCGACCGTTTATTGGAGGAGACGCGCAGCGAGCAGCGGGTGCGGACGATGTTCGGGCGTGTGCGGCCAATTCCCGACATCCAAAGCCGCAATGCAAATCTGCGCGGCTTTGCTGAGCGCACCGCGGTCAACACTCCGCTGCAAGGTACGGCCGCCGACCTGATCAAGATTGCGATGATTCGTATCGACAAGCGCCTGACCCAAGAGAATCTGAAGTCTGTGATGACTCTGCAGGTGCATGACGAACTGGTATTCGACGTGGTGGAAGACGAGGCCGAAACCATGCGGGCGTTGGTGAAGGAAGAGATGGAAGGTGTCGTGCAGCTAAAGGTTCCGCTGGTTGCGGACTGCGGTCTGGGCGCAAACTGGCGGGATCTGAAGTAGAGTCTGGGTGCGCGATGAGCGCCCGCACCGCGCAAATCTAAATACCCAGCTCTTTCCGGATTGAATCCGCGATGGCGTCTGCATGGCGCCTCATGGCCTCTTCCGATTCGGCCTCAATCATCACTCGTGCAAGCGCCTCGGTGCCGGAGTAGCGGATCACGACGCGGCCGCTGTCCTTCAATTCTTGCTCGGCGGCGTGAATTGTAGCAGCCACGGTTGCAATTGACTCAAGCGGCCGCTTCTCCCTCACTCGCACGTTCACAATTACCTGCGGAAAGACCTTCAAGTCCGCGCAAAGTTCGTGGAGCGGCTTGCCGGAGCGCTGCACCAGGTCCAGCACAACCAGAGCGGTCAGAAGCCCGTCGCCCGTCGTAGCGAGATGTGGGAAGAGGATGTGGCCGGACTGCTCACCGCCCAGCGCGGCGTTCTGCTGCTGCATGAGTTCGAGCACGTATTTGTCGCCTACGGGTGCGCGGAGCATGCGTATTCCGCTGCGTTTAAGCGCGGCTTCCAGGCCCATGTTCGACATGGTTGTGGCGACAACGAGGTTGCCGGTGAGCAGATTCTTCTGTTGCAGATCGCGCGCAGCTAAAAGCAAAACGGCGTCGCCGTTCACCACGTTTCCATCCGCATCGGCGAAGAGGGCGCGGTCTGCATCTCCGTCAAATGTGATGCCCATGGCAGCACCCGAGGCCTTTGTCTCCGCCGCTACCACTTGAGGATGGAGCGCTCCGCACTGATCGTTAATGTTGCGCCCATTGGGCGTGACGTGCGTGAGTTGGACTTCGCCGCCAAGCGAGGAGAAGAGTTCGGAAGCAATCGCCGAGGCCGCTCCATTGGCGCAATCGATGACCAACTTGAGGCCCGCGAGCTTCAGGCCCGGTACCGCGGCCAGAAGTAATTCTTCGTACTCGCGACGCAGAAGCGGATCAACCCTGGGTGACGGGAGAGATGTGGGATCGGGAGCAGCAAGGCCTTCCAAATGGCGGAAAATCTCGTCTTCCATTCGCAGTTCTGTGGCGTCGGCTAATTTGTAACCGTCGCTGCCGAAAATCTTGATGCCATTGTCCTCCCAGGGATTGTGCGAGGCAGAGATCACAACTCCCGCGGCGAATCCGTGCTTGCGAGTGAGATGGGCAATCGCAGGCGTAGTGATCACTCCAGCGCTGGTCACCTCGGCGTGGGAGTGCTCCAGCCCAGCGGCAATGGCGGCGGCGATCCAGTCGCCCGACTCGCGCGTATCCATTCCCAACAGAACGCGGGGATCAGAGAATGTGGCCTTCAGCGAGTGTCCAAGAGCGATGCCGATTGCGTAAACTGTCGTCGGGTCCAACGGCGTGACGCCTGCTACCGCGCGAATTCCATCTGTGCCAAAAGCTTTCTCATAGTCTCGATTCTCGTCTCTACTTAGGTCCGGTATCTCGCCTGGTCTTCTTTGTGTCACCCGGGTGTTGCGTCGCAACTACCCGGCTTTGCAAGGATCCCATAGCAAGTCGTGCGGTCAGCAAATCCCCTTCGGCTGCCTGGTTCGCATTCTTGATCAGCCTGCCGGTCTCGTTGAATATCAGCGCATACCCGCGATTCAGCACGGCCAGTGGCGACAAGGAGAGTAGGCGACCTTCCAGGGCAAGCTGTCGCGAGGCGAACGCAGCGGTCAGGGTCTGTTCGGCTCGCCTCATGCGTCCTTCCAGCCCATTCAACTGCTCGCGCAGGACGAGGAGCCGGCGGCTGGCGTCCTGATGCATCAGCCGATTCGCTGTGTGATTCAAGCGGTCGTGGCTGGCTTGTGCCAACGCGCGCCATGATGCTTCCATGCGAAAACTCAGCTCGTCCAGTCTTTGCTGGCGACGCTCAAAGGCATTGCGCAGCCGTTGCAGTCCAGCTTCAATCGAAAGCCGGCCGAGACGTTCACTAGCCTGCAGCAGCTTGTAGCGGCCCGCTCTCTCGAGGCGGCGCCATAGCTGATCGATCCGTTCTTCCACCTTATGCTGTGCTTCGGTAATAAGTTCCGCGGCCGCAGACGGGGTGGGTGCACGCAGGTCAGCGACAAAATCCGCAATGGTGAAGTCGGTTTCGTGGCCGACGGCTGAGACCACGGGCAGCTCAGAAGCCGCGATGGCTCGCGCCAAGACTTCGCTGTTGAATGGTGCCAGGTCTTCGAGCGATCCGCCGCCGCGCGCGATCACGATGACGTCGGCGGAGCGCGTCTGGTTAAAGTGCAGGATGCCTGCAGCAACCTCTGCCGCGGCCGAGTCGCCCTGCACCACAGCAGGAAATAGAAGCACCTGCAATGCAGCGTGGCGGCGACCCACAATGTTGAGGAAGTCGCGAATAACGGCGCCTGTCGGTGAGGTGACGATGCCTACGCATCGGGGAAACGCCGGCAGTGGCCGTTTGCGGGCCGTCTCAAAGAGCCCTTCGGCTCGCAGCCGCTCGTTCAACTGTTCGAAGGCAAGCTGCAGGGAGCCGGCGCCGAGCGGCTCAAGAAGCTCCGCGACCAATTGCATCTGGCCTCGCTGCTCATAGACCGATACTTTGCCGCGTACCAGGACCTGCTGGCCATCCGCGGGCCGGAAGCGCAGCAGCTGCGACTGCCGCCGAAAAAGGACTACCGGAAGCTGCGATTCGCCATCTTTGAGTGTGAAGTAGAGATGTCCGGAGGGCGCCGCGCGAAGGTTGGAGATTTCTCCTTCGACCCAGACGTCTGCATATTCGCTCTCGATGTGAGAACGAACTTCGCCGACAAGTTCACCTACTGACCAGATTCGTCGCGTGGCAGCCTTCGGCTCCTCAAACAGAAAGCCAAGCTGGTCTTGTTCCTTGTCGGATTCGGAGGGGCTCACAAGGGAGAAGTTTACACGCGCGGATAGCGGAAAACCATGAGGAGGGTGGCTGCGGAGATAGTGCGCGAGGATTCGGAGCAAGCCTGTAAACTGTCTCCCCGGTTGCAGTCCATAGGAGGACTCCAACCGGGGATGGGTAGGGTAAAACTCGGTCAGGATAAGGAGGCGCTATCTATCCCGATGGCCGCCAGTATATTCGATTCCGACCACAGGGCCCTGCTGGGTCAAGTCCAGAGCAATACGGTTGTTGGTTCCGTGAACGCTCAGGCGGTTGCTCATTATGTAGCCAAATCGTACGTTCCAGTGGGGGTTAAACGCATAACCCACCGTGCCGTGTGTCGACAGGAAGTTTCCATAGCCGAAGAGATACATCCCAAGGATGTTTCCCTCAAGCGTCAGCTTGGGTGATTCTTTCATCGGGTACCAGTAGAAGCTGGGTCCGAACACTGGGATAGGAGCCACCAGTGAGCCGGATGCCTTGACGGTGGCAGTTTGCGAACCGCCTTCTGAGCTTGAGATCGTTGCAGTCCCGTTGATGCTGGCCGAGGTGTCAATCAGGTACATGTAGGCATCTATGCCGACGGCCCCGTGGTTGCGCCGTATGATGTCATACCGGTATCCGGGAGACCACAAGGTAGAACGCAGAGTGGTGCTGATGGTCGCACCGGCATCGTAGGTAACTCCCTGGAAGGTGATCTCCCGGTCCAAGATGCGGTTCTTCGAACTGGAATAAAGTGGCGTCACGCCAAGCATCAGGTGGTTCTTGCGGGTAATCCGCCAGTCCACTTTCCCGGTTACGGTCGAATAGCTATTGAACTGCAGGTCCTTACTCACGTCGATAGGCACGTTTACACCCTGGCCACCAAAGGTGCCTGAGGGTTTGGCGTAATACCATGCAGCATCGATCCGCCACTTGTAATTGTCGAAGTCCTCATCAGCGGCGCTGGTTTTCGTGGCGGCCGTTTTTGCGTCGGCGGCCGTCTGGGCATCAGCGGAAGAGGAATCCTCCGCGTACATAGGCGCAGCTACGGCAACCACGAGAAGAGCCAGCCAGATTCTTGCTACAGTTTTCATCCGTCCTCCCAAAAATGTCACTTCGGTTTGTATCTATTGACCCGGCGTGCTTGTAACCCACGTAAGGCATTGCAGAACTTCTTATTCAACCTGGCCGAAAGAGTCAAAAGAACGGCCTTTGGGCCCGTAACTTGGCGAGACGCGCACAGATCGGAAAGTCGCAAATCTCGTTCACCAAAACGCCGGTTGGCTCTGGTTCTACAGAATTCCAGAGAATACGAATCTGTCTGATGGTATCACCGGGCGGGAGTTTTCAGCGAAAGATCGGGCTCTTTCCGCCCCGCTGAGGCGCAGAAGTGCAACAAAACACAGGCAAAGTTCCGCTCGCTAGTGGCTTTTGGAGCCAAATCGATCCCTAACCGGGATCAACGGATTTACGGCGGATTACTTTCGAAAATGCGAGATAAGGTACAGGAGTAGCGACAGAATTACGCTGACCAGCAGGGACGTGCCGAGCGGCACAAAGATGGAGACATTCTTGCCTCTGTAGGCAATATCTCCGGGAAGGCGGCCCAGCGGCAGGCCAAGCCGGCCTGCGAAGATCAGCACCGCTCCCAGCAAGGCGATCCCCGCTCCGATGCCTAGCAGGATCCGCCCCATATCGGCCAAATTTGTGCTCATAGGTCCTCGTTGGGGCATAGTGTAGCGAGCCAGCATGCTGCCCGTCAGCCTGTGCTAGCTTACGAAATACACCCGGTTTGACGGGCGAGGAGGTTCCAGCGATGCAGATCCTGGGCTTGGTACTGGGGGTTGCGCTCCTGGCTGTCACCTTGCTGGATGCGTTTCAGACCATCATTCTGACGCGCCGCGCGGTCGGCCGTTTTCGCCTCACTCGCATGTTCTATCTGCTTACGTGGACACCCTGGAAGGTTTGCTCCAACCTCATCCGTGATCCGAAGCGGCGCGAGACGGCGTTTAGTTTCTATGGCCCGCTGTCGCTGATCCTCTTGCTCGTGACCTGGGCCTCAGCGATGATAATTGGATTTGGACTCATCTTTCATGGCCTGGGCAGCCCGTTTCACGATTCGGTCCAGGCAAGGGGATTCCGCTCAGACCTTTATGTCAGCGGCACCACCATTTTCACGCTGGGGCTTGGCGATGTGACGCCGAGCAGCCCATGGGCCAGGGAAATGATCATCCTTGAAGCCGGCATCGGGCTCGGCTTCCTGGCCGTAGTCATGGGCTATTTCCCTGTGCTGTATGCGGCGTTTTCTCGCCGCGAAGTCAGCATCTCCCTGCTGGACGCGCGTGCGGGATCGCCGCCAACGGCCGCCGAACTCATGCGCCGTCACTCTTATGAGGGCGCAAGCGAAGCCCTGATTCAGCTGCTGGAGGAGTGGGAGAGGTGGTCGGCAGAGTTGCTCGAAAGTCACATCTCCTATCCGCTGCTCTGCTATTTTCGTTCCCAGCACAACAACCAAAGCTGGATCAGCGCGCTCACAGCGATCCTGGACACCTGTGCCCTGCTGATTGCAGGAGTGCAGGGTCATCCGGCCCGGCAGGCGCAGCTCACATTTGCCATGGCACGGCACGCTCTGGTGGATCTCTCTCAAATCTTTCATCAGGAGCCAGTCAGAGGTTTTCCAGATCGCCTTCCGCCTTCCCGCTACGATCAACTTCACGCGCTCCTTTGCGAGTCCGGCATCAAGGTCTGCACGGACAACGAATCCATGACGCGACTGGCCGAAATGCGATTGCTATATGAGGGCTACGCAGAAGCGATGAGCCGCTACCTTTGCATGCCTCTTCCGCCATGGATCTCGGATAACCCGCGCCGGGATAATTGGCTGGCGGTTGCCCGGCTGCGTGCGCAGGCAGAGGAGTCCACTCGGCAAAGTACCGAGAAGATCGCAAGGGCCAAAGGGACATTGCATGGAGATCACGATTTCTAAGGAAGGCAAGGCAGACGGAGAGATTTGAGATCTTTGACCGTTCAGCCACTCTCGCGAGTCAGCCCGGAGAGGGCCAACTTGATAGGTCAACGTGTAAAGCTAGAGACTGGGGATCCCTGCGGATTTTTGCGCTACCAGGCAGATCAACTGATGCAGGATCACAGCGAATTCTTTGGCGTCTAACGTGGCTGTCTCGTTATTCTCCATCGCGGCCTCAACCTGCAGAGCCAAGGTACTGCCCTGGGGAAGGCCAAAGGTTCCAAGAATTCCTGCGAGTTTGTGGGCCGCATCTGCAGCCTGCTTCCGGATGCGCGCATCCAGCGAGTTCTGCTCCATGTGGATCTGCGCATTTTGCAAGGTCTCCAGTCTCTGCGCAATCGTGGCCTGGCTGGTGACCCAGAGTTGCTGAAGTAGTAGCTGCAAGGTATTCGCAGGCGGCGGAGCGTCCGAGGTGCTGGTTGGTTTGTGTTGAGACGATTCCCGGATGGACGATTCCATGGCTCTGATTATGGACTAATCTTTCCATCCGAGCGCATCGGAAATCTGCGTCGAAAGTGTTAATGGATCGAAAGGCTTAAACAGGACTGCGGCCACACCAAGGCCGGCGAAGCGCCTTTGATCGGGACCTTGTACCTTGGCCGTAAGCAGCACCACAGGAATGCCCGCGGTCTCTTTCCGCTTCTGAAGCTCGAGGAACGTTGTCGGCCCATCCATGACCGGCATCATCACGTCCAGCAGAATTGCATCCGGCTTTTCCTTGGCTGCGCGACCAACGCCCTCCATACCCGATCCGGCCATCAGCACGTGCCACCCCGCGACGGTCTCCAGGCTAAGCGCAGCAACCTGGCGAATATCGTCTTCGTCGTCAATAATCAAAACGCGGCGCTGGGTCATGCTTCCCCTTTTCTGATGTCTAGCGGCACCAGATCACTGCCAGATGAACGGGCGGCATGTCTTTCAGCCGCCTCGTTGTACTTCACAAATCTTCCTGCGCTTACAAGAGTCCTACCCGTCGCTGACTTTTGGCCAGCTCTGGCGAGGCTTTGATTGGCCTATGCGGGTCGGGAGATGGCCCCATCACCCGTGGACTGGTTCTCGTTCTCCGATTTGCGAAGACGTCGAAGCATCGTAAGCACCAGGGCCTCTACCTCTTGCGGCTGGACACTCGCCTTGGTCAAAAATTCGGTGGGACCAAGCTGCAACTGTCTGCGTTCGAAATCAAGAACGTCGCGTGCTGAGTATACGACCAGAGGAGTCTTGCACAGATCCTTCTGTTGGCGTAGCCAATCTACAACATTAAAGCCATCTCCATCGGGAAGGGAAAGATCCAGGATCAGCAGGTCAGGTGGAAAAGTCTCGCAGATTTCGATTGCACGCCGCCGCGTGGCCGCGTGAAGTACTTCGATTCCGGCGCTTTGGAAGGTTGTAAGGATGATCTTGGCCAAATCCTCATCGTCTTCGACAATCAGGACCCTGGCGGGCTCGTTCCCGCCGTGCAACACCCGTGCCAGTTCTCCCAATAGAGCAACCTCATCCAGTGGCTTCTGCACCCATCCATCAACGTGCTCGGGAATATCCGAGTGGTCTGTTGACGGCCATACGCTCAAAACAACTATCGGAATTGCAGAAGTAAGCGGGTCATTTTTCAGCATTTGCAGCGTCTGCCATCCATTTCCGCTGCTGAGGGAGATGTCGAGCAGAATGGCCTCGAGCGGAAGCCGGCGTGCCTGCATAAGTGTTTGCTCGGCATCCTCTGCTTCGACGACCTTGTAGCCATGCTGCGTCAGGTGATCACCTACCGTGCGGCGCGCCTGGGCATCGCCGTCCGATATCAGGATGGTGCCATCCCGTACATCCCTGTCAGGAAATGGAGTGGAATCAGCCTCGTGGCTTTGGCGGAAGGGAACAAAAAATGAGAAGGTCGTGCCCTTGTCGGGATTGCGTTCCGCCCAGATGCGACCGCCATGCTGATGGATGATGGTCCGGCAGATCGCCAGTCCCAGCCCGGTGCCGCCTTTCTGCCGGGAATCGGAAGCATCCACTTGCTGGAAGCGATCAAAGATCGATTCCAGCTTGTCAGCGGGAATACCGCGCCCCTGATCGACGACAGTGATGGTCGCCCCTTTCGAACCCGCCTTCACCATTACGCGAACTTCTGCGTCGGGCGGCGAAAACTTGATGGCATTGCTTAGCAGGTTGGTGAGTACTTGCTGCAGGCGATCAGGATCGGCCTCAACCGATGCCGTACCTGCTTCCAGGATCAGGCGAATATTGGCTGAATCCGCAACCGGAGCCAATGCTTCCAGCGCCTGCTGGGCTATTTCGCTCAGCCCCGTCCTGCGTAATGCGAGAGGCGCGCGGCCGGACTGCATCCGCTCCAGATCCAGGATGTCGTTGATCAGCCGCACCAGCCGATCGGAGTTGCTTACGGCTATG
>Ga0066789_10001397_pt1 | contig 10405 bp, 7 predicted proteins | sample OrgsoiDNA2013049_FD_70960 | JGI IMG/M metagenome (GOLD analysis project Ga0066789, IMG submission 70960) | Permafrost soil microbial communities from the Arctic, to analyse light accelerated degradation of dissolved organic matter (DOM) -... | ecosystem: Environmental > Terrestrial > Soil >...
GACGTGTTCCTCGGGATCCGCAGGCGACGGCCCTCGCGCCGCAGTGTCGACGGATGGCGGAGCGACTTGGAAGAACGTCGCGCCGCTCCCGGCCATTACCGCCGGTATCATCGGCGGGATCGACCCGACTGCAGCTGTAATCGATGAGGGCTCTGGACTCCGGCGAATCACGACGAGTGGCCAGTCTCACCTGGTGTCGACCCCGCAGCAGACCAACGGCTACACCTTCATCGGTTTCACTGATGCCACGACCGGCTACGCGATCGGTCAACCCGACCCCGCTCGTCTGTGGCGAACAACCGACGGTGGCCTCACCTGGAAAATTGTGAGGTTTTAGGCCTCGGCGGTGTCGAGTTTGTAAGACACCTGCGGGTTAAGAGCCCCGCGAACGTCTAACAAACTCGGAGCGGCCGGCGGTGGAACGCCAACCGCCAGCGCGTGGGCGCTTTCTTGAGCGTCCAGAGACTGGCGGTCGCGCTAGCCCGCCGTCCGGGCGGCGCCCGAATCCGGCTGCCCAGCGAGTGTCCGAGCTACGGTGCAGAATCGTTGAGTGAGCCCGAAGCGAACGCCGGACGCCGGCCAGCCGGCGTCCGGGTTGCCTGACGGCTTTTCGTCGGTTACTCGCGCCTGGTTCACCTCGGCGTTCGCGGCTCCGACGCCGGCGCAGGTGCAGGCCTGGCAGGCGATCGGGCGCGGCGAGAACACCCTGGTCGTGGCGCCTACCGGTTCGGGCAAGACGCTGGCCGCCTTCTTGTGGTCACTCGACCGCATCGCGGCCGCGCCGATTCCGGCGGATCCGAAAAGACGATGCCGGGTGCTCTACATCTCACCCATGAAGGCGCTTGCTGTCGACGTCGAACGCAACCTGCGCGCACCGCTCGTCGGCATGCGACACGCGGCCACCAGGCTCGGATTGCCCGAGCCGCAGGTCGAAGTCGCGATTCGATCTGGCGACACGCAAGCGGCCGAGCGTCGTCGCATCGCGACGAAGCCGCCCGACATCTTGATCACCACGCCCGAGTCACTGTTCTTGATCCTCACATCGGCTGCACGCGAGTCGCTGCTCGGTGTCGAGACGGTGATCGTCGACGAGGTGCATGCGGTCGCCGCGACCAAACGTGGTGCGCACTTGGCGCTTTCCCTCGAACGCCTCGACGCCATGCTCGACAAACCGGCCCAACGCATCGGGCTATCGGCAACGGTACGGCCGGTCGACGAGATCGCTCGCTTCCTGAGTGGCGCACGACCAGCCACCGTCGTGCAGCCACCCGCCATCAAGACGTTCGACATTTCAGTAGTCGTGCCGGTCGAAGACATGGACTCCCCCGATGAAGCCACCGAAGCCGAGCCGCGCAAGTCGATCTGGCCGCACGTCGAAGAGCGCATCGCCGATCTCATCGACAGCCACCGCTCGACGATCGTGTTCGCGAACTCGCGCGGTCTGGCCGAGCGGCTCACTAGCCGGCTCAACGCGATTGGGTTCGAACGCGGTCGCGAGGTCGAGATGGCACGGGCGCACCACGGCTCGGTCAGTCGAGAGCAACGCAGTATCACTGAAGAAATGCTGAAGTCGGGGCAGTTACCCGCGGTGGTCGCGACGAGCACCCTCGAGCTCGGCATTGACATGGGTGCGGTCGATCTCGTCGTCCAGGTGGAAAGCCCACCGAGTGTGGCAAGCGGCCTGCAGCGCATTGGCCGAGCGGGTCACCAGGTGGGCGCCGTCTCGCACGGAGTCATTTTTCCCAAATACAGAGGCGATTTGGTGCAAACGGCGGTGGTTGCCGAACGCATGAAAGCCGCCGCGATCGAGTCGATTCGCATCCCGCGTAACCCTCTCGATGTGCTCGCGCAACACCTCGTCTCGATGACCGCGATGCAAACGTGGGACGTCGACGACGCCCTCGCGTTGGTGCGTCGCGCGGCTCCCTTCGCGTCGCTCCCGCAATCCGCATTCGACGCCGTGCTCGACATGCTGGCCGGCCGCTACCCCAGCGACGAGTTCGCCGAACTGCGGCCACGCCTGGTGTGGGACAGAGTTGCCGGCACCATCGCCGGTCGGCCCGGCGCGCAACGACTGGCCGTCACCAGTGGCGGCACCATTCCCGACCGCGGCCTGTTCGGCGTCTTCATCGCCGGTACTGAAACAGCGCGACGCGTCGGCGAGCTCGACGAAGAGATGGTCTACGAGTCACGCGTCGGCGAAGTGTTCACTCTCGGTTCGTCGTCGTGGCGCATCGTCGAGATCACCCACGATCAAGTGCTGGTGACCCCGGCCCCCGGTGTGCCCGGCAAGCTGCCCTTCTGGCACGGCGATTCACTCGGTCGCCCGCTCGAACTTGGCCGCGCGCTAGGTGCGTTCGTGCGCGAGCTCGCCAGCCTCGACCCGACCACTGCGACGAAACGACTGCTCGCGGCCGGCCTCGACGAATGGGCCGCGTCGAATCTGCTCGGCTACCTCAATGAACAACGGCAGGCCACCGGTCAGCTCCCCGACGATCGCACGATCGTGGTCGAGCGCTTCCGCGACGAACTCGGCGACTGGCGCCTCGTGGTGCATTCGCCATTCGGCGCGCAAGTGCATGCACCCTGGGCACTCGCGATCGGCGCGCGGCTGCGCGAACGCTACGGCGTCGACGTCCAGACCATGCACGCCGACGACGGCATCGTGCTGCGCATCCCCGAGACCGACGAGGCGCCACCGGCGCAACTCGCGATGCTCGCACCCGACGAAGTCGACGAAGCGGTCACCCGCGAAGTTGGCGGCTCGGCCTTGTTCGGCTCGAGGTTCCGCGAATGCGCGGCGCGTGCGCTACTCCTGCCGCGACGTCGTCCGGATCGCCGTACGCCGTTGTGGCAACAACGTCAGCGCTCGGCCCAACTGCTGTCGGTTGCCAGCGAATACGGCTCGTTCCCGATCGTGCTCGAGACGATGCGCGAATGCCTGCAAGACGTGTTCGACGTGCCCGGTCTGGTCGAGCTGATGCGCGACATCGAAGCGCGGCGAGTGCGTCTCGTTGACGTCGAAACCCCGGCGGCCTCGCCATTCGCGCGATCACTGCTGTTCGGCTACATCGCGGCGTTCATCTACGAAGGCGACGCCCCACTCGCCGAGCGACGAGCGCAAGCACTCGCACTCGACACCGTGTTGCTGGGTGAGCTACTCGGGCAGGCCGAGTTGCGCGAAATGCTCGACGCCGACGCGATCGACGAGATCGAACGCGAGCTGCAACATCTCGCCTCCGATCGCAATGCGCGTGACGTCGAAGGCGTTGCCGATATTCTGCGTCTAATCGGGCCGCTCACGACGCCCGCCGCGGCTGCGCGTGGCGCGACGCCGCGCTGGCTGGCCGAGCTCGAAGAACATCGGCGCGCCATTCGCGTGCGGGTAGCCGGCGAAGAGCGATGGGCCGCGATCGAAGATGCCGGTCGGTTACGCGATGCGCTCGGAATCCCTTTGCCACCAGGCATTCCTGACGCCTTCACCGAACCGGTTACCGATCCACTCGGTGATCTGGTATCGAGATTCGCGCGTTCGCACGGCCCCTTTGCGACGACCGATGTGGCCACCACATTCGGTCTGGGCGTCGCCATCGTCGAAGGTGTGCTCGACCGACTCGGCGCAAGCGGCCGCGTTCGCCGCGGCGAATTCCGGCCCGGCGGCACCGGCATCGAGTGGTGCGACGCCGGCGTGCTCCGCTCGATCCGCCGTCGATCAATGGCGCGGCTGCGCAAAGAAGTCGAGCCGGTGGCTCCGAGCGCGTTCGGCCGCTTCTTGCCCGCGTGGCAACATGCGCGCAATCCGTTGCGCGGCCTCGACGGTGTGTTGCGAGCCGTCGAACAACTGCAAGGCGCGGTACTGCCCGCATCGGCAATCGAACAACTCGTACTGCCATCGCGAGTCGCCGACTACAACCCGGCGATGCTCGACGAGCTCACGGTCAGCGGCGACGTGATCTGGGCCGGTCATGGCAGCCTGCCCGGCAACGACGGCTGGGTCGCGCTGTATCACGCCGACACCGCAAGCCTGCTGCTGCCGTTGCCCGACCTCGACGCGATTGCGACCCTCCGCCCGCTCGCGCAGCAACTGCTCGCGGCGATGCGCGGCGGCGGCGCCATGTTTTTCCGCGACCTCTCGAATCAGTTGGGGTCAACCGACGACCGCGCCCTCGCCGAGGCGTTGTGGCACCTGGTCTGGACCGGCCTGGCAACAAACGACTCGTTGGCGCCGCTGCGCGTGCTGCTCGGCAGCGGCCGGTCCGTTCGCAGCCGCCCGCCGTCCGCCCGTCGTGGCCGCCCGGTACTGCCGAGCCGCAGTGGTCCGCCGACAGTCGGCGGCCGTTGGAGCCTCCTACCCGCGCCCGTCACCGATGAGACCCGGCGCTCCCATGCCCTCGCCGAAACGCTGCTCGACCGCTACGGCGTACTCACCCGCGGGGCGGTGCAGGCCGAAGGCGTGGCTGGCGGTTTTGCCGCGGTCTACCGGGTGCTCACCGCGTTCGAAGATGCCGGTCGATGCCGGCGCGGCTATTTCGTCGACGGTCTCGGCGCCGCCCAGTTCGCGCTGCCGGGCGCGGTCGATCGCCTGCGCCTCAAAACCGCAGAGTCGGACGCCGACCTGCCGCGCGCCGTTGTCCTCGCCGCCACCGATCCGGCGAACCCGTACGGCGCCTCGCTGCCCTGGCCGGCCGGACCACCGGCGCCACCGGCGACACCACGGTCGTCCGAGGCTGCCGGTGAGGAGCCCGTCCGGCGCGACGGCCATCGGCCGGGCCGCAAAGCCGGCGCGCTCGTCGTCCTTGTCGATGGCGATCTCGCGATCTACGTCGAGCGCGGCGGCAAAACGCTGTTGTCGTTCGCGCCGTCGGCAACCGAAACCACGCCCGAAGACTTCATGCGCATTGCCGTCGAGGCGCTCGCGCTCGCCGTCCGAGATGGTTGGCTCGGCCGACTCGACGTCGAACGCGCGGACGGCGGATCGGTATGGCAGTCGCCCTTGGGTGCCGCCCTCGAAGCTGCCGGCTTCCGGGCGACCCCCAAGGGATTGCGACTGCGGGGCTAACCGCCTAGATCAGCTGGAGGCACTTGGCGCGGGCAGCCCACCGAGTGCGCCACCGCCACCGAGGGCACCAGTCAACAGACCGCCGAGGCTCGCCGACAGGTCGATTGCGCCCGCGGGTGCCGAAATGCTGACCGGCTTGTTGTAGTCGGAGAAGTCGAGCTTGCCGCTCACCGAACTGGGGCTCGCGCCAGCCGCCGGTGGCGCCGGCACGATTTCGACCGGCAAATGATTGCCACCGGTCGCGAAGTAGATGATCGCACCGCCAACAGCGCTCGAAGAGCTGTCGCTGATGATGACGCCCTGCGTCGCCTGGCCGTTGATGGTCTTCTTATCGGCGAGGGTGACGGTGCCCGACGCCGACTTCAACGAGTCGGACAGCTTCGATAGGTCGCTGTAGTTGTCGACCTTGCCCAGCGGGTTCTTACCGGTCTTGGGCAGCGTGGTGAGGTCGATGAGCTTGATCCACTTGCCGGCGTATTGCGCGAACTGCTGCGTCTCCGCGCCCCCTGCGCCGCCAGCCAGCGCCCCAGCCGCGGCCAGAATCTTCGCGTCGACGTTGAGGTAGATGGCGGTCGGCAGCACGATCACCTTGACGGCGCCGCCCTGGTACATGACCGTGCCGCTCAAGCCCGCCGAGCTCGCGATCTGAAGGTCGAGGGTGCCGCTTTGACCCTTCTCGGTCAGCGACCCGGTGATGTGCACCGACTTCAAGGTCGACAACCCCTGCGCCGCCTGGGTGACGAGCTTGATTGCCTCAGGGTCACCCTTGAGTCCCGAACCGATTGCAGCTGTGGCGCCCGCCACCGCGGCGCTGGCCGGGGCGGAAATAGGTGCTGCACCCGAGGTCGCGGCCGACGAGGCGGTGCTTGCGGCCGCCGCCGGCGCACTCGTCGCGGCGGTCTTCGCCGTCGACTTCTTCGCACCGCAGCCCGAAAGCGCGATTGCGGTGATGACAATGCCGACAGCAAGTGGTCGCACCGAAGCGAACCGAGTCATGAGAGATCCCCAAGGTCGAAAGGCTGATGCCCGCACTACCGCCGGCGAATCTACGGTAACAGCCTCCCCGACGTAGCGTGGAACGGTGACAGATTCTGTAGCGACTGGCGGGCGACGACGCCGTGCCTGAGGGAAATACCGTGTGGCTGGCGGCCCGATCGTTACGCACCGCGCTAGCGCAACGCCAGCTGGTAAGGGCGGAGCTGCGAATCGCCGACCTGGTCACGACTGACCTCACCGGCGACTCCGTCGTCGACGTCGTCGCCCGCGGCAAGCACCTGTTGATACGGCTCGGCAGCGAGCGCACCTTGCACAACCATCTGCGCATGGACGGCAGCTGGCGGGTGCAACCGTCAGATCGCGCGGTTGTAGATCCACACGACCATGTCCGCGTCGTACTCGGCAACGATGACGCGACCGCGCTCGGCTACCGGGTGCACGACCTTGCGCTCGTTCCGACCACCGACGAAGCGACTCTCGTCGGGCACCTCGGCCCCGATTTACTCGGCCCCGACTGGGACGCGGCTGAGGCAGCGCGCCGGCTGGCTGCCGACAAAGACCGTTCAGTTGGCGAAGCGTTGCTCGACCAACGCAACCTGGCCGGCATTGGCAACATCTTCAAGACCGAAATCTGTTTCCTGCGTGGGCTTTCACCGTGGACGCCGATGGGCGACGTCAGCGACATCGACGGTCTCGTGAACCTCGCACATCGCGTGCTGGCGGCCAACCGTGAACGGTATGACCACGTGACGACGGGTGACAGCCACGCCGGCCGGCGCACCTGGGTCTACGGTCGCGAGGGCAAGCCGTGCTCGCGGTGTGGCACCACAGTTCGAGTCGAGTGGCAGGGCGACCCGCCCCGGCTCAGTTACTGGTGCCCGCGCTGCCAACCAGGACCGACGCCACCAACGGGTCGGGCTGCCCGCTGACGGCCGCGGCGATGAGCTGACCGACGGACACGCGCTCGACGATGTCGGACGGTGACAGCAACTGCGACGTCAGGTACCGCAGCACGAGGTCGACCGCGGCGGGCGTCGATTGGCACCCAGTCGCGGCCAGCGCCGCAGCGATGTGTGCGCGGGCGGCGGTCCAGCCAGGCCCTTCGCCGGGCACTGCCAAGGTTGCAAGCACGGCCGGTTCGTCACGCGCCACCCGCCGAACCGCGGCGTTGTCGCCCAGGGCCGTTGCGGCTTCGACGAGAGCGGCGTCGAACCCCCCAGCCGACTCGGCGACGGCGGCCGCGATCGCGTCGATCTCGGCCACGACGACCGCCGCGTAGACGTCGTCACGGGTGCGGAAATGGTTGTACAGCGTGGCCTTGGCGATCCCGGCCATCATCGCGATATCACCCATGGTCGCTTTGCGGCTGCCGTACTTCGCGACGGCCGAGAGCGCACCGCTGAGTGCGGCTTCTCGGGTACGGCCCATCGCGTTGCCCGCCCGACTTCTCGTGCCTCGCGTCGCGCCGACACCTGGCTGTTGATCGCGTGGGTGTTGACCGCCGTCAGCGGTCGCGCTGGACACGAGCGGAAGTCTAGGGCCGATCGATCCGGACCGGGCCAGCCTGCTTAGGCGGCTGCAACGACCTGCGGCTCGGCGGAGCGGGCTGCCATCGGGACGATCGCGGTCGGCGTGCCAACACCCTCGAGCATCTGCAGCTCGTCGCTGACCTCACGCAGGACGGCCGACAACTGAACGCCGAGGGCATCGCAAATCGATGACAGCAGCTCAGACGACGCTTCCTTTTGGCCGCGCTCGACCTCGGACAGGTAGCCCAGCGATACCCGGGCGCCGGCGGAGACGTCGCGCAATGTGCGCTCTTGGGCGAGTCGCTGCTGGCGCAACGTGTCGCCGAGCAACCTGCGCAGCAAGATCATCGTGCTCTCCTCGCGCTTGCCCGTAGGTCCGGGTCGGCCTGTCGTGCGACTCCATCGAACATCACAACCACCGTACCTCGTGTCATCGGCACGCCGAGAGGCGAACTCGACTGATCATGACAACGGATCCAGCTGCGGTGGATAGTGCCGCAGTGCCGAAACCCTCGCCCTTGTAACAGTGTAATCACACCCGATGTTCCACTCGCTCATGCCTGCGGCAAGCCGGCGAGTTCTCGCCGGAGCACGTCAAGGGCGGCGCCGACCGTGACGGTACGCACGCGGGCCCGGTCGCCGGTCAGTGTGAGTCGTCGAACCACGCCCGGCAAACCCCCGGGTCCGACGAGCGCGATGAAGACGGTGCCCACCGGCACGCCATCCTGCTCGGTCGGACCAGCCACGCCAGTCGTGGCCAGCCCGAAGGTCGCGCCGAACCGCACGCGCACGCCGTCCGCCATTGCCGCCGCGACGTCGCCATCGACCGCACCGCGCTGTTCGAGCAGCACCGGGTCGACGCCGGCGATCGTCGACTTCACCTCGGTGGCGTAGAGCACCGCGCCGCCGCGATAGCTGGTCGAGGCGCCCGGCGTCGAACTCAGGGCTGCCCCGAGCAGGCCGCCGGTCAGTGACTCGGCAGTGGCCACTGTCGCCGATGCACCGTCGAGCAGGTCGTGCACCACCGACTCGAGCGTGTCGTCGTCGGCGCCATAGATCACGTCTCCGAGCGCTGCCCGCACGCGAGTTTCGACGCGCGCGATGAGTTCGGCGGCTGCGTCATGCGACCCGGCTTTCGCAGTGATGCGCACCATGGTCTGGCCTTGTGACGCCAGATACGCCAGCGTCGGATTGCCCACGATTGCCAAGTCGGCATCGATCGAAGCGAGGGCGTTCGAGACCTCCGACTCCCAGATGCCGATGGTGCGCAGCCGTCGCGATAACAGTGTCTGGCCCGGGCCAGCTCGCTCGGCGAGTTCGGCGCGGATCGAGTCGCCGAAGATTTCGCGCATCTCGACCGGCACGCCAGGCAGCGCGTAGACAACGACGCCGTTCGAGCCGACCGGCATGCGCAGCCCGGGCGCCGTACCGGCCGCGTTGGGTAGCGCGATCGCGCTCTCGGGACGATCGGCCATGCGCAGATTGTTCGGAGGAAAATCGGTGCGACCGGCAGCCGCGTAGCGAGCCAGCAGTGCCGCTTCGAGCGTTGCATCTCGAATCAAGCGGACGTCGGCAAGTGCGGCGAGTGCCTCGCGGGTCAGGTCGTCTTGGGTTGGCCCCAGACCGCCGGTGACGACGACGACGTCGGCGCGTTCGCAAGCAAACCGAAGCACGTCAGTGATGCGCGCGATGTTGTCGCCAACAGCCGTCGAAAATTCGACATCGACACCGATGTCGGCCAGTTCGCGACCCAACCACGCCGCGTTGCCGTTCACGATGTCGCCGAGCAGCAACTCAGTGCCGACGGCGACGATTTCGGCCTTCATGCGGCGGGCGCAGACGTGTTGTCGTGGCGCACCTGCGCCCGGGGAGGCGTGCGACGCAACCGCACCGCACGCGCAACGTAGTCGACACCCGTTGCCAAGGTGACGATCACGGCGATGGCCATGAGATAGGCCCTCGCCGACGCAAAGACTCCGGTAAGCGGCAGCAGATAGAGACCGATGGCGACGGCCTGGAGCACGGTCTTGACTTTGCCCCCGCGACTTGCGGCGAGGACGCCTCGCCGGATCACCCAGAACCGAAGCAGAGTGATCGCAATTTCGCGCACCATCGTGACGATCGTGACCCACCACGGCAGGTCCGAGAGTGCGGACAAGCAAATCAGGGCAGCCCCAATGAGTGCCTTATCGGCGATCGGGTCGGCGATCTTGCCGAAGTCGGTGACCGTGCCACGACGGCGCGCAACTGCACCATCGACGCGATCAGTCAGCGAGGCAGCGACGAACACCGCGGTTGCGGCGTAACGCAGGCCGGCATGGTCGTGGCGCGCGCTCAGTAACAGCACCGTGAAAACGGGCACCATGAAAAGTCGCGCGACGGTGAGGGCGTTCGCAAGATTTGCGACACCAGCTTGGGGCGGCTCGGTCATCGTCCCGCCGCTGTCATCTCGATTGGTTCGGCGATGAGATCAGCACCGTCGGCGCCGACCACAGTCGCGCGCACGATCGTGCCGACCGCCAGGGCCCGCACGATCGTGCCGACCTCAGCCAAAGGCGTCCGCAGCAGCGTGCTGCCGTCAACCTCCGGCGCTTGGTGGTCGGCGCGCCCCTCGACGTCCGCGCCTTGATGTTTGTCGTCATCGGTGGTCGCCACGCGCTCGACCAACACGTCGATAGTCGAGCCGATTCGCTCGTTCGCTCGCTCGGTGATGAGCTTCTCGACGAGTCGGCCGAGCCCCGACTCGCGATCGGATATGACGTCGGCGTCGACCTTGTCGGCGAGCGTGGCAGCCTGCGTACCGTCTTCGTCGGAGTAACCG
>Ga0066789_10001398_pt1 | contig 10403 bp, 13 predicted proteins | sample OrgsoiDNA2013049_FD_70960 | JGI IMG/M metagenome (GOLD analysis project Ga0066789, IMG submission 70960) | Permafrost soil microbial communities from the Arctic, to analyse light accelerated degradation of dissolved organic matter (DOM) -... | ecosystem: Environmental > Terrestrial > Soil >...
GCCGCCGCCGCCGCCCCGCGACTGGGCCGCCGCCATGCCTGCACCGAGTACGAACACGGCCGCCGCAAGAATTGTAACTATTCGTTTCTGCATGGGTTTCTTCATCAAAATCCTCCTTCACGCGAGTACAACTTAGACTCAACGTTTGGGCGCAAGTTCGGATTACAACAATAGCCCAAATAACACGATCGCGCAGTACATTGCCTCGGCCGTAGGCGACCGCCCGGCGGCGACTTTGGTATCCTTGCACGCTATTCGAGAATCCAGGGGAATGGTGATGGCCAACGAGACCGCGCCACGCGGCATTGAAGCAAAAATGGACGCTACCTCGCTGTACCGGGAGGAGATCTACACCGACCGCGCCGCGGGCACGATCCGCGTTCTTACTCCTGTCACGCGCGACGGCGGCCCGGATCAGACGCGCCCTTCGGTCTATGTCGGCGAGGCGCAGATCCTGACCAACATGGGCCCGTTGCCCATCAGTTTCGAGATCGATGCCCTGACGCTGGGCGAGGCCGTGCAGAAATACGGCGATGCCGCGAAGGAAGGCATCGAGAACGCGGTCCGCGAGCTGCAGGAAATGCGCCGCCAGCAGTCCTCGTCGATCCTGGTCCCGGGCCAGTCACCCGGGCTGCCCGGCGGACTGCCGCCCATGGGTGGCGGCAAAATCAAGATGCCTTGAGTTTGCGTCGGGCCAGGGCCCAGTCCGGCACCGCGAAGCGGGCACTGAGAAAATCGGCGAAGGCGCGTACCTTGGCTGACAGGTTGCGGCGGCTCGGGTAGACGACGTAGATATTCCCCGGTGGCACCTCGAAGCGACGCAGGATCGGTACGAGCCGTCCGGCGCGCACTTCCGGTCCGACGAGGAAATCCGGTTCCAGAGCGATCGCCGCACCCTCGACCGCGAGCGCGGTGAGAAACCGGCCATAGTTCGCGTGCACCGGCCCCATGACCTTGACGCTGCGGTCACGACCTTCCTGGTCGCGAAACGGCCAGATATTCTTGAGCGCCGAGTATTCGTAGGTCAGGCATGCATGCGCGACAAGGTCCTCCGGCGCCTTCGGTTCGCCGTGCTTTGCCAGATACGCCGGCGACGCGCAACACACGAGCTGCGTCTCGCCGATCTTGCGTCCGACCAGATTCTGACTGCCGATCGCGCCAATGCGCACCGCGGCATCGAAGCCTTCGTCGACCAAGTCGGTCGCGCGATCGGAGAGTTCGACATCAAAGCGCATTTCCGGATAGCGCACGATGAACTCGGCAATGGCCGGCGCGAGATGGCGCGCGCCGAATGTCGTGCCGCAAGTGAGGCGCAGCGTGCCGCGCGGCCTGATTGTCCCGGCGCCGGCGGACTGCTCGGCCTCGTCGAGATCCGCCAGCAGCTGGATGCAACGTTCGTAGAAGACGCGGCCGCTTTCGGTCAGCGACAGCCGGCGCGTCGTGCGGTTGAGCAGGCGTGCATCGAGGTGCGCTTCCAGCTCCGAAACCTGGCGCGACACCGCCGACACCGAGACGCCAAGGCGCTCCGCGGCGCGGACGAAGCTACCGGACTCGACGACCTTGGCAAACGCAGTAATGGCTTGAAAGCGATCCATGGCAGCAATTCATATTGTTGCACATAAAGCAATAGTATTTCCCACTATCACCATTTATCTCGCCGTGCTCAAGGGCCATGATTGGGTTGTACGTGTCTGGGCACGTGACCCAGACAAACTTTCCACTGCAACGTTGAGGAGAACCGCATGAAACTGTATTACTCGCCAGGCGCCTGCTCGCTGTCGCCGCACATTGCCTTCCGCGAAGCCGGCTTGCCGGTAACGCTGGTCAAGACCAGCACCAAGACCCACCAACTCGACGACGGTACCGATTTCTACGCGATCAATCCAAAGGGCTACGTCCCGCTGCTGGAACTCGACAATGGCGAGCGCCTGTCGGAAGGCCCAGCGATCGTCCAATACCTGGCGGATCAGAATCCTGCATCCGGCCTGGCACCTGCGGCAGGCACGATGGCGCGCTATCGCCTGCAGGAGTGGCTGAACTTCATTACGTCCGAAATCCACAAGCAGTTCGGCCCGATGTTCGCGCCGAACACGCCGGCCGAATACAAGGAAATCCTGAAAGAGAAACTCGGCAAGCGCTTCGATTGGCTCTCGGGCGAACTCAACGGCAAGGACTACCTGATGGGCAAGCAGTTCACCGTGGCCGACGCCTATCTGTACACCGTCCTGCGCTGGTCCGGTTTCGTCGGGATCGATCTCGCCAAGTGGCCGGTACTCGCGGCGTATGTTGCCCGCGTAAGTGCGCGCCCGAAAGTCCAGGAAGCCTTGGCTGCAGAAGGCTTGCTCATGCAAACCGCGAAGGCCGCGTAACGTAGCGCTCATAAACGTCATGAATACGCTGCCCACGCTGTTCCTGTCGCACGGTTCGCCGATGTACGCCATCGAGGCGGGTGCGGCCTCACGCGCGTGGGTGGCACTCGGACGTTCGCTGCCGCGGCCGCGTGGCGTGCTGATCGCATCGGCCCACTGGGAAACCTCAGTGCCGATGCTGACCGGCAATCCCAAGCCGCAAACCATTCATGATTTCGGCGGATTTCCGGAAGCGTTGTATCAGGAGCGCTATCCGGCTCCCGGCGCCCCGGATCTGGCCGCGGAAGCGGTCGCGTTACTCAAGGATGCGGAAATTGCCGCCGGCATCGACGGCTGTCGTGGCCTCGACCACGGCGCCTGGGTGCCGCTGAAATGGATGTATCCGCAGCACGATATTCCGGTGGTGCAGCTGTCGATCCAGCCGGAGCTCGGCACCGCGCATCATCTGCGTCTCGGCCGTGCGCTGGCGCCACTGACCGACACCGGTGTGCTGATCATCGGCTCGGGGCACACCACGCACAATCTGCGCGACTGGATGTCCAATCGCCGCCGCGAAGAACCGCTGCGCTACGTCGAGTCGTTTGCTGCATGGCTGAAGGAACGGCTCGAGACGCACGACGCCGACGCGGTCGTCGCTTACCGGGAACGCGCGCCCGAAGCGGCACGCGCGCATCCGACCGAGGAGCATTTTCTGCCGTTGCTGGTGGCGTGGGGCGCCGCCGGGACCGGCGCGCGCGCCGAGCGCCTGCTCAGCGGCTTCGAGGGCGGCGCGCTGGCGCTCGATTCATACCGCTTCGAGCGCAGTGCCGCCATGGCGACCTAAGAGGGCGTTGGAAAGCGTCGCAGCAGCTTTCAATGCAGGCGTTGCCGGCCTTTGCGCGAAGCCTCGCGCCTCTGCGCGCGTCGTTCGGCACGGCCGGGCGAATCGGGGCGATTCTTTTCCTGCCAGAACCGGTAGACGAGCACCGCGGCGATCGGCAACTCGTCGATCATGTCCAGGCGCTTTTCCTCGGTGTCGACCCAGTCCAGGTATTCCGGATCGTGGTCGCCATAGGCGAGTGCCTCGACCGGCAGCATCCAGTCGCGCGTGGCATCCTCGGCGTAGAGCGTCTCCCACGCTTCCTCGCGCAACAGAACGCCGGTCATGTAGCCCTCGCACCATGCGCTCGCCTCGGGCGGGCTGCGCTCCTCGCGCAGCGTCTGCTCGGCGTGGTAGAGCAGCGGCTTGAAGCGCGTCGGCGACTCCGCGAGCGTTCGGCGGATGCTCTGCTGGAGCCGCAAAACCAGCGACAGAATGCGTTCCGCCTGCTCGTTGTTCGTGAACACCGGCGTGACGCTGCGCTGACTGTCGCTCCATACGACGGGCAGCCATTCGGACGGCTGGATCAACTCGGGACCGCTGACGATCGCGGTGAGAAAGCCGTCGAGCATTTCCAGGTCCATGCAGTCTTGCGGGACCGCGTGCGAACCCAGGAAGACCTCGAGTTCATCGTAGTCGATGTCGGTCAGCGGTTCGTCGAGCTTGTTGGCTTCGGTCATGGGCATTTACGGAACACGGTCGATCATCATGGGCCCAGATGGCCGCGAAAGCAACTGCTCGGGCTGGGCTAGATTCCTGCGCCCGCCGCATGCGCAGCGCTCAGTGCCGCCGCGAACAGCAGGACCGCACCGGCCTGATGCGCGGCAGCGAACGGCAGTGGAACGACCAGCAGCAGCGTCGCAACGCCGAGCGCCACCTGCAACGCGAGCATCGCGAGCAGCAGCGTCGCCGCGCGCCGCGCACCTGCACCCATCGCATCGGCGCGACGAGTGCGCCACCAATACCAAGGCACCGAAACCGCGAGCAGCAACGCGATCACCCGGTGATCGAACTGAACCGTGGCCATATTGTTGTAGAAGTTGCGATACCACGGGTCGATCGACATGATCTCTGGCGGCACGAGTTGACCGTTCATGAGCGGGAACGTGTTGTAGGCGAAGCCCGCGCGAATTCCCGCCACAAGGCCGCCGGAGAGGACCATCACGAACACGATGGCGACCACACCGACGGCAAACCATGCGTGCCTGCTTGCCGGAACTGCGGCACGGTGCGCCGACGAACGCAGCAATGACAGCGCCGTCCAGAGCATGGCTCCAAAAATCAGAAACGCGAGACCCAGGTGCGCGGTCAGCCTCAACTGCGACACCCGTGGATCATCGACCAATCCGCTTTGCACCATGTACCAACCAAGCGCACCCTGGAGTCCACCGAGCACAAAGATTGCAAACAGCCTCGGCGCATAGCCTGGAGGAAATTTGTCGCGCGCCACGAACCACACCAGCGGAATCAAAAACACCACGCCGATCGCCCGGCCCAGCAAACGATGGAAATACTCCCACCAGAAAACATTCTTGAAGGCCTCCAGGGGCATGCCCTTGTTGACCTGCGCGTACTCCGGCGTCGCCTGGTACTTCGTGAAGACGTCGTTCCAATCCGCCGCGGACAGAGGAGGTAATGTACCGACGATCGGCTGCCATTCGGTAATCGACAAGCCCGAATGCGTCAGGCGCGTCACGCCGCCGACAACGATCATCGCGAACACCAGCGCACAGCAGATCAGCAGCCACGCTGCGATCACGCGAGCGTGGCCTGGCCGCTGGTGTGATTGCGCGGCGACGCCGGACGGCGGCGACGCGAGCCCGCGATGTTCAGTGATTTCCACAGGGCGATTTTGCCACATCGACACGACGACTGCCCTGGCGTGCGACCTCGTTTGTCTCGCTAACTTCCGTGCACATGCGAGGACGGCATGGTGTGCAGTCCTGGCGGGAGCGTACCGAGCGCGCCGACGATCACCAGGATCAACAGACCCATGGCCGCCTCGATCAGGCTGTTGCGCTGGAGCTGCCGCTGCGCGTCCATGCTGTTACGCGTAGACGACAGCCGCGGCGTAAGCCGCAGGCGATTGAACGCGGCGATGCCAACCATCGCGACAAAGAGGCCGATCTTCACCAGCAAGAGACGGCCGTAGCCGGTCGCAACCAACGCCGGCACGCTGCCTACCAACACGTAGGTGTTGACCGCACCGCTGACAAGAATGGTAGCAACGGCGATCACGCCGAGCGTCGAGAAGCGCAATGTGGCTTCGCGGGCCACGGACGCAACCGCTGGATCGGCGGCGCGGCGCGCTGCCGCCAACAGCAGCGCGAACGGCACGAGACCTCCAATCCACGCTCCTGCCGCGACGAGGTGCAGCACATCGGCCGTGACGTGCACGTCGCCTGCGATACCCGGGGTCCCAGAAGCGTGTCCCGACCAGGCAAGACTCCCGAGGAACAATATCGCCAGCGTGACCATGGCCGCACCCAACGAGCGAGGCGACGCGCCGGGCCGGCGGCCAAGAGCGATCAACCCACCCGCCAGCAACAGCGCTGCGACGAGGCGCACGATCCAATCGGTTCCGAATCGAGTGCGCGTCAACACGCTCCAGACGATGTCGTCGGTGAAAAGGTCGTGCAATGGCCGGCCGCTGATATCCGCTGCCAGCACGACCAGCCATGCCGCGCCGGAGAGAACCGCCGTTAGCAGGCCGATCCACGCAATCCTTGTCGACTGCCCGCGCCAGGCGATCAGCTGCGGGTCTGCGCGCGCATCGCGCACTGCGGGCCCGACGACGAGAACCACGAAGATCATCGTGCCTGTAAGCAGCGCGGTCGAGGCAAGGTGCGCAGCGCGTAGCGCAATCAGCATTTCGCTCAACACGTCCCCGCGCCGTTAGCGACTGTCCGTCGCGCTCATGGCGCGGCGACGCCGAAGGTGAACGTGCCTTCGGTCGTATGCGTGTCTGTCGACAGTACCCGCCATGTCACACGGTAGTTGCCCGCGCCGATCGGGCGCAGCGGCACGCGCATGACGTTGCCGCTGACGCCTGGTTTGCCCGCATCCACGCGCTGCCCTGAAGCGTCCGTGATCGCGACGCTGCTGAAGTCGGGCTCGAGGTCTTGCGTAAAGCGTAGCGTAACCTCGCGCGGTGCGGCGCGAACGGTGCTGCCCACCCGAGGATCTGCCTCATCGAGAAAGGCGTGCGCGCCGGCAACGTTGCCAAAAAGGACGAGCGCCGCCGCGCTGCCAAGGACCCGGACGATGCGCATGTCAGTTGCCGAGTGCCAACTTCGCGGACGCCGATGCGTTGCCGAAGATCGGTTTGCCGAGGCTGTTCGGAAACAGGTCGTCGAGGTAGAAGTGCAGTTGAGCGAGAACGCCCACGCTGGTGCCGCTGGCACGATTGATGGGGATGATCGCTTCGAGGCCGACCTGGAAATATTTGCCGATCCAGATGACGCCCGGATTGACAAATCCGGTGGTCCCGATTCCGGAGCCGTGATAGTTGGCGACCGGCGTCTGGAATTGAAACTCGACGATCGGAATCAGATGGTTGAAAAAACCGGGCAAGTCAAGGTCGACCACGTTCGACCTGAGGTACGGCATGCTGTACTGAAGCGACCCACCGTAGGTGAGAAACTGAGGGTTCAACTCCTTCGTCGTGTCCCCGCTATCCGGATCGATCGACGTAGTCCACGACTTGCTCGGTATTGCGTAGCCGATCTGGCCGGTCAGCGCGAACGGTCGCGCCGTACGCGTGTTGTCCGGCAAGCCGCCAAACCCCTGTCCGACAAAGAGCGTTGGCGTGAATACGCTGAAAGACTCGGCGCCGACCGCTCCGCTGCCGGAATGACCGAATTCGACGTCGAGCGCGCCCGACATCACCAATTCCCGCGCCGGCTCGGTCAGGAACTGGTACTTGAAGCTGGCCTCGAGATTCTGGAATCCGTGGACGTTCGAACCGCCGGGCGGATTGAGCTGCGTCCACGCAGAGCCGATCGAAATGCCGAAATTGTCAGTGATGCGCTTTGAAAACTCGGCGGCCATGTCGAGTTCTCGCGTCGACGGATCGTCGCCGTTCTTGAAGCTCGCGATGGTCGGAAACGAGAGTTCGTCGGCAACACAAGGGTCGTCGACACTCAGCGTGGCGGGAAAGAACCGGGCACCGACGACGCAGTGGGCGTTCGACCCGGCAACTGCGACGAACGCGAGCACGGCCATCAATACATTGAGGCATGTCTTCATGTTCGTCCTCATTGTTTGTGCGTCATCGCGCCCATCGAGCCCATGGCTTCGACGTCGACGGAGACCAGGATGGAACCGGCGTTCTGGAAAGTGAGCGTCAGCGGAACCTTGTCGCCCGCCTTGAGCGGCTGCTTGAGATCGAGCAGCATCACGTGATAGCCGCCAGGCTTGAGTTCGACCTTGCCGCCGGACGGAATCTCCACGGCCGTCACCGCGCGCATTTTCATCACTCCGCCATCCATCGCCATCTGGTGGATCTCGGCGCTGCCCGCCGCCGGGGACGCGACGCCAATGAGTTTGTCGGGCGTCGCGCTCGCGTTCTGGACGACGAAGAACGCGCCCCCGGATTTCGCGCCCGGTGGCGTTGCCCGCGTAAAGGGGTGATCGATGCTCAGCGACTTGAGCTGGTACTCGTGCGCGAGTGCGGCGACCGGCAACCATGCCAGCGCAATGAAAATAGCCCGTACGAAATTCATCACAGCCTCCACAAACCGGATAGCGATAACCGCGGGCGTGAACCTCAATGGTCCCGCACGCGGTGCTGGGTCGTGTCAGGCGGTGGCAGGGGGTGCCCGGGAGGGCGGTAATAGATGGGAAAGCGTCGCGGGCGCGGCGCGTTCGACACTGCGCGCAACGGTTGCGTGAGCTTGCACCTGCATCGTCGGCAGCGCAGACGTTACGACGGCCGCGGTGGCCGCGCCGCCGGGGCAAAACGCGCAGTGATCCGCCGCATGGCGATCCGATCGCTGCATCGGCAATCCAACGGATGCCGCGGCGGCCGGCTGCGCCTTGGCGAAGACCGAACACACGTCGCCAAAGGCAATTCCGGCCTTGACCGACGCGTAGGCAGCCAAGGGCACGAACGCGTGCGCCCCAAGCACCGCGAACACAATCCACCGGCGAAGATTTCGCTGCTTCATCACCGAAGGATTGTACATTGCGCGAGCCGGCGCTTCCTCTTTCGTGCACCAGCCGGGAGCGAAATGCGCGATGGTGCACAGCACAACGCGCTCGCGTGGGTGCCACGCCGCGATCGCGTCCGCTTTCCTCGCGATGTCGCTTGTGTGGCGGATCGTGATATCGTTTCTGGCGCCCACGTCAGGAAATCCGCCGCATGGGAATCAAAGCGCTCTCGCCCGGCTTCGGCGTCGAAGTCGACGCCGACCTGTCGCACACGCTGTCGGACGCTGCGTTCGCCGACATCGAGCGCGCGTTCTACGCCGGCCAGGTGCTGGCGATCCGCGGCCAGGACTTGACGGCGCAGCAGTTCGCCTCGTTCGCCGCGCGCTTCGGCCCACCGCAACCACACGTGATCGACCAGTTCCATCATCCCGAGGATTCGAACATCCTGATCCTGTCCAATGTGAAAAAGGACGGGCAGCCGACCGGGCTGCAGGACGCGGGCTCGTATTTCCACACCGACTACTCGTACCTGCAGGTGCCGGCGCGCGCGACGACGCTCTACTCGCGTGTCGTGCCCAAAGTCGGTGGCGATACGATGTTCGCGAACCAGCAGGCGGCCTACGACGATTTGTCCGAGGCGATGAAGAAGCGCATCGAACCGCTGTTCGGGATCCACCACTACGGCAACCGCCACGACGTGGATGAGGCGAGTCGCACGGCGGCATCGAAGCTGACCGCCGAGCAGAAAGCGAAGATGCCGGTGATCACGCACAAGCTCGCGCGGCCGCATCCGGTCACCGGCCGCAAGGCGCTCTACGCGGTGTCGGGCAGCTCGTTCGGCATTGTCGGCATGCCCGAGGACGAGGCGCGCGATCTCCTCGACGAGCTTGCCGCGTATTCGACGCGGCCAAAGTACCTGCTGAGCTTCAAGTACGGTGTCGGCGACATCGTCGTCTGGGACAACGCCTCGCTGCTGCACAAGGCGACATTGATCGATCCGGACGATGCGCGCACGCTGTGGCGCGTGACGATGCTGGAACTCGCGCAGGGCGCGATCGCGCCGGAGGTGCTGGTGCCGACTTTTGCGTCGAACGCGATGTAGCGACGACGTTTCGCTTTGCGCCGGCTTCGCGGTAAACTGGCCGCAACGCACTTGGTCCAATTGCATCGATCTTGACCACACCGCGGCACCGTATCCTGTTCACCATAGTCTTCGCGCTGCTGTTGCTCGGCATGCAGCGCGAAGCGCAGGTGCACGCGCTGCAGCACCTGGGCGGCATCCTGCACCCGGCACAGCAGGAGGGCATTCAGGCACCCGTCACAGACGTCGTCTGCCTCGAGTGCTCGCTGCTTGCAGGCGGCTCGTCGGTCATTGCCACCGATCTCCCGGCGTTGCCGCCGGCGGCCGTTGCGGCCCTGCGCCTATTCAGCGCTGCGGTATCGCGAACGCTTTCCGCACCTTCCTACTACTCCAGCCGCGCCCCGCCCCCGCTCCTCTAAGTCGACGTGGCGTGCCGTCCTCGCGGGCGGCACGAGTCATGACATGACCCGAGGAGCACCATGGTGTCAAAATTCATTTTGGCTTCCAGCGCATTGGCGCTGGCACTGCTTGCGCCGCCGATAGCTCGGGCGGCAACCGACGCGGATCTCGCGGACATCCGCGAACAGATCCGGCAATTGAAGGAAAGCTACGAAGCGCGCATCCAGGCGCTCGAGCAACGACTCAAGGACGCCGAGGCGAAGGGCGCGGCGACCCCCGTCGCGCAACCTGCCGCTGCGCCGCCACCCGTCGCTGCGGCTCCCGCACCCGTTGCAGCGCCGGCATCGGGGATCAGCGCGTTCAATCCGGCGATTTCCGCGGTTCTGCAGGGGACCTATGGCAATTTCTCGCAGGACCCGAACAAGTACGCGCTCAGCGGCTTCGCGCCCAGTGGCGATATCGCGCCGGGCAAGCGTGGATTCAGCCTTGGGGAATCCGAGCTTGCGATCTCCGCCAGCGTCGACGACAAGTTCTACGGCAACCT
>Ga0066789_10001399_pt1 | contig 10395 bp, 8 predicted proteins | sample OrgsoiDNA2013049_FD_70960 | JGI IMG/M metagenome (GOLD analysis project Ga0066789, IMG submission 70960) | Permafrost soil microbial communities from the Arctic, to analyse light accelerated degradation of dissolved organic matter (DOM) -... | ecosystem: Environmental > Terrestrial > Soil >...
GCGCCAGTATATGGAATCTTCGCGCTCATACTGCGCCATCAGCGACAGCGCAGGTCGAATCCAACAAAATTTCGCCGCTGGGCCCGGTTCCCGTCAGCACCACGAATCCAGCGCCACCCTTGAATTGCATGCCGGCAACGATCAGAGTGTAGTTGCCCATGTGATGCCGCGCATCGGGATTCAGAGTCGCAAGCAACTCAAACAAATTCGAGGCGTCCAAACCGTCGGCCATGATTCTCATTGCCTGATATCTCGATCCCGCAATTGTTATGGGCGACCACACGTCCATGATGTTGTCTGCCGATAGGTGTATTGCCTTGAAAGCCTCCTGCTGCAAGCATGCGATGTGAATGTGAAACTGATCTTGAGTGCGAGACTGGGCAATACCCACGGCAAGTCCTACGACAGTTCTCGGCACGTCGTGGCCGACGAACGCACCAATTAGGCCGCGTGCATGCCAAGCCTCCGCGAAATAGTTAGGCGCGTCCGGATCGAGTAGCTCGCTGTTTTCAATGCCTGCCATCGTCCGCGTCGGGACCAGCAGATAATGTGCTCCGCCTCCAGGAGACGCGATTACGGCATATCCAGAGCTGCCATTCTTAGGGTCGGCAAGAAAGACTCGCTCGCAAGGCGCCGGATTGTGGTGCTCTTGCCAATTTAAAACGCATTGATCTTGTACTATTTGCCGAAGCGCGCTCCGGCCTGCTGGCTGCTTTGGATCGATAGGTGAGTTGGTGGCGGAATTAGAGCCATGCATCTTCTGACCCATCGCCGAAGATGCGAGAGCCATTGCCGTCGTAATGGCGATGCTGATAATGAGAAATGACCTTGATTGCGAGTTCATGTTATTCCTGTGGTGGCTATGGCGCCTCTCCAATCGCGTTCAATTTATCCTTCGCGCTGCCCGAAGCGCCGCTCGATCTCCCCGACGAAGCCGCGCCTAAAAATCATCACGCACACCACAAAGATGGCGCCAATGATCACCGAAACCCAAGCGCCAACGAGGTCGGATAAATATTCCTGCAGAGTTACGACCACATTGGCGCCGACCACCGGCCCCAGAAAAGTGCCGCTGCCGCCCAGCAAGGTCATCAGAATGACCTCTCCGGACGTACTCTGACTCACATCCGAGAGCGTGGCGAAACCCAGCACCAAGGCCTTAAGCGAGCCGGCCAAACCGGCAAAACTCGCCGACAAGGCGAAGGCCGTAAGCTTGTAGCGATCGACCTTGTATCCCAACGAGATGGCCCGCGGCTCGTTCGCGCGAATGGCTTTGAGCACCTGACCAAAGGGCGAGTGCACGATGCGGCGAATGAAAACGAACACAGCGACAAAGACCGCCAGCACGAAGTAATACATCGTCCGATCGTTGCCAAGGCCGATCGCGCCGAAGAGACTCCCGCGAGGTATGCCCTGCAGGCCATTCTCGCCTCCCGTGAACTGTGCTTGCAGGCAGATGAAGTACACCACCTGGGCTAAAGCCAGCGTGATCATTGCAAAATAAATGCCCTGACGGCGCACCGCGATCCCACCGATGAGCAGACCCAGCAGCATCGATGCCGCGACGCCGCCCAGAATCCCCTCGATGGTTCCCCACCCCTGAACCGTCGTGAGCCATCCGGTAGCGTAGGCTGAGGCTCCAAAGTAAGCCGCGTGGCCGAAGGACAGCATCTTGGTGTAGCCCAGCAATAAATTAAACGCACAGGCGAACATCGCAAAGCACAGCAGCTTCATCAAAAATACCGGATAAAGTCCGAGGAAGGGAGCGATCAAAGCCAGAGCCGCCAGGACGACGTAGACCGCGGTTTGGGCGCGCATGCTATTGCTCTTTGCCAAACAGACCGGCAGGCCGCCAGATCAACACTACCGCCATAATGACGAAGACGACAATGTTCGAGGCCTCCGGATAGACGACCTTGGTCAGTCCCTCGATGAGCCCAAGGACCAGGCCGCTGACAATGGCGCCGACAATCGATCCCATGCCGCCGATGACCACCACCGCAAAAACCACGATCACCAGCGATGAACCCATGAGAGGACTCACCTGAATCACCGGTGCAGCGAGCACACCGGCCAGTGCGGCGAGCGCCACACCGGCGCCATAGGTACACATCACCATCAGTGGCACATTAATGCCAAAGGCTTGCACCAACTGGGCGTTCTCGGTTGCCGCACGGAGCATCGCCCCTAAGCGAGTGCGCTCGATCAGAAACCACGTCAGGCCGCACACCGTCACTGAGGCCAGCACTACCCAAGCCCGATAGATGGGCAGCACCATGAAACCGAGGTTGAAGCCTCCCTGCAGCAGCGCCGGTACCGGATAGGATTTGCCGGAGGACCCGAACAGGCTGCGCATAATGCCCTCGGCGATCAAAGCGATGCCGAACGTCAATAGCAATCCGTACACAGGCTCGACTCGATACAGGTGCCGCAGAAACAGGCGTTCGATCACTACACCGAGGAGCCCCACCGCCAGTGGCGCGAGCAGCAGCGCCCACCAGTAGTTGATCCCCAGCACTTGCAAGCCAATGTAGGCCGCAAACGCACCGAGCATATAGAAGGCGCCATGCGCGAAATTGACGACGCCCAGGAGACCGAAAATCACTGCCAATCCTAGGCTTAAGAGCGCGTAAAACGATCCATTGACCAGCCCGAGCACGAGCTGACCGAGGATCGCGGGCAGCGGCACACCGAAAACGGTGCTCACGGATCAGTTACCATCATTCGCGAAAAGTCGGCGTGTGCGGCCGCAATGACCAAAGCTACTTCTTGACCATGGGACAAGTCTGATCAGGCTGCGGGCCATCGGCTTCCTCAGCCGTCATGGTCTTGATCACCTTGTAGTAATCCCACGGATACTTTGACTCCGCCGGCGTCTTCACCTGCATGACATACATGGTATGCACCATGAGGCCATCGGCGCGGATGGAGCCGTCTTTGGCGAACATATCGTTGATTTTGGTTTTCTTCAGCTGCGCCATCACTTTGTCCGAGTCGGTCGAACCCACTGCCTTGACCGCGTTCAAGTACTGCATGGTGGCGGAATAGTACGCAGCCTGATTCTCGGTTGGTTGCCTGTTTAATTTTGCGTAGAAGCGCTTGGCGAATGCACGTGTCTGATCGTTAAGATCCCAGTACCAGCTGGTTGTGAGGTACAGGCCTTGCGCCGTTTGCAGCGTCAAGGCATGAATGTCGCTGAGAAAGGCCAGGAGCGCCGCGGGCTTCATGGTCTTGGTGATGCCAAATTCGTTGCCCGCCTTGAGTGAATTCGAAAAATCAGTCCCCGCATTCGCTAACCCCAAGACCTGTGCGCCGGACGTCTGCGCCTGCAGCAAGAATGATGAGTAATCCGTGGTGCCCAGTGGCGCACGCACTGCGCCTAGAACTTTGCCGCCGTTGGCCAGTACCACCTTAGTCGCCGCTTCCTGCAGCTGCGTACCGAACGCGTAGTCGGCGGTCACGAAAAACCAAGTCTTGCCGCCTTGATTGACGATCGCGCTCGCCGTGCCATTGCCCAATGCAGTCGTGTCATAGGCGTAGTGGATCGTGTAAGGCGTGCAGTCAACGCCGGTCAGCGAGGCACCGCCGGCGCCGATGGCGATAAAGGTTACTTTTTTCGCCGCGGCAACCTTGGACATAGCAATACTGACACCGGTGTTGGATCCACCCAGCACCACCGTCAGGCCACTCTGGTCCGCCCACTCCCGAAATTTCGAGGCGCCGATATCCGGCTTGTTCTGGTGATCGACACTCAGCACGGTGATTTTTTTGCCCAGCACCGTGCCGCCGAAATCGGTGATCGCCATATTGATGGCTTCGATGCCGCCCTGACCGATCACGTCCGCATAGACGCTCGACATGTCGTCGATATCGCCGATGACCACTTGGTCGGCAGCGGCGCTGGCTTGCGATGAGACATACAGGCCAAGCAGCGCGCCCAGTGCTACGAATTTTGATTTACGCGTCATCTCGTTATCCTTCTTCAATGATTGATTCAAACGCCTAAAAATTCCTGGAGCACTCCCATTTGCGAAACGAGTTCGGACTGCGCGAACTGTCTTACAATTTTGCCATGCTCCATCACATAGAACCGATCCGCCAGCGGCGCCGCAAATCGAAAGTTCTGCTCGACCAGCACTACCGTAATACCCTTCTGTCTGAGGGTGCGGATGACCTCACCAAGCTTTTGCATAATCACCGGCGCCAAGCCTTCGGAAATCTCATCCAACAGCAGTAACCGTGCGCCGGTACGCAAGATTCGCGCCACCGCCAGCATCTGTTGCTCCCCGCCGGACAGACGGGTGCCGGGACTGGCGGCGCGCTCGAGCAGGTTCGGGAAAATATCGTAAATCTCCTTGAGCTGCATCCCCTGAGCGTCGAGCCGCGGCGGCAACAGCAAGTTCTCTTCGGTCGACAGTGCCGAGAAGATGCCCCGCTCCTCCGGGCAATAGCCTACTCCCATGCGCGCGATTCTATGCGGCGCCAGCCCCACCGCCTCGACCCCCTTGATCAACACCGACCCGGTTCGTGAGCCGACCAGCCCCATAATTGCTCTCAGCGTAGTAGTGCGTCCGGCGCCGTTGCGGCCCAGGAGAGTGACGACTTCACCCTCCTGCACCGCGAATTCCACGCCATGCAGGATGTGCGATTCGCCATACCAGGCCTCAAGATTGGAAATCTTCAACATCTCTCGGGTCATCAGGCGGCTCCCGACAGGTCGCTGCTCGAGGTGCCCATGTACGCTTCGACAACTTGAGGGTTCTTGGAGACCTCAGCATAGGGACCTGCGGCGATCACGCGGCCCCGCTGCAGCACGGAAATGGTATCCGCGATCGACGCGACCACACTCATATTGTGCTCGACCATGAGCACCGTGCGGTTGGCCGAGACTTGTTTAATCAGCTGCGTTACGTGCGACACATCCTCGTGGCCCATGCCTTGGGTTGGTTCATCGAGGAGCATCAATTCCGGCTCGAGCGCCAACGTCGTGGCCAGCTCCAGGGCCCGCTTGCGCCCGTAGGGTAGGTCGGCCGCCGGGGTACGGGCCCAGGATTCGAGGTGAACCTCCGCCAGCAGTTGCATTGCCCGGCTATCGAGGTTTTTGAGGCTTTTTTCCGAGCGCCAGAAATAAAACGAAGTGCCAAGCTTTCGTTGCAACGCCACCCGTACGTTCTCCAAAACGCTCAGGTGCGGGAACACAGCACAGATCTGAAAGGATCGCACAACGCCATGCCGGGCAATATCTGCCGGCCTATCCCGCGTGATGTTGCGGCCTCGATAGAAAATGCTGCCCGATGTAGGCTGTAGAAACTTGGTCAGCAAGTTAAAAAAAGTCGTCTTGCCGGCGCCATTGGGGCCGATCAGCGCATGGATCTCACACCGCCGGACGCGCACGGAAACGCCATCAACCGCAACGAACCCGTTGAACTCCTTGACCAGATTGTGCGTCTCAAGGATCACATCCTCCGCTAACGCCATTGCGCAGCCTCCTTTATTCTTATGCTGTCGAAAGCCGCTCAACGAGCCGGGCGAAATGCTTCTCGCTAAATTGACTGTAATATATTATTAATCAATATGTTACGATGGTTATAAATCAAGGAGAAACTGCAAATACATGCCCAGTAAAATTCCCGATGGCGAGACGCGCGGCTGGATCGTCCCGATCGGCGGCGCTGAGAATAAGGAAAATGATCGCCATATCCTCGAGCGCTTCGTGCGCGTTTCCGGTGGGGTGGATGCTAACATCGTCGTCATCCCGACTGCGAGCCGCATGCACGAGACCGGGCCCCGCTATGAGAAGCTCTTCAAAGAGATCGGCGCGGCGGAAGTTGCTGTGATGGACTTTGATACCCGCCGCGACTGTCAAGAACCTGGTCGTCTCAAGCGCCTCGAGCAGGCGAGCGGCATTTTCTTTACCGGCGGCAACCAGCTGCGCCTGACGACACTGCTCGGCGGTACGCCCGTCGCGAAACTCATTCGCTCACGCAATGCTCACGGCGTCACGGTGGGTGGGACCAGCGCAGGGGCCAGCATCTTGAGCGAGCACATGATCGCATTTGGCGACGAGGGCTCCGCAGTGATATCGGGCAGCGTGCGGCTGGCGCCGGGTTTGGGGCTGACCAATCGATTTATCATCGACCAGCACTTTCGTCAGCGTGACCGTCTGGGACGCCTCATTACCGCCCTCGCCTACAATCCGTTTGCGATCGGCATTGGACTCGATGAGGACACGGCGGCCTTTATCGGACCGGACGAAACCGTCGAAATCCAAGGTAGCGGCGGCGTCACGATCGTGGATGCCTCGGAAGTCAGCTTTTCATCCATCAGTGAAGTGAGCGAAGGCCAACCGGTATGCGTGCTCGGGCTGCGCTTGCACATTTTGGTTGCCGGCACCACTTATAACTTGCACACACGATTGGCATCGGCCGGCGGACTGGTCAACACCAAAGACTAATCTCCTACAGGGCTGCGGAGCACTCATGCGAATTCTCGATCGTTCTGTGTATGTTGGCCCTTCGCTGTACGCCCGTTTTCCTGTTATCCGCCTCGAACTTGATCTCGGGGCCCTTGAGGCATGGCCTACCGGCAAACTGGGCGGCGAGTTTGTCGATGCCTTAGCGAGCGCGTTGCCGGGCCTGGCTCAGCACGGCTGCTCATATCGAGAGCCCGGGGGTTTCTTTCGACGCATGCGCGAGGATGAGGGTACCTGGCTCGGCCACGTCCTCGAGCACGTGGCCATCGAACTGCAAAATATTGCAGGCGAAGAGGTCACCTTTGGCAAGACGCGCAGTGCAGGCCCGCCGGGCGTCTATACCGTCATATACGAATACGCGCAGCGTGACGAAGGTATCGCAGCCGGGGACCTGGGCCTTCGGCTGCTGTGTTCGCTGCTGCCTGCCGCCATTCGCCCTGCTGACTCCGTGCCCGATGGCTGGAATTGGCAGGAAGCGCGCGATGAATTCATTCGATTCGCACAGCGGCGAGCACTAGGCCCCTCGACCTCCTCGCTGGTTCGCGCAGCGGAACACCGCGGTATCCCCTGGCTTCGGCTCAACGATCAATCGCTGGTGCAACTCGGCCACGGCAAATTCCAGCAACGCATCCAAGCCACCGTGACCAGCAGCACATCGCACATCGCGGTGGAGTTGGCGAGCGACAAGGAGGAGACCAATAAAATTCTCGCGACCTTAGGGTTGCCGGTGCCCAAGCAGGAATTGGTGCAAAGCGAAGCACAGGCAATCCGCGCCGCGAAACGCATCGGTTTTCCCGTTGTCACGAAGCCGTACAACGGCAACCACGGACGCGGTATATCCATTCGACTCACCACCGACGAGGAAGTCGCGCAAGGCTACGCGGCCGCGCGCGAGCACGCGCGCTCGGTCATCGTCGAGACCTTCCTCGAAGGAGACGATCATCGCCTGCTGGTCGTGAACGGTGATCTCGTCGCGGCAACGCGGCGTACGCCCGGCCACGTCGTCGGCGACGGTGAACACAGCATTGCGCAGCTCATCGAGCTGGTGAACCAGGACCCGCGCCGCGGCGTGGGCCATGAGAAGGTGTTGACGCGATTGGAGCTCGATACGCAGGCGCAAAAGATGCTTGACAAGGCCGGCCTTAAAGCAGAATCGGTGCCGGAAAAGGGGCAAGTTGTCCTGCTGCGCTCCACTGCCAATCTGTCCACGGGCGGCACGGCCACCGATGTTACCGATGTGATCCATCCCGATAACCGCGAGATGGCAGAGCGCGCAGTGCGGGCGATCGGCTTGGATGTGGGCGGCGTGGATTTTCTGTCCAAAGACATTACCGAGAGCTACCGGACGATCGGCGGCGGCATCTGTGAAGTAAACGCGGCGCCCGGATTTCGCATGCACGTAGCGCCGAGCGAGGGAACGGCTCGCGACGTTGCCGCACCGGTCATTGACATGTTGTTTCCGGCCGGCACGTCGGTGCGCGTGCCGATCGCCGCCATCACCGGCACGAACGGCAAGACCACCACAGCGCGAATGCTCGCGCACATCACCAAAATGGCCGGCTACACGCCTGGATTAACCACGACGGATGGCGTCTACATCGACGGCCAACGCACCGTGCAAGGGGATATGACCGGACCGGTATCTGCGCGCATGGTGCTCGCCGATCCGCAGATTGACATCGCAATCCTCGAGACTGCGCGTGGTGGTTTGCTGCGCGCCGGAATGGGCGTGAACGAAGTCAATGTCGGCGGCGTCTTGAACGTACAGGCCGACCATCTGGGCCTTAAGGGCATCGACACGCTCGAGCAGTTGAGTGAGCTGAAACGCATCGTCGTTGAGGTGGCAACCGACTGCGCCGTGTTGAACGCGGATGATTCTCTGGTCCTAAAAATGGCCGGCTACACGGAAGCAAAGAATATTTGCTACGTCACGATGAATCCGCACCATACCCTGGTGCGCGAGCACATTCGCGCCGGCGGCCGAGCGTGTGCGCTCGAGGCGGGCGTCAACGGTCAAATGATGACGCTGTACGATCGCGGCGGTCACATCCCGCTGCTATGGACACATTTAATTCCGGCGACACTCGAAGGCCGGGCGACGCACAACGTACAAAATGCCATGTTCGCGGCAGCCATGGCGTTTTCGCTTGGTATAAAACTTGATGCAATCCGCCAGGGCCTGCGCACGTTTGACACTACATTCTTCCAGGCTCCTGGGCGCATGAATGTATTCAACGAGCATCCTTTCAAGGTTCTGTTCGACTACGGACACAATGCCCACGCGGTCGGCATGATGGCCGACTTGGCGCTACGCCTGGACGTCACAGGTCGACGGATTGTGGTGCTCGCGGGGCCTGGCGATCGGCGCGATGAGGACTTGGTGGCGATCGCCAAGGCGGTCGCGGGTCGCTTCGATCACTACATTTGCCGTCGCGATGACATCCTGCGCAATCGTGCGTCGGACGAGGTGCCGCGAATTCAAGCCCAAGCGCTGCGCGCCGCCGGCGTCCCTGAAAATGCCATTTCGATCATTCCAGACGAGCAAGAGGCGATAGAGGCGGCACTGCGCATGGGAGAGTCCGGTGACTTACTGCTGATTTTCGCCGATGCTTTGGTGCGCTCTTGGAAACAGATCACGAAGTTCAAGCCCACGGGTAGTGCGGCGGTGCGGGTTGCTACCGCGCCGATTTCCCGCCAGGCCTTCTCCGATGCGAAAATCGATCCCAGGATCGAGGCAGCGGCTGCCAACCCGGAATTCAATCTCGACGGACTCATCCGCGACGAGCGCGGTGTCCGGTTGGCACCAGAGAGCGCTGACTGAACGTTCCGATTGAATTGCCCTTCGTCGACTCCAGGCGTCTGACCGGCAGCAATCTATTCTTTGCATCGAGCGGCGCGGTGCTCGACGTCTTGGGCGTTGCCGTCGATGATGTTCTCGTTGCGGCGTGGCGCAGTCGAGTCGAGCGTGCGAGCGCGCTACTCGCCTGGGCTGATCGGCGAATCGTCGTACGCGCGCACGCCGGCGGTTTGTTGTTGGCGATTTCAGCACCCAGCGATCAGTTGTTTTTGGCGACTGAGGTCAACGAGTGGGCGCTGTGCGCGACTCTCGCGGAGCGCGATCCTCTGCGCTGGGTGGGCCTCAACGATGCGCTCATCGCCGCGGCATTGGACGGCGCCGACGACGGCACGAATCCCGCTGCGGAATTTTTGCCGGTCATGGAGGAAACCGCTGCGTTTGCGCGCTTTCAGCGGCTTGCGTTATTGGAGACGTCTCCCCGCCTGAGTGCACTGCTCGAGGTCGCGGCGGCAGGGGCGCTGCCTCACTTCGTCGATGAAACGATATTGACGCTGGGTGCGGGTGTCGGGAGCCGCAGTTACCCACTCGCCGAGTTGCCGCAGATCAGCGAGGTTCCGTGGCAGGAACTGTCGGATATCCCGACGGCGATAGTCACGGGCTCCAACGGGAAAACGACGACCGTCCGGTTGATTGCGGCTTGTGCGCGTGCCCATGGATGGCAACCCGGATACAACTGCACCGACGGCGTCTTTATCGGAGATGAGGTATTGGCGACGGGCGACTACTCTGGACCTGCGGGCGCACGCAGAGTGGTGCGCGATCGGCGCACGCAAGCGGCGATTTTGGAAACTGCGCGCGGCGGCATTTTGCGACGCGGTCTCGCCGTGGCGCGCGCGGACGCTGCTGTTGTGACCAATATCAGCTCCGATCATTTCGGCGAGTACGGCATCGATGATCTGGCAGGGTTGGCTGACGTCAAGCTGAGCGTTGGCGCGGCCGTGGCGACAAACGGTCGCCTGATTTTGAATGCCGATGACCCGTTGTTGCGCACGAAAGCAAGCGAACTTGCTCAACGATATGGACGGTGTCCAGCTCTTGCGTGGTTTGCATTGGACGCTGACCATTT
>Ga0066789_10001400_pt1 | contig 10391 bp, 7 predicted proteins | sample OrgsoiDNA2013049_FD_70960 | JGI IMG/M metagenome (GOLD analysis project Ga0066789, IMG submission 70960) | Permafrost soil microbial communities from the Arctic, to analyse light accelerated degradation of dissolved organic matter (DOM) -... | ecosystem: Environmental > Terrestrial > Soil >...
GGCCATTCATTGGAACCGAGCAGCCCGGCAACGGTGGCGAGGCCGTGGCCGCGCTCGTCGGTGGCGCCCGTGCGTCCGGGAGTGCGCAGCTCGGTTCCGTTCCAGAATTTCGCCAGAAAGGCTGTCTTGAACTCTGCCATCCGCGCCCGATAGGTCGTGGCGTCGGATGTTTGGCCAACGACGTCCGCCATGCGCGTGGCCCCGTCCAGCGCCATGTAGTACCAGATGGCCTCCAGGACCGTGCTGTCGATGTTGTTTCCCCAATCGGCCCAAGTTGCCCAACTTGGGTCACTCCCGCGGTGTTGGACCAGACCGTCGCTGCTGCGCTGCCAAAGGCCGAGGTATTTCTTCACCGCGGGATAGGCAGCGCTCATCGCCGCGTCGTCCGCCGTATGAAAGTAGTAGTTCCAGAACCCCGCACGACCGATGGAGGCAAGCATTTGTTGCGGCAGCTCTGAGCTCCAGTTGCCCGCCGGCACCGGTGAATAGAGCGTACCGTCGGTATTCTGCCATAGGGTGAGATCGCTGATCGCTTTTCGCGTGAGAAGGTCGGCGCGGCGATCGAGGGCGTAGAACGTCTGCCCGATCTCCATCACGGCGTCGCCCCACCACTGCGCCCGCTCCCGCGTCGGGCAATCCATATAGTTGTCGCGCATGTCGATGTAGAGGGTGCGCAGCGCCTTGGTCCACAGTGTGTTCAGATTGCTGTCGTTGCTGCTAAACGATCCGCTGAAGTCGGTATCGAAACCGGTCTCTCGATAGCGTAGGGCCTGGATCTGGACGCCGCTCGGGATCGTGTACTGGACGGTATTTCCGCTCATCCAGCCGAGCGACTCATACTCTTGCTCGCCGTCGCGTGTCGTGTATTCCGCGCGCACAGACGGCCCTTCCCCATTCGTATCCGTTTGAATGCGGATCACTGCCCCGGCGGATGCCGTCACCTTCAGATAGGGCGTGACCTGCGCGTTGTAAGGCAAGGTGGCGTTGATTACGCCACCCGAGCCGTCGGTCGGAAGCTGCGCGGAGTTGACGTAATCCTTGAGGCCCAAATCGCGCCACTGCGGGATCGGCCGCTTCCACAGGTGTGTCCACGGCGTGGCGGGTGGCCGGCCCTTGACGGTTGCGGTCGCCCAAGCGCTGTCGTCAAAACTGGGCAGCGTCCAGCCGGCGAGATCGCGGCGGGCGTCGAACTGCACGTTCCATTCGGGCAGGCGATAATTCGGCCCCGGATCGGTCTGGGCGAGGTAGCCCGTGTGGGCGCGGACGCGCCAGGTGGCGTCGCTCACGACGGACGTGCCGTCGATGTTAGCTTGGAAAAGTAGCCCTCCCTTGCCGCTGTTCTTGTGGGAGAAACCGTCCTTTCCCCAGTACCACACCAGCACGGCGATCGTGTTGTCCCCAGCCGCAAGAAATGGCTTCAAGTCGATTTCGTCGTAGTAGGTGTCGGTCCGGTTCGGGCCACGTTTGAGGCCTCCTTCGAAGACCGCAAGCTTCCCGTTGATCCACAGCCAGTACTTCGAGTCCACCGCGATGTCGGCGATCGCGCTCGTCGGGGCCGACGCCAGGGTCACGTGTTTCCGAAACGCGAGCCAGGAATTCGCGGGACCGTCCGTCGATTGCGAGATGAAGTTGGCGGTGAAAGAACTGTCCGGAGTCGCAGCAAGCCAGGCGGGAAATGGATCTGCGGAAACACCGCCTTGACCTGCGTTGCCACCGGCCTGCTGGCCGCCCGCGCCGGCTCCTGCGCCGCCGCCTCCCGAGCCTCCCAATTTAGAACCGCCGCCTCCGACGTCCGTGCGGCCCCCGGTTCCGCCCGAGCCGCCGTTGCTGCCGCCCGCGCTTCCTGCCACCGGCCCACTGCCGCCGCCTGCCGCGCCAGAACCCGCACTGCCGCCACTTCCTGCGGTACCCGTCGTTCCGCCCTTCGAACCAGCATTTCCGCCAGCGCTAGCCCCGCCCGGCCGGCTGCCCCCTGCCGCGGTTCCGCCACTCCCTTGCGTGTGGCTGTTGTTGTTGCAGGCCGTCGTGCACAGCAGAAGTGAACCGACGATCACTCCGAATGCCTTCTTGGCGGAAGACCGGAATCGTGAAGATGTCCTTTTCCGACGACAGACCATAGTGCTCCTTCGCTCGTGACTTGTGGCGCGCGCGTCCTATTTATCGAGGCGCGGCCCTAGCTCGAAGGGGTAGAGTATAGGCCGACTCTGCCGTGGCCTGGATTCTTCGCCTGAACGTCTACAGAAAGCAGAAGCCGATTCCCAGCCATGGCCAGTACGGCAGTGCTGCTGTCCCGATGCTCCGTCGAATTGGCGCCGGACTCGGCAGGGATGTAGGACCAAATTCCGGCCACGTCCAGGCCAAAGCGGATGGCCGTAATTGAATCAATCCGTCGCGCGCAGCGCCAATGAGGGTCTGATGGTCGGGTTGGGCGGTCACGAACCAACGGCGACCGGGGCCGATAGGAAGACGGCAAGGTGGACTTGGGCCGAGCTTGTGTAAGCTAGACTGCATTCACGGTCAGCTGGGCAGGCTACGCCCGGTGGCGCCACTTCGCTGGCGACCACTTCTCTGGCGAGCCGGGCCGGGCGGTCGGCTGTCGGGGAAGAGCTCTTGCGAGGGGATCGCACCCGTGATCTACCCCAATGGAGACATCGGATCCTTCCATGCGTTCTCGCCGCCTCCGGGACATTGACGCCGTGACACTACCGGGGTTCAATCCCTGAATCAGCTACTCGGTTCAATCCCTGATCTTGCTACCCAATGGCGGGACAGGTTGTTCGCCTGCGGCTTCGATTCACCCCTCCCTGTGGACAACTTTGCCATCAGGTTGCCACGGACACCTCCCCTATGCGGTTCTCAGCGGAACTCCGTGGCAAAGGCCAGGGACTGTAACTCGGCGTAACCACTGCAAGTCGGCGTCTCGCCTGAAGTTTCTTCTTCGGCCAAACCGAGTTCCCGTTCGGGACCCTCGGGCCGCCGACGCTTCCCACCGAGTTCGCCAGCGACCTCGCCGTATTTGGCGAGCTTGTCGCCTGCAGTCGCGCGATGAAGGACGTGTTCTCTCGGCCGCTCCGATTGGCTGAACGAGACACAACCTTGTTCCTTGAGGGAGAAAGCGGCACCGGCAAGGAGCTGGCGGCCCGCGCCGTTCACCTGGCGAGCCCACGACGTTCGAACCCCTTCATCGTGGTCGACTGTTCGGCCATCCGCGCACCCTCATCGAGGCGGAGCTCTTCGGTCATGCGAAGGGATCCTTCACCGGAGCGACTCAGGCCCATCCGGGAAAATTCATTGCTGCTGACGGCGGAACGGTCTTTCTCGACGAGATCGGCGAGCTCGACGTGGACTTGCAGCCGCGTTTGCTGAGGGTTCTCGAACGGCGTGAGGTCTGCCCGGTGGGCGGGACGGTTCCAATCCCGATCGACGTTCGCGTCATCTCGGCGACCAATCGCGACCTGCGCCAGGAGATGCGGCGTGGAACCTTCAGAGAGGATCTGTTTTACCGGCTGGCGGTTGCGTCGGTAACGCTGCCACCGCTGCGACGGCGACCCGAGGACATTCCCGTGTTGATCAAGGCGTTCCTCGCGCAATATGCCGCGCGCGACGGGCAGCACTACCAGATCCACGAGGCCACCATTCGGCGGATGAGTTCTCGCCCTTGGCCGGGCAACGCCCGGGAGCTGCGCAACGCCGTCGAGGAATTGGTGGTCTTCGGAGAGCCGGTCCAGGCCTTCGAGGAGAGTTTCCCGCCACAGACGGCTGGTGAGATCCCGGGCGACGAGCTGGGCTTGTTCAAAGAGGAGAAGGCCCGCGTGATCACCTTCGAGGAGCGATATCTCAGAAGCCTCCTGGCGCAGCACGGGAACAACATCAGCGCCAGCGCGTTGGCTGCCGGGCTCGACAGAGTTCACCTGTTGAGGCTCCTCTATAAACACGGCCTTCGCCTCCGGGAGGTCGACCGAAACCGGTAAAAACACTGAACCGGCCGACCAAGACTTCATGGGGGGTCATTGATCCGAGGTTCTGTCGCGCTGGACTTGCACGAGTCGCTCGTCAGTTTATGACGTATGTGGTGACATCCACCGACCACATGCCGATGTGATTCTTGGTCACAGTGTCCTGGAACGGGAACCAGACAGCGGGCGCGGAGGGATCCCCTTTCTGCAAGTCCGCGCCGCCAGCGCGCACACCGGTGAACCAGAGCTGGTGGTGCGCGTTCCCGCCGGTCAGCACGTTTCCGTACGGCCGCGTGGAGGTGAACGACAACCACAAGTACTCGCTGTCTTTGCTCGGGCCCCATTTGGGCCACGAGTTGGTTTGCATCGGCGCACCGTTGGCGATGGCCAGCTCGACGGCCGTCCCCCCCTTGGCCGGCAGCAACCATGTCGTTGCCGACGGGTTATCGTAGTTCCCGCCGGTGCCGTCGCTTCCGGCGCAGGCGGTGTTTGCGCCGCTCCAGCTCATCTTAGTGACGCCGTCGGTGCGCGTGAACGCGATCCAAGTGCCATCGGGTGAGTAGGATGGATAGTAGGCATTCCGTTTATCCGCGGGAAAAATCACCTGCTCGTTGCCGAAGGTGCCGGCGGTGGCGTCGTAGTCCATCGTTACCAGCGCGCCGCCGAAGCCGATCACGCTGTCCTGTCCCCAGTCGCCTACCAGCCCAGCCACACAGGGCGTACTCGGCCGCACGAACACGATCTTCCCACCGTCCGGGGACCAGTCCGGAAACAAGGCCGGGCCGCTCGTCGTGACGTCTGCGATTGTCACACCGGTGGTTCCGTTGCGAAGCGTGAGCTTGCCTTTGTGGCTGGTGAGCAGACGGGTGCCGTCGGGATTGAAGGTCCCCGCAGCGGACGGCGTATTCGCTGGCGCCTGATTCAGTGCGGGATTGTTGATGTCGACGTTGCCAAGAGTCATCGGGTTGCCCAAGAGAGAGTTAACGACGTTGTCGTACGAGAACGCCATCCGCTTGCCGTCGCGGGCCAGGCTGTGGCACCCGACGCAGAGCCCGTTGGTGATAGTCCCGTTGATGAACCCGGCCGGAGCCAGAGCTCCGACGGGGAGGCGGAATAGCGTGCCACTGCCCGTGGCTTGGTTGCCGGTGGTGCCGAAGTAGAAGAGCGCCCCGGTGGCGTCGTCGCGCGACACCAGAAGCGGTTGCGGCATCGAGGCGCTGACTGGCCCGTTGACGGCTCCACCCGCATCGAGCGCAGCGGCCTCGACGTGAATCTGGATAGTGTGGCCGGCGGCGCGGCTGAGGAGCCACTTCCAGTCGTCGGCGGTTGGCAGATAGTGGGCGTTGCTCACATATCCACTTAGACGATCGCCAGTGTCGACCGAGAAGGTGGCGCGATAGGCGGTCGCGCCGGCCACCGGGTTCCACTGGATGTCGACGGCGGCGAGGTCACGAGGGATGACCGCGTTTGGGTTGGGATAGACCACCTGCACTGCGCCCGTGTTCGCCGCCGAAGCGCCCGCAAAGCTTTGTACCGCACCGGCCGGCACCGATGGGTCAATGACGTCACGTGTGCCAGGTGGTACCGAGGCCGGTACCGAGACATTGAGAACACCGCCGGCGCCTAAAACGCTGGTGCTCGAAACGCTGCCGCCGCTAGCGCGGCCGCCATCCCCGCTGTTGCCGCCGCTTGCCTCGTTACCTAAGATGCGGGTTTTGGCGCACGCGGCGGAGCTGACTATCACTAAAGCGCAGCAGAACACCCAAAACCCTCGTGCTTTGTCCATGAGCGACCTCCAAGATGCGTTCTCGCGTGAAATGGGGACGACGACCGCAGCAAGGACGATGACAGCACGATGTGTGCCAGGTGGTTACCTCGGTGATTGGCTGTGAATGGCAGCCGTACGGACATTGCACCGAAGCAAGGTATTGCCTCCAGGCAACGGCGAAGGATCCCTTCCAGTATCCCAGAGGCGACTACGAACGCGCACGCTGCAGGCCGGCTGAGGCGCAGCCAAACGCTTCGCGGGCGATGAAAAACCGAGGTCGTTGGTCACCCGAAAGGCCGACGGCCGACGGCGTTCACTGAATCGATACCAGCGGCTCGCACCTTCCGTTCGCACAGATGGCTTGGCCACAACAATCGCTGTCGCTGCGGCAGGCGGTACAGACGCCATCGACACAGGCAGCCCCTCCGTAGCACCACTCGCATTGGGTGCAGAGACCGGACGGAGGCGTGGGGGCAGTACAGTCGTTTCCTGCATTGATGATGTCTCGATCGAAGACGAAGATGGCGGGGGAACCGCACTGAAATCCGCCTGCGAAGATGGATCCCCACACTTCGAGCAGTGGCGTCGAACCCACGAGAGCCCGCGGCGCATAGAGATTGCCGACGAAAGGTGTGGCCAGCGGAATGGCTTGTGTTCCGCCGATATAGGCGCGGCCCGCCGACGGGCGGTTCTTGTCGGTCAAGTTGAGCGGCCCTTGCACTCCCAGGTTCTGCTTCACGAAGACATCCAGCTCGGCACCAGGAGCGAGCCGGAATGTCAGACTTCCTTTGAGAGCAATCGAGCCACCGATGAAGAGTGCGCTCGGACCTTGAACGTTGACGACGACGTTACCGGTGCCGGCAATTTGCGACAGATGAATCCGGCCACAAGGAAGATCCCATTCGCGGTCGGCGGAAACCGTAGCAAGAACATTCTCGTCGACGAATGAGCCGTTGTCGTTGTCAGTGCTGGCAGCATCGACCAAGCCGCCGACATCGAGCAGGTCACCTTCGCCGCAGGGACAGGGCGCTGGGACCGTTACGGCCTGCTGCTGCCTCCTTGGTGCGTTCAAGGGGAAGGCCACGGGCGCAACACTTTGCCAATAAAGGATTCCTCCGACCAGGAGTGGGCCGAAGTCCTCGAAGGTGCCCGCCAACCAAGCGTCGCGGGCGACAGTGGTCGTGCCACCAACGGTGGCGTTGCCGCCAATGCGCAGATCGCCACGCACCAGCAGGGAACCGAGGAATCGGATCGAGCTGGCACCGGCAATGGAGAATGAGCCGGCGATATCGGTACCCGCCGAAACCGAGCTATACGTGCCGTTGACGCCTACAGCAGCTCCACTGTTGTCGGATTGGGTGGCTTGATACGGTCCTCGGCTTGAATTGAATCCGCGGGTGGTAAGAGAGCCGGACATCCCAAGATCGGTGCAGACGCACAGCGCACTCGAAAATCGCGACGGCGCCAAGCGCGCGGTGCAGGTGGCAAAGCCCTGCACCGTGACGGTTGGGCTCGTCAGCGCGCATATGTACCCGCTGCCGCCGTCGTCGGTGGTGGATGGGTCGCCCATTCGGCCAAGAAGGCCCGGCGTTTCAGAACAGCCCGTGAGCAGGGGCACGAGCATCAAGAGTAGCTGCCAGCCACGGCGGATCTTGGAAATCATGGTACTTGCTGTGGCGAGGGAAGGCGCGACAAGGCCGCGTCGATTCTGCCTTTGTACGGCGAGTCCGGGTGTGCTGCGAGCAAGGCTCGGGAACGCGCTTGTGCCTGCGCCGCACGGCCGAGGCGCGCCAGAGCCTCGATGGCGATTGTTTCACGTTCTTGCGCCAGCATTCCGATGGGAAAACGCCGCGCATGCTCTTCCGTGAGCGCCAATGCATGATTGGGATGATCGCCAACTGCTTGGCGGGCCGCCCGCAGCAGCGCAAATTCGTCGTCGCGCGAGCTTGTGGGTGCCGGTCCGGGGTGAAGGGATACCGATGAATGGTCGACAGTGTCGCGTTCGTTGTGGCGGGCGTGGGCCAGGTGGGAGTGGGGAGCCCTGGCGACGGAAAGCGGCGTCGGTTCCTCATCGGTGGGTCGCGCATTAAAGACAGGCGCGGGCGTAGGCGTAGGTGGAACACTTGGCGACTGAGTCTCTTGTAACGCTCTTCCGCTCGAGACCGTGCGCATGGCGCTGTCGTTTGCCATGTCGGGACGACCGTCTTCGTGCAAAACGTACCATCCGCCAAGACCGAGGCCGATGGCGACCAATCCCACCAGAACCTTGCCGGGCCTCTGGAGGCCCGATCGTAAGCGAGGCCAGCGCAATTCCGGGGTAGCGAATCTCGCTTGCACCGCGAGGGCGAGCTGCTGAGCTTCCGCAGAGGAAGTCACGTCGTTCCGGGCTTGCGCCAGCCACGCGCGCAACTCGTGAGGTGCATCCTCGGCCTCAAAGAGGCGGGGCGGATTGTCGTCTGCGTCTCTCATGCTTTGCCCTCCGCCGTGTGCCGACGAAAAGCTTCGAGCACACGGTCACGTGCGGATTTGTGGCGAAAGTACGCAGTTTGCAGCGGACACCCTAGTGCCTCGGCGACTTCTTTCATGCTTAGTTGCTGGATTTCGTAGAGCACGAACGCTGCGCGCTGATTTTCATCGAGCTGGTCGAGCAATCTGCCGAGTGCCTGGCGCCATTCTGCTCCCTCCATGGCGGTTTCTTGATGGGCCGGCGCGGTCCCTTCAGGCATACGGTCGACCAGTAATTCGCGACAATTTCGGTTCTTTCGTCGATAGTCGTGCGCAACCCGAAGACAGATTCCGTAGATCCAAGTTGTCACGGTCGAACGTCCCTCGAAATCGTCAAGACGGCGAAGTGCAACCAACAGTACGTCCTGAGCAGCGTCGTGCAGTACTTGTTCGGGAACGCGCAAGTAGCGGAGCGTCTGCGGAACGAATCGCGCGCCCAACTCTGCCACCGAGCGCGGCGTAATCGGCGGCACGCGGTCGGAGACAACCGCAGGCGGAACCATTCTGGGTGCGCTGCTCTCGCCTTTCATGGCTGCATCGGCGAATGGCCCCTGGTTGGAAAGATTGAAGCTTCGAGGCCGAGGCCCGCAAAAAATACGACGTCGCTTACCCGATGGACTTCTACCGTCGCGCCAGAGGCACCCAGGTATACGAAGCTTGGTCGTAGCCAGGGAACAGCGGCTCCCACGAATGCCGCCAGCGCAAGCCTTTGTCCGAGCGGTACCGAAACCGATGCACGCGCTTCGACGTCGGCGTAAGCCTTGGTCTTCGATTGCTGAAAAGACAGTCCCAGCCCACTGCCATGCAGGACTCCCGCCTCTAGTCCAAGACATGCCGATGCTCGCAGCGCGTCCGGTCGGCCCAGCGAGGGGCATGCCGACGCACCCGCATACCAGGCCCAGAACTCGCCCCCGCGTCCGCCAGGCGTCGCCGATCGGGGAAACCAAAAACTCGTATCCGCACGACTCGATAGCCATCCCGCGAGATCGGCGTCGATGCCCACGCTGTTTCCCAAGGTATTGCCGGGCAAGAGACCCCGTGAGCCGGCCAACTCCGCGAAGAGCCGCCAGGCGCGTTCTCGTGATTGCCGAGGCAGCGGTTCTTGGGACAGATACAGAATGGTGCTGGGCTCGTCGCTCTCCGCCATAAGCGCGACGACGAGTGAGACTGGATTCGTGAGACCATGGCAGCTCTCTTCCTGACTTCGAAGCGTTCGCACCCCGAGGGCCGTGCCGTCCTCTCGGATGAAGCTCAACTGAGCTTCCCATCCCTCGGGTTTTGCTCTCCGCAGGGAAGCCTTGAGTTGCAAATCGCATGACCCCTGGAAGAGGCGATGGCCCAGCATCTCCTCGACCGCGCGCTCGGTCTCGGCGGCGGATGGACAGCTTGTGTCTGCTTCCCAGGCAAGGCATACGCTCGTACCCTTTCGTTGAGGCGAGGTCTGTTGCGCGTTGGCCGTGGCCACATGGCCTGCCAACGCCACCGTGCAGCCTCCAAGAACGGTGCATCTTCGACGAAACCCTGGACTTCGGTGTCGGAGTGCCCGTGGCGTCGCTACTCGCATCCCGCGAAGTGTACACGGGCAATACGAGCAGCGACAGGACGGGAACCGACGAGGCATATTGGATTAGTAAATCACTCCTTGTTCTATGCACTTGCCGCCGGAACAAATGAGCTGACTGCAACAATCGGCGTCGCTCCGGCAGGCGCCGCAGGTTCCATTGACACAAGCGTTGCCACCGCTGCAGCTGCCACATTGGCTGCAGGTGTTGGGTGGCGGGTTGGGGGCATCGCAGGTATCGCCGACGGTCATGATGGCCGAGTCGTAGACAAAGTTGGCGAAGCCCGGGCTGACGAAATTACGAGCGAAGATGGAGCCGTAGACGTTCTCGAAGCCGATCCCCTGCACCAGCGAAAGGGGCGCGTACAAGTTGCCGACGAATTCCGTGAAGCCCGTCAAGAAGACATCGCCATTGCCCCCGACGTAGATACGACTGGCGGCTGGACGATCCTTTTCGCCGAAGAGGGCACGGCCCGTGACTGCCAAGTTGCCGCCGATGAAGAGATCGATCTCGGCCCCTGGCGCCAGGCGGATCTCGAGGTTTCCGGTGTTGGCGACGGAGCCGCCGACGAACACGGCCACGCGGCCCGTGACGTTGAAG
>Ga0066789_10001402_pt1 | contig 10389 bp, 4 predicted proteins | sample OrgsoiDNA2013049_FD_70960 | JGI IMG/M metagenome (GOLD analysis project Ga0066789, IMG submission 70960) | Permafrost soil microbial communities from the Arctic, to analyse light accelerated degradation of dissolved organic matter (DOM) -... | ecosystem: Environmental > Terrestrial > Soil >...
AATTGTCGCGGCTGCAAGCCGAGTTCCGCTACGCTCACCTCAGTGCGCATCTGGCAATACGTACTATCCTCACGCCGGACCAAATTGCGAAGTATGACGAGATGCGCGGATATACGGCCACGGCGCCAGACGCGTCAGCACCGGCCGAAGCTGCACCCGCTCACCAGCATATGCACCATTGACACGTTCGTCCGATCAGATTGCCGGCTGCCGCCTGATCGCGAGCGATCGCGCCGGTGCCGCCCAACGCCGCCGGTGAATCAGCAGGTACGCCGCCGGGATCACAAACATCGACAGCAGCGGAGCGGTGATCATCCCGCCGACCATCGGAGCCGCAATTCGGCGCATGAGCTCCGAGCCGCTGCCGCTGCCCCACATGATCGGCAGCAGCCCCGCAATGATCACGGCAACGGTCATCGCGATGGGACGTATGCGGAGCGCCGCGCCTTCGACAATCCCTTCAATCAGGTCGATCTGGCTATTGAGTTTTCCCTCCGTCGTGCGGGCGGCTATTGCCTGATTAATGTAGACCAGCATCACCACGCCGATCTCGGAAGCGACGCCGCCGAGAGCAATGAAGCCTACAGCGGAGGCAATTGACATGTTGTAACCCAGCAGATACATCAACCAAAATCCGCCCACGAGCGCGAAGGGAAGTGTGGCCATGATCAACACCGCATCGGCGAAGCGCCGGAAAATCAGATAGAGCAGCACGAAGATAATCAACAGCGTCGCCGGCACCACGATCTTCAACTTTTGTGTAGCCCGCTCTAGAAACTCGAACTGTCCCGACCACGAGATCGAGTAACCCGGAGGCAGCTTGACCTCCTGCGTGACGGCACGTTGCATGTCGCGCACCGCCGAGCTCAAGTCGCGTCCATGAAGATCGACGTAGACCCATCCTGAGAGACGGGCATTTTCGCTTTTCAGCATGGGCGGGCCGTCGGTGATGCGGATGGCCGCGACATCGCGCAGGCGTATCTGTGCGCCGCGCTCGGTCAACACCGGGAGATCGCGAATCATCTCGACCGAGTCTCTAAGTTCCCGCGGGTAGCGCACATTGATCGGGAAGCGCTGGAGCCCTTCGATCGTCTCGCCGATATTGTCGCCCCCGATCGCGGCCGACACCACGCTCTGCACATCGGACACGTTCAGCCCATACCGCCCGGCATTGGCACGATCGATTTGCACATCGATGTAGCGTCCCCCGGTAAGACGCTCCGCAAATGCCGAGGTCACACCCGGAACTTGCTTTACCACGCGCTCGATCTCCGCCGCGATGCGATCGACCTCCTGCAGGTTCGTGCCCGCGACTTTGACTCCGACGGGACTCTTGATCCCCGTGGCCAGCATGTCGATGCGATTGCGAATCGGAGGCACCCAGATGTTGGAAAGCCCGGGCACTTTCACCGCGCGATCCAGCTCCTCGACCAGCTTGTCCGGTGTCATCCCCGCCCGCCACTGATCGCGCGGCTTGAACTGAATCGTGGTCTCGAACATCTCCAGCGGCGCCGGATCGGTCGCGGTCTCCGCCCTTCCGGCTTTGGCAAAGACGCTCGCAACCTCGGGCACGGTCTTGATCAAACGATCCGTCTGCTGCAGAAGCTCGGACACCTTGCCCGCGGAGATGCCGGGCAGCGCCGAAGGCATGTAAAGCAGATCACCTTCATCCAGCGGCGGCATGAACTCACCGCCGATCTGGCTCGCGGGCCATGAAGTCGCCAGGACAATGGCTCCTGCCGCCGCCAGGCTTGGCATCGGAAATCGGAGGACGGCATTTAGAGCCGGACGATATATCGCGATCAGAAATCGGTTCAGCGGGTTCCGCTTTTCTTCCGGGATACGACCGCGGATGAGATAACCCATCAGCACCGGAATCAGCGTCACCGCAAGGCCGGCGGCGACTGCCATGGCGTACGTCTTTGTGTAGGCAAGCGGCGAGAACAATCGGCCTTCCTGCGCCTCCAATGTAAACACCGGAATGAACGACAGGGTGATTATCAGCAATGAAAAGAAAAGTGCCGGGCCCACCTGCGCGGCGGCATCGCCGATGACTCGCCACTGGGCGTCGCCCTCCAGCTTCTGGTCGGGGTTGACGTGGTGCCACGCCTCGATGTGCTTGTGCGCATTCTCGATCATGACTACCGCCGCATCGACCATCGCGCCGATGGCAATCGCGATCCCTCCAAGCGACATGATATTGGCGTTGACGCCCTGGTAGTACATGACGATAAACGCCATCAGCACGCCGAGCGGCAGCGAGACGATCGCGACAAAAGCCGAGCGCAGGTGAAACAGGAACACGACGCAGACCAGCGCCACGACGATGAACTCTTCGATCAGCTTTTCCTGGAGGTTGTCCACCGCGCGCTTGATCAGATTGGACCGATCGTAGGTCGGCACGATTTCGACACCCGGAGGCAGGCTCGGCTTGAGCGTCTCGAGCTTCGCCTTGACGGCGTCGATCGTCTCCAGCGCGTTCTTGCCTGAGCGCATGACGATGATGCCGCCTGTCACTTCTCCCTCGCCGTTCAACTCGGCGATCCCACGGCGCATCTCCGGGCCGATCTGAATGCGCGCCACGTCGCTTAAGCGAACCGGTACGCCGGCGTCCGACGTCATCAGGGGAATCTGGCGGAAGTCATCGAGCGATTGCAGGTAACCTGAAGCGCGCACCATGTATTCCGCTTCGCCTAACTCCAGAACCGAGCCGCCGGTCTCCTGATTTGCCTTCTGCACCGCATCGATCACCTTGCCATGCGGGATGTTGTAGGCGCGCAGGCGATCGGGATCGAGCACGATCTGATATTGGCGCACCATGCCTCCCACGCTCGCGACCTCGGATACGTTCGGGACCGTCTTCAGCTCATATTTCAGGAACCAGTCTTGCAATGCGCGCAGTTGCGACAGATCCATCTTTCCCGTTCGGTCGATAAGCGCGTACTCATAGACCCAGCCGACGCCCGTGGCATCGGGTCCGAGCGATGCCTTTGCCTGCGCCGGCAGGCGCGATTGAACTTGATTCAGATACTCGAGCACGCGCGAGCGCGCCCAATACGGATCGGTACCGTCGTCGAAAAGGATGTAGACAAAGGAATCCCCGAACATTGAGTACCCGCGCACCGACTTCGCGCCGGGCACCGAGAGCATCGTCGTCGTCAGCGGATAGGTGACCTGATTTTCGACAATCTGCGGCGCCTGACCCGGGAAGGTCGTGCGAATGATCACCTGCACATCCGACAGATCGGGTATCGCGTCCAGCGGCGTGCGCGAGAGCGACCACACGCCCCACCCGGTCAGCATCAGCGTCGCCAACAGCACCAGGAAACGGTTGGCGATCGACCAGCGGATGAGCTTGGCGATCATGGCTTGCTCGCCGGCATCGCGTCCATGCGGCTTACGGCGGCCTTCAGATTCGCTTCGGAGTCGACCAGGAACTGGCCGGATACGACCACTTTCTGACCGGCTTGCAGGCCCTTGCGTATCTCCGTCTGACCGTTGCTGTCGGGTCCCAACTCGACGTCGACCGACGTGAACCTGCCGTCTCCAAGCGCAGTAACGACCACGCTGCGTTTTCCGGTTTGAATGACTGCCTCTGACGGCACCAGCAAGACCTCCTTCCGCGCTTGCGGTGTGAAGTTGACGGTGGCGAACATGCCTGGGACGAGCTGGCCTTGAGGATTGGCCAATTCGATCCGGGCCTTGATCGTTCGCGTCGCCGCGTTGACTTCGGGAACAATGGCGCTCACCTTTCCGCTGAACACCACGCCGGGCAGCGCAGGCGTGCGAGCCTCGACCGGATTGCCCGGACGAATCTGCACGGCGAGACTCTCCGGCAGCTCGGCGTTCACCCAAACGGTTGACAGGCCGTTGAGGCGGAAAAGCGGTGCGCCTGCCATCACAGTCATGCCTTCCCGCGCGGTCAGCTCGCCGACGAGCCCGCTGATGGGCGATGTGATCGTGACCCGCGTTTGGACCTTGCCGCTGGATTCGACTGCCGCGACCTGAGCGTCGCTCATGCCGGCGAGCCGCATGCGTTGCCGCGCGCCCTCATCCAGTCCGGCGAGACTTTTAGCCGTCGATTGGGCGCTTATCCGTTTCGCGGTCAGGTATTCCTCCTGCGCCGCCACCCAATCGGGAACGTAGATCTCGGCCAGCGGCTGGCCCTTGCGCACCGGGTCGAGCGGCGCGCGAACATACAGTCGCTCCAGGAAACCGTTGCTTCGTGCTTGCACGACCGCCACGTCGCGTTCGTTGTAAGCCACGCTGCCGACGGCCTCGACCGTTGATGCAAGCGAACCGAGCTTCACTTCCGCGACGCGCACGCCGAGATTTTGCTGCACACGCGAGCTGATGGTCACCGTACCCTCGTCGCTGCCGCCGCCATCGGCGTACATCGGCACCAGCTGCATGTCCATTAACGGCGATTTGCCGGGCTTGTCGAATTTCTGGCCCGGCACCATCGGGTCGTGCCAATACAGGACCTTCCTGCCTGTCGCCGGATCGACGTCTCCTGCCTTCTGCGCCGCCACAGGCGATGAGGTCGTCGCAACGGTGGCACCGCTGCTCATTTGCATGCCTTGATTCATCCCGGTGCGATACGCGCCGTAGCCGACTATGCCGATCACGGCAACGGCAAGGAGTACAAACACGAGATTCCTGGTTTTCATTGCAAGTCCTTGGTGTGGGATACGCCCTCATGCGTCGCCGCATCGTCCTCGGGTGAAAGGAAGTTGAGCTGGGCCCACAAGCGGGCCGTATCCATCTCCAGTTGCAGCGCCTGCATGCGTACATCGATCTCGTTGCGGCGCGCCAGCAGCACGTCGCTGATGCTGGCCCTGGCGCCGCGGTAGGCGCCGACGGTTGCCTGCGTCCGCTCGGAGGCGAGCGGCAACAGCTCACGTTGATATCGCGCGCTGCGTTCACGATCGTTCTCCCACTCGGCGATCATCACCCGGAGCTCCGCGACATGGGCTCGCAACATATCCTCACGCTCGGCGCGCGCCTGATCCAGCATCGCCAGCTTGGATGCAACTTCGCGGTCCTGGCGGTTGTGCCGGTCCCATTGCAGTGGCACCGAGACAGCCACGGAGACCATGTTCGAGTAGGCAGGGCCGCGCTGGCTGTACATCAGCTCCACGCTCCAGTCTGCTTTCCCGTTCGCCTGCGCTAGCCTTACTTCGGCGACAGCGACGTCTTCTTTCCGCGCCAGCACCGCAATTTCCGGATGGTGATCGAGATCGCCGTCTAAAGTTGTCGGGTCGAGCCGGATCGTATCGATCAGCGGGTGGCCTGCTAACGGCGCATCGGCGCCGTCGCCCAACCATCGCGCGAGAGCGATCTTGGCGGAGCGTACTTTGCGAATGAGCTCGCTGGCGCGATCGTCCAGGGCGATCGATGCGGCACGCGCAGATAGGAGGTCGGCCAGGCTGCCTCGCCCCGCGCGATAGGCGCCCTCTGCCGCTTCGATCTCGGACGCCGCTTCGCGGGTCTGCTCCTGCACCACTTCCGTCATCGCTTCGGCGTAGTAGCGGTCGAGCCACGCGATAGCGGTGTCGCGCTGGATCGCCGCGATCGTAACGCTCCTCTCGGCAACGGACTTTTCTGCCTCGCGCTCAAAACGTTCGGCGCGCGCCTCGCGCTTTTCCGCGCGGGTGAGCTCTTGCATGACGCCCACGCTGCGCATCGTCATGAAGTCTCGCGTCAGGCTGAAGCGATCATCGCCGTTGACCGGTAAATTGTTGATTCCGAGCTTGGCGACTGGATCGGGCAGCTGCGCCGCGGACACTGCCATTTCGCGTGACGCAGTGATGGCGGCGTCCTGCGCTGCCAGCATGCGCGAGCGCTCGATGGCCTGACGCTGGGCGTCCGACAACGTCAACGGCAGTGCGAGGGCGCTCACTGTCCATATCAGCGTCGACGCCACTGCGGCCAGCATCCGTCTCGTAATTTTAGGCGCGCGAAATGGCAGCGCGCCAAGGCAATATTTCATGAAGATCTCCAAGTAAGTTCCGACACCGCTGCCCGACGATGGGCAACGGCCGAAGGCCTACCGGAAGATCAAATGCGCAATACGCCGAAGCGTACTAGGGGAGGAGGATCTACAACCGTAGCGAGTAACGCGTCTCGGACACTGGGCCCGGCGGCGAAATGAATATCTGATTGAATAACGACTGCCAGAAGCACTAGCAGCGGCGCGCTCACCGCTGAGTGTGGCTGGGTATCAACGGACTGCGAATCATGGACACAATGTTGCTCGCAGAGTTTCGGATGCTCTTGATCCATTCCCTGACAATGCGGAGCCTTGGCATCGGGGGCAACCGAGATCGAACCACCGCGATCCATTGGCGCAGGACAGGCATGAGCGGCCACCGCGAGCTGCAAGAAGAGCAGCGCGCCCAGGCAAAGCCATGCCACTTTTTTGCGCTCCGCTCGTCGCATAAGAGGATGATAGCAGAATACCTTGTGCGAGTTGCAGTGGAGTGTCCTGAGTTTATGGGAAGCGCGCTAGCTCATTCGCTGCTCGCTTGCATGTTCAAATGGAATCTTTTACCGGCGCCACAGAAAATCTGCGATGAATACGAAATTGACTCCCGAGCATCACGCCGCGCAATCTGCTCCGATACACCATCAGGATCGTGCGACCCCCGCAGCGGCTCAAAGCGAGACTGACCCGGTATGCGGGATGAGCGTCGCTGCCAATGATGAGCGGTGCGTGGAGCACCAAGGGCACAAGTACTATTTTTGCAGCAACGGGTGCAAGACGAAGTTTGCCGCGGATCCGGAGCGCTATCTGAAACCGAAGATACCCTCGACTGCGAAGCCGAAGGCAGGCGCGATCTTCACCTGCCCGATGCATCCCGAGATCCGGCGTGACCGCCCGGGCAGTTGCCCGATCTGCGGCATGGCCCTCGAGCCGCTCAACGTTTCGCTCGACGATGCGGACGATAGCGAGCTGCGCTCGATGCTGTTGCGCTTCTGGATCGGCGTTGCGCTCACCTTGCCGTTGCTCGTGGTCACGATGAGCGAGTTCTTTGCGCCCGCACTCGCCGCGTGGGGCGCTCGTGCCGGGTGGTTCCAGGCGGCGCTGGCGACTCCCGTGGTGTTATGGGGCGGATGGCCGTTCTTCGTGCGGGCATGGCATTCCTTTCGCACCTGGAACCTGAACATGTACAGCCTGATCGCGCTCGGCACCGGCGCCGCCTATGGATTCAGTGTTTATGCATTCCTGCTCCCCGGGACGCTGTCGCAAGCGTTCATGCACCACGGAAACGTGCCGCTTTACTTTGAATCAGCGGCGGTAATCACAGTGCTGGTGCTGCTTGGCGAAGTTCTTCAATTGCGAGCGCGCTCGCGTACCTCGGGTTCGATCAAAGCCCTGCTCGGCTTGGCCCCTACCACAGCGGTCCGCCTGTCCGCAGACGGTGCCGACGTGGAGGTGCCGCTCGATCATGTCGTCGTTGGAGACAGGCTGCGCGTGCGCCCGGGCGCCAAGCTTCCGGTCGACGGCAAGGTCATCGAAGGCGCCAGCGTGGTCGACGAGTCGATGGTGACCGGAGAATCGGTGCCGGTCGAAAAGCGCGCAGGCGACGCCGTCACGGCCGGCACGCTGAACCAGACCGGCAGCTTCGTCATGCAAGCCGAAAGGATCGGCGCCGAGACTTTGCTAGCGCGCATTGCGCAGATGGTCAACGAAGCTGCACGCTCCAGGGCGCCGATCCAGAAACTCGCCGATCGGGTTTCGGCATGGTTCGTCCCGACGGTGGTCGCGATAGCCGTTGTCGCCTGGTTCGCATGGGCGCTGTTCGGCCCGCCGCCGGCATTGGCAAACGCGCTTGTTGCGGCAGTGTCGGTCCTGATTATCGCGTGTCCCTGCGCCCTGGGGCTCGCCACGCCGATGTCGATCATGGTCGGCGTCGGCCGGGGAGCGACCGAGGGCGTGCTGATCAAGGATGCCGAAGCACTCGAGCTCATGGAGAAAATAGATACGCTCGTCATCGACAAGACCGGCACGCTGACCGAAGGGCGGCCGCGTCTGGTCACCGTCGAGGCGCTGGACGGCATGAAAGAGGACGACCTGTTGCGTTTCGCCGCGAGCGTCGAGAAGGTGAGCGAACATCCGCTCGCCGCGGCGATTGTCGAGGGCGCGACCGCACGCAAGGTCGCGCTTGGCGAAGTCCAGAGCTTCCAGTCCATCACGGGAAAGGGAGTGCAAGGCACGGTCGACGGCCACGCCATCCTCGCCGGCACCGCGCGGCTGATGCAGGAGCAGTCGATCGATGTCTCGAGCGTTGCCGCCCGTAGCGATGAGCTGCGGCGCGACGGCCAGACCGTGATGCTGGTCGCCGTCGACGCCCGCATCGCCGGTCTGGTCGGCGTCAAGGATCCGATCAAGAGCACGACTCGCGAAGCACTCGATATTCTCAAGGCGGATGGCATTGCCGTGGTGATGCTGACCGGCGATAACCGGGTGACCGCCGAGGCTGTCGCGCACGAGCTGGGGCTCGACCGGGTGGAGGCGGAAGTCCTCCCTCAAGACAAGCACCGGATCGTGAAGGCGCTGCAGGACGAGGGCCGGATCGTCGCCATGGCCGGCGACGGCATCAACGACGCGCCTGCGCTTGCCCAGGCCCACGTAGGCATTGCGATGGGCACCGGCACCGATATCGCCATGCAAAGCGCCCGCGTCGTGCTGGTGAAGGGCGACCTGCGCGGCATCGCCAAGGCGCGGACCCTGTCCAGAAAAACGATGAAGAACATTCGCCAGAATCTTTTCCTGGCCTTTGTCTACAACTCCATCGGCGTTCCAATCGCCGCGGGCGTGCTTTATCCGGTCCTCGGCCTGCTCCTGTCGCCGATGATCGCCAGCGCGGCAATGGCATTGAGCTCGGTCTCGGTCATCGGGAACGCGCTGCGCCTGCGCAAGGCGACGTTGTAAAATATTTTCGCGGCCGCATCTGCTATCCGCCACGGCATCGCTTCGGCTCAACTGCCGGAGCGACGTCCCTGCAATGAACATCGCCCATAAGAACATGCCGACTGCGCACCCATTCTCCGCCATGGAGCGAGAAGTCGTTCCGCAATCGGGCCTGCGCGCAGCGATCACGCACGCTTACCGCGTGCCTGAGCCGCGGTGCGTGCCGCCACTGATCGAGCAGGCGCGGCTCGCGCCGGCCGTCGCCGAGGCCGCGCGGTTGCTTGCCCGCAAGCTGGTCAGCGCCTTGCGGGCGTCCGGCAGCCGCGGCGGCGTCGAAGCGCTCATTCAGGAATTCTCCCTTTCCAGCCAGGAAGGCGTGGCGCTGATGTGCCTGGCCGAAGCCTTGTTGCGCATTCCGGACAACGACACCCGCGACGCGCTCATCCGCGACAAGATCGGCGGCGGCGATTGGGCCGCGCACGCCAGCAATGCGCCGTCGCTGTTCGTCAACGCCGCGACCTGGGGCCTGATGATCACCGGCAAGCTGGTTGCGACCTCGAGTGAGCGGACGCTGGCCAGCGCCCTGACGCGTCTGATCGCCAAGGGCGGCGAGCCGCTGATCCGGAGAGGCGTCGATCTCGGCATGCGGCTCATGGGCGAGCAATTCGTCTCCGGCGAGACGATCGAACAGGCGCTGGCCAACGGGCGCAAGCGCGAGGCCAGGGGATTTCGCCATTCCTACGACATGCTCGGCGAAGCCGCCGCCACCGCCGAAGACGCGCAGCGTTACTACGATTCCTACGAACACGCGATCCATGGGATCGGCAAGGCGGCTGCGGGACGCGGAATCTACGAAGGGCCCGGCATCTCGATCAAGCTCTCGGCCCTGCATCCGCGATACTCGCGCGCGCAAAGGACACGCGTGCTCGCCGAATTGCTGCCGCGAATGCGCGCGCTGACATTACTCGCGCGCCGATACGACATCGGGCTCAATATCGATGCTGAGGAAGCCGACCGGCTGGATCTTTCGCTCGACCTGCTCGAGGCGCTGTGCTTCGACACCGGACTCGAAGGCTGGAACGGAATCGGATTCGTGGTCCAGGCGTACCAGAAGCGCGCTCCGTTCGTGCTCGATCATCTGATCGACCTCGCGGCGCGCAGCCGGCGTCGCCTGATGGTGCGGCTGGTCAAAGGCGCGTATTGGGACACCGAGATCAAGCGGGCGCAGGTCGACGGCCTTGCCGATTATCCGGTGTACACGCGCAAGATCTACACCGACGTGTCGTATCTTGCGTGCGCGAAAAAGCTGCTCGCGGCGCCGGACGCCATCTACCCTCAGTTCGCCACCCACAACGCATTGACCCTGGCGTCGATCTACCATCTCGCCGGCGAAACCTACCGCCCTGAGCAATTCGAATTCCAGTGCCTTCACGGAATGGGCGAGCCGCTCTACGACCAGGTCGTCGGCCCGG
>Ga0066789_10001403_pt1 | contig 10388 bp, 11 predicted proteins | sample OrgsoiDNA2013049_FD_70960 | JGI IMG/M metagenome (GOLD analysis project Ga0066789, IMG submission 70960) | Permafrost soil microbial communities from the Arctic, to analyse light accelerated degradation of dissolved organic matter (DOM) -... | ecosystem: Environmental > Terrestrial > Soil >...
AGAGCCGGCAGAAGCGCATCGCCGACGACATCGCCGACGCCGGGCAGCTCAAGCTGCAGTCCGACGAGGCGGTCGCGGCCTATGAAAAGGCGCTGGCCGACGCGCGCGCCCGTGCGCAGGCCATCGCCAACGAAATGCGCGACAAGCAGGCCGCCGCGGCGGACACTGCCCGCAAGACGCTCGAGGGCGAGCTCAACGTCAAGCTGGCGGAAGCCGAGAAGTCCATCGCCGCCACCAAGACGGCGGCCATGGGCAATGTCCGCGCCATCGCCGAGGACGCCGCCCGCGCCATTATCGAGCGGCTGATCGGCAAGGCGCCGAACGACAAGGCGGTCGCCGAGGCGGTCGCCACCGTCCTGAAGCGCTGAGGACGCGGCCATGCACGAAATTCTCTTCGAAACCGAAACCTGGGTGGCGCTGGCCTTCATCCTGTTCGTGGCCGGACTTGGCTATATCGGCGTGCACCGCATGATCGCCAAAGCCCTCGACGAGCGGGCCGGCCGCATCAAGGCCGAGCTCGACGAGGCTCGCAAACTCAAGGATGAAGCCGCCCAACTGCTGGCCGACTACCAACGCAAGCGCGGCGAGGCCGAGAGCGAAGCGCAGGAGATCATAGCCGGCGCCAAGGCCGAGGCCGAGCGGCTCGCCGCCGAAGCCAAGGTCAAGATCGAGGAGTTCGTCGCGCGGCGCACCAAAATGGCCGAGGTCAAGATCGCCCAGGCCGAGGCGCAGGCCACCGCCGATGTGCGCAGCGCCGCCGCCGAAGCCGCCGTCGCCGCCGCCGCCAAGGTGCTCAGCCAGGAAGCCAAGGGCCCGCTCGCCGGCGAATTGCTCGCCAAGGGCATCGACGACGTCCGCAAAAAGCTAAATTAACGCCGCGAAACCGGTGTTTTCCCCGCTATTCAGTTTTATACCCGGCGGCCCCCTATTTGCGGCTCTTTGCCCGCCCCGGCGCCCGCCTTATCCTGCTCTCCAGTGATTCGTCCGCATTGTAGCGTTTGCGTGCGGGCCGGAGCGACCGGCCGAGGGTTCGGGGGAACCTCGTGGTCATCTTCGATTGCAACGGCGTACTCGTCGACAGCGAGCCGTTGGCAGCTGCCATTGTATCGCAAGAGTTCATGCGCGCCGGTTTCGCGCTGACGCCGGATATTGTCGCGCGCTATTTCACCGGCCGCCGCCCCACCGACATGTTCGCCGAGGTGGAGACCGCCTCCGGCCGCAAGCTGCCGGCGGATTTTGCCGCCACCGTCATGACCGCGACATTGCGCCGGTTCCGCACCGAACTGCGCGCGACCCAGCACATGAGTCACGCGCTCACCTGGCTGCGCGGACCGAAATGCGTGGCGTCTTCTTCCTCGATCGACCGCATTCGCGTCAGCCTGGAGAGCACCGATCTGATCCGGTTCTTCGAGCCTTATTTGTTTTCGGCGGGTGAAGTGCGCCACGGCAAGCCGGCGCCCGATTTGTTCCTGCATGTCGCCGCCAAGGTCGGCGTGCAACCGGCCGACTGCCTCGTGGTGGAGGATTCAGCCGTCGGTGTCGCCGCCGGCGTGGCCGCCGGCATGACGGTGATCGGCTTTGTCGGCGGCAGTCACGCCGGCAGCCAACTCGCCAGCCAGCTCCGCACAGCCGGCGCGCGCACCGTCATATCCGATATGCGCGCGCTCAAGAGCACGGTCATCGACCTGCGCGGGTGGTGATCAGCTCTGCTTCGGCGGCGCGACCGACTTCGGCTTGGCAGCCGGCTTGCGTTTGACCGGCGGCTTTTTCTTTTCCGGCTGGGCGGCGATCGGGTCGAAGCCGACATAGACCACGTAGGAATCGATCAAGCCCAGCGGCTGCGGCAGCGGGAATGCGATATCGGGCTCGACATGGGCGAAAGTGACACGGTCGATCGAACTGTTCACGGTCACTGTTTCATGGATTAATTTCGACACCACCGCCTTCGGATTGACGCCTTCCTGCACCACCGCGATGCGCATCGGCACGTCGACCGTGCCGGGGCCGCCCGCCGGGCCGGTGATGACGCGGCCCTCGATGCCGACCTTCATGGTCACCATGCCGGCGTTCACGTGACATTCGCGTGCGGTCCGCAGAATCGAACCCTGGTAGCGCACATCGAGCGCGCCCGGCTCACCCGCCCCGGGCTTGCTGCCGATCATCAGCGTCGCCGCGCCGGTGCGCACCTGGACGCTCGGGCATTCGACATCGTCGGCGGACGCTGTGCCCTCGCCGGCAGCGGCGTCGTTGGTCGACTTCGACGACGAGCTGAAAAGATCCAAAGGCGACGATTTGAGCAGCTCAGTGCTGCCGCAGCCGCCGAGCGCGAGCGCCAAGACCATGAGCGCGAGCGTGCGCGCGCCATGTCGCTCGGTTTGTTCGGTTCGTCCCCTACCCATTACCCAACTCACTTTTCTTGGGGCGCCGCCGCCCTGTCCCGCCTTTATAGCAAACCAACCTTATCAAGCTAAGAGTGGCAACCCAAAGGCGGCGTGGCTCAATCGGCATCGTCCTTGAGCCGCGCATAAAGAAGATGATCCTGCCATATCCCGTTGATGCACAGATAGCTGCGCGCATAGCCCTCGCGCTGGAAGCCGGTCTTCTCCAGCAGGCGGACCGAGGCAGTATTGGCCGGAATACAGGCCGCCTCCAGCCGATGCAGCCGCAGCGTCACAAAACAGAACGGCACCAAAGCGCGCATGGCCGCGGTCATGTAGCCTTTGCGGGCGAACGGCTCGCCGACCCAGTAGCCGATGCTGCCGGCCTGGGCGACGCCGCGGCGGATATTGGCAAGCGTCAGCCCGCCGATCAGCGCATTGTCGTCGCTGCGGAAGATCAGAAAGGCATAGGCGAGATCGTTGCGCAGGTCCTCGGCGTAGCGCTTGAGCCGCCGGCGGTACGCGCCACGCGTGAGATCGTCGTTGGGCCAGGTCGGCTCCCAAGGCACCAGAAAGGCGCGGCTCGCTTCGCGCAAGGCCGCCCACTCGGCGTAGTCGCCGCTCTGCGGGATACGTAACGTCACCCCGGCGCCGGCGATGGCCGGTAGGGTTTCGCTACTGGTGACGGTGCGGAAAAACGCCATGGGCAATGTCGACCGTATGCTTTCCGGTCACGCGGCCCGGCGCACGAGACTCTCAGCGATCGCGGCCGTGCTTTCAAGGCCGTTGCCGGGTCCGAGCGCGGCGATCGCCGGCCTGCCGCTTGCGATCAATGCACGGCCGGCGGCGCGCGCACTCGCCACCGTCACCGCCTCGACCTTGGCGACGATCTCGTCGAGTGGGATCGGCCGGCCATAGGACAGCATCTGCCGCGCGATCTGGCCGAGGCGCGCCTCCGAGCTTTCCAGCGCCATCAGCAGGCTGGCCTTCATCTGCGCCTTGGCGCGGGCGACCTCAGCCTCGTTGAGGTCTTCGGTGGCGATCGTGATCTGGTCGATGGCCACGCGCATCAATTCGGGCGCGTCCGCCTCATCGGTGCCGGCATAGAGGGCGAACAGTCCGGTGTCGGAATAGGGCATGTGGAAGGCGTGGATGGCGTAGCAGAGCCCGCGGTTCTCGCGCACCTCCTGGAACAGCCGCGACGACATGCCGCCGCCGAGCACGCTGGTGAACACCTGCAGGCTGTAAAGCTTTTCGTCACGCACCGGCAGGCCTTGCAGCGCCAGCGCGATATGCACCTGCTCGAGATCGCGCGTCTCGACTTTGGTGCCGCCGCCGAAATGCGCTTGTTCCGGCGCCGGCGCGGCCGGACCGACGAAGCTGGCGAAGCGTTTTTCGGCGTCGGCGACGATGGCCGCGTGCTCGATGGCGCCGGCGGCGGCCACCAGCATGCCGGGCGCGCGATAGTTGCGCGAAAGGTAGCCGCGCAGCCGCGCCGAATTGACCGAGCGCACGGTTTCCGGCGTGCCGAGAATGGAACGGCCGACCGCCTGCTTGGGAAACGCGATTTCCTGCAAACGCTCGAACAGCAGGTCGTCCGGGTCGTCTTCCTTGGCACCGATTTCCTGCACGATGACGTTTTGCTCGCGGCGCAATTCTTCCGCGTCGAAAGCCGGCTCGGTCAGGATGTCCGACAAAACGTCGAGCGCGAGCGGCACGTCGGCCTTGAGCACGCGGGCAAAATAGGCGGTGCTTTCCACGCTGGTCGAGGCATTGAGATCGCCGCCGACCGCCTCGATCTCCTCGGCGATCTGGCGCGACGTGCGCCGCGTGGTGCCCTTGAATGCCATGTGTTCGAGCAGATGAGAAATGCCGTGTTCGTCGGGCGTTTCGTTGCGGCTGCCGGCGCCGACCCAGACCCCGAGCGTGGCGGATTCCAGGTGCGGCATGCGGTCGGTCACCACCGACAGCCCGGAGGCAAGACGCGTCACTTCAACCGTCATGCCGCTGCTCCTTCACGCGCGGCACGCGAGGCCGACGCCACGTATCGTTCGACCGCCGCCTGATCGGCCGGCAGCACGGTGACGCGCTCGGTCCGCTGCGGCAGATCGGCGAGCCAGTCCGGTAGCGCGGGCGTAACGCCGCAGGCAGCCTTAACCGCGTCGGGAAACTTGGCGGGATGCGCGGTCGATAGCACCACCATCGGCACCGACGGATCGCGCGCCTCTTTCTCGGCCACCGCCAGGCCGACCGCGGTGTGCGGATCGACGCAATAGCCGGCCTCGCGCATCCAGGCGCGGATGGTGGCGGCGCTTTCCTGCTCGTCGGCGCGGTCGGCGGTCAACAGCGCGCGCATCTTCTTGAGAGCGTGCGATGAGACCGCGAAACGGCGCGACTGCGCGAGCGAACCCATCAGCGCGGCGACCGCCTTGGCGTCGCGGCCATAGGCGTCGAACAACAGCCGCTCGAAATTCGACGAGACCTGGATATCCATCGACGGCGAAGTGGTCGCCACCACGTCGCGCAGCTCGTAGGCGCCGGTTGCGAAGGTGCGCGCAAGGATGTCGTTTGCATTGGTCGCCACCACCAGCCGGTCAACCGGCAAGCCCATCTGGGCGGCGACATAGCCGGCATAGACGTCGCCGAAGTTGCCGGTCGGAACGGTGAAGGCGATTTTCCGATGCGGCGCGCCGAGCGCGACGCCGGCGGTGAAATAATAGACTACCTGCGCCACGATGCGCGCCCAGTTGATGGAGTTGACGCCGGACATCCGCACGCGGTCGCGGAAGGCGTGATGGTTGAACATCGCCTTGAGCAGCGCCTGGCAGTCGTCGAAGGTGCCTTCGATCGCCACCGCATGCACGTTGGCGTCCGGCACCGTGGTCATCATGCGCCGCTGCACCTCGGAAATGCGCCCATGCGGGAACAGCACCACCACGTCCACCTGGGCGCGGCCGCGGAACGCCTCGACCGCGGCGCCGCCGGTATCGCCCGATGTCGCCACCACGATCGTGCTGCGCTCGCCGCGTTGCTGCAGCACATGATCCATCAGCCGGGCGACCAGCTGCATGGCGAGGTCTTTGAAGGCGAGCGTCGGCCCGTGAAACAGCTCAAGCACGAACAGGCTCGCGGCCAATTGTGTGAGCGGCGCGGTCGCCGGATGGCGGAACGTGCCGTAGGCCTCGCGCGCCATGCGGGCGAGATCGGCTTCCGGGATACTGGCGCCGACGAACGGTTTGATCACCTCGACCGCGACCTCGGCGTAAGGCTTACCCGCGAAACCGGCGATCGCTTCGGCATCGAGCGCCGGCCAGGATTCCGGCACGTAAAGGCCGCCGTCGCGGGCGAGCCCGGCCAGCATGACCTCGACAAAATCGAGTGCCGGGGCCTCGCCCCGAGTTGAGACATAACGCATTGAACTAGCTTACTTTTATGGTTCAGAGACGGCCCGGATTGCGAGCGCACAGTAGCCTTGCGCCAAGGCTTTCACAAGAAAACCCCGCAGCGGCCGACATGCCTGATTGATCCAGGTCAACATCGCCCGACGCCAATTAATGAACTGTTCCGCTTGAGACAATTGCCGGCGCGACGATCGATTTTGTTCGACTGAGATCGCCGGAATTTCGATTCATGCCAACGCAAAACTGGAGCTGCAAGATGAGAAGCTGGGTCTCTCGGATGGTTGCCATCGCAGCCGTGATGTTGCTCGCCGGCGCGGCGAGCGCACAACAATTCACCATGAAACTGTCGTCACCGACGGTCAACGATGCACCGCACGAATGGATGAAGGCGTTCAAGGCCGGCGTCGAGCAACGCTCCGGCGGCCGCATCAAGGTTGAAATCTATCCGGCAAGCCAACTCGGGCAGATCCCGGCGACGGTTGACGGCGTCGCGCTCGGCACCATCGAGTTCGCTATGCCCGCCGTCGGCTTCCTGATCGGGCTGGAGCCGCGCTTCCAAGTGTTCGATGCCGCCGGCGTGTTCGATAACGTCGCGCAAAGTCAGAAGGTGCTGGCCGACCCTGCCGTGCGTGCACGGCTTGCGACCTTCGGCGAAGCCAAGGGCGTGGAATTGCTCGTGGTGGGCAACAATGGGCCTTTGATGGTGGCATCGCATAAGGCGATCCGCACCGCCGCCGACTTCAAGGGCGTGAAGATCCGCGTGCCCGGTCCGGCGCCGCTGCACATTCAACCGTTCAAGAAGCTCGGCGCCTCGCCGGTTTCGATCCCGCTCGGCGAAGTGCTGCCGGCGATGCAAAACAAGACGATCGACGCTTCGATCTCCTCGTTCAACGTTCTGACCGGTTTCAAATACTATGACGTGACCAAGACCGCGACCTATCTTCCGTCATCATTTCTGTTCGTCGGCGGCGTGGTCAACCGGAACTTCATGAAGTCGATCGGTCCGGAACTTGCCACCATCGTGCGGGAAGAAGCGCGTAAGGCGGAAACGGTGTTTTCCACGTTCGGCGTCGCCGACGTCGAGCGTACGCGGGAAATCTGGGTCAAGAACGGCGGCGAAGCGATTGTCCTGCCGCCGGCCGAGGCCGCTTCCTACCTGAAGGACGTGACGTCGGTCATCCCGGCGGTGCTGGAGACCAATCCGCAAATGAAAATTGACTACGACACGATTGTCGCGACAGCGAAACGCCCGGCCGTCAATTAGCGGCGACGAAACTACTACTGCGAAATTTGCGCCGTCATTCCACCGGGATGGCGGCGCATTTCGTTTGGCCGCTTCAGTTGACCCCGAGCAGAAACCACATTCCGCTGAGCGGGATCGCCGGGATGTAGGTGATCAGGCCGAGCGCGACCAGGTAGATAAACAGGAACGGAATGATGCCGCGATAGATCGAGTTCAGTTCGAGCCCAAGCACGGATTGTGCGACGAAGATGTTCATCCCGAACGGCGGATGGAACAGGCCGATCGCCAGGTTCACGGTCACGATGATGCCGAAGTGCACGGTGTCGATGCCGAATGACTTGACCAACGGCACCAGCAGAGGCGTCAACAATAGGATCGCCGACAGCGGATCGAGGAAGCAGCCGATCGCCAGCAGGATGACGTTGATCGTCAGCAGGAACATCCAGGCGGAAATGTTGAGCGATTGCAGCCAGGTGACGATCGACGCGGGAACCTGGTTGACGGTCAGCAGCCAGGAGAAAACGCCGGCGCAGGCGACGATAATGAGAATCTGCGCCGTGAACGTCACCGTGACGGCGGCGGCCTCGACGATATCGCGCCAGCCGAGCTCGCGGAAAACAAACCGGGTGACGAAGGCGGCGTAAACGCAGGCGACCGCCGCCGCCTCGGTTGGCGAGAACACGCCGCCATAAATGCCGCCGAGAATGATGAACGGCATGCCGAGCGCCCAGATGCCGCGTACGGTCCCGCGCAGGAAATGATCGAGCTTGAAGGCCTCACCGGCACCGATGCCGTTGCTCCGGGCGAACCACATGACGTAGGCCGCGAGCATGAACGTCAACATCAGGCCCGGCACCACGCCCGCCGCGTAAAGCCGCGGCACCGATTCCTCGGCCGCCGCGCCGTACACTATCATCGGAATGCTGGGCGGGATGATGATGTCGATGGCGCCGACCGCGGTGACCAGTCCGGCGGAGAAGTTTTCCGGATAGCCCGCGCGCCGCATCGCCGGATACATGATGCGGCCGATGGTGGCGACGCAGGCCGCGCTGACCCCGGAGATCGCGCCGAATATCGCCGACGTCCCCACCGTGGTGACGGCAAGACTGCCGCGCACCGAGCCGACGCCGCCCTGCACGAAATCGACCAGGCGCTGAGCGACGCTGCCGCGGCCCATCAGTTCGCCGGCATAGACGAAAAACGGAATCGCCAGCAGCGCGAAGGCATTGATCGACCCGAACATGTTCTGATGCAGCGCCGCGATCGGCATGTGCATGAAGAACACGAGCGCGACGCTGACCGACGCCAGCAGGACGATGAAAATCGGAAATCCCAGCAGCAGCAGAGCGACCGGCACCACCCCGAGAGCAAACGACATGGCTCAGACCTCCGTGCCGGGATTGCCGCGCCCGGCCAAGAGCTGAACGAGACGTAGGCCAGCAATGAGCGCCATCAGGCCGAAGCCCACCGCCACCGCGCCATGCGGGATCCACATCGGCACCTGCGCCATGTCGCTAACGCGGCCGATGTTGAACATTTGCTCGGCGTAATAGGTCGAATTCCACAGCACAAAGCCGCAGAGAATGACGATCGCCGCGAGTTCGGCGATTTTGATCAGCCGGCGGACCGGCAGCGGAAACGCGTTCACCAGCACATCCATGCGCAGGTGATGATTGCGCCAGGCGACCACGGCGGCGCCGAGGAAGGTCATGAACACCATGATGAAGATTTGCAGTTCGTCGGCGCTCAACAAAGTGGTGCCGAAGCCGTAGCGGCCAACGACGTTGATGAAATTAAGGGTGACCGCCGCGATGAAGGCATAAGCGAGGACGCGCTCGATCCCCCACGTCAGACGATCGAGAATGCGCGAAACCACGTTTCAAACGCCCCAATTTCCCTCAGCCGCCGTGATGGGTGGCCCCGCCCGCCGTCTATAACGCAAACCCGGGGCAAGTTGATTTGATGCATATCAAGCCGGCTTTGCCGTCACACGCGCCGCCGCAGCCGTCCGGACAGCCACGTCACGTAGACGCCGGCTAATCCCAGCGCGAGCCCGAACCAGGTGATGGCGTATTGCAGGTGACTATCAGGCAAGTTTACCGCGAGCTTACCCGGCTTGGGCAGGCCGCCGGGCGGCACTGGCAACTCTTGTTCGATATAGAACGGCGCGGCGGCGTCCCATTTCTTCGCCGCGGCCATGGCCGCGGGATCGCGCAGGTACCAGACATTGGTCTTCGGGTCGTCGGCCGGCGTGAACAGCCCGCGCGTCTCTGGCCAGCGCATGACGCCGACAACTTCGACGGTGCCGTTCGGCGTGCCCTCAACGCGGCTTACCGGATCCTTGCGCTCAGGCGGCACGAAGCCGCGGTCGACCACGACAATGCTGCCACCGGCGAGCCGCGCCGGCGCGAACACCCAATAGCCCGCCCCTTGCACGTCGGGCCGGAAGGCGGAGCCGGCGGAATAGAGCAGCGCCTCTTGCCCGGCGAGGAATTCGGCCGGGAATTTCACGCGGGTATATTCATTGCCTTCGGGAACGAGCCGCGGCCAGCTTTCGCGCGGCGGCAAATCCTCGGGCGGGCGTGCCAGCCGTTCGGTGACGGTAGCGATCAGATTTTCCTTCCAGACCCTGCGGTCGAGCTGCCAGAGGCCGAGCCCGATCAGGATGGCGACGCCGACCACGGCGAACACCGTCGCCTCGATCACGCCGCCTGCGCGTTTTTCGCGCGGCGCTCTCATTCACCGCCTCGTTTTTCAAGACGGCCTTCCTGCGCCTTGTGATGGTATTGCAGCGCGATCATCAGGCCCTTGATCGGCCGCAACGGCGCCAGCGTCACCAGCAGGACCAGCGGCAGCCAGAGTGCCGCGTGCAGCCAATAGGGCGGCTGATAGACGACTTCCGTCATCAGTGCCGCGAACACCACGATCGCGCCTCCGATCAGAATTACGAACACCGCCGGGCCGTCGCCGGCATCGGCAAAGGCGAACTCGAGGCCGCAATGCTCGCAACGCGGCCGCAGACTTAGAAAGCCCTGGAACAACTTGCCTTCGCCGCAGCGCGGACAGCGACAGCGCAGGCCCCTTGCGATCGGCAGCGGTGTTGACGACACTTGATCGTTCATTGTTTCTCTTCTTTATTTGCGCATGATCTTATCCGAAAACCGGTTCCCACTTTTCGGGATCATGCGCGTAAAACAAAAGGGCGGCGCAATGACGCCGCCCCCTTGAGAAATCATCAAGCGATGGTCACTCAGGATGCGGCACGCCGGCGCCCCACACATATATGCAGGCGAACAGGAACAGCCACACCACGTCGACGAAATGCCAGTACCAGGCGGCGAACTCGAAGCCGAGATGCTGCTTGGA